>Ga0207712_10000921_pt1 | contig 21292 bp, 19 predicted proteins | sample KBSS44metaG_FD_184402 | JGI IMG/M metagenome (GOLD analysis project Ga0207712, IMG submission 184402) | Switchgrass rhizosphere microbial communities from Kellogg Biological Station, Michigan, USA - KBS S4-4 metaG (SPAdes) (version 2) | ecosystem: Host-associated > Plants > Roots > Rhizosphere... | reverse complement strand
TATGCTGCGACCGACGGTGTCAATCTCACGGTGCCACCGCCGAATCCCGGCGGACCGGGCAACTGGACCGGCGTGAATCCGGTGCGCGCGATGTACGGCGCGCGAACGTTCGCTCTCGAGTCCGGTGATCAGTTCCGCCCCCCGCCGCCGCCGGCGTTCGGGTCAGCCGCCTTCAATGCCGCGCTCCAGGAGATCCGTACGATCTCCGCTGGGCTCACTGGCACCCAGCTCACGATCGCGCAGTTCTGGGCGACAAGAGGTCCCCAATACATGAATGAGATCGCATCGGAGATGATCGTCTCGCACCGCAACTCCGAGCGCGAAGCGGCCCGCGTGCTGGCGTTGGCCAACATGGCGGCTTTCGACGTCCTCAACGCGTGCTTCGATGCGAAGTTCGCCTACTACCTGATCCGGCCATCCCAGGCCGATCCCCTGATCAACCTGCCCATCGGGCTGCCCAACCATCCGTCGTATCCAAGCGGGCACTCCTGTGTCACCTCCGCGTACGCCACGGTGCTCGCAAACACGTTCCCGGATGAAAGCGATCGGCTGCAAGGCATGGTTGTCGAGGCCGGCCTCTCCCGCATGTACGGCGGACTGCACTATCGCTTCGATTGTGAGGTGGGGCAGACGCTGGGTCGGCACGTCGCGGAGTGGGTGATGCACGTGACGGCTGGTGGCCATACGGCAATACCGCTGGACTGAACGGCTCGCGGGCAGACGGGCCTCCAGTTGCCCGTCTGCCCGATCCGTGGCCTAACGACTCGCGCGCAGCGCGTTCAGAATGACGGCGAGGTCGATGCCTTCCTGAACGAGCGCGCCAGGCGTCGGCGCGATCAGGCCTAACGCCGCGGCGATCATCGCCACCGCGCTCAGCCCGAGGCCGACGCCAATGCACTGCCGGGCGATGTGCATCGTGCGCTGGCTGATCCGCATGGCGTCGACCACCCGCGACAGGTCGTCGATCAGGATCACGACGTCCGCGGCCTCCGCCGTGATCCCTCCGCCATGGCCAGCCAGCGCGACGCCGACCGTCGCCGCGCTCAACGCCGGCGCGTCGTTGGTACCGTCACCGACCATGACCACGGCCTCGCCGGCCCGCACCAGGTCGCGAACGATCGCCACCTTGTCTTCCGGAAGAAGATCCCCCTGGACCTCCGTGATGTCCGCCGCTTGGGCGACCGCTCGCGCATTCGCGGCGTGGTCTCCGGACAAGAGTATGATGCGCCGAACGCCCATCGCAGTCAGATCCTGAAACACCTCACGTAGTCCGGGGCGCAGCGCGTCCGCGTACTCGACGATGCCCGCGACGGTGTCGTCGACCGCCACGTAGGCGCGAAGCCCGGCGTCGGCCGGCTCGGCCGCAAGGGCCGTCGCACCACCGCCCATGGTCTGAGGGATGACGAACGATCGGGCGCCAACGACGACCCGGTGTCCGTCGACGGTTCCCGCGACGCCGCGACCCGGCACCTCGACGACGTCACGCGCCGGCGGCAGCGCCAACCCGCCCGCTTCAGCGGCATCGACCAGCGTTCTCGCCAGCAGGTGCCCGGACGTCCGTTCGACGGCGCCCGCCAACCGAAGCACGGCATCCGGCCCAAGCCCATTCAGTGGTATGACGCGCCTGACCCGCGGCTTGCCGATCGTGATCGTCCCGGTCTTGTCGAAGACGGCGACGGTCGCCGTCCCGAGTCGCTCGAGCGCGGTGCCGTGTCGCATGATGATGTGCCGCCGGGCCGCCCGGTTGATGCCACCGATCACAGCGACCGGCGTCGCGAGAATGAGCGGGCACGGTGTCGCCACCGCGAGCACGGCGAGCACGCGATGCCAGTCCCCGCTCGCGACGTAGGCAACCGCACACACGGCGAGTGTGACCGGGGTGAACCACACCGCGTAGCGGTCGGCGACGCGCTGCAGTGGCGCCTTACTCTCCTGCGCAGACCTGACGAGCGCGACGATGCGCGCGTACTGGCTCTCACGCGCAGTCGCCGTGGCGCGAACGGTGAGCGCACCGTCCACGTTCGCACTGCCGCTCATGAGACGCGTGTCGCGTGCGGCCGAGATGGGCAGCGGTTCGCCGGTGAGCATCGATGCATCGACGTGCGCGGTGCCGTCCACCACTACGGCGTCGCAGGGCACGAGCTCTCCCGGCCGCACGAGCAGCAGGTCCCCGATCACGACGTCGTCCGCTGGCACGTCCTCGGTGACGTTGCCGCGAAGCCGGTGCGCGGTGCGTGGCGCTGCCGCCTCGAGTGCGCGCACCGCCTCCGACGCCCGGCCCTCGGCATAGCGCTCCAGGGCTTCGCCGCCGGTCTGCATGACCACGATGACCAGACCGACGAACGGTTGACCCAGCAGGGCGGCGGTGACGATGGCGAGCGTCGCGACCACGTCGGCGGCGAAGTGCCCGCGGAGTGCTCCGCGAAGTGTTCGCCACACGACCGGCGTTCCGGTGACGGCGAGCCCCGCGTACCAGAGGTCGCGATCCCATGAGGTGCCGGGCGCCCACAGGCGCGCCAGCAGCCCGCCGACGATGACCGCCGCGGCCAACGACGGGAGCCAGGCCGCGCGCATGGCGCCGAGAGGCGGCCTGGCCCCCGTCGTGGCCTTCATGACCAGACGTTAGGCGCCGCGGTGTCGTCCGCGACGTGCGGAGCGTTCCGATCCGCCGGCGCGACGAGCACCCAGCAGTGCGCCTTACGCACGAGCGTCGTGGAGACGCTGCCGAGCATCAATCGACCGAGGGCGGACCGGCCGTGCGCGCCCGCCGCGATCATGTCGATACGTCGCTCTTCCGCGAACGCAAGGAGCTCGTGTGCCGGCTCTCCGTGCAGCAGCACGTACTCGACCCGAACTCCCGGGGGGATCTCGAGCCCGTGTGCCACCGCCACCAGCTTCGGAGCGATGCCGCTCCTCATGAACTCTTCCCACGTCCGCGGATCGCCCTGCGGGATTTGCGTACGTGGCGTGACGTGCGCGAGGTACAGCGTCCCCTCCCGGCCCAACAGGCTGAGCGCCGTCCGCGCCGCGTGCTCGCTGGAGGCCGTGAAATCCAGCGCGGCGAGCGCCGTGTGAGGCACCCCCCACGCGTGACTCGGCACGGCGAGCACGGGGGTCGACGCGTCACGAATGACGCGCAGCGCCGTTTCCCGCTGCAGCAGCCGAGCGCTCACGCCGTGTGCACCGAGTCCGAGCAGGATGAGCGACGCGTGACGCTGCCCGGCGTTCGCGATGATAGTCTCTACGCGCGGGCCGATGGCGACGTCGAACGGCCACTCCCGGATGCCCGGGTGCGTCCGGTCGCGCTGCGTCAGCAGCGCCGCCTCGCACGACTCGCGCGTGATCTCGACCAGGTGATCGGCGTCGCCGGGCACTGGCAGGCCGTCGGGCGTGAAGCGCATGAGCGGCTCTACGACGCTGAACAGATCGGCCCGGACGTTGTCGCGACGCGCGAGCGCGAGCCCCACGCGAACGGCACCATCGGCGTCGTGCGTGCCGTCGGTGGCGATGAGGATGCGGCCGGTCGCCGGCAGGAGCGTTCCGGTGGTCGACGGACGGGCCGTATCAAGAGTGCGTTCCATGGATCGCTCCCGGCATGAGTGCAGCGTGTACGGACTGAACCAGCAAACAGCGAATGCGGTCGATCGCGACGTCACGCGCCGCGCTCAGCGACGCTGGCGCAGTGGGCCGTGCGTCGGTCGCGAACGAGGGTGGTCGAAGACGTACGTGTGTGACGTCAGCTTGCCGGCGGCCACCGCGCGCGTGACGTCGCTCGTCGTCGCAATGCCGACGAGCTTGCGTCCCGTCATCACGAGCACGCGGTGGATGTTCAGCCGCGCCATGAACTCTGCCGCCACCGGCACGAGCACGTCCGGCTCGAGTGCGTGAATCGGCGCGCGTGTCATGACCTCCGACACCGTGTAGTCCTCGAGCCCGTTCGGAACAGCCATGCGCTCGACGACGGCCGCGCCGACGCCGTCCCACAGCTCCATGAAGTACATGGCCGATGGGTCGTCGCCGATGTCGGGCAATGGGCCATCATCGTCGACCGGGTCGTCGAGGAGGTCGGCCGTTCTCTCGCCGTGCGCCGGCACAGCTGGCAATGACGCCGCAAACTGCAGCAGGTCGGTGGCGGACACGACGCCAATCACTTCGCCGCCGGCTACGACGGGCGCACCGCTGATCCGCTCCGACGCGAACACGTCCATCGCTTCGCGGATCGTGAGGTTCGGATCGACCGTCGTGACGTCGGTCGTCATGATATCGCGCAGGCGCAGCATGGCAGCTCTCCTCACGTCGTCCTGGTAACGGCACTCACGGAGCCACGAGAACCAGCGTGTGCCCGCGTCCGTGCCGTAGCTCGAGCACTTCGCTCCGGCTTTGGTCGTCGGTGGTCATCGCGATCGACTCGACCCTGGGGATCGAATGCATGAAGTGGCGCCGCGTGCGATCGGCATCGCCCACCATGATCTCCACGCGCCGGTCGTGCGGGTCGTAGGTCACGCCGACGAGCGCGCCACGTCCGAGCATCTGCGCGCCAACTTCCGGATCATCGACCTCGACGGTGGCGCGACGCCCCGTGTTGCGGTGTGTGAAGCCGTCGAGCGCGGTGCCCCAGTCGCGCGGCTGATCCGACGTCGCCGTCCCGGTGATGCGATGCCAGAGCTCGAACGCCTCACCGGTTGGCGGTGGCGGCACCGCGAGCACCGCCTGTGGCGCGGCGTGCAGGACGCTCGACGCGACGCTGCCGACGAACATCCGCTCGAGGAGCCGCGGGCCATGCGTTCCGACGACGACGAGATCCGCATCCATGCTCGATGCCGCAGTCACGATGCCGTCGATGTCGTTATCGGTGCGGATCCGTGTCTCGATCGTTAGGCGGCCGGGTACGGACTGACGGAGCTCGTTGGCGAGTCGCGCGAAGAAGGTCTGGACCGCCGTCACGGAGCCCCGTCCGCCCGTCTCGTGGAGCGGTGCATCGGCCAGCAGCGGCGACAGCACGTGGAGCAGCGTCAACGTGCCACCATCCGCGAGCAGCAGAAGGGCCGTCTCTGCAGCGCGCACGCTCGCGGGTGCGAAGTCCACGGCCACGACGACGTTCCGCGGGAGCTCGGCGAATCCCGGCGGCACCGACAGCACCGGAACGTCGGCGGCTCGCAGCACGTGCACGGCGCGTTCGCCACCGATGATCCGGTTCACGCGCTGATGCGGTGCGGCCCCGACCACGATCATTGTTGCCGATCGTTCGCGCGCCACGCGCGCGATCTCGTCCGCGATGGCCCCGAACCGGATGTGCACCGGCGGCGGCACGGCTCCCCCGGAAAATCGAGCGACGAACCCCTGAACGGCGTCGGCCCGGTTCGCGCGTCGCAGATCCTCGACGTCGGGTAGGAAGATGGGTGTGCCGCCGAGTGCGACACCGTAGCCCGCCTGTGGCTCGAGCACCGATACGACCTCGAGCGGCACTCCCAGATGGTCGGCGAGCAGGCGCGCGGCGACGACGCTCGCGCCGCTCTGGCCGGTTCCATCCGTCGCCAGCAGTATCGGACCGCGCCGGGGCGGGTTGCCCGTTTCCGTGCCCGGACGAGTCGCGCGTTCGACCCCAATGCGGGGCTGTTCCTGCAGGGTCGTGGACATCCGGGCACCTCATTCGTTTGGGGACACTGCACCGTATGCCCCCAAAACGGCGCCGGCTGTCGGGCGACAGTCGATCGTTCGTAAGCGCATCCCTGACACGGACGGCACCCAAACCCGACGCTCGTGTCGCGACCGAGCCCATTAAGGTTCGGATGCGAGAAGACGGCAACTCGAGATGCCGGGAGGACCGATGCCACGCACCATGAGTCCAACGTTTCGCGAGCTGAGCGCGACCGAGATGCACGAGCTGCTCGCGCGCAACCACGTCGGCCGCATCGCCTACAGCTTTCACGACCGCGTGGACATCGAGCCCATCAGCTACGTGTTCGCGGATGACGCGTTCTACATGCGCACCGAGCCCGGCTCCAAGCTCGCGACACTCGCGCACGCACCGTGGGCGGCGTTCGAGGTCGACGAGGTCCGCGGGCCGTTCGACTGGCGGAGCGTCGTGGCGCACGGCACGGTCTATGTGCTCGAGGACGTCGGGTCGCCGGAAGCGCGTGCGACCTATCTGGCGGCGGTGGCCCGCCTTCGCGAGATCATGCCCGGGGCTATGGGCGCAGATGACCCGGCGCCGCATCGGCGCGTGGTGATGAAGCTCTATCCCGCCGACCTCACGGGCCGCGAGGCGCGATCGGCCGGCGGGGATTCGACTTGAGCCTCTGAGGACCGGAGACTGTCGATCACCTAGAAGGCCGCCAGCCTCGCATTCGGAATGTCCGTCACCAGCATGCAACCCGGCGCATGCGTGATCGCGAATGGAATCCTTGCTGCCGCGATCGCGGCTTGCGGCGTGACACCACACGCCCAGAACACCGGCAGCTCATCCGACGAGATGTCGACCGCATCGCCGTAATCCGGTCGTGAGAGGTCGCGAATTCCGATCAGTGCCGGGTCGCCCAGGTGCACTGGCGCGCCATGCACCGCCGGAAACCGCGAGGTAATTTGGATCGCGCGACTCGCATCGGCGGCGTTCATCGGACGCATCGAGACGACCAGCCGCCCCGAGAACCGACCCGCCGGCTCGCACATCACGTTCGTCCGGTACATCGGGACCGTCGTGCCGGCGCTCACATGCTTGAGGGGAATCCCCTCGGCACTGAGTGCTTCCTCGAACGAGAACGAGCACCCGATGACGAACGCCACGAGGTCGTCCCGCCACACATCGGCGACGCTCGAAGTCGACGCGACCACGGCGCCATCTCGCCACACGCGGTAGCACGGAAGATCAGTGCGGAGGTCCACGTCTTCACCGAGCGATGCGACGCGCGGCTCGCCCGGCTCCGACACCGCGATGAGCGGGCACGGCTTGGGGTTTCGCTGACAGAAGCGGAGGAAGTCGTCGGCGACACTCGCGGGCAGCACGACGAGATTGCCTTGCACGAACCCCGGCGCGAGGCCGGCGGTTTGACCCGTGATGCGTTGCGCCCTGGCCGCCAGTCGAACCGCGAGTGGGGTCCGGAGGATCTCGGTCGTCATGGAATCGTGGCGGTTGGTACCCGAGGACACTGGGAAAAAATGCTGACGCACGTACGCTGTTTGCGGCCGGCGAGCTAGGCGACGAGGATCGTCTGCGTGCCGACGAACTCTGCCTCGAGCGGGGGTTCGCCGTCCTCCAGGAGCATGGCGATCACCTCACGCAGGTTGGCCTGCAGCTCGTCGAGGCTGTCCCCCTGGCTGTGGGCCCCGGGGAACCCGGGCACGTACCCAACGAAGACGCCAGTCTCCCGATCTCGTTCGATGATCGCGGTGTAAGTGCACATATGCGCTGAGCTTATGCCGTGGCGATCCTCTGTGCAACGCTGATAGCGGTTCATTGCATCGGCCTAAGGCTCCCACCTGATGGCGCGCAGATCTCCGAAGAGAGCGTGTAGGGTAATCCCCGACACGAACTGCCAGCTTCCCCTGACCCGGGTTCAGTTCCAGCCCGACATACTCCGCGGTCCGCCCAGGCGATCCTGACAAAGGCCACAGCCCCAAGGGAGAGCGCAGGTGATTACACACATTGGTGCGGTGCCCATGGCACACCTCGATCGCGTCACTCGAGCGAAGCCGGTCACACCGGTCACGATACGTCACCTGCTGCGCGTACCGCTCAGTACAAAGGTGGCGGGCGCCAATCTTACCATCGTGCTCGTCGCGTGGGTCGTGGGCTATGTAGCGCACCGGACCGGCGCGACGGACTGGCGCGTTCTGTCGGTGATGACCGTAGCGCTGCTCATCGGGCTCGTCGTCAACCTGGCTCTCATCGTGGTGGCACTGCGCCCTATTCGGGACCTGGAGCAGACGGCAACGCGCGTATGGGCGGGGGACCTCGAGACGCGCGTACCGCAGTCGCTGATTGCCGACGCCGAGCTCGCCCAGGTGGGCGGTACGCTCAACTTCCTGCTCAACGCGCTCGCCGAGGACCGCGCCCGGGTGCGGATGCTGGCGTCGGAAGTGGTGCGCGCCGGCGATCGGGAGCGGTCGCGTGTCAGCAAGGAGCTGCACGACTCCGTCGCCCAGTCACTGGCGGCGATTCGCTACCAGCTGATCGCGATCGAGCAGGAAGCCGGAGACTGCGCCACGGTCGCGAAGATTCAAGCCGTTCGGTCTGCGGCGGGGGACCTGCTCGAGCAGGTTCGCCTCCTGTCCCATGAGGTGCATCCGCAGATCCTGGACGACCTCGGGCTCATTCCGGCGCTGCGTCACTTCGCCCGGAAGGCAGGGGAGGATGTCCTCGTCAGCGTCATGATCACTTCAGGATCCGAGCGCGACTTTGCGACGCTTCCGGTTGACGTGGCCGCCACGCTGTATCGCGTCGCGCGGGAAGCCGCCGGCAACGCGATACGTCATGGCGCGGCGAGAACCGTCAGCGTGCGGGTCGGGCTGGCTGATGGCAATGTTACCATGCAGGTTGAGGATGACGGCTCGGGGTTCGACGTCGACAAGACGGAGCGTGACGGGCGGGCCATGGGACTCTTCACGATGCGCGAGCGAGTCGGATTGCTCAACGGCAGCGTCGACATCGCTTCCACCCCGGGGACCGGCACGTCAGTCTTCGTGTGTCTCCCGATTGCCGCAACGCCCGCGTCATCTGTACCAACGGCAGCTCATCGAGGGCTGTCATCCACCATGGGAAACCAGAATGCCCGGTGATGTGATTCGCGTCGTCCTCGCGGACGACCACGCCGTGGTCCGCGCTGGGCTTCGCGCCGTGCTGAGTCAGGCTCGCGACATCGCGGTGGTCGGCGAGGCGAGCAACGGCAGGGAAGCGGTTGCGCTTGTCGAACGGCTGAATCCCGATGTGGTCATCATGGACCTGTCGATGCCGGACATGGACGGGGCCACGGCCACGAAGACGATTCTGGGCAAGGAGACCACGACGCGGATTCTCGTGCTCACCATGCACGCGGAAGAGGAATACCTTCTTCCATTGCTCGAGGCCGGTGCCTCAGGATACCTGGTGAAGAGTGCGGCCGATCTCGAGCTGGTCACCGCTGTCCGCGCCGTCGCCCACGGCGACCCCTACGTGAGCTCCTCGGCGTCACACGTGCTCATCAAGGGGCTCAAACGGAAGGACCCGGCGCAGGTGGACCACGATCGCTTCAATGCCCTGACACAGCGCGAGCGGGAAGTGCTTCGACTGGTTGCCCAGGGGTATTCGGCCCCGGAGATCGGCGAGCAGCTGTTCATCAGCCCCAAGACCGTGGACACGTACAAGCAGCGCGTGAACGAGAAGCTCGGAATCTCGCATCGCTCCGAGTACGTCGATTTCGCTCTGAAGGTGGGCATTCTGGGCGCGCCGCACCCGGCACCGCGTAGCTGAACGCCGGAGCTCGCGACGCATTGACGTGACACCGTCGATACCACCGACCCGAAGCGACGAGGAACTGCGCGCATCAGAGGCGAAGTTCGCCGGAATACTCGCGATCGCCGCCGACGCGATCATCACGATCGACGAGTCGCACGGCATCATCCACTTCAATCAGGGCGCCGAGGAGATCTTCGGGTACAGCGCAGCCGAAATCATCGGCCAGCCGCTGTCCGTCCTGCTTCCCGAGCGGTTTCGCGCGACACACGACGGGCACGTGGATACATTCGGCCGAAGTGCCGAGACCGCGCGTCGCATGGGGCACCGCCGCGAGGTCAGCGGCCGGCGGCGTGACGGGACCGAGTTCCCGGCGGAGGCGTCGATCGCCAAGCTCGACACGCCCGACGGGGGCCGGATCTACACGGCGGTGGTGCGCGACGTCACCGAGCGCAAGAGCGCCGAGAACGCGGAGCGGTTTCTGACGGACACAGGGAACCGGCTCGCGCAGGCGCTACAGGATGAGACCGTGCACGAGGCGGTCGCCGCGGTCGCGGTTCCGTCGTTAGGCGATGCGTGCCTCGTCGATGTCATCGACGAGAGCCAGGTGCTTCGCCGCGCGGCGCGGGCCGACGATGCCGAGCGGCAGCGTACGTTGGACCGGCTCGCCGCGGAGTTCCCGCCGACGTGGGACTCCCCGGCGCTCGTCATCGACGTGCTTCGCCGCGGGCGATCGGAGCTCGTCCCGCACGTCGACGCCGACTGGATCAGCGCCACGGAGCTGCACGCGGAGGCCATCGCGCTCTGGCAGCGACTCGGTATCCGCTCCCTGTACACGGTGCCGCTGGCGATCGGGGACCGCATGGTGGGTGCGCTGACGCTGCTCGACCTGGGCAGCCGCAACGACCGCTTTACCGCGGAGGCGCGGGCGCTCATCGAGAAGTTCGCGCGCGGGGCCGCCCTCGCGCTCGACAACGCGCGTCTCTACGCGGCGGCGCGGCGAGCGACGACTGCGCGCGATGAAGTGCTGGCGGTGGTCTCGCACGATCTCCGCAATCCCATCAGCGCGATCGCGATGTGTGCGCGCATCCTGCGCGAGGCGCCGCCGACCGACGACGCCGAGCGGGAAAAGATGCTGACGGCCATCACCGAGGCCACCGCGTGGATGCAGCGGCTCATCCGCGACCTGCTGGACGTGTCGGCCATCGAAGCGGGACGGCTCTCCGTCGAGCGGCAGCCGGCCGCGCTCGCGTCGATCGTGTCGACGGCCGTGGGCATGGTGAGCGGCGAGGGGGAGCAGCATTCGATCGACCTTCGGGTCGACCTGCCGTCGGAGCTCCCGGCGGTGAGCGTGGACGCGAGCCGCATCGTGCAGGTGATCACGAACTTGTTAGGCAACGCGATCAAGTTCACGGCGCCGGGGGGGACGATCACGGTCCGTGCGTCGAGCGGGTCGGCCGCGGTCGTGGTCTCGGTGGAGGACACCGGCATCGGAATCGAGCGGGACGCCCTGCCGCGCGTCTTCGACCGCTTCTGGCAGGCGCGCCCCACGCCGCAGCGGGGGAGTGGGCTCGGACTCGCGATCGCGCGCGGCATCGTGGAGGCCCACGGCGGACGGATCTGGGCGGAGAGTGAGCCGGGGCGGGGAAGCGTGTTCTCGTTCTCACTGCCTCACGATACGCAACTGGCCGATTGATCCGTCCGCATCTCGGCTCGATAGCTTGTCATTCCGAGCGGAGGGCGCAGGCCGGAGGTGAGAAATCGCCAGATCGTGTCATTCCGAGCGGAGCCCGCGCGAAGCGCAGGCGGAGGCGAGGAATCGCCATCCCCCCGGTAGAGGGGCCTCTCGGTCGGGACGAGTGCGATTCCTCGCCTCCGCGCCTTCGGCGCTCCGCTCGGAATGACAACCGGCCTGATGCCTGATGCCTCCTACTAACGTGCCGACACACTGAGAACTGGCCAGGCCCGATCACGGGGCCTGGCGGTGGTCTGTCCGACTTCTCACCCGGGTCGCGTCGGCGTTCCGACTAGGCGAGCCACCATCCTCGGGATCGTGCGTTAGGCGTCTGGCCCGTCCAAGGCGTTGCGAGATCCGTCAGAGGAGCGTGGCACGCACCCGGTCCTCGCAGGCCGGGCAGATGCCATGCGTGATAGGCCGCACCGGCTCCGTGAACAACGACGGAGCCACGATGAGTGCGTCCTCGATCTCGCGCCAGCCGCTGACATTCACGCGCTTGCACCAGCTGCACATGGACAGCAGCGCTTCGGCGCCACGACTGAGTGCCATGACGTCCGGCTGGCGGGAGGGCGCGTGGCCGTCGCTCCCGGACGCCACACCGCTGGTCGCAAAGGCCGATCGGAGCGCTGCGATCGTCCGAACGCTCGATGCCTGAGGCTCCTCGTGCAGCAGTAACGCGCGGCAGGCAAGCACCTCCGAGCTGTCGTCGTCGAATTCGACCGTGAGCGACATGAACCGCCGAACGTCCGGCGAATCGCAACGGAACGTCACGGTCACACCGGCACGCGTCTCACGGACGCGGCGAAACAGCGTGCGATATAGCTCGCGCACGGTGAGGTTGGTGATGAACTGCCACACGGGCCGGCCGAGGACGCGTTCGGGAAGATCCGGCGCGTCGTTCGCGGCGGCAAACGCGATCCAGGCTGCGTCCACGGCGACGATACGATCGGCGGCGTCGATGTGGTAAGTCGTATTCATGGGCAGTGTCCGGTCTCACGCGTCGTCCTGCTGTGCGTGCGTGCGGGTCGCAGCGAGCGGTGGGTGGCGACGCAATTTGGTCACGCAGTCAACCGTCGTGTATCGGGAAGTCACCACACAACCGTCGGGGGAATGCCCGCGGGCGTGCCGTCCTGTGGCTCACGCACGCGTGCCGTTCAGTGGACTGCGAGCAGAGCCCGTCAGACTATGACGTCGAGACGTTGCGTTGTCTGGCGTCCGCCGTCCGGAATGACTCTCCCGTCGACGCGGCGCGGTTCGAGGTCACGCTCTCGCAGGCCGTCGCGACGTTTCTGACCGACCTGCACACGGGTCGCGTCGATCCGACGTCGATCGGGCTGGATTTCCCGATCGTGAAGGATCCGCCGGGCCTGGCGTCGCTAGCGCATGGGCGGAGTCCTCGGCTGATCGGATTTGATTGCACGTTAGGCGAGGCCACCCTCCGCGTCTGTCGGGCAAGGGCTACGCGCGTCGGCCGTGGCTCCGGACACCGCGCCCGTCCCCGGGTCCGCATAAATCCGACCGCGGGCCGGGGCGGACCTGACAGACGGCCTGGACGAGGCGCCTCATTTTTGGCATCGGGATCACTCGCGGAACGCTGCCTGCGTTTACCGGGCTTTAATGAACCGCCGCTACGTTAGGCATGCGACGACCATGAATCGGTCAACAAGCAAGGAGACCACGTGATACCGACTCTGGGAGCGTTGTTGTGGATCGGCAATCTCGGTGTTCAAGCTGTCGCTGGAGACGCTGATTCGACTCGCGCCGCACGTGACTCGATCGCCACCACGACGGCCTCGGCTACAACCGGGGCCGGACCGAGACGGAACCGGACGCGCGTGGCCGCATCACGCGAAACCTTCCGGCCGGGTTGGGTTACGGAACGGGGAGACAGTGCATCGCAGCGCCGACGAGCGATCGAGCACAGTGACTGGTACTACAAACGGCTCGCGATTCACAAAGCCGCCAGTTTTGCGACGGCACCTCTCTTCGTCGCGGAGTACATCGTCGGCGAGAAGCTGTTCGACGACGCCGATGCATCGAGCAATCTCAAGTCCACGCATCAGGCGTTGGCGACGGGAATCGGCGTGTTGTTCGGTGTGAATACCGTCACCGGGGTATGGAATCTCTGGGACAGCCGCCACGACACGCAGGGCCGCGCCCGTCGGATGACGCACGCCGCGCTCATGCTCGTGTCGGACGCTGGATTCGTCGCGACGGCATCCCTCGCGCCGGAAGGCGAGGACGACGACGAACGCGGTGAGGGCGAGTCGAACGGACAGAACCGTCATCGCACCGTTGCCATCGGCTCGATGGGCGTCGCGCTCGCGAGCTACCTCATGATGTACCTGTGGAAGTGATACCATGACCCCCGTCGAAGCCATCTCACAAGTCGCCCAGCCCTGGGCATCACTCTTCAACAACAGCCGCGCGTTGAGCAGCGGTGTCATGTTCTCGCACCTCGGCGGTCTCCTGCTCGGTGGTGGCGGCGCGGTCGCGGCCGATCGGGCGTCGCTGCGCGCGGTGCGCGCATCGGCGAGCCAGCAGGCGAGTCACCTGCGCGAGCTCGCCCTCGTGCATCGCGTCGTCATCGGGGGGCTGAGCCTCACGTTCCTGAGTGGCCTGCTGCTCGCTGCCGCCGACGTCGAGACGTACGCGACGCTGCCCGCATTCTGGGTGAAAATGGGGCTGATCGCCCTCCTGCTCGCGAACGGCGTGTGGATGCAGCGAACGGAGCGTGACCTCGCGGCGGGATCCATGGCGTGGAAGCGACTGCATGTCGCTGCAGTTGTGAGCCTCGTGCTGTGGTTTGCCGTGTTGCTGGCAAGCACGTTCCTCACCTCTGCCGGCTGATGCACTGGAGCGAACCGACCATGAGCAAACCCATCGATGATTCTCGCGACGCGGCGTGCGCCGGCTGCACCCTGGCGACGCGTCGCTCGTTCCTGCAGGACGCCGCCGGTCTCGTCGTCGCGGCGCTCGTTGGTATCGGGCTCGATACACGAACGGCGTCGGCGCTGCCCGTACGCCTCGCGTCCGCGGAGCGTGGCGATGGCGCGGAGGTCACGTATCCCGTTCCGTCGGCGGATGGCGTCACGATCGATCGCGCCAACGACGTCATGATCGCGCGCTATCAGGGAAAGGTGTACGCGTTCTCCCTCGCGTGTCCGCACCAGAACACCGCGCTGCGGTGGCTCCAGGCCGAGGGCCGGTTCCAGTGCCCGAAACACAAGTCGAAGTATGCGCCGGACGGGACGTTCCTCTCCGGGCGGGCGACGCGCAGCATGGACCGTTTTGCGCTGCGGAAGGACGGGTCGACCATCGTTGTCGATACGGACCGCATGTACGAGCAGGACAAACACCCGCAGGACTGGAACGCAGCGTTCGTCGCCGTGTGACGCCAAACGCGGTATCCATCGATCACGGTTCCGGTCACCCGCCCTCCGAGTATCGTGCGGAACCGGTCCGCCGTGCGGGGTTTGCGCGGGTATGTCGTTAGGTGCACCGACTCGGTGGGAGGACCAGCAGGGAGCACGTTGCCGCCCGCGCCAGTCCCGTCGTCACGCCGCCCACGAACGCCCGGCGCGTGGTGCTGTGGCGCTGGCTGCCTAACGCAATCAGATCCACGTCCGCCCGCCGCGCGAACGACAGCAGCTCGGCGACCACGGTCCCGTTCAGCACGACCGTCTCGATGCTCGCCGTCGTCCGTGCCGCGAGCTCCTGTCGCAGACGACCGAACGCGGCCGCCACGCCCTGCGCGTAGATCGTGTTGTAACCCTCGGTCTCCTCGCTCTGCGGCTCGGCCGGCGGCTCCACGTACACCAGCTGGAGTGCGCCGCCGTCGTCGAGGAGCGTGAGCGCCGATCGCGCCGCCGCGATGCTGGCGCGGCTGAAGTCGATCGCGACGGCAATGCGCCGAGGAACCCGCTTGAGCAGCGGGGTGACCGCAAGGACGGGCACGGCAGCGTTCCGCATCACCGAGAGCGCGGTCTCATCGCGGAAGACGCGGTCGAGCAGCGCGTGTGGGCGGAGCCCCAGGACGACGAGGTCCGACCCGCGCAGCCCGGCCACCCGCACGATCTCGCCGGCGGGCGATCCGACAGCCGTCTCGCGCGCCCACGTGGTCGCCGAGCACAGCTCGAGCTGACGCTGGACCTCGTTGCCGAGCTGCTCCTCGAGCGTGGCGCCGAACGCGGCGGTGACACCAAGGGGATCGATGACTGTCGGCGGTGGCGGAACGACCGTGAGGACGCGCGGCGTCACCGGCGCGCGCTCCGCGAGCGCACCGACGAACCGCGTCGCCGCGAACGCCGCGGGCGAGCCATCGGTAGCCAGCAGAACGTCCCGGTGCAGGGCGACCGGTCGAGCACGCGATGGCTCGACGACAGGCACCGGCGTCATGGAATTGGAAACCGCAGCATTCATACGCACTCCGTTTCGGTCGCTGGCAAGTATTGGGAACCCGTCACAATCGGTTTGTCCGGAGAGTGCCGCATCCTTGTCGGGGGTTGATCGCAACCGGATGGCGGATGGCTCGCGCCGAGGAGCCTGTCGGGGATTCTCCTGACGACGCGGGCGTCGAGGTCCCACAGACGTTCCCCCGGTTGCCCGACGCGCGGCCGCGCCACTCGGCCGATCGTTCAGCTACGCGAACAGCGCGTTCGTTCAACCGCTGAACGGGAGCTGGTCATGTCGAAGTTGCAGCGATTTGTCATTCCGAGTGTAGCCGCGACAGCGGCGGAGGCGAGGAATCGCAATTGTCCTGGTAGAGAGCTTGGCCTCCCGGTCGGGACGAGTGCGATTCCTCGCCTCCGCGCCTGCGGCGCTCCGCTCGGAATGACGGGGGTCGCTCTCCTCGTCGCGCTCACCGCGTCGACGACGCCAGCGCAGGACACGACGCTCCCGTTCGCCGCCGGCGAGCGCCTCCACTACAGCGTGTCCGCCCGGAAGCTCGGCACCATCGGCGAAGGCGTCATGTCCGTGGACGGCCCCGTCGACGTTCGCGGGACGACGACGCTGGTGCTGCGGTCGGAGGTCCAGGCCCGCGTTGGCCCCATCAAGACCACTGAGCGCTCGGAGTCGTGGATCGACCCGACCCGCATGGTTGCGCTCCGCTATCAGAAGCGCACGCGCGGCATGTTCGCACGGGGTGGTGAAGAGCAGGTCGAGCTCTTTCCCGAGGAGCAGCGTTGGGAGGGCCGTCACGGCAAGGGTGGTCAGAGTCCGACAGCGACCCCGCTCGACGAGCTGTCCTTCATTTACTATCTGCGAACCCTGGCGCTGAAGAACGACACGGTCGATACGCTGGAGCGCCACTACAACGCCGCGAGGAACCCGATCAGTGTACGCGTCGTCAGGCGCGATACCCTGAACACCAAAGCCGGGACGTTCGCCACCATCATCGTCGAGATGCGCGTCAAGGATCCGGAGCGCTACGGTGGTGAAGGCGTGATCCGCCTCCACCTGAGCGATGACGTCCACCGCTACCCCATCCGCATCGAAAGCTCCGTCCCCGTCCTGGGCGCGACCGTCCTGACGCTGGAATCCATCACGACTCCGCCACGGCATCTGGCAGATCAGGAAGAGTAGTACGAGAGCTGTCGGGGGTGTTCCTTACGCGGTGGTTCCCTGACTCACTCACGAAAGTTCAAGAGCCCTCCCGACGCCCGGGGGGGCTTCGTTTTCCGACGTTACTCCGTGCAAGGCGCACACGAAACGGCGCCGCCAACGGCTCCCGCGAGCCGACTCAACACGGAGAACGCACGATGGACCTGAATCGAATTCCCATTGCACTCGCGCTCGCCGCACTCCTGCCGGTGACCATCGCGGCGGTGCGTCTTGCGACGCCACTCGACCTCCAACCGGAGAGCCAGCTCTGGGTCGCCGGGACGTCGACCGTTCGTTCCTTCCGGTGCCAGGCGGGGACGTTCGACGCGAAGGTCGGATCCTCGGCGGCCGAGGCGGTCGTGGCGGTGCTGGCGGGGGAGAAGGCAGTCTCCGCGGTCGAAGTGACGGTGCCCGTCGACCGGCTGGACTGCCGCAACTCGACGATGAATGAGCACATGCGCAAGGCGCTCAAGGCGAAGGACCACCCGACTGTCGTCTTCCGCGCTGAGGCCTACGACCTCGCCCGCTCGAGCGACAGCGTCGCCGTGACCATGACCGGCAATCTGACGCTCGGGGGCGTGGAGAAACCGATCACGATCAAGGCGCACGCGAAGCCCGGTCCCAACGGCACGCTCGTGGTCTCGGGCACTCGCGAGGTGCGCATGACGGAGTTCGGCCTCAAACCGCCAACGCTCATGCTCGGGACCATGAAGGTCGATGAGCGCGTCACCGTCGGCTTCGACGTGGTGCTGAAGAACTGACGATCTGACGTCGCGAACACCTGATGAACCGCGATTCGCTTTTCCAAATCCTAGCGAGGCTCTCAAAATGAAACGCCTACCTTCTGTACTCGTCGCGATGGCCGCACTCGCGTACGCCGTCCCCGTGGTCGCCCAGAACATCACGAACGCCGACACCACGACCAGGGCCGGAACCGCCACGGTCACGGACTCGGGTCCGGCGAAGGCCGCGGCGCCGTCCAACGTGCAGCAGCTCGAGATCCAGCGCCTGCGGCCCGTCGATCAGCGCGGGATCAACATGTTCGAGACGCCGAAGTTCGACGGCGTTCCGTACACCGGCTTCAAGCTCGGCTGGGGCGCGTCGTTCACGCAGCAGTTCCAGGGGCTCAGCCACTCCAACACCGCGACGCCGGTGCTCAAGAACGGTGTCAACACGAACCAGCTCATGACCCTCGGGCACGGCTTCAACAACGCCGTCGCCAACCTGTACCTGAACGCGCAGCTCGCGAAGGGAATTCGCGTGGCGATGAGCAGCTACCTCTCGGCCCGCCACCACCAGGAGACGTGGGTCAAGGACGGTTACCTGCAGATCGATGACTCGCCGATCGACAACGCGGTCCTGAACAACGTGATGCAGTACGTCACCCTCCGCGTCGGCCACATGGAGATCAACTACGGCGACGAGCACTTCCGCCGCACGGACAACGGCAACGCGATGTTCAACCCGTTCGTCGGCAACCTGCTCATGGATGCCTTCACGACCGAGATCGGCGGTGAGATGTACCTCCGCAACGGCCCGTGGATGGTCATGGGCGGCCTGACCGGTGGCGAGACCCGCGGCCAGGTAACGGCCCCGGAGAAACGGTCGGTCGCGTACCTCGGCAAGGTCGGCTTCGACAAGCAGATCACGCCCGCCGTCCGGTTCCGTCTCACGGGCTCCGCGTTCTCGCAGGCGCGGTCGGCCAACCAGTCGCTGTTCACCGGCGACCGCGGCGGCTCGCGCTACTACCAGGTGATGGTCAACACGTCGGGCACGGAGAAGGACAGCGCGTGGACCGGCAACGTGCAGCCTGGTTTCAAGAGCGAGCAGCACGCCTACGTGATCAACCCGTTCCTCAAGATCAAAGGCCTCGAGCTCCGTGGAAACCTGGAGCGCGCACTGGGCCGGGCCGCAACGGAAGTCGAGAACCGCACGTGGGACCAGTACGCGGCGGAAGGCCTGTACCGCCTGTTCGACGACAAGCTGTACTTCGGTACCCGGTACAACACGGTGAACGGCAAGTTCGCCGGCCTGACGAACGACGTGACCGTCAACCGCTATCAGCTCGCCGGCGGCTGGTTCGTCACCCCGACCGTCCTGCTCAAAGGCGAGTGGATGGACCAGCGGTACAGCGACTTCGTCCCGACCGACATTCGGAACGGTGGTCGGATCAAGGGCTTCGTGGTCGAGGGCGTCGTCGCCTTCTAGCCTGACGCCGGAGCGAGCGCAACGTGGGGCGGCCGAACAGGCCGCCCCGCTTTGCATCCCGGCGATCGCCGTCTGTCGCACCGCACCTGCGTCCTGTCAGGACATCCCTGACAACAGCGTTCCATTCCCGCCGACGCAATTCCGCCCAGCCTCCCGACACCCCCGCCAGACTCGCCTTTGCACCTTCCCCTCATCGAGCCGCGCCGGCGCAGAGCGACCTCCCGCTCCTCGCCTCTTCACGAGAGTGCACGGTTTCCAGCGAGGACCGTATGTCAATATTCAAATCACAGCGCCGGGTATACACCGCGTCGATTGGTGTCGCGGCTGCCGCTACCCTCATCTTCGCCTGTCAGGCCGCGCGCCCGAAACAGGCCAACCTCGCGTCAGGCGACGCAGCCGGCCGCGTCTACGTCGCGCCGGGTCAGTACGACGAGTTCTACTCCTTCCTCTCCGGGGGCTTCAGCGGCCAGGTCGCCGTGTACGGCCTCCCGTCGGGCCGTCTGCTCAAGGTCATTCCGGTGTTCTCGCAGAATCCGGAGAACGGCTACGGCTACAACGACGAGTCGACGGCGATGCTGGAGACGACGTTCGGCTTCGTTCCGTGGGATGACTCCCACCATCCGGAGCTGTCGCAGACGGACGGCATCCCCGACGGCCGTTGGCTCTTCATCAATGCCAACAACACGCCTCGTGTCGCCCGCATCGATCTGACGCGGTTCGAGACGGACGAGATCGTCGAGATTCCTAACGCGGCTGGCGGCCACGCATCGCCGTTCACCACGCCAAACACCAAGTACATCGTCTCGGCCACACGGTTCAGCGTGCCGATCGGCAAGAACCGCGATGTCGCGATCAACAGCTACAAGGAGAACTTCAAGGGCACGCTGTCGTTCATCACGGCAGATCAACCCGGGAAGATGGACGTCGCGTTCCAGATTCTCATGCCCGGTTACAACTACGACCTGGGCCACGCGGGCAAGGGGCCGTCGGATGGATGGTTCTTCTTTACCTCGTACAACTCGGAACAGGCGTACACGAAGCTCGAGGTGAACGCGTCGCAGAACGACAAGGACTACGTCGCTGCGGTCAACTACAAGAAGGCCGAGGAGTGCGTCGCGTCAGGCAAAGCGAAGGCGATGCCTGCAAGCTATACCCACAACTACACCGACCCGAAGTCGCGCATCGCGACGGTTGAGAAGAAGACGAGCGTGAAGGTGATCGACCCGCGCGACTGCGAGGGCGTGGTCTACTATCTCCCGACTCCGAAGTCGCCCCACGGCGTCGATGTCGATCCGACGGGCGAGTACATCGTCGCCGGCGGCAAGCTCGCCACGGTGATTCCTGTGCACTCGTTCACGAAGCTCGCGAAGGCGATCGCGGAGAAGCAGTTCGAGGCGACCGTCGAAGGAATCCCCGTCCTCAAGTACGACGCCATTCTCGCCGGCGAAGTACAGAAGCCCGGCTTGGGACCCTTGCACACGGAGTTCGACGGCAAGGGCAACGCCTACACCTCGATGTTCATCAGCTCCGAGGTCGTGAAGTGGAAGCTCGGCACGTGGGAAGTGCTGGACCGCATACCGGTCTACTACTCGGTCGGCCACATCATGATTCCCGGCGGCGACAGCAAGAAGCCGTGGGGCAAGTACCTCGTGGCGATGAACAAGATCACGAAGGATCGCTACCTGCCGACGGGGCCCGAGATGGCGCAGTCGGCGCAGCTGATCGATATCAGCGGTGACAAGATGAAGATGCTGCTCGACTTCCCGACCATTGGCGAGCCGCACTACGCGCAGGCGATTCCGGCGAGCCTCATCAAGGAGAAGTCGGTCAAGTTCCACGTGCTTTCCGAGAACGCGAACCCGCATGCCGTACGTGCGGAGTCCGAGGCGAACATCAAGCGCGTCGGTAAAACGGTGCACGTCGAGATGATCGCGATTCGCAGCCACTTCGCGCCGGACAACATCGAAGGCGTGCAGGTCGGCGACACGGTGAAGTTCCACGTCACGAACATCGAGCAGGACTGGGACATTCTCCACGGCTTCGCCGTGCTCGGGCAGAACACGGCCGAGTTGATCCTGCAGCCGGGTGAGACCCGCACGATGACGTGGCTGCCAAAGGCAGAGGGCATCTACCCGTTCTACTGCACGGACTTCTGCTCGGCGCTGCACCAGGAGATGTCGGGCTACATCCGCGTCTCGCCGGCAGGGTCCGCGACACCGCTCGTCGCGAACATCAGCCCCAAGGCGAGAGCGCAGATGACTGGTGACGGCGACGACAAGGCGAAAGCCAAGGGCGGCCGCTGACACTCGCCTGAC
>Ga0207712_10000919_pt1 | contig 21301 bp, 19 predicted proteins | sample KBSS44metaG_FD_184402 | JGI IMG/M metagenome (GOLD analysis project Ga0207712, IMG submission 184402) | Switchgrass rhizosphere microbial communities from Kellogg Biological Station, Michigan, USA - KBS S4-4 metaG (SPAdes) (version 2) | ecosystem: Host-associated > Plants > Roots > Rhizosphere... | reverse complement strand
GCCGAGGGAACGAAGGTCGTGACGATCGAGGGACTGGAAGATTCCAGCGGCCTGCATCCGATGCAGCAGGCTTTCATCGATCATGACGCGTTTCAGTGCGGCTACTGCACGCCGGGCCAGATCATGTCGGCCGTCGCCTGCGTCCACGAGGGCCATGTGCATGACGACGCCGAAATCCGCGAATATATGAGCGGCAATCTCTGTCGTTGCGCCGCTTACCCGAACATCGTGGCCGCCATCAAACAGGCTGCAGCAAAAATGGGGCAGGGCTGATGCGGCCGTTCGAATATGTGCGCCCATCCGAGGCGGCAGAAGCGATCCGGGCCCGCGGTGTCGCCGGGGCGGACACGGCCTATCTCGCTGGCGGCACCACGCTTCTGGATCTCATGAAGCTGGACGTGATTCACCCGGCGCAGCTCGTCGATATCACGCGGATCCAAGGCAAGGCGTACAGGAAGGTCGAACGCACCGATGCGGGGCTTCGCATCGGAGCGCTCGTTTCGATGGCCGAACTCGCGGCCAATGAGATCCTTCTGAAGGATTATCCGGTGCTGAGCCAATCACTCTGGCTTGCCGCGAGCGCGCAATTGCGGAACATGGCGCGGGTCGGCGGCAACGTTCTCCAGCGGACACGTTGCTCCTACTTCAGGGACACAAGCTATACCGAATGCAACAAACGCACGCCCGGCAGTGGTTGCGCGGCATTGGACGGTTTCCATCGCGGCCATGCGGTGCTCGGCACCAGCGATCACTGCATAGCGATGTATCCGGGTGACTGGGCACAGGCGCTGATCGCGCTTGATGCGCTCGTCGAGGTGCTGGGCGCGAACGGCCCGCGCAGTCTTCGCTTTGCCGATCTCCATCGCCTGCCGGGAAACACGCCGAACATCGAGAATAATCTGAAACCCGGCGAACTGATCACGGGCTTCGTCATTCCGGGCGGCGCGTGGCGGCGTTCGCTCTATCGCAAGATCCGCGACCGCGAATCCTACGCGTTTGCCAATGCCAGTGCCGCGGTCGCGCTTGACCTCAATGGAGATGTCCTGCGCGACGTGCGGATTGGCCTTGGCGGCGTCGCCACCATTCCCTGGCGTGCCCGCAAAGCCGAAGAAATGCTGCGCGGCAAGCCGCTGACGGAGGCAAATGCCACGGCTGCAGCGGACGCCGAATTCGCGGATGCCAGACCGCGCCAGCACAATCGGTTCAAGGTAGCGCTTGGCAAGGCGACGCTGGTGCGGGCGCTGCTCGAAGCCCGCGACATGAAGGTTTGAATCCGATGCCGACAGCCAACACCGCCGCTCCCAAACCGCTCGCCAACATGGGTGATCCGATTGTCCGGTCTGAGGCCGCAGCAAAAGTCACCGGCAAGCCGCTTTACGCATCGGACATGCCGGTGCAGAATCCGCTTCACGCCTATTTCCTGACCAGCGCCATTGCACTGGGTCGCATTGCGTCGATCGATACCGCCCCGGCCGAGGCTATGTCCGGGGTCTTCAAAATCTATACCCACCACAATGCACCCAAGCGCCAAGTCGTGCCGCACTTCACGAAGGGCGGCCCGGTATCGGATTCGAACATGCCGTTGGTGGGGCCGGATATTTACAACGACGGCCAGATCATCGCCATGGTGCTCGCCGAAAGCTACGAAATCGCGCGCGACGCGTCCCGCCGGATCGTGGTCCGTTACGATGCGCGAGTGCCCGCCGCCTCGCTTGACAGCCCCACCGCCCAGACCGTCCAGCCGCCGTCGCTCGCGTCGAAGGACAAGAAGGTCGGCGATTTCGAAACGGCTTTCGCTCAGGCGCCGGTCAAGATCGATCAGGAATATCGCACGCCGCCGCAGCACCACAATCCTATGGAGCTGTTCGCTACCACGGCGAGCTGGTCGGGCGACATGTTGACGCTCTATGAGCCCAGCCAGTTCGTCTATGGTCTGGCGGGCGGGCTTTCCAGGCAACTCGGCGTTGACCAGTCCCGGATCCACGTGGTCAATCCCTATGTGGGAGGGGCATTTGGCTCCAAGGGTGTGATGACCCAGCGCACCGCCCTGATCGCGCAGGCCGCGCGTGAGGTGGGGCGCCCCGTAAAGCTCGTCATTCCGCGCGACCAGGGCTTTTCGGTCACCACCTATCGCGCCGAGACACGCCATCGGGTCAGGCTGGCGGCCGACAAGAAGGGCAAGTTGGTCGCTTACGGCCACGAGGGATGGGAAGTCACTTCCCGACTCGATGACTATTCCGTGGCAGGGACGGAAAAGAGCGTCGAAATGTACGACGTGCCCAATATTTCCACGCGGGTTCAGATCGTGAAGGCCGATCGCAACACGCCCGGCTTCATGCGGTCCCCTCCCGAAGTGCCGTATATGTATGCGCTGGAAAGCGCGATGGACGAACTCGCCGTCGCGCTTGAAATCGATCCCGTCGAGCTGCGCCGGATCAATGACACGATGAAAAGCCCGGTGACGGGTGCACCCTACACCAGCCGGTCACTGATGGAGTGCTTCGACCAGGCGTCGTCAGCGTTCGGCTGGAAAAAGCGTAATCCCAGGCCGGCATCCATGCGGGATGGTGATTGGCTGATCGGCTATGGCTGCGCGACCGCGACCTATCCGACGAACCTGACCGCCGCCGCGGCGCGCGTGATCCTGACGGCCGATGGCAAGGCGCATGTCGAGATTGCCGCGCACGATGTCGGCACTGGCGCTTATACCGCAATGGGGCAGATCGCCGCGCGGAGGCTCGGTATCGATCCTGTCAACGTGACCGTCGCGATGGGCGACAGCAAGTTGCCGCCTGCTCCGGTAGCTGGAGGATCGATGACGACCGCGAGCGCGGGCTCCGCTGTTCATGGCGCAGCCGACAAGATCGTCGCGCGCTTCGGCGGCACCATGCCGAAACCCGGCGAGCTTACCGCTGCATTCCGCAAGCTCGGCACCAACCGGATCGAGGAATATGCCGAATGGGCGCCCCCCGGCAGCCCGCCTGATGCTGTCGAAAAGCTTTCGAAAGGAAGCATGAGTGGAGGGGGCGGCAACGAGAAAAAGCCGCTTATGGCGGCGTTTGGCGCGCAGTTTGTCGAGGTCCGTATCCATCGGCTGACCCGGGAAATTCGCGTTCCCCGTATGACCGGCGCGTTCGCTGCAGGGCGCATCGTCAATCCCCGGACGACCCACAGCCAATATCTGGGCGGGATGATCTGGGGCATGGCCTCGGCGCTGCTGGAGGCAACGGAGATTGACGAGAAGCGGGCGCGCTATGTCAACGATAATATTGCGGAATATCTCATCGCGGTGAATGCTGATATTCCCCAGGTCGATATTATCATGGTCCCCGAGGTTGATACCCAAGTTAACCCGATTGGTGTAAAAGGTGTGGGAGAGCTCGCCAATGTGGGAACTGCGGCGGCCATCGCCAATGCAGTCTATCACGCCACCGGAATGCGTATCCGTGACCTGCCGATCACGATGGACAAGCTACTGGTCTAGTGTTGAAAAAGGCATCTGTCATTCCCGCCTTCGCGGGAATGATAGTGGAAGACAAAGAATGAGACTTTTTCAATAGCTTGCTAGCGGCCCCCGCGCTTCAGCCGTACCAGCACTTCGTCGAGCGCCTGGAGGAAGCGCGACTTGTCTGTCCTGGAAAATGGTGGCGGCCCGCCGATGACATCGCCGCCGGCGCGCAGGTCCGCCATGATTGCGCGGGTTGCGACGGCACTGCCGATCGAGTTGGCGGTGAACGGTTTGCCGTTGCTCCCGATCACCTGAGCTCCCGCCTTGATGCAGCGATCCGCAAGCAGGATATCGGCCGTTACGACCACCGTGCCCGCATCGGCGTGCTCGGCGATCCAGTCGTCCGCCGCATCGAAACCATCGCCGACCACCATCCGGTCGATCAGCGGATGGGCCGGCACGCGAAGGTGGCTATTGCTGACGATGGTAACCGGCACCTCGTGCCGGAAGGCGACCTTGTAAATCTCATCCTTCACGGGGCAGGCATCAGCATCGACGAGAATCCTGGGCATCGGCCTTGTCTAACCGCGCAAAGAGGAAATGCCAGGAACAAACGCGCATGGCTGGAGATTTGGGAGAGCCGAACTCCTTCCTCCGTCCCTCTCCTGAACAAAAACGCTATTGCGACCCATTATCATTTAATCTAGGGCGATTCTCGCTTGATCCAGGGGTTCTTCGGAAATCAAACATTGCGCCGGGCGACCGGCCTGAATGGAGCGTTTTCGCCCTAATCGGAAGCGGGCGAGACAGTTTATAAATGGGGTTCGTATAATGAAATCAATTCACGGGTTGCTGCTTCTGGGAAGCGCCGCCATCACAATCGCGCAGCCGGCATTGGCGCAGACACAGATCGCGATGGCCGACGGCGCGGGGTCCGATGACGACACGATCATCGTCACCGGCAAGTACACCTTGCCGAACAAGATCGACACCGCGACCGGGCTCGGCCTGACCGTCCGCGAAACGCCGCAGTCCGTCAGCATCATGACGGCGCAGCGCATTCGCGACCAGAATCTTGTCAGCGTCGCGGACGTGCTCACCAACAGCGTCGGCGTGTCGATCAACGAGCTCGATGACATCCGCAACCAGTTCTACGCCCGCGGCTTCGAGATCAAGAACATCCAGGTCGACGGAGTGCCGCTGGCGTGGACCCTGGCCGGCGGCGCGGGTGAGACCAGCATCGACGTGTCGGTTTATGAGCGCGTGGAGGTTGTGCGCGGCGCGACCGGCTTGCTGACCGGCGCAGGCGATCCTTCCGCCTCGGTCAACTTCGTTCGCAAGCACGCCGACAGCCAGGACTGGACCGGTTATGCCAACGCCAGCTATGGCAGCTGGGATACCGTGCGCCTGTCGGGCGACGTTGGCGGCGCCATCACCTCCGACGGCCGGGTTCGCGTGCGTGCCGTGGGCCGGTACGAGCAGGGCGACAGCTATATCGACCTCTACAAAAACAAGAAGTTCGTCCTTTACGGCGTCGTCGACGCCGACCTCACCGACACCACGCTGCTGCGCGCCGGTATCATCCATCAGGAAGGCAAGCCCGACGCGCCCGCATGGGGCAATTTGCCGAACTTCTACAGCGACGGCACCATAACCGACTGGCCCCGCTCGAAGAGCGCGACGGCGGACTGGACCTACTGGAATACGGTCAACCAGAACATCTTCGCCACGCTGCGGCAGGAGATCGACGAGAACTGGAGCATCACCGCCAACTACAACCGGCTGAAGAATGCGGAAAAAGCGGAGCTCCTCTATTTGTCCGGCACGGTCGACGTCGTGACCGGCGACATCCCATCCGTGTTTCCATATAAGGACCGGGGATCAAGCGTGCAGAATAGTTTCGACGCCCAACTGAAAGGCAAGCTCAGCCTGTTCGGCCGCGATCATGAACTGGTGCTGGGCGCGCTGCGTAGCGTGCAAAAGCGCTACACCGACAGTTTCTCGGCAATCGTCCCGGCGGGAGAAACTTGGTTCCCGCCCGTCGAGTACCAGAACTGGGACGGCTCGGACTACCCCTATCCCGGTTTCTCGACGACCTCGTTCCGCGCGGTCGAGGAGAAGGTGACGCAAACCGGCTTTTACGGCGCGCTGCGCGCCAACATCACCGACGCGCTCAAGCTCATCGGTGGCGGCCGTATCGCGAGCTGGAAGCAGAAGGGCCTGAGCTATGGCGTCATCAGCGACTATGGCGATAAAGGCGTGTTCATTCCCTATATCGGCGCGCTCTACGACATTACATCGAACCATCGTCTCTATGCGAGCTTCACCAGGATCTTCCAGCCTCAGAACGCGCTGGACATCAACTTCAACCAGCTCGACCCGGTTGAGGGCAAGGCCTATGAGATCGGCCTGAAGAGCGCTTTCCTCGACGAGAAGCTGCAGACCTCCATCGCGCTGTTCCGCGTCAAGCAGGACAATCTCGCGGTTATCGCCGGCATGATCACGCCGCCGGGCGGCTTGCCGCAGAATTATTATGAGGCCGCCAACGGCGTGACCAGCAAGGGCTTCGAGATCGAGGTCACCGGTGAGCCGATCGAAGGCTGGAACGTCAATTTCGGCTACAGCCAGTTCAAGGCCGAAGATCAGGACGGAACTGTCGCCGTCGTCGATCAGCCGCGCAGGCTGCTGAAGCTGTTCACGACCTACAGATTGCCGGGCGCGCTCAGCGATCTTACCATTGGCGGCGGCGTCAGCTATCGCAGCAAGGCCTATTCGCCGGGCAGCAACCCGGTCACGCTGGCGCCCTACCGTTTTCAGCAGGATGGATATGCGCTGGTCAGCCTGATGACACGTTATGACGTTACCGAGGCATTGCAGATTCAGGCCAATATCGAAAACTTGTTCGACAAGAAATATTACGCCCAGGTTGGCTTCTACGAACAATATCGCTACGGCGCCCCACGCAATTTCACGGTCAGCGCGAACTATCGTTTCTGACGAGGATCCATTGATGAAGGGTGAGGCGCAGCGCGGCCGCTGCGCTGAGCCTGCGGAACATTTGGCAAAATACATGTTGGGCCCATCTGACCACAATCTTGCCGTGGAAAGCGTGCGCGGTCCTTGCATCAGCGGTCCAAATATGCGCGTATTATTTCTGTTCGTCGGCGAGCCCCATCACGTTTTCCATTCGCTGCCGATCGCTGCCGAATTGCGCCGGCTCGCGCCGGCGATCGACATAGAGGTCGCGACGACCAGCGACAGCCACGATGAGCAGATCGCGCGGGTGCGACAGGCCTATCCTGATCTCGACGTGTCGCTGGTCCGTCTCAAGAAACCCTTCCGGTGGCTGTCGTTCAGGGGCGGCGGCATAGGTCGTGGCGAAAAACGGTCGCAGACGCTGATTGCGGCTTTGCCCTATCTGCGCCGCTTCGATGCGATCGTCGTTCCCGAGCGGACCACGACGATGATCAAGCCGTTCCTGAGCGGGCGCACGAAGCTGATCTTTACGCCGCATGGCGCGGGGGATCGCGCGATCACGCAGGATCCGCGCGATATCCGGTTCGATTTCCTCCTCGTCGCTGGCAAGAAGAGCGAGCGGCGCCTGCTCGAGGCGGGAACCGTCCGTCCGGGCGATTATGCGGTGACTGGCTATGTGAAGTTCGATCTGCTTAGCCGTCTCGGCAGCCAGCGGCTATCGTCCTTCGGCAATGGCCGCCCCACCGTTCTCTACGCCCCGCATTTCCGGCTTCCATTATCGTCCTGGGGCATCGCGGAACAGGTGATCGAGGCATTTCGCGCACAGGACCGCTTCAACCTGATCGTCGCGCCGCATATGCGATTATTCCACAACGCCGGCGACGCGGCAAAAGCAAAGTGGGAAGCGCTCGCCGAGCCTGGCAAGATCATCGTCGACCTCGGATCGCCCAAGTTGACGGATATGAGCTACACGACCGAAGCCGATATCTATCTGGGCGATGTTAGCAGCCAGGTTTACGAATATCTTTCGACGCCGCGGCCCTGCGTGTTCCTCGACACGCATGACACAGACTGGAAGGGCAATCCTGATTATCTGTTCTGGACGCTTGGTGAAGTCGTCTCGCGGCCTCGCGATATAATGCCCGCTATCGAGCGGGCGGCGGATCTGCATCCGGCGTTCGCGCCTCTCCAGCGCGCGGCCGTCGTTGAGTCCTGTGGCGCGGACATAGAGGGCGCGGCTGAACGGAGCGCGGAAGCGATCGTCAAATTCCTGAACCGCGGAAAGACCACGTCACCCTCAGACCGGGAGAATCATCGCCAAGGACGATCGTCGAGCCGTGTCGTGCCGCCACTGCGGAAACGAGGCTGAGCCCGAGACCGGCGCCGGCCGCGCCGGCAGTGGATGCGATGCGATAGAAGCGCTCCGTCACCCGATCGCGTTCGGATGCCGGGATGCCGGGGCCGCTGTCTGTGATGGTAATGACAACGTACTCCGCCGCTTCCCCGGCGAGAAGCGCGACATTGCCGCCCGGCGGCGTATATTTTATCGCGTTGTCCAGCAGATTGCAGATTGCCTGAAAGATCAGGTCCGAATCCCCGGACACCGTGAGACCGGGCGCGATCGACGTCGAGAACGCAATCTGCTTTTCTTCGGCGCTGACCTCGTAGAGTTCGGCGGCGTCAGCGAGTATCGCTGACAGATCGAGTTCGACTACATCTGGCTGCTCGCTCCGATTTTCGATACGGGCGATACGCAGGATGGCCGCGAAGATCGATTCAAGCCGCTCGACTTCGCCGATTGCCGCGGTCAGCCGCGTTTGCTGGTCAAGCGATCTCTCGACACTGGCAAGATCTTCAAGATCCGCGCGCAACCGGGCAAGCGGCGTGCGCAGTTCATGCGCGACATTGTCCGACACGCGGCGGACGGATTCGACCAGCTCCTCGATCCGGCTCAGCATGAGATTGAGGGTTTCGCCCAGCCGATCGAAATCGTCGCCGCTGCCAAATACGGGAACGCGACCGGACAAGTCGCCGCCGATCACGCGCCGCGCTGCCGTGCTCACGGCATCGATCCGCCGTCCGATGGCCACGCTCATGAAAGCACCGCCGATCGCGCCCAGCAGGATCGTGACTCCCAGGATCCAAGCGGCACCTGACTTCAGGGTTTCCTCGCGATCGTCGATATCGTCAATGTCGCGTCCGACCATCAATCGCGTGCCATCCGGAAGGGCGTAGTCCAGAACAAGCGCCTCGTGATCGTCCTCACCCCCTTCCCAATAAAGATCGGCTTCGAGACGGACCCAGCCACGCGCCGGCGCCTTCGGCCAACCGAGTATATTGGCGCTCAACACCTTTCCATCCGGTGTTATCAGCGCGTGAAAGGCTTTGCGCGCAGCGGGACGACGAGCCCGGGCCGTCAGTTGCTGGATCAGAGCCTCCCGCCCGTTTTTTTCATAGAAATGGGCAAGCCGAGCGGCTTCGACGCGGACCTGGTTTTTGGCCGCGTTCAGGGGAATGGCGACGCTCAACCAATAATAGACACCGCCAATCAGCGCGACTGAGCCGGCGAACAGAACGATGTGGGTTACCGACAGCCGGAAGGAGAAGCTGTTCGCAAGCTTCATGGATCGGCCCGCAAGACATAGCCGGTGCCACGGACGGTATGCAGCAGCGGCTGCGCGAAATCGCGATCCAGCTTCTGGCGAAGGCGGCTGACATGCTGGTCGATGATGTTGGTCTGGGGATCGAAATGATAGTCCCACACATTTTCCAGCAGCATCGACCGGGTGACGGCGCGCCCGGCGTTGCGCGCAAGATATTCGAGAATCCGGAATTCCCGGCTGGTCATGTCGATGCGCCTGCCAGCGCGTTTGACGACGCGCCCCAGCAGATCGATTTCAAGATCGCCGACGACGAGCCGGACCTGTTCCCTGGTCACGGGCTGACGCCGCGCGAGAACATCGACGCGCGCCAACAGCTCGGAAAGCGCGAACGGCTTGGCGAGGTAATCGTCGCCGCCGGCGCGCAGGCCCTTCACCCGCTCATCCACATCGCCGAGCGCGCTCAGGATCAGCACGGGGGTGACGTCGCCAGTCGCGCGGATGATCTGGAGCAGCTTCAACCCGTCGACGAACGGCAGCATGCGATCGAGGATGATGACGTCATATTGCTCGCCCGCGGCCTTGAACAGGCCATCCCGGCCATCGGCGCTGCGGTCGACCAGATGCCCCACCTCCTGCAATCCGGCGCTGATATGGCCGGCGACCCGTTCATCGTCTTCGATCAGCAATATGTGCATCGGTTACCCTGGGCTTCGCTTCCGATCCTATCGCATGGATGGCGGCTCATGCCGACGATAATCTCGGCCGGTTCACCCGTGGCTACACGGCCATTCCCGCCGCATGGCCGCTTGCCCAGGCCCACTGGAAATTATAGCCGCCGAGCCAGCCGGTGACGTCCACCGCCTCGCCGATCGCGTAGAGACCGGGAACTGATTTCGCCGCCATCGTCCGCGAGGACAGCCCGGCGGTGCTGATGCCGCCGATCGTGACCTCGGCCTTGGCGAAGCCTTCGCTGCCATTGGGATTGAAGCGCCAGTCGGCGAGGCGACGTTCGGCGTCCTCCAGCCTGCGGTCGGCAAGGTTGGCGAGTTCGCCGGCGAGGGCGAGGCGTTCGGCCAGCGTCTGCGCCAGCCGGTCCGGCAGCAGGCCGCCCAGGATCGCGCGCAGGGTTGAACGGGGTTTGCCGCGCTTCGCCGCGATCAGCCAGCCATCATCCTGACCGGGCAGGAAATCGATGCCGACCGGCTGGCCATGCTTCCAGTAGGATGAGATCTGCAGGATCGCGGGGCCGGAAAGGCCGCGATGGGTGAACAGCGCGGCCTCGCGGAAGCTGGCCTTGCCGCAACGGGCGATCACCTCGGTCGAGACGCCCGAAAGCTCGCGGAACAGCGTCTCTTCGCCGCCCAGGGTGAGCGGGACGAGGGCAGGGCGGGGCTCGACCACCTTGAGGCCGAACTGCCGCGCGAGATCATAGGCAAAGCCGGTCGCGCCCATCTTCGGGATCGACGGGCCGCCCGTGGCGATGACGAGGCTGGATGCGCTGTGGACGGCGCCGTCGCGCGTGACGGCGAAGCGGCCATCGGCATAAGCGACGGCGCGGACCGGCTGGCCGAGCTGGATGTCAACTTCGCCCTTCGCGCATTCGTCGCGCAGCATCGCCACGATCTGCCTGGCCGGGCCGTCGCAGAACAGCTGGCCGAGCGTCTTTTCATGCCAGGCGATGCGGTGGGCGTCGACCAGCGCGATGAAATCCTCCGGCCGGTAACGGCTGAGCGCGGACCTGGCGAAGTGCGGATTGGCGGACAGATAGCGATCGGGTGCAGTGTGGATATTGGTGAAGTTGCAGCGCCCGCCGCCCGAAATCAGGATCTTCTTGCCGGGCTCGTCGGCATGATCGATCACCAGCACCCGCCGGCCGCGCTGCCCCGCAATGGCGGCGCACATCAGCCCCGCGCCGCCCGCGCCGAGGATGATGAGGTCGTAAGAGGGGATCGCTGCGGCCAAGGTGAGGGCGCCTTAGCCCCGAAGCGGGCCGCAGCGCGAGTCCTTTGCCTGTCGCCGATCCGGGCAGCGGTTGACGAAGTTGACACGCTCGGCCGCGCATTTTTTTGTGTGGCAGCCATGGTTGTGATGGGACGGCGGCGGGCTAAGTTCACACACCGTTCACACCAAAATCGCTTTCCGGGACCGCTGAGCCGAACACCGTGAGGACGAAGTTGACAATGTTGACGCGGCAAGCCGCCAGGATACGGATGCGGCAGCAAAGGTAACGAAGTTCACGCCATTTCGCCTCCGGATACCGACCGATGGAGCGTGTGGCCGGGACGAAGTTGACAATGTTGACGCTGATGCGGAGCGCGGCGGCTTGACGAAGTTGACAGGGTCGAGAGTATTTCGGCGTCGTGATAGAATGCGGAACGTAGCGGATTGACGAAGTTGACACGGTAGCTGGCTCGGGCAGGCACGGCGGTTGAAGGGGGATACTCCACATTGGGAAATATGGCATGAACGGCACCGTGTAGGACAGGGGCGTTTCGCAAAAGACTGTGTTCACTTGTCTCTTAGGTGTTACCTATCTCCAGAATGGGAAACCAAAATACTCTCAGCGTAGTATTGAATTAGGGTCCAAACCCAATCAGCCTCTTGAAAATCTGCGTGCACATTGATTCAGGGGGTCTGCGCTGAGCCAGGAGGCTGTTGGGAATGTCGCGTTCGTTGTTCTGGTTGTCGGATGAAGCATGGGCGGCGATTGAGCCGCACTTGCCGAAGAACCAGCCCGGAGCGCGGCGCGTCGATGACCGGCGAGTAATCTCGGCATCATTCACATGCTCAAGTGCTGTGGCCGTTGGGCGGATTGCCCTTCCGAATACGGCCCTTCAACGACGGTCTATAATCGATGGAACCGGCAGGACAACGAAGATCCACGCACTCGTCGATGTCCTCGGGCGACCACTCCGCCTCGTCCTGACGCCCGGCAATACGTCGGATGTGAAAGGGGCCGACCTGCTGATCGGCGAGACCATCGGCATGAAGCGGGTGATCGCCGACCGCGGTTACGATGCCAACCGCATCAGGACCGCCTTGCGCGAGCAGGGCACGATCCAGGTGATCCCCGGTCGTCGTAATCGCAAGCGCCCAATCCAGTATGACGAACGCCGCTACAAGGACCGCTGGCGGGTCGAGGCCATGTTCTGCCGCCTCAAGGACTTCCGCCGCATCGCCACCCGTTACGACAAGCTCGCCAGGAACTTCCTGTCAGCGGTCCATCTCGCCGCAGCAATCGCGTTCTGGCTCTGAACAAGTCTCGATTCTACTCGTCCTTGCAGCCCAGCATGCGGGCAGTGCCGCTCAACATGTCCCGCAAGAAGTCGTTGCCCACGCGAGATGCGCCGAGCAGATCGAAGCCGTGGACGGCACCAGGATAGACGTGCAGCTCGACGGGAACGCCGGCATCTATAAGACGACGGGCATAATCCAGGTTCTCGTCGAGATACAGGTCGAGGCTGCCGACGCCGATCCAGGTCGGCGGGAGCCCCGCCAGGTCCACGGCAAGGCTTGGCGAGAACCATCCCCTACGATCATCGTCCACCTCGTACCCACCCCGCAGCGACTCCCACCCGAACTGGTTGCTTTCGCGGGTCCAGACGAACTCGCCGGTATGACGGTTCCGCCAAGGATCGGCCTCACCTCCCACGCGATGGTCGATCATAGGATATACCAGGATTTGCGCCGCCAGCGCGGGGCCGTTTCGGTCACGCGCCATCTGAGCCACCGCCGCCGCGAGACCGCCACCCGCACTCGGACCGATGACTGCAATACGCTTGGGGTCGATCCCGAGTTCGGCAGCACGGCCTGCCAGCCACACAAGCGCCGCGTAGCAATCTTCTTGTGGTCCCGGGAAGGGCGCTTCCGGCGCTAGTCTATATTCGACCGAGGCGACCGCGATGCCTAGACGTGCGGCAAGCGTTGACGGACCCTCCGGTGACTGGCGCGCCGAGCCGATCACCATACCGCCGCCATGAATATGGAGAAGAACCGGGCGGTCCTTGGCTGTTGGCGTCGGATCGTACCAGAACAGCGGGATTGGACCGTCTGGGCCCTCGACTGTTTTCTCGACCGGAGCGATTGATGGTGCGCCGCGCGCCAAAGTCGCCCCCCGGAAACTGTTTCGGATTCCCGGCAGGGCTTCGGCTGACATCGCAAGCGGTGGCAACACTTCGAGCAGCGGCAGGAGTTCGGGGTCGATCAATTGGCGGGTAGATGGCGTGTCGTTCATCCCACAGAGATGCGGCGCAGTCCCACAGCATGTCAACTTGCTTCCGCAGTTTCGTCACGTTGGCGACGCGGTCTGGCTCTGAACGAGTCTCGACCCTAGGGTGTGCGGTATCAAATAAAGGGGCGGCGCCTCAGTGCGCGTAATCCCTCTCGGCAGCTCAGCGCCCTACGCAGGCTGCCCGAGAGGCCCTTCGATGTTTTGGCAGCCATTCTGTTCGATGTAGATTATTGCGTGACCCGGGCGATACTCATTCCCCACGAGCTGGTTGTTGAGCGAGCCAAACATGGGACGCATACCAACAGCTGGCGACTCATGCTCGAGGATTGGTGGTGGACGCTGCCAGGCACCCAGGACGTTACCGAGCAATTACAAAATGTGCTGATCGCAGGCGGCGGCAGCGAAACGCGGCGATCAGCAACACGGGAATGAGTCAGCCATAAACCGGAAGGCTTCTCAGGCCGCCACATCAAGCTGTGTGATCTTCTGAAATTCTCCCAATATCGGCGCGTGGTGCTGGGCGAGGTGGCGAACGACGCGGGCATTGCCGAGCAGGCTGCTGACATAGCCGATGGCCAGAACCAGATCGAGATGGTCCTCGCTGTAACTCTGCTCGACCGCTTTGAATTCCCGATCGAGATTTTCAGATTCGCGCTGCATTACCGCGATTTGATCGGACGTCAGCCCGCGCGGCCTATGAATTCGTCCATCCACCATTTGCTCGTCCGGGGTCGAGGCGACGAGTGACTTTGCGTAGCTCAAGGAAAAGCGGTTCATGGTGATCATCGCTTGTGCCGCTTCAATCTGTCGCAGGGGCTTGAGACGCCGAAGCTCGACAAAGACGTTCATGGGCACATGACGATCGCGGAGCAGGTCGGCGACCTCGGGACATATGCCCACCAGCAGGTTTCGCTTCTTGCGAATGCTGGCGATGTCGACATTCAGGGCACGTGCCAGGCGCTCTTCAGCAACACCCTTTTTAATGGCATTGAGAATCATCCGATGCTCCTGGATGATGGCTATGCGGCTGACGCGCTTGTTGTAGGTAAAGGCTTCATCATCCGTCGCGACCAGGCAGACCACTTCGGTTTCGCCGCGGCCCCGCATGATATCGATCCGCAGATGCCCATCGAGTAGATGATAGCGGTCTCGGTCACGGGCATCGCGCGCTACTACAGGCGGTTCGATGATACCAACCTCAGCTATGGAGGCCGCGATCTGGTTGTATTTTATCGATTTGCGAACCGTCTCCGAGATGTCGCGCAATGGCAAAATGGAATCGAGTGGGATGCGGAGGCTGGCCTCTTCAAACCCAAGCTTGACCGGGATGATCGGTTTGCGGATGCTCACGGGGTGGCTCCTGCGTTTTGCTGCAATCTCAGTTGAATATTGTCGGGCTTTGTGGCCAGATTCTCATCCTCGAGGATCGCGGTAAAGGCGTCGTCGCGCTGCAATCGGCGCAATGCCTCAACGATCAACATCAGGCGGTCACGGGCGCCATTGGCACGGCGGATCAGATCCCGTTTGCGCTCTGCTTCGTCCTGATAAGCCTTGACCAAAGCGGCGGTCGATAACCGCGGGGTCTGGCTGTGATTTACCCGAAGGCCCTTGCCGCGCCGGCGGCGTTCTTCGACCAATTTTTTGGCCGCCAGCAGTTTTCTGCCTTTGAGAAGGCCATTCTCATAGGCTTCATGCAGGGCTTGTTGGACACCGTGATCGTCCGCTTCGGCAATTTCAACGGCGACGCTTAGAGGAATGGTGCGGGATTCCACCGAGCGCAGCAGGCGCTGCTCACCCTTTTCCAAGAGGCGGGCAACCCCATGGACATATTCGTAGGAAAGACCGGTTTTGCGGGCGATCTCTTGATGCGAATAGCCACGGGCCTGCATGCCGCCGATATCCTGCAGCAAGTCGATCGCCTTGTGCTGGCGACGAGCACAGTTTTCGACGAGGCTGGCGATCATACAATCTTCTGTGTCAGCGGAGACTACCAACGCCGGGACTTCCTTTTGGCCCAGCTCCAGATAGGCCTCCAGGCGACCCTGTCCGCAGACCAGATCGTAAAAAGGTCCATCCGCCTCGACTCGGCGGGTTACGGTAATTGGCCGCTTGAGGCCGATCTGCGCAATGTTCTCAACGATCTCGCGGAACACACGTTTATTGCGCAGGCGCGGATTAACGACGGTGATGCGGTCGATTGGGATCCATTCGATGCGTTGAGCGGGACGCGCGGACATCATGCAGCCCTCCTGTCGGGATGGCGTGCGGCCATCTGAAAAAAGCGGTCGAGCGATGAGAAGCGAAAGGCGTCAAGCGAGAGGCCATTATGCTCGCACAGCCGCAGTAGTGCCGTGTCCATGCACAGGCGCGGCAGCAGATAGTAATCGAGCGGTCGCTCATTGGCGCCGTCCATTCGGACGGCCACCGTAAGGTCGGGCGGCGTCGGCGTATCCAGTCGCAGCTTCCACCGCAACGAGCCGGCCCCGGTCGAGAAACAACGGGCTATGACAATGGCTGCTGTGAATTCGCCATTGATGTGGAGTAGATCCGTGTCAGGATCGATATGCACACGTCCACCGGTACGCTCCAGGCCGATCAGAAGGTCTTCGACGATGTCGGGATGCAACGAGCGCAGCCGTCGATTGATCTCGAGATAGTGATAATCGTGGCGAGGCGTAAACCCGACCAGGGCATAAGCGCGCAGGAGGCTACCGAAGCGTGATCGGTAGGCGCTGCTTGATGGCGCGCCATCATATTCGTCGATGATAAGGCCAGAGAGCGCCATGTTGCGGTCCAAGATGGACCGGAGCAGGTCGAGCATATCCTCGTCGCTCAATCGTTCCGCGCGGCGTGCGATGATCGCGGCGGCACGCGTGAATATCGCCTTGTCCACGATCGGCGTGAAGGCATCGTCCATTCGGACCCATTGATCGGGCTGGTTAGCTATATGGTGCTGCTTCAGCTTGAAGGACGTTCGCGCCCAAACGTTATGGCCGATGTATTTTTCGTTGATCAGCAACTGATGGACCGCGCCGCGCGTCCATGATCGGCCCAGGTCCGATCGGATGCCCTGAACATTTAGCAGGTCAGCTATGTCCCGTTCCGATTTTCCGTCATCAACAAACCAAGCATAGATGTCGCGGACGACCTGCTGTTCCTGTTCGGGCCCCGGAACCAAAATGACGCGGTCAGTGGCAATGCTCTTGTGCTCGCCGCGCGCGAGTTCACCCTTCGCATTGCCGTCCTGGTCGACCAACAGCCGGCGTAGACCATAGCCGGCTGGACCGCCCTGCCGATAGCCGAGCCGGATCAGGTTCGCCTGGCCGGCGAAGACCTTGACTGAAAGTTCGCGGCTATATTCGCCGGCCATGGCGCGCTTGACGGTCTTGATGATCGATGAGCCGATGCTGCCATCATTCTCAAACTGCTCGGCGCAATAGTGGACAGCAATCCCGGCGCGCCGACACCGCAGCTCATAGCTGGCCGCCTCATCCGGATCCTGGAAGCGGCCCCAACGACTGACATCATAGACCAGCACAGCTTCGAAACCCGGGGTCCCAGCCTCAACGTCGGCAAGCAGAGACTGGAGCGCTGCACGTCCGCCGATATTGAGACCGCTCTTCCCTTCGTCTGCATAGGTGCGGACAATTTCATAGCCACGTATGGCGGCGTACCGCGCGATCGCCGTCATCTGGTTGTCGGTCGAATATTGCTGATGCTCGGTCGACATGCGCACATATTGCGCGGCCTGTCTGAGCAGCGGGTCGTTCCCGTTATCGCCGGCAGTCTGATCCCACCGAATGACCATAGCCTCTCCCAGGCCGCGAATCGGCGCATACCTGCGCATCGGTCATGATAGGGGAAAGGATGCGGAGTATGTTTCCAGATACCGGCAGAAGAGTCCGAGGCGCAAAACAACGCCTCTCGCAGCGGGAACTGGCACGTCTCGTTGGCGAAGCATTAAAAGCGGAACTGGGTCCGGGACGGCGGGCTGCGAAGACTCTAATGGATTGGACCGGTGTGTGCGATCGGGCGGCCCGAAACTGGCTAAGCGGAGAGGGTGGTGTGTCTGGCGCCAACCTCATTCTCCTGGCGCGCCATTCGGATGCCGTGTGGGAGCTTGTCACCGGAATTGCCAACCGACCCGAGTCCGCGGCCGGCTACGACCTCCATACAGTAGAAGTTGCCCTCTCCCGAGCCCTCGGGTCCCTTGAGCGGTTGCGCCGCAAGGTCATCCGCGGCGATGCTGCTGGCATGACCAGACAGCGCTGAGTAAAAATATTCTGTTGGGTTCGAAAACTCGTGGCGAGAATGCGAAAGCTAGCGATCGGGCGGCCGATGATACGCGGATGTAATCCATACAGCGCACGCGGAAACGGCAAACATGGGTGCGCGAGGGAGGTCCATCAACCCTTAAGCTGAGCCCCGTGCAGCCCCTTACCACAACTACTAAACTGCCGCCCATGTCGACATTGGGCTTGCTTGTCGGCGCGAAGCGAGCAAATTGCCCATGCCTCTGGTGAAAGCCCAGAGGCGGAGCGTGGAAACCCCAATCAGCGAACTCGGTCGTCCAGATTCTGGAGGCCGGGTGGCATGCGCGCATGTCCAGCCGGCTTGCCGGTAAAGGCGCATGCGCTTGGTCGCTGATCAGGTTTCCAACATCCGGCTTCGGCCGTCGCCCCGAGAGGACATAGGCGCGACGACAAGACCCGAAGCCAGACCGCCGTGCCCAAATGAGGGGACGGCGATGACAGTCGAAGCAATCAGGCCGGCGCGGGCGGGGGCAGTACCCTTCAAGCGCTTGGCCGTTAGCCCTACCGTGCTATTTGGGGCACTGGCACAGCCAGTGCTGGCCGAACCAGGCGCCTGGCAGGTCACCGACGACACATCACCGCTTACTAACCTGCCCGCGGTGAGCGCGGTTCTGCCGTCCAACAACGACCTCACCAACATGATCGGCGCAGCGGAGCGCGCGTCCCGCGTCCTTCGCTGCAGCGACCGAACGCTGGTTGTCTATGTGAACTGGCCGGAGGTGGTGAACTATGACAGCACCAACTTCATCGGTTAGCCCAAGACCATGGCGGTCTGGAAGATCGACGATGGGCCGCTCAAGGCCAATCTGTGGACCATCGCCAACACCGGCGCCGCGGCCGGTGAGTTTGCCAGCCGCAATGCGCTGAAGCTCCTTTCCAGCATCGTGAAGGCCAATCGCCTGGTGGTCCGGCTCTCAGGCCGCATGACCCAGGACGCGGCCTTCGATCTGGCAGGCATCGAGGCGGTCGCGACCAGAGTGACCAGCGCGTGCGGTCTGCCGCTGCAGGGGAAGTAGGCGCGATGGAAAACGAAACCGCATTGGAGGTCACCGCCATGCGCCTTGCTGATGGATCGATGGCGGTGTTCGATACCCAGCGCGTCGGTCGTATGGGGGAGCTGGTCGTGGAGCTGGAACTGCTGAAGCGCGGCTGGATCGTCGGTAACTTCAATCATACCCATGGCAAACCTCCTCCGCAGTCCGCTCGGCATCCCGGCGCTGGGCAACCTCAGCAAAAGTCTCGCCAGTCCCGTCGAGTCGCGCTTCCTCCCCGGTCAATGCCATCCAGCGTGTGATCGCCAAATCCACATAAGCTGCATCAATTTCGAGACCGAAGGCCCGCCGGTGTGTCTGCACCGCGGCCAGGAGACTGGTGCCAGAGCCCAGAAATCCATCCAGCACAATCTCGCCGCGCTTGGTGACGTCCTTTATCGCATCGGCGACCATGGAGACGGACTTGACCGTCGGATGCATCTCCAGATCGGCTTTGCGGCCACCAAAGACATTGACTGAGCTATACTCCCAGACATTGGTGCGATTGCGGCCATGGCGGCCGAGTTCCACGTTGTTCTGGTGAGGGGCGTCGCCGACACGATAGACGAAGATCAGTTCGTGCCGGGATCGATATAATGACCCCATGCCGCCATTGGGCTTCACCCAGCAAACGATGTTGAGGCGCTTGCCGTAGACCTGCTGGCCCGCCTCGATCAGCTCGCCAGCATGATGATGGTCCATACAGACGAAGTGAATGGCGCCATCGCGGGAGACACTGGCAAGGGCTCCAAGAGTGTTCGTCAGAAAGGACGTGAACTCGGCAGGGCTCAAATCGCCAGATGCATAGGCGAATTCCCGGTGCTTGATCCGCCCATTCCCGCCGGCATGGCCAACATTGGTGACATTATAAGGTGGGTCGGTGAAGGCAGCTGCGGCCTTCTCGCCCGCCATCAATGCGTTGAGTGAAACGCCATCCAGCAGATCGCCGCATGCGATCCGATGCTCGCCGCAAATCCAGATGTCGCCCGCTCGCGTAACCGCCTCCGTTGACGGTTCGAAGATCTGTTCATCGGTGTTGAGATTGATCGATCGGAGCACATCAATCTCGCCCATGCTGAAGCCGGTGAGCTCGAGATCCAGACCAGCAATTTCGATCGCTTCCAGTTCGATCTTGAGCAGATCGACATCCCAGCCTGCATTCAGGGCAATCTTGTTATCAGCGAGGCGAAGCCGCCGCTCCTGGGCTTCGGTCAAGCCGTTCACGGTGATGGTGGGAAGGTCCTGCAGGCCCAGTCGCTTGGCGGCGAGCAACCGCCCATGACCGGCGATGATCACGCCATCCGGATTGATGATGATCGGACTGACGAAGCCGTGAGCATCTATGCTCGCCGCGATCTGTTCGACCTGCTTTTTGGAATGTGTCCTGGCGTTTCGAATGTCCGGCTTGATCAACCGGATATTGGTACTGCTAAATTCAATCGCACTCATACAAGCCTCCGCAGAGAAACAAGGTCTTTCGACCGGCCCATTTCTCCTCGGCGGTGATTGGCCTTTACCCCATCCCAGCTGGCTCGCCAATGGCTTAACTGGTTGTTAACCCTTTATTTTCCCGGTGAGTTTCCTTCCTGCGGTGTACTTCCCTGATAGGTGCTATTGCTTTCCCTGTTTTTGAAATCTTGGGGGCCGAGCAAAACGCCGGCAATTCATGGGGTTGGGAACAATCGGCAGGCCATTTTCCCGGATAAGCACGCTGATTTTCGCTGTAAATTCCCTGATCACGGGAAAACCAAGGTGGAGAGCAGTTCGCACCAGACTGTACCCACCGCCAGATCCGGATCATAACGCTCTTGGTGTGCCACCGCCGCTTAGCCCGGCCATCCCGCTCAATCTCGTGGCGAACCAAAAGCGGCGGACCAATTTAATCCAATTTAGGGCGACTCATCGCCGACGAGCGTATCTCCTTGGCCCGAGGCTGCCGAACAACACGAGCGGCACTGGGTCATCAGGCCTCGGAAAGACGCCGTTTGGCTGCGCAACCTCCGTTCAGAGGAGCCCGAAAATGTCCATTTCATCGCTAAAATCCGAATTACGCCTATGCACGGTTGCCGCCGCATTGGCATTTGCCGCCTCAAGCAGCATGGCCCTCGCCACGGTGAAGGTGCAGCAGGTCAATCTCGTGACGGACAGCAACGCTTCGCTGGTGGGCCTTGGCTTTGCACCTGCCGCGCACGAGGATCCCAATCTGATCAATCCGTGGGGCGTTTCCTTTGGGCCTGCGGGCCCATTCTGGGTATCCAACCAGGGAACCGCCACCTCGACCCTGTATAACGGCGCGGGGGTTCCCCAGCCGCTGGTTGTCTCGATACCGCAGAACGCAAGTGGTCCCGCCGGCCCGACCGGACAGGTATTCAACGCATCGAGCAGCTTCGCCCTGCCTTCCGGCGGGAAGGGCCTGTTCTTCTTTGCGAATCTCGATGGCTCGATCGCGGGCTGGAACCCCGCCCAAGGCACTTCAGCAGTGAAAGTGGCAAGCCGGGACTTGGCGGTCTACACAGGCCTCGCGATCGGCAACTCGGGCGGCAACGACTATCTCTATGCAGCGAATAATGCCACTGGCACAATCGACGTCTTCGATACGAATTTCGCCAAAGCTGCGTTTGCCGAGGGCAGTTTCGTCGATCCAGGCGCCAATCCGCAGGGGCTTGTGCCCTTCAACGTGCGCAATATCGGAGGCCATC
>Ga0207712_10000915_pt1 | contig 21389 bp, 15 predicted proteins | sample KBSS44metaG_FD_184402 | JGI IMG/M metagenome (GOLD analysis project Ga0207712, IMG submission 184402) | Switchgrass rhizosphere microbial communities from Kellogg Biological Station, Michigan, USA - KBS S4-4 metaG (SPAdes) (version 2) | ecosystem: Host-associated > Plants > Roots > Rhizosphere... | reverse complement strand
ATTTCCTATACCCGTTCTTGGGTATTTTTATTTTATCAAGGTTTTAAAATAATAGTTGAAACAAAAAAAAAGCCCCGTTTAAGTCGGGACTTTTAATAGTATTTTTACTAAAATGCTTCTTAATACTGCCAAAGATTTTGTTCGTAATTGAAGATCTTATCTTTGATGTTATCACCTTCAAGTAAACGAAGGATCGGATCATTAATAAGATTCCTGATATATTTGTTCATTGGGTTATCAAGAGAAGACTTAATTATATAGCTGCCAAACATTCTTGCTTCAAACAACTCTTCCCACGTCATTCGGCTATTACCCATATTCTTTGGATTATATACCTCGTAACGAGCAAGCGTTGCTCTTAAATCAGGATAATAGATCCAAAATAGAGGAGCGACACCTCTTTCCGTAACACCATCCTGTGCGAGTATTGTTCTCAAAGGTGCAATACCAAGTATTCTTACAAACATGCGGCTAGCTTCACGATCAAATACCCATTCTTCTTTAATTCTAAACTTAACTATATCATCTGGATTTAAGGTATTACATACTACCGTATACTTACAGATCTTTGTTGGGTCGTCCATACAATAAACTGGCACAGTGTCACACTGACCACCACCACTAATTGCCTTTTCAAATCCTGCTGAATCAAGAAAGGTTGTAAACCTATCATCGTCACCATTAAATGCAATTGCATTACCATTCTTTAATTGGTCTCTTACCGCCTTCACTAAAATACTTACGAAGCGCTGATCGCCATTATCATCTTGTGCCTGGTAACGGAATGGCAGGTTAATTTTTTCACGAATGTCAATTTCCCTCCAAACTCGTTGTGTATATAAGGCATCATCCGCTCTCAAGAATTCATAGTCCAAAGGAATGCGGTCCTTCAACATTCTTTTATCAGTAACTGCGTCCAACCTTAGCGAAGGTTTTGTACTGTCACCAAATCCTCCCACTTGCGGGGCCATTTCGATAGGCACATTCCCATAAGGGTTATATTTCTGTACACTGCTAGGGTTTGTGTTTTGTTGAACACTTTGCTGTTGTGTAGTAGTGTCAGGCTTTTGATTAGTATTACTACCCCTGGTGGTTCTTCCACGCCGCTGCGCATCAGCAGCTACTGTAACAACAGTTAACAGCACAGCAGAAAAAATTACATGTTTAAAAATTTGGTATCGCATTATTGATCGTTTATTTCAAAGTAAAAATAAGTGGTGTAAGTTTTCTTCTTCTTCCATCCGGACCCACTGCATAAATATCTTCAATTGTAATGAAAGATCCGGCTCTGCACTTAGCGACAATATTTCTTGCTTCATTCCATTCCGCACCAGTATTATTTGCTTCCATGATATCCTCAAAACCAGTACCATCACCCGTCATACGGAAGCTGGTAACATTAAATTGAGTTTTGTAATAGAAGTTTTCAACTATTGCACGAACGCCCTGCTGACCTTTAAACTGAGCCGCAGGAATATTACCACTTTTATAAGTACCGATCAGTGGCGTAGGATCAGGAATTGAACGAACACGGAATTGCATCCGGGTTGTTTTTCCATCTGGTGTAACTACAGAAACAAAGCAATCATCAGTTTCTTGTGATACACGTATAGAACGATGTGCGCCGTTTCCGCTAAGAACTCCACCGCCACCGTTAATGGATGCCTTTATCTGATCTACACTACCGCTACCTGAAATTGTAACTGGGTTATCAACACCAATGAATAATACGTTCATATTATCAAGCTGAACTGCGGCGCTGGATTGACCAACTACATAGTCAACAGTTTTGGTAATATTTTTAATTTGCCCATCCTGATCAGTATAAGATATTACCACAGGAATAGAATTGCTACCAAGTCTATCTGCTTTAAACTTATAATGAGCTGCGCCATCTTCACCTAATGCAACAGTTTGTCCTCCTATAGAAATTTTAGGAGTTATAGCTTTACTGAAACCACCTACACCAGCTGTTATTTCTATTTCCTGACCTGGTAAAGCGTTGGTAGTATTCGCAATTGCCAATGCCGCAAATGCGTCTTGTCTATAAACAACTTTGCCCACTTGTTCATGGCAAAAGGTTACGACTTTATTTTCTGATGTCTTTACATCATTTTGAAACTTGCTCAAAATTGTAAGAGCAGCGACAGTAGGAACCATATGAAAATATGCGGACTCCCACGTTTTGTTACTCTTATTCTTAGTTTTTGGCATTTCTGTGTTAATCGGCAATGACGACTTAAAGGTGTTTGAGATTTGCGAATCAATTTTAAGAATATTGGTTTTGTATTCGTCCAATTTAGTTCTTAATAATTTTCCATCGCCCTTCTCAACCATTACCCGGGTTGTTACATCCAGGTTATCAATTCCTTTATCTTTATCCGAAGCCGGATCATATTTGGCCCCGTCGGATATTTTTTTCTTCAACTCGTCAATAAATTGGTACATACTATTCGAATACTTCTGAACTTCCTGAGCTTTCTGATACCAAATAGTTGCTTTTTGTGCAGTACCTGGATCTTTCATTTTTTCTTCTAGGGAAGTCATTACATCGGAAGTAGATTGACCTACTACCCTGTTAGTCTCTTGTAGACTATTGTTAACCGTTTTGAAGGCATTAAGGATCTCTGATGATACGTTCAGTGCCAGCAAGGCTGTTAGCACCAGGTACATCATATTGATCATCTTTTGCCGGGGCTCACGAGGTAAAGACATGACTTTATGGTTTTTCTTCCCGAACTAATCGGGATTTGTTATTAAATGGTGACAAATATCACGGATACGGATTTCGTATTCTTTAAAACGAAACCTTTATTACTTTCTTATGCTTTGCCTTGCATTGCGCTAAGCATATTACCATAGATCTGGTTCAGCTTACCTAGATTGCCTGCCAATGTTGAGATCTGGTTATGTGCTTTTTTAGCATCATCAACACTGCCTGACATAGCATCGGAAGCTTGTACAAGGTTATTGTAAAACCTGTTCATTGCTTTCAGGTGATTGTTGGTATCCTGAAGTTCCAGTTCATAAATGGTATTTAATGAAGAAAGATTTTTTGTAAGCACTTGTACCTGCTCATGAAACTTCTTCGTGCCTTCAGCAGCAACATTAAAGCTCTGTGCTGAACTTGATGCACTTACATAAGCATCTTTCATTTGTCCAAGAGCAGCTGTCGCTTCACGAGTTTTTGCAGAGTAATCATTAGTAGCTGCAATAGCATTACTAACGTCGCTCATTTTATCTACAGTAGTACCGAGTTTTTTAAAGTTTTCACCAAGACGACCAAGATTTGCCGGTGTAATATCTGCTGCTGACAACATATCTTCCATTTTTGTCAAAGCAGGATTTCCTGTTGAACCGGGTAAGGTAAGCGGCGTTGGTTTGAAATTTGGATCAAGATCCGGGTGAAGGTTAATGTCTGGAAAATAACGTTGCCAATGTGGTTCTTCAGGAGGAGGAACCATGAAGGCCATCACAAGGAACACGATTACTTCAGATAATAGACCAAGAGTGATCATTTCATCAGCTGCCGGCCAGTGACGGATCTTAAATAATGCTCCGAGGATTACTACGGCAGCAAAAAAGGCGAAAATAAAGTTGAGGACTACCTGGCCTCGCTGTGTTTTAAAGAATAGCATAAAGGGCTCTTTTTATAGGTTATTAAAGATTGTACAGTTTGATAAGTCAGTTTTGGAAGTAAGTACGCAAAAACAAAGTAAATTATTGTTCACTACTTATTATTTGCCACCTTTCTTTGGTGCAGCTGGTAAATCGATTACCCTGCGGAATCCGATATAAGACTTGGTTGAATCCTGGTACTCATATGTGCGGGTTCCTGTTTGCAGGTAATAACCAACATCCTTCCAGCTTCCTCCACGAATCACTTTTCTCTTCATCAGGGGAGGATCAGATTCTTTTGCATTCCAACGAACATCGGGGTTCATATCGTGTTGGAAAGTGAAAGAACCTTCATAGAAAATTGATGATGTCCATTCTGCAACATTACCAGCCATATTATAAAGGCCGAAATCATTTGGCCAATAAGCATCGGCTCTAACAGTATAAAAACCACCATCCTCAGGATAGTTACCACGACCTGGCTTAAAGTTTGCCATCAAGCAACCTTTCTTGTTCCTCAGGTAATAGTTACCCCAAGGGAACATTGATTGAGAACGACCGCCACGTGCAGCATATTCCCATTGACCTTCCGTTGGTAAGCGGAAATCTGATTCCTGGGGTTTGTTTTTAGAATTTAGAAATGAGTTTAAATAGTGTGTGCTCCACTCGCAAAAAGCTGTAGCCATATGCCAGTTCACCCCAACTACAGGGTAGTTTCCAAATGCAGGGTGCATAAAATATCTCTTTGTCATTGGCTCGTTATAAGAGTAAGCAAAGTCTCTTATCCAAACCAGTGTATCAGGATATATAGGAGTATCTTTTTTTCTAATAAACTTGGAACGGGGTTGACTTGCATTCTCTCTTTTAGCTGCTTCCTTTAGATCAAAAATTTCTGAATGATAAATCATTTTTCTTGGATCAATCTCTATTTTTCCAAAGATCCTGTCATCAGGAGGAAGTATAAGATTTGTTTGACCTAGCTGCTCAAGGAATTTAGGATCGTTCCACTTAACAGTTTTCATTTTCTGCCAGTCAACGTATTCGTTCCCATCTTTCCCTGTCTTCACATACTTCAATTCAGACGCAGTAACTGAGTCACGAACCCAGTAAACAAACTGGCGATATTCATTGTTGGTAACTTCAGTAGCATCCATCCAGAAGCCACTAATAGAGATGGAACGATTTCTTGCGCTAAATGCATAAGCGGGATCCTCATCACTTGGACCCATATGGAAAGTTCCTTGCGGTATGTAAACCATACCCGGAGGCTTTGGAAGAACATACTTACTGCCCGGAGCAATACCATGCACCTGGCCATCATTAGGAAGGGTACTTCCCTTGCTATTCTTCTTACCGAAGATTCCACAACTGGTTAGCGTTAGTGTTGACGCCACCACCAGGAGAATACTATAAAGGTTTTTCATTTTCATACACTTAAAGGGTAAAGGACAAATATAAGATTTTGAGTATAACCGATTCACAAGGATAAAGTTTATTTTTTTGTTATACAAGCCTCTTTTACGAGGTAAAAGTTCTAACGGGTTTTACATTGCAATATTGTACAGCTATCAACTAATTTTTAATTCTTTACGCCTGATTAAATCAATTAACGCATTAATTGATGACACCGGATTTTCACATGTATAATCCCGACATAAGTACAGAAAAGCTTCTTTGTTTTTTTCTTTACCGGATAAAAGTGGAAAAGAGTTGCTTCCATCAGTTGCCGACATAATTATTTTATGAGGAATATATTCTTTAAGAACCTGAGTCAGAATACGCTGTGATTCATCAGAGATAACAACAATCTCATTTATCCCGGTTGAAATCTCCAAAAGAATACATGCCCAAGCACCAAAAGAAGTCGGATAACGAACGATAGCATTAATTAAAGAACTTATCATTTGAACGCTTTTCTCCTTCCAAAGGTTTATATCAAAATATAATCCCAACCTATACAAATTATCAGCCATTATAGCATTGCCGGATGGTTGTGCACCGTCATAAACCTCTTTCTTCCTTACTATAACGTCTGACTGGTTATTATTAGTGTAAAAGAAAAAATAAGTTTCTGAATCATTGAATTTTTCAAGCACATGTTCAGTTATCATTTTCGCTTTTTCAAGATAATTTGTATCACCTGTAATTTCTTGTAGCTGGATCAAAGCCTGGATCAAAAAGGCATAATCATCAAGAAAGGCAGGTTGTTTAGCAATATTATTTTTCCAGCTATGAAAAAAGTCAACAGCGCCATTCTTTGAAATATTTCTTAGCAAAAACTGCATATTATTTATTGCTAATTCTTTAAAAGATTCATTTCCGATTGCAGCAAACGCCTTGCAAAGTGCTGTATTCATTAATGCATTCCACCCTAAAAGGATTTTATCATCAGTTTGCGGCCTTATTCTTTCATTTCTATATTCGAGTAGAGCATGTTTCCCTTTTTGTACTATCCTTTGCAATTCTTCCAGCGTAATATTTTTCTCACTACAAAAGATCTCTTCCTTTTTTTTTCTCTGCAAAATATTTTTTCCTTCCCAATTTCCACCCGGCTTTATATCAAAAAAATCACAGAAGATCACTCCATCTTCTTCTAAAATTTCAATTACATCTGTATAGTCCCAAACATAAAATTTCCCCTCCACTCCTTCACTATCTGCATCTAAAGCAGCATAAAATCCTCCTTCAGAATGCATCAATTCTCTTTGAACAAATTGAATTGTCTCGTCAATTACTTCTTTGTATCGCTTATCATTAGTTATTTGGTATGCTTCACTGATAACTGAAACGAGTAATGCATTATCATAAAGCATTTTTTCAAAATGCGGCACCAGCCATTCTGTATCTGTTGAATACCTTGCAAAACCTCCACCTACCTGGTCATAAATACCACCATCGATCATTTTATCAATACTTAACAATGCTTGATCGAATGCTTCTTTATTTTCAGTTGCATAAAAAAAACGTGACAGGTATTGAATGACAAAGGACTGGGGAAATTTTGGTGCTTTTCCAAAGCCACCCCATTTTTTGTCAGCGTTTTTCATGATATTTTCAAATGCTTCATTGACCTTTTCTTTTGTAAAAACATTGATTTCTCCCTGAGATGAAATTCCAAAAGCATTAGATTGTAAAAGATGTTCAGTGAGATTTTCCGCCTGGGAATCAATTTCATTTCTTCTTTGGGAAAAAGCTTCAGTAACTCCGAGCAATACTTCTTGCCAAGAAGGACGATTAAATGCTCGTTTAGGAGGGAAGTATGTACCCCCATAAAATGGTTTTGTTGAAGGCGTAAGAAAAACATTTAATGGCCAGCCACCGCTTCCGGTCATTGCCTGCACAGCATCCATATAAATATGATCAAGATCGGGTCTTTCTTCTCTATCAATCTTAATATTTACAAAATGCTCGTTCATTAGACGAGCTGTTTCTTCATCTTCAAAACTTTCTCTTTCCATTACATGACACCAATGGCAAGCTGAATAACCAATACTGACTAGAATAGGCTTGTTTTCTTTTCCTGCTTTATCCAATGCCTCATCACCCCAGGGAAACCAGTTTACTGGATTATGAGCATGCTGAAGCAAGTAAGGACTAGTTTCGTCTATGAGTTTATTTGTGAATTGATGCATGAAGTAAATTAGAACATGAAGTTCGGCTTTAGATAAGGAAATAAAAAAGGCACCTCAGTAGGTGCCTTCAATTATTTTACCAAACTCGCTTTTACTTTTTCTTAATTGATAGGATAAATTGCTCTAAAGCAGCTACCATACTTGGAGTTTGTGGTTGCGGAGCTTTTATATCAAGTTTCAGACCCGCTTCTTCTACCGCCCTCATTGTATTACTTCCAAATGCCCCAATCACAGTTCCATTTTGCCTGTACTTCGGAAGATTATCAAAAAGGCTTTTAACACCACTTGGTGTGAAAAAACAGATCACATCATATTCTTTTTCAAGGAGGGTCTTTACATCATTGCTACGGGTGCGATACATAAAACCCAATACAAATTCGCAGCCATTATTCTTCAACCAATTGACGATCTCATTATCCTGCTGGTTTTCTGAACATACATAAAGGAACTTTTCATTGCTTTTATGCTTGTTGATAACATCAAACAGGCTTTTATTCGAGCCATCAGCTCCGTAAAAAACTTTCCTTTTCCTGTAAAGAATAAATTTTTGAAGATATAATGCGACTGCTTCCGTGATACAGAAATACTTTGTATCCTGTGATACGCTTACTTTAAGCTCTTCACAAGTGCGGAAAAAATGATCGATTGCATTCCGACTTGTAAAAATCACTCCCGTATAGTTCTGGATCTCTATTTTCTGCTTGCGGAATTCTTTTCCCGGAATCGCTTCAAGTCGGATAAAAGGATGGAAATCGAGTTCAAGACTGTATTTTCTTGAAAGCTCATAGTAGGGCGATTTATCGCTTTCAGGCTTGGGTTGGGTAACTAAAATCTTTTTCACATGTTTAGCTGAGGTATCAGCTTTCCCGTTTTTTACCATACAAGTGCGGCTAAATTGTTTGCAAAGCTAATGAGATTTTTTTAAAAAATAATCAATAACAGCTTGTAAATCAGCAAAAGGGGTATAACCTCGAACCCAAGAATATATAAAATGAAATGAAATGAGTTGAGCTTTACCTCTTTACGTACTGCGCTATACGATAAAATAAACCTATAAATGAGAAGCAAACCCAACCCAATCCATGAAATTAATATAGCTGAGCTATACAAAGGATCGTTTGCAAAAGCCAATAGTAGCAAAAAAGGCAGAAGAAATATGCCCAGCATTTTATTAATGATAAAAACAATGAAAATGTAAGAATCAGTGGTATTGCTAACATTAAACAACCAACCAGTAATTTTTAATCCTATAAACTTTATTAAATAAATAATCCCCAATGCCCCTATGCAATAAACATATTGTAACCAGAAGTTATCAGAAATTACAAGATTAAAGTATTGAAGAAGGAAGTTTAGATACAGCCCGGCAGATAACACAAAAAAGCTATTCATAAACACCGAAGCCAACGACGATTGAAGCAATTGTTCCTGTGTTTGCCTTTGTTTTAGAGTGGTTTTAAAAAAAACCCGGAACAGATCATAAAAATATTTTGCAAAAGCTCTTCGCAAAAGGCCAAATAAGATGAACAAAAAGACCAGGTAATAAAAAAGATATTCTTTTCCCGAAAACACCTTTTTATCTCCTTCTTTTAAAATCTGAACAGGTATTTGCTTTTCAGCGGATTTCCTTTTAAGTGAATCTGAAGTTTGCTGGACTAATCGTAAAGAATCTATTACTCGAAGAGAATCTTTAAGATGTAAACTATCGATCTTAAAAATTGCCCTGGTAGTTGCTCTTGTTGAATCAGTAATTTTTTTTGGATGAGGCTTAAGCCTCAAAGAGTCTTTTCGCAAACTATCTGTTTGATTATTCGTAGAATCTGCCTGGGCAAAAATGGCTGCAGGGTACAAACAAATAAAAAATAAAAGTAGATTAAGATGCTTCATTCGAATCGCAAAAGTATTAAAGTGTTTTATCGGGATGAAAAGAAAGATTCTCTAAAAATAATTTACAAATCCAAAATGGATCTTAGATTGGCGCAAATTAAATGGCGTATCATCTCTTTTACCAACGGCCCACGCCAAGTTGAAAACCCCCGCCTTTGTTTCCAGCGCAAGTCCAAGCCCAGTACCGATATAAGTATGGGTGTAGTTTGAACTTTGGCTATTATTTCTTCCCCAGCCACCATCAACAAATCCGAAGAAAAAAGAATTCAAACCGATCAAATAACGATACTCGAAAGTACCAATAGCATATTGTGATAAATACTGGCTTTCTTCATCAAAACCACGCAACAGCTTATAACCTCCGATCTGGAAAAGTTCATTCTTGTAAATATTATCGCTTAAAATGGCTCCGCCGCTAATGGCAGTTTTAAATGTGCCTTGCTTTCCGATCGGAAAATATTTTGCCACTGTACCCACCATTCTTAATTGATAAGATTTCAGTTTTACAGTATCATACAATGTCTCAAAATCAAATGAAGGATCGGAAGGATCTTTCAACTCAAGTATCTCATTATTCTTCTTGATCTTCTTTGAACCGCCTGAGCCACCAATATTGTATTGATAACCGCTTCTTGGATTAAATCGATAATTGGTTTTAATTTTTTCAAATTCCAATCCAAGTGCCAATGAGCTAACATCTGCTATATCGGGTAATGTTTTTGTAGCGATCACCTGTGCGGTATTAATGCCTCCCTGGCTGACAATAGTCTGTAAGTGCTGAAGAAAGATCTTTCCTGATTGCGATTCTGAAAGGACAACCCTGGCGCCAAGATTCAGATTAATATTTAAGTAACTGCTGTCTTTGCGAAGCATGTCAAAAGAAAAATCAACTCCGAGTGGTGAATTGAATAAATAAGGATGACGGTAAAAAATATTCAGCCTTGGCGATTTTACCTGCAATTGCTGCCAGTTTAATCCAAGAGCTTCGCCACCGCCAAATGCATTCTGCAGGTTAATATTTGCTTCACCGGTTATCAATACCTTTTTTGATGAAAGCTGATCATTGTTTGGTAAAAAGCCAATAATCGCATTTACCTGGCTACTGCGTCGTTGTTTTAAATATAAATTCAACACCGAACCAGTTCCGAGCAAACTCATAGTAGAAGGTTGTTCCTCTTCTACAAAACTGAGTTCCTTTATTTTTTTTGAAATGCGAATTATCTTTTCCCGGTTATAAATACTTCCGTTGGGTATTTCAAGATAGCGTTGCAAAAAAGAATTTGAAATTTTTGCATTTCCATAAACGCGGATACTGTCGATCTTATAATTAGGCCCTTTATCAATTATTAAACTCGCAGTTACACTATCCTCAATTAAACTGACGCTATCCAGGTAAATCCTTGCAAAAGGATGGCCGTTATTTTCAAGATAAGCAAGCATTCTTTCCTGGTAGCCTTTTAATTGATCAAAATTGATCGGCTTGTTCGCAAATAATTTTTCATTCCAACCCGAAACAGAAAGGATTTCCGGATCGGCAGCCGCTGTATTTATGTGAGCCCATTTATATCGCTGACCAAGATAGATTACCACCTTTGCTGACGCAGTATCAAAAAAAATACTATCGAGTGAAGCATTTACAAACCCTTTTGTCTGCAATAATGAAGGCAGTTTATTTATATAATCGATACACACAGGTCTTGTTGGAAATTCACTTTGAAGTCCAACTTCATTTTTTAAAAACTCAGCTGTTTTATCAACACATTTTGCGTTTAATAAATATGTTGTTTGTGCAAATGAAATATTTTGGATCAAAATAATAACTAAAAACAGCAGTGCTGCCGGCAGATGGCTTTGTATTTTTGCAGGATTAGGCATTCAAAGGATATTCAAAAATATTTTATTTGGCCGGGATTTACATACATATTCCATTTTGCAGACAAGCTTGTCATTATTGCAATTTTCATTTTTCTACTTCGTTGCGGTATAAAAACGAATTGCTGGGAGCTTTATTGAAAGAAACTGAGCTGCAAAAAAATTATTTAGGAAATGAACCTGTTGAGACAATTTATTTCGGCGGAGGAACACCGTCCATATTGCAGATTTCAGATTTACGATTGCAGATTGAGAAAATCATGAAAGCATTCAATATTTCAAAAAATGCTGAAATAACCCTGGAGGCAAACCCTGATGATATTAATGAAGAAAGGCTTACTGGATGGAAAGAAATTGGCATTAACCGGCTGAGCATTGGGGTACAAAGCTTTTTTGAAGAAGATCTTTTATGGATGAACCGTGCACATAATGCAGAACAGGCAGTCAGCAGCTTACAGTTGGCAGTAAAATATTTTGATAATATTACTATGGATCTGATCTATGGTCATCCGCTTTTATCCAATGAAAAATGGAAACAGAATGTAGAAAAAGTGATTGCATTAAATATCCCGCATATCTCATGTTATGCTCTAACTGTTGAGCCAAAAACTCCTTTGCATAAAATGATCAAGGAGAAAAAGAAAGAAGATATCCAACAAGAAAAACAAGCCGAACAATTTCTATTATTAATGGAATGGCTTGAAAATGCCGGATATGAACATTACGAAATTTCCAATTTTTCAAAACCCGGTTTCCGCAGCAGGCATAATTCCTCTTACTGGCAAGGGGAAAAATATCTTGGCCTCGGTCCTTCGGCTCATTCCTTTAATGGCGAAAGCCGGCAATGGAATATTTCCAATAATAATATTTATATAGAATCGCTTGAACAAAATCAGATCCCATTTGAAAAAGAAATATTGACTCCTTCTCAGAAAGTAAATGAATATATAATGACTTCCTTAAGAACGCAAGAAGGCTTAAACCTGGATAAGGTAAATGAAACTATGAGCAATGAATTACAAACTGCGAGCAAAAAATTTATAGACTCGGGCAAATTGATCTTAAAAGAAAATAAATTAATACTGACAAAAGAGGGTAAACTTTTTGCTGATGGTATTGCAGCTGATCTTTTTATTGTCTAAACCAATGTTTCTTCGATTAATTTAAATCCTTCTTCCGGAGCCAGTTTTTCCCACAAAATTTTATAAACAGTTTCCGCTATTGGCATTTCAGCTTTTACATTGTTATTAATGGTATAGATACTCTTCGAAGCATTATATCCTTCAGCCACCATGTTCAATTCAATCTGGGCTTCTTTAACAGAATAACCTTTGCCGATCATGCTTCCAAAAGTTCTATTGCGACTATACAATGAATAACATGTTACCAGCAGATCACCGAGATAAACGGAAGCGGCATAGTTTGCTTTTCTTTTATGTGTCACCGGATCTTCGCCTTCATGTTTTCCCACTTCAATATTATGAATGCCAACATTGCGAAGAAATCCGGCCATTTCATCAGCGCTATTAGCGATCAACACACTTAAAAAGTTATCGCCATACTGTAAGCCATGAGCAATGCCAGCGCCAAGTGCATAGATATTTTTTAGAATAGCTGCGAATTGCACTCCATATATATCATCATTTATTACCGTATTCAAATAACCGGTTTTAAAATAAGTGGCAATTTCAGCCGCCATTTCTTCATCAGCCCCCGAAAATGTGAGATAAGATAATTTCTCGGTCGCCACTTCTTCGGCATGACAGGGTCCCATGATCGTGAAATAATCTGTCAGGGCTACTTCAAATTCTTTTTCGAGATAATCATTCAATAAGACATTTTGCTGCGGAATAATTCCTTTCACCGCCGAAATAATTTTCTTGCCCTCGAGATCTCTTTTTGATAAACCTTTCAATGTATCGGCTACATAAGCCGATGGGGTGGCAATAATAATATAATCAGAAGCAGAAACAATTTTTGAGACACTTGTGCTGAGATCAAGTAAGGAAGTATTAAAAACAGCTGTGGTTAAGTAGTTAGGGTTATGTTTTTGTTTGCTGATAAAATCAGCCATTGCTTCTGTTCTTACCAGCCAGTTAATTCGATGATTATTGTCCGCAAGAATTTTTGCCAATGCAGTTGCCCAACTTCCGCTGCCGATAATACCAAACATAGAGAACCGTGATTTTCTTGATTATAAGGATTAAGAGGAAATAAAATTAAGCAACTCACTTTTCATTCAATAAATAATTTAAAAAAAAGAGCCCTGTTCATCAGAGCTCTTTTAAATTTCCTTATTAATCCCCTAAATCATATAAATCGTGGTTCTAGTTCTCAAACAACTTATCCTTCGGTACCACTTTTACAAGGGTGCCATCTTTCAATGTCTTACTGATGGCATTAAAAGGACCCGTTACCACTTCATCGCCTTCCGCCAGTCCTTCTTTTATTTCTATATAGTTGATATCCTGTATATCGGTTTTTACTTTTACTTTTTTTACTTTACCATCTTTTTGCACCACAAAAACCAGTTCTTCCAGTTCATCACTGTTTACTACAACCGCTTCGTCACCATTTCCTTCTGTCTTTTTCTTTTTTTCCTCATCTTTCTTTTTATCAGCAATCGTTTTATCACTGCCGATCACCCTGGTTGTTACTGAATTGATAGGAACAGCCAGTACATTCTCTCTGCGCTTAGTTTTTATATCAGCACTGGCATTCATGCCCGGGCGGAAAGGAAAGCTTTTTGGCCTGCCGGGGTTAAGAAGGTCACTGTACGAATCTCTATCCAGTCTTATTCTTACTTCATATTGCGTTACATCAGTACTACTTAAAGCACTAGCACCAGTACCACTTTTTATACTGCTTGCGATCTGTGTTACCACTCCTTTAAATTTTCTATTATTATATGCATCCACTTCCACATCGGCGCTGTCGCCAAGATGCACTTTTACCACATCATTTTCTCCAACGTCCACTCTTACTTCCAAAATACTCATATCTGCTACACGCATCATTTCAGTACCGATGCTAAAGCTATTACCTGCTACTCTCTCTCCTTTTTTTACTGACAAAGAAGAAATGACTCCATTCATTGGTGCTATCAGTGTTGTTCTGCCCAGGTTTTTATTTGCAGAACTTAAACCTGTTTGTGCAGTTTGTACGCCAGCTTCCAGGCCTTTTATATTTTGCTTTGCTGCATTATAATTAGCCAATGCAGATTTATAACTGGTTTCATATCCTTCAAATTCGGAACGGGAGATCACTTTATCATCATACAATTTTTTATTTCTGTCATATGCTTGTTTTGCCTGGTCAAGGTTGGCTTGCAACGCTTCAAGTGATGCTTTGCTATTTTCCACTGTAGCTGCGGACTGATTTACACGGGAAGCCGCTTCATCTCTTTGTAAAGCATAGATATCCGCAAAAATTCTTGCAAGAACCTGTCCCTTTTTTACGCTATCCCCTTCTTCTACGTTCAGTTCTACAATTTCACCAGAAATATCAGGACTGATCTTTACTTCAACTTCAGGATATACTTTTCCGCTTGCATTTACGGTTTCAATAATTGTGCGGCGACTTGCTTTCTCAATAGAAACTTTTAAACCTTCATCTTTATTACCTGCCACCAGTTTAAAGCCCACCAACAAAACAATTACGCCAAGCAAACCGAACAATATCCATTTTACTGTTTTACTCATTTTATAGAAATTTATTTTATGTACTTAACTTTCGAAATTCTATTCAGCTTCTGTTGCGTCGCACTCTTGCACTATAACAACTCTATTCAACTTTTCCACGACTCCGAACTAAAGACTCGGAACTATAATCTTATTCCCTGTCCTTTATAAAATTCAAGCAACTTCATCTTAAAGATATAATCGTACTGTGAATACAATGCCTGTATCTGCGCTCTTAAATAATTATTCTGGCTATTGAGCAGGTCAAATGTTGATAACAAGTTCTGGTCATATCTTTTTTGCGCATATTCATAAGATTTTCCTGACGTCTGAACGCTTTTTTTGTCCGAATTATATAACTGCATGGATGATGTAGCCTCATTATACGCTCTGTAAATATTCTGCTTTAAAGTCTGGTTATCCAATTCTTTGGTCAGTTCCCATTGTCTTACCTGTAGCTTTGTTCTTTCCCAGTTCGAACGGGCAGATTTTCCATTAAAAATGGGAATGCTTAAACTAATTCCAATGCTTTCACTGAGGTTTGTATTTACCTGGTCGCCAAAAGGAGTAAGTCTTTCGCCGGTTTGAATAACAGTCGGAGCGTATACCTTAAAATTGTTGGTACCAATAGGAACATACGCCCTGGTGTCCTCATCCGGCCCCTGCCCGTATACCGCTCTTTTTATATTCACATAACTGGTACCAATTCCTCCAAATGCTGTTATCGACGGATACATTTGTCCCTTTGCTACATCTACCTCTTTTTTTGCAGACATTAGTCGAAGGTCGAGCACTTTATTTTGCGGAAGGTTTTGTAATGCCAGCGCATAAACAGCTTCTGGTTGCAGATCCGCCAAATTTTCAATAAAAATATTACCTACTGATGGCGATTCAATATCAAAGGCTGCACCAGCATCCAAATTAAGCAATGCTTTCATTTGCAAAATAAATGTCTGTACACTTGCTTCTGCTGTTATAAGGTTTGAACTGTCCCGGCTAAGCTGTGCTTCCAGTTCAGCAGCATTTAATTCGGGCAAAACACCTGCATCAACCTTTTTCCGGGTATTATTTAATTGCTCGATCGTAGTGCCTATCTGAACCCTTGTAAGGTTTGCCTGCTCTCTTGCAAGCAGTATTTGCAAATAGGCAACTGCTACATTCAAGGCAACGTCATCCTGCACTTTTAATACTTGTGCTTTATCAGCTTCATTGGCCAGCTTGTTACTTTCAATAGTATTTCTTTTCACAAACCAATTGAACAAAGTAACTCCTGACTGAAGACTGAAGCGGGTGCTTAAAAAATTATTATCCTCAAGTACACCGGTTGCCGGGTTCTCTGAACGACCAAAATCATATCCGGTACTGTTTTGAAAGTTCAAAGATGGATACTGTGCACTTTTACTTTGGATATAGGTTACATCTGAAAAACGCGTTTGCAGATCTGCTTGCTTTACAGAAATATTATTGGCTTTTGCGTATTGAACACATTTCAACAAATTCCATTTTTCCTGCGCCTGTGCTGAAACGGCCATTACTATAATGGCCAGAAAAAAAAGACTTCTTTTAAACATGGCGCAAAATTAGGAGAATTGGTTTTTCCAGTGACTGAATTATGACAAACGGAACACTAATTCTTCCTAATTTTTTCCAGTGCCTGGCTCAAATCGTTGATCAAATAACCAGCCTCCTCCAAACCTACATACAGGCGTATGTATCTGTGCTCCGGGTTCGAAGGATCAAAGTCTGAAACAGGAATTCCCGAACATTTAGGGATCACCAAACTTTCATGCCCGCCCCAGCTCACCGCCATCATAATATGTTGCAGGCTTTCGCAGAATTTTACGATCTCAGTCCGTTTGTTAGTTTTTAAAACCATCGTCATCAATCCACATGCGCCTGCCATTTGTTGCTTCGCGAGTTGGTATTGTGGAAATGATTCATCTAAAGGAAAAATGACAGACTCTATTTTCGGATGAGTCTTTAGGAATTTCAAAACTTCAAGTGATGTTTTAGTGATGCGGTCGATACGGGCCGGAAGTGTTCGCAAACCTCTTATTAATAGCCAGGCATTAAATGGCTGAATACCACTTCCGATATTCAAATATTCACTGTCAAATATCTTCTTCATCATCGCATGAGTTCCACTTAAAACACCGCCCAAAGTATCACTGTGCCCGCCGATATATTTGGTTGCTGTTTGCATAGCCATATCAATTCCCATTTCAATTGGTTTTTGATATAGGGGCGAACAGTAGCTATTGTCAATAAAAGTTGTAATTTTTTTTGATCTTGCCAGCGTCGCAACTTCCTTTATCGGTTGCAATGCAAAATCCCAGCTATTGGGTGATTCGAGATAATATAAAGTTGTATTCGTTTTTGTAGCCGTTTCCCATTTTTCAATTTTTGTACCATTAATATAGGTAGTCGTTACTCCAAATCGTGGCAATACAATATCAAACATTCTTTGTGCCCAGGTGTACGGTGCTTTTACAGAAACAATATGATCACCCGCTTTTACATTGGCGAGCACACCGGCAAAAATGGCGGCAGCCCCGCTATTAAAAACCAGACAATCTTCTGCCCCATCTAATGCTGCTAATTTTTTTCTTAAAATTTCTACAGTAGGATTTAAACCGCGACTATATAAATAGCCCCCCATCTCATCTTCAAATGCTTTACTTAGATCAGCTACAGTTTTAAAAGCAAAATTGCTTGTCTGTGCAATAGGCGGAGAGATGGCATTAAAATAATTTTCTCTTTCTTCTCCCAATTCATTTAATATATAAGAAAGATCCATTTATAGCTGGGCTTTATTTTGATTTGCTTGTTTCTTGTTGAACAAAAAATATAATAATGCAAATACAGCTAATACTCCAAGACCTGTCAGTGCTGCATAATCATTATTCTTATAATCCATTGCTATGCTTATACCGACAAATGTATACGTTGCAATAAAGATGAGTGGGAATATTGGGAATAATTTCATTTTATAAATGTCTGTATCATCAAGATGTTTTGTTTTCTTCCTGAACCAAAAAATAGTAGCGCTGCTCAGTATCATTCCAAAACAGTCTAAAAAAATCGTAAAAGCCAATATCTTTTCAAATTGCTGCATGAAAAATAAGATAATAATACAAACTGCCGCAAATACAGTTAATGAAAAAGTAAGCACTCCCGTTTTTTCATTTCGTTTGGCAAACACAGTTGGCAAACTCTTATCCTCCCCCATAGCATACATAACTCTTGGATTACTCATTAATAGGCCGTTTACATAAGCAAGAACACCTAAAAATAAAAATCCTGAAAAAATAAAAGCTCCTTGCTGGCCAAAAACTTTGTCCATCAACACGTATGCTATTTCTCTTTCCCCTTTCATTCTATCAAAACCAACAATATTATAATAGCTCAAATTTACCAGTAGATATAACGCTATAATAATTGCAATGCCAATAAAAATACCACGGGGGATATTCTTTGCTGGCTTATCGACTTCACTTCCAAAATTAATCGTCTGCTGATAACCTCCGTAAGTAAAAGAAACGGCTACGAGGCTTATTCCGAAACTTCTTATCCAATTCATTTTACCCGAACTCACTACCTGGTGTGCTGCCGTATTATCTACATAATGCTGTGGAAAAAATAAAGCAACGATCAGTACAAGTATCATGGCGATCTTTATAAGCATAAGAATATTCTGTGCCAACGAACTGACCTTTAGACCACGAAGGTTGATGAAGTAAAAAATAATGATCGCTATGCTGCTTAATATAGCTTTATCTACATCTGTCCATTCCCCAGGAAATAATTTTAACAAATAACCGCTGCCAATTAATGCTACAGCGCTTAAACTCGCAGCATTGCTAACAAGTATGAGACAATTAATAGCAAATGCAATGCTTGGATGATATGCTTTAGCAAAGACTTTATAATAACCACCGGTTACAGGATAACGGCTTCCTATTTCGGCATAAGTCAATGCTCCGCACAAAGCAACAATGCCTCCGAAAAGCCAGGCCGAAAAATAAACCGTTGGGTTGATTGCATCTTTCGCACTAGTAGCTGCTGCACGGAAAATTCCCATACCGATCACTAAGCCAACCACAATCATGGTAAAGGAAAAAAGATTCAATTTATTTGACTTCATGGGGGGAAGATAAAGAATAATGCGATTAACTTTACTCATCTGATTTTATGAAACATTTTTTTATAGCCATACTTCTTTTATCACAACAATTTTTTTTAAACGCTCAGGAACCTGAGCAGGATTCTTCGCAAACCCTGAATGAAGTAATTGTGAAAGCATATGAGCAAAACAGGAAACTGATGCAGGTGCCCGCATCGATCGCTGTTATCAATAAAACACAACTATCACATTTTAATAATACCAATATTTTACCTGCCTTAAATAGTAATCCTGGTATTCGCATGGAAGAACGTTCTCCGGGAAGTTACCGATTGAATATTCGTGGCAGTTCATTGCGATCTCCATTTGGTGTAAGAAATGTAAAAACTTATTATAACGATATTCCCTATACCGATCCGGGTGGTAATACTTATCTCAACCAATTAAGTTTTTATAATATTCAATCGGCTGAAGTAATTAAAGGACCCGGCAGCAGTTTATATGGTGCAGGCACCGGTGGGGTTTTGTTATTAAAAACGATCCAGGCTGATTGGCAGCCGGGGCTTTCATTTGATTTTAGTGCCGGTCATTGGGGATTGAATAACCTGAATACTAATTTGCGACTTGGGACTGATGCGGTCCAGAATACTTTAAACTATTCGCAATTATCATCTGATGGTTATCGTGATAATTCAAAACTTGACCGGAAAGTTTTTTCATGGGACCTGAATGCAAAACTTTCTGATAAAGGAAGGATCACTACACATTTTCTTTGGGGTGATCTGTTTTACCAAACTCCTGGGGCCTTGACACTTTCAGAATACACAGCTAATCCAAGAGCGGCAAGACCAAGTGTGGGACCAATACCAGGTTCAGTTGAAAATAAAGCGGCCATTTACCAAAAATTGTTTTTAGTTGGTATCACCTTTAATCAAAAATTTTCTGAGCATTGGCAAAACACGACCTCATTTTATGGGGCCTCAACCCAGTTATTGAATCCAACTACCCGCAACTATGGAAGAACAAATGAACCACATACCGGTGGCCGTTCTTTTTTTCAGTTTTCAAAAAAATATAATGAACAGACAAAGCTGAATATTGTAACGGGCGTAGAATTTCAACAAGGAATTTCTTCTGTAAGGATTTATTCAAATAAAAGTGGCAAGCCTGATACTTTGCAAACTGATGATGAAATAAACAATCGTGTATTCCTTGCTTTTGGACAGGCCACTCTTGAACTTCCAAGAAGTTGGTCTATTACTGCAGGGCTCAGTATCAATTCACAAAATTTGACGATCACCCGTCTCTCAACTTCCCCAGTTATTGAACAAAAAAGAAATTACAATAATGAACTGGCGCCAAGACTGGCAGTGTTGAAACAATTGGCAAAACCCATATCTGTATATGCAAGCGTTGCAAGAGGATTTTCGCCGCCTACAACTGCAGAGTTATTACCATCAAGCGGCATCATTGCAACAAACCTGAATGCGGAATATGGAATTAATTATGAAGTGGGTTTTCGTGCTAAATTCAACTCAGGCAGAATTTATCTTGATGTAAATGGGTTTCATTTTGGATTAGAAAATACAATTGTTCAACGCAAAGATGCATCGGGTGCAGATTATTTTGTGAATGCAGGAAGCACAAAACAAATAGGGATCGAAAGTTATTTATCCTGGCAAATTATAAGTAACGCTAACCAATCTTTTACAAATTGTAAGGTTTGGATCAGCCATACTTGGAATGATTTTTCTTATAAAGATTTCAAACAAGTAGTTACAGATTATACAGGGAAAAAATTACCGAGTGTGCCCAAAAATGTAGTAGCGGCAGGTTTTGATATTGATACAAAACGTGGCTTATATCTAAACGTAAATTATTATTATGCAGATCCAATTCCTTTGAACGATGCCAATACAGAATATGCCTCTTCTTATAATCTATTAGGGGCAAGAACGGGTTGGAAAAAACATCTTCATGCTAAAGTATTAATGGAATTGTTTATTGCGGCTGATAATATTTTAGATGTGAAATATAGTTTAGGAAATGATATCAATGCATTTGGAGGAAGATATTATAATGCTGCTTCTACTTTTAATTTCGCAGGCGGCATTGCATTGCATTTTGGTTTTAAATAAAAGTTTTTGACAAAAATGTGTTGAAAATTATTCTTGGATTCAACACCTGTATTCCTACATTTGCCTCCGATTTGGTTCTTTGCTTGATTAATTCTGCGTATTGCAAAACAGTTATATCTCACAGATGACACGGATTTTCTGTGGTAATCTGTGAGAAACATAATAGCTGAATAGAATTGTTTTTGCACAAGAGTGCGACGCAACAAAAGCTAATAGTAGCAATTGTTTGGCTAATAATTAATCAACCGGATTAAAAGGGAAGTCAGTCAAAATCTGACGCTATCCCCGTAGCTGTAAGCTCCATTAAAGTTGTGAATCTTCATGCCACTGTCGCGAGACGGGAAGGCTTCAACAACGGAGTAAGCCAGAAGACCTGCCAGATCATAAATAATTTTTTGCTTTCGGGTGAAAGGCAAGGGATGTAATCGTCGCAAGGCTT
>Ga0207712_10000912_pt1 | contig 21422 bp, 12 predicted proteins | sample KBSS44metaG_FD_184402 | JGI IMG/M metagenome (GOLD analysis project Ga0207712, IMG submission 184402) | Switchgrass rhizosphere microbial communities from Kellogg Biological Station, Michigan, USA - KBS S4-4 metaG (SPAdes) (version 2) | ecosystem: Host-associated > Plants > Roots > Rhizosphere... | reverse complement strand
CGTTACTGCTATTGCGGGCAGGATCTAAAACCCGAGGTGTCCGTTTGACCGAACTAGCCGAATGAGGACAAAAAAAAGCCGGTCATGGACCGGCTAGATAGCTTTTGAACGCGGGGATCAGAATTTTTATGGAATACGGACGGCGGGCAAATTGGGAAGATACAATGAAGACTACTGTGTGTCGGCTATCTGGTTAAAACATTTGTCGAAACTTTGTTGTGACCCGAGTTTTTGGAGGAATCTCTAAAGCAGCCGGGTCCGACCACGCTTTAGAGAGAAGCAAAATGTGTGCCATCAAATGTTCAGACCTTACCGGCGACCGTATTCCATTAAAATGAACACTTGGTGATTTTCGCCCGCGGCGGGATCGACGACTGCCAGTCATCGGATGTGGCAGTTTGCCTCAGGCGAAATTCTGCGTCCGGGTATTGTTTCCCCGCTTGCAAATTGTAATTTCCCCGGAAATAAAGCCTAGCGAACTGCAGAAAATTCAATATTCGGTGAGCTGATATGATCAAGTTCTCGGGCTTCCTCTTCGAATAGGTCAGCCGCGGCTCCGAGGAGTTCCATCGCGAGATCGATCCTGTCATATACGACCGGTTCTGAGCCGCGGGGGCGGCCGAGGCCAACGTGTACATCGCCGCGATCGATCTCCTTTAGCAGTTCCGCGGTCTGCGTCATGATTCTGCGAAGTGCTGTCCGGTGGGAAACCAGACGATCGTAGTAATTCGTGGAATCTCGTCTGGAGCGTCCGCTTTCAAGCAAGAAGAAGACTTTTTCTAAAAAGCGTTTCGAATCCCTCGGAAGGGAACAGTATTCATCGGCTCCTGCATACAGTGCCTTAGATCTCGCCTCAGCTGAGTCTGAATCGCCAACGAGCACGACAGGAATGTTGGATGCGACCGAATCGATCCTGAGCTCGCGGCAAACATCCAAACCGGAAAGATCCGGGAGGTCCATTTCACAGATTATCAGGGCGGGACGTTCGAGCCTTGCGGTGCGGATCCCGTCAAGACCACTCTTCTTCCAGAGAATGCCGCACCAGGCGCGCTGTAGTTCGAACGAAATATCTTTTAACCCGCCGACATTGTCGCCAAGAAAAAGTATGTTCGTCTGAGGTGGAAGCAGTGGAAATACGTTCATGTGTGGGACGCCCGTAAATGTTTGGAGGAGGACCGACTCGGCAAAAAGAGATTAGTTAAAAACTAGTTCCAGTTGCCTATCGACCCTCCTCCGGCCAGGACCTGTCGGTCGGCAGAGCAAAACGAGCAGGCACATTCGAAGTTAGCAAGCGCTATGCCAGCCATATTCTCGCCTTAAAACATACGAGAGGCTAGCTTTTCCATCTAGTGTGAGGCAGTTGTGGAGTTTTGCCATGGTGATATTCACCATCGGGCGAGACATTTTCCCCACTTAGACTACGTGCGGAAATGTGCTCGACAACACAGATCAAACAGTTTTTCGCTTACTTTTCGGCCAACGGTCGTTGAAGAATTCTACTGAGTGTTTTTCGGTCAATATCCAGAAGGCGTGAGGCGGCCTGCTTATTGCCTCCGGTCGAGGCGAGCACCCTGGCAACATATCTGGCTTCCATATCGGCCAGGGATAGCCAGTCTGTTTTCTGGGCGGCCGAATTCTCCCCTGAATGATCGCCCACTCCTTCGAAACCATTCTGATCAAGATCACGCATTCTATCCGGCAGGTGTCGCAGCTGGACAACGTCGTCGCAAAGGGAAACAGCGTGGAGAACTGCATTTTCGAGTTCTCGAACATTGCCGGGCCAACGGTACTCCTTCAGCATCTGTATCGATTCGGCAGAGAATTGGATCTGCCGAGCTTCGGGAAGCCGAACCTGCTTCGCAAAATGTTCAGCCAGCGCCAAGATGTCTTCGGCCCGCTCCCGAAGCGGCGGCAATTGAATCGTAACGGCGTTGAGCCGATACATCAGATCCTGTCGAAACCGACCTTCTCGGACTTCGGTTTCAATTTCGCGATTAGTTGCAGCGATCACACGCACATCTACTTTGATCGTTCTGTTCGAGCCGACACGGCGGATCTCGTTCTCTTGCAGCACGCGCAGGAGCTTGACTTGAAACATCGGGCTTGTTTCAGTAATTTCATCAAGAAAGATCGTACCTCCGTCAGCCTCTTCCCACAGGCCTGCCCGCTCGCGGTCGGCACCCGTAAAGGATCCTTTTGCATGTCCGAATAATTCGGATTCGATCAGTTCTACTGGGATCGCTGCACAGTTTACAGTGACAAAGGATCCTGACTTTCGATTGCTCCGTTGGTGGATCGCCTTGGCAACGACTTCTTTACCCGTACCCGATTCACCGGAGATCAGGATCGGGAGGTCCGTCGGGGACACCCGGCCAACCATTTTCATGCAGTTCACAAATTTCGGGCTTTTGCCGATCAAGGGAATATCCGATGTATACCCTTCGACCAAATGTTCGATGGACTTACTTTTTACCGCCTGCGGTTTGTTCTGTTCCCTAACGAACTTTGTCACGTGCAGAACATCGTCAACCGTGAACGGTTTTATCAGATAGTCATAAGCGCCGATCGCGGTCGCGTCCAGTGCTCCGGCAGCCGACCCATATCCCGTCATAAGCACGAACGCGGCCTCCGGAAGTGCGTCCTGAAACCGACGCAGGACCTCATAGCCGTCGGTTCCGCCAAGCACCACGTCACAGAAGACCAGTGACCATGGTTTTTCACGCAAACGTTCAAATGCCTGTTCTGCGGAGTGCGTCTCCTGCACCACCCACCCATCGGAACGCAAGACCTGCGCGACAAATCCGCTGACCAGGGTATCGTCGTCAATAACAAGTGCATTGAGGGAGGTTTTCACGGGGAAAGTATAACACGCTTGTGAATATTGGATGCTCTGTCTTGTGTGCTTGCGCACTTTGAAAGTCACATCAAAGAAAGTCCTTCTCTTTCTTAACAAGTTATTGTATAAATTTGTTTAAGGATAAGAAGGTGCCCCGTATCATCCGCCCCAGTTCCAGGATGGACGACAATGCACATGGCAGCGGATGCTGATAGATAGTTCTTTCGCAAAGTTTGCAAGAGAAAACCCGACGTTCGACTTTCCGGCTTTTAATGGCTTGTAGACGTTGGTTCATCCAATGGTCGTAGATAAACCCGGCCGACCTGACTCCTGCAAACCAAATATTAATGCAATCGGATTTCGTCGGAATGATACGGCGCTGACCCGATTTTAATTTGGCGTTATGAGCTGTTATTTTCGTTGACACCTAACAGGTTACTCCCATGTCCGGCAGAGCTAGAAGGAAATCCCCCGATTGTAAGGCCTCGGATGAACCCCGACCGTCTGAAACTGTTTCTCGGCCACCAGATCGACTAGGCCCACAAAGCTTAAATATCGTTGCGGCATCAGACGTTGATGCATCCCCATCGATTAGCCTTGGGGACCGCAATATGAAAACCCTGACAATATTAAATATCGAAGACTCTGAGGAAGACTACAAACTCGTTCTTAGGCACTTAACGAAAGCGGGGTACGAGCTTTACTCGGAGAAAGTCGAGACAGCTGAAGCAATGCGTTCGGCTCTGGCATCTCGAGAATGGGACATTGTGATTTCGGATTATCGGATGCCGACATTTAGCGGCTTGGAGGCATTTCGGGTCCTGAAGGAAAGCGGCCTTGATATTCCCTTTATTATCATTTCCGGCACGATAGGAGAGGAAACGGCGGTAAATACCCTGCTGGCGGGCGTTAACGACTATCTGATGAAAGGCAACTTGAGCCGTCTTGCCCCAGCAGTTGAACGCGGTATTGAGGAGGTAAAGAACCGAAGAATCCAAAGAAGCACCGAGGCCGCATTGCGTCGAAGTGAAGAACGTTATCGCCTTCTTTTCGAAAAGAACCCTTTGCCAATGTGGGTCTATGATGTCGACACTCTGATATTTCTTGCTGTAAATATCGCCGCTGAAGAACATTATGGTTATTCTGCCGAAGAGTTTCGAACGATGACCATCAAGGATATCCGCCCGGCCGAAGACGCCGCGGCCCTGGAGGCAAACCTTAGTCAGACGCCTGGGATGATCGATGTCGGAGACGAATGGAGGCATAAGAAGAAAGACGGCTCAATTATAAATGTCGAAGTCACTTCACATGCACTGATGTTTGACGGCAAGAAAGCAAGACTCGTCCTGGCAAATGATGTTACGAAACGCATTCAGGCCGAGGAGGAGCTTCGAAAAAGTGAGGAGCAGCTAAAGCAGTCGCTAAAACTAGAGTCAATAGGACGCCTTGCGGGTGGGATCGCACATGACTTCAACAATATGCTTACGGCAATAAATGGCTATAGCGAATTAACACTGAGACGCTTGGACGAGAACGATCCGCTTAGGCCGAACATTGAGGAAATAAAAAAGGCAGGTGAACGTTCCGCCGAGCTCACTAAGCAGCTTCTTGCTTTCAGCAGGCGACAAATGCTCCAATCGAAAGTCCTGGACATTAACCAAGTGGTCTCCGATACGGTACTCATGCTCGAGCGCCTGATCGGCGAGGATATCGATCTGGTCACGGTCCTTGATTCTAATACCGCGAATATCGAGGCGGACCCAGGACAGCTTTCACTCGTTATTTTGAATCTTGTCGTAAACTCTCGCGACGCCATGCCCGACGGTGGCACGATCACCATTGAAACGAAAAATGTTTTTCTCGATGACGCCTACGCGAGGCAACACGTGAGCGTAAAGCCAGGCCCGTATGTAATGCTTTCGATCGGTGATACCGGAATTGGCATGGATGCGCAAACACAGCAGCAGATCTTTGAACCATTTTTCACTACGAAAGAAGTCGGAAAGGGAACAGGCCTGGGGCTGTCGACGGTCTACGGAATTATCAAGCAATCGAATGGAAACATCTGGGTTTATAGTGAGGTTGGTAAAGGCACCGTGTTCAAAATTTACCTTCCGCAGATCACCGAATCATCATCCCCGATCGAGGAAGCAAAACCGACAGACTCGTTTTTAGGAACCGAGACAATCCTGGTTGTTGAGGATGAGGACATGGTACGCAATCTTACCGTTGAAGTTCTCGAATCTTGCGGCTATGAAGTTCTGCAGGCGCGAAACGGCATCGAAGCGTTGGATTTTTGCAAAAGCTATAAGGAGAAGATCGATCTGCTTATTACAGATATCGTAATGCCACAGATAGGAGGGCGCGAACTGGCCGAAAGAATGTTGCATGAAGACCCGAGCCTTTGTGTCTTGTTTACGTCCGGCTACACGGACGACGCGATCGTCCGTCACGGTATCTTGGAAGAGGACGCAAACTTCATTCAAAAGCCTTTTAATCTCGATGATCTTGGTAAGAAGGTGAGGGAGTTATTGGACGTACATCGGACACCTGGGAACTGATGAAGCCTAACAGGTTTGCAGCAATTGAACGGAGCTAAAGGCGCGTTGAACCGATCAGCGCTTGCCTTCGAGATTGCCCCATTCACCGGCCTGTATGAAACTGGCCCAATAAAACGGATGCTGCCGGTCGGGACGCATCAACATCTCTAATTCGACCTTGCGGAGAGCCTCGCCCCGTCCGATTCCGTTTTTGAGGTTCCTGTAATAACCCGCCATCAGGTCTCGCGTGAGCCAGTCGCTGACGGGCCACATGCTCATCACGAGCGATTCTGCTCCTGCCAAGGTGAAGGCTCGACGAAGGCCGTACACACCCTCGCCGTAACGAACCTCCCCGATACCCGTATCGCAAGCAGAAAGGACCACCAGCTTCGTTCCCCACAAGTTCAATCCGGAGGCTTCAAGCGCGGTAAGTATGCCGTCGTCAGACTTTCCTGAACGCCTGTTTGCCCCGGCGAACGCAAGTCCTGAACGAAGCAATGGATTTCCAATGTCAACCGCCGTCTCTTCTCCGCCGGAACGCTCGCCGCTACCCGCCTCGCTTTTCCGATCGTTAAGAAAAAAACCATGTGTCGCAATATGAAGGATCTTTGGTGAGTTCGTCTCCTTCAGGGCTGTTTCGGTTGCGTTAGCACCCGACAACACGGTCGCATCAAGCAATATTGACTTGATCAGACGGGCCTCCTGCTCGGTGCCGCTCAAGGGGGCAAAATATGTGTCAGCCAGATCAACCGCACCTTTCACGCTGCGATTAGCCACCTGTCGCCGCGATGCTTTCTGTGACGATAATGTTTTGCGAAGAAAGTCGACGGTCGCATTTCCGAAGGCAGGGTTAACAACCACCATCGACGCGGTTCGACTCGGCCTTACGATACCAAGACGAAGCAATTCGCGACCGCTTGATAAATACGTAAATGAGAAACGCTCGACCAAGTATCTATTCTGCTCGTCGACCAGCGCTTCAAAGGGAATCAAGTTCAATCCACCATCAGGTGCGATCAATAGATGGGAAGCATTTCCAGCTATTGCCCTTACAGGCCGCATTACCTTTTCATCAAGAGTTCGTGCAAGGCTCCGAACGTCCAACCGGGCGGGATCGCGGAGGGCCTCGCGCAAAGCCTCAACTGAACTGTCTATCTCCTTCGCCGGTCCAATTTCCCTCCACTGAGCCTCGCCCGTCCTACGTATCACAAAGGCAATATAACGCGGAGCACCGTAGGCGTTACCAAAATCACCCTTCTTCCATTCGAACGGATGGTAAACTGCGAATTCAACGAGTGCCCCGTCATCGGGAATTACGGCTTGCACTGCGGCAAGCGTAACCGGTTTCGCTGGCTCGTAAAAGCCGGAAGTTCGACGAATGACGTCGGCTTCGAGTTTCTCGCGATTTGCAAATAGATCGCTTATGCGACGCTCATATTCGTCGGGCGAAAGCCCTTTACGCCCCTCGATCGTGAACGTGGAGATCTCCGCGCTCATATCACCCAACTTATCAAACAGAGCTTGTTCATCCGGACCGGCCCGTCGTCTAAATTCAGACAGGTTCTGCGCGAGCGCGTCAAGGATCCGGCCCTTGCGCTGCAAAATTTGAGTAATAACCAGATCACGAGATTCAGTATTGTCGGGCGCGAGGGTCACCAGGAACGTAATGTTTCTGTCCGGATTCCGCAGCTGTGAGAAATACGCTATCTTTTGTCTTTCCGAACCGATAGTCAGATTTAACGGAATACTTGCACCCTCGATCGCTTCTATACGCTTTTGATATTCCAGCGAGCGAGGGAGGTCGCCCCGGATCGCGCAAAGCCTGGCAAGGGTCGAGAGAGCGAGGATAGTATTGTGATGGTTTGGACCCACCACTTTCTCATAGATACTCAGAGCTCGAAGCGTGAATGTTTCCGCGCGCGCATAGTCCTGCATTGCACTGTAAATGAGGCCAAGGCTTGCAGTAGCAATGGCTACTGGCATGGAATCTTCACCCGCCAGTTTTTCACTGATCGACAAGGCCCGCAATTGATACTTTTCGGCCTGCGGGTAATCCTTAAAGTATTCCTTATAGATAATTCCCAAATTTCCAAGAATGTTTCTGATACCTTCACTATTTGGCCCATCGACAGCTTCAAAAATTGCAAGTCCGCGCTTCCAGTATGCGTCCGCCTTTGGATAATCACGCTTCTTCCATTCGACGAGTCCCAGGTTGTTTAACGCGATCCCAACCTGACGATGAACGGGACCAAAAAGCTTTTCTTTTATTGCAAGAGACCGCAGCAAGATAGGTTCGGCGTTCACATAGTCGCCGGCTCCATAATACAGCAAGCCTAGATTATTCAGAGTGTTCGCGGTGTCCGGATGATCCTCGCCCAAGAGCCTTTCGCGGATCTCCAATGTCCGCCGGGTCATGCGTTCCGCTCGTGGCAAGTCATTCAACGCTCGATAGATAACGCCTAAACTGTGGAGCGTCGCTGCGACGGGCAGGCTGTCCGGGCCGGCAAGTTTTTCGCGAAGCTTAAAAGCTTCCAGATTCGGTTCCTCAGCGGCCTTGAAATCGCCCTTCAACATCAAGACTCGACCAAGGGCATATAGTCCGTCCGCATATGGCGGCGTCTGCCTTCCGCCAGATCTATCAAGTACATCGAGGGCATGTCTGATCGCTATTTCTGCCTGGACAACATCATTCTTGTTCGCATATATGTTCCCGATGGCGATCAGCGAATAAGCTACTGGCTTACTTTCCGATCCAAAAAGGCTCTCGCGGGCTCCAAGCGAGGCTTTTGCCAAGTCCAAAGCAATATCGGTTTTGCCGCCCTCATTCGCCCTGAGTGCCTCGTAGTATTTACATAACGCGGCATACTCATCTTTCTCGGCAGCAGTGGCCGCCCGCACATCAGAGACTTCAATCGAATACGAACTACGACCGGCTTTTGGCGCGCTTGGAAATGCTTCGAGCAGATACTTACCCCCACCCTCCGTGGTGATCGACACAAATTCAGTTCCGTCCGGCGAGTTGTCGGAATCGATCGTGGCAACCAGGTTTCCGTCCGTATCTGAAAGGCGTAACGTCAAATCCAGTCCCATTTGCTTTAGGACCACACGGGCATGTTCACCTTTCAAGAGTACTAATCTATAACGATGTGACTCGCCGCCTGCGACTTGGCTCGTAACAGGTTTTCCGGGCTCAAGAATAGATTCATCCGTGCGTGTAGGATCACCGCTAGCCTGGCTTCGAACGAAGTGTGAAAAACTAATTGTTAATATGAGAGAAACGCAAGAGACAGGAATGACACTGAAGATTTTGAGGATCATCCTACGGATCATTCGTCCAAGAAACATAACGCTTGCAATAAATGCATGTGCACAAGTATGAATTTCCTTTCATTATCGCATAACGCAGAAATAAAGATTCAGATAAATTCCAATTCTATATGTATGGGGCACGGGTTACGATATGGCCGAGTTGGAAAACGAAGATGTGAGACCACGTCAACGGATCGTTCGCCAATCGCCCGACTGGATGAAGCTTGCCCAATAAAATGGATGCCGCCGTTCGGGACGTTTCAACATTTCGAGTTGGACCTTCCGAAGTGCTTCCCCGCGGCCAATTCCCTGTTTTAGATTGTTATAATACTTGATCATCAACTCACGAGTCACAATATCACTCACCGGCCATAAACTCATCACCAACGATTCCGCGCCCGCCTCAATGAAAGAACGACGCAACCCGTAAACTCCTTCGCCCGTCTTGACCTCGCCGACGCCCGTGTCACAAGCGGAGAGGACGACTAATTTTGTTCCCCACAGATTGAGGCCGGAAGCTTCAAGGGAGCTCAAAATACCATCGTTGCTGGCCGGGTTGTGTCGATTTGCTCCGGCAAGGGCCAAGCCGGACCTGACAAGTGGATTCCCCGGGTTTGGAGGTTCCTCTTTCGATCCTGGCTTCACTCCGCGACTCCCCACGACCGCCGGTCCGCTGTCAGTAAGAAAAAATCCGTGCGTCGCAATATGAAGCAACCGCGGCGACGCAGCTTTTTTTAGTGACGCCTTTGTAGCCAAGGGCCCTTCGAGAAGTGTGGACTCGGGGAATAACTTCTTGATCGCCAGACCTTCCTGGGCACTTCCGCTAAGGGGAGCAAAATACGTATCGGAAATGCTTCGCGTAATCGTAAGGCTCCGTTTTGCCGCGCGGGCCGCAGTCTTCTCACCGTTCAACGAGGCTACCTGTGATCCAGAATCGGCGCCGTAGGCCGGATTCGCAACGATCAATGGCGGACCATTGCTTTCGCGGCCCGACCCCATCCTTAATAGATCACGGCCACTTGTCAGATATGTGATCCGAAAATCTTCGACAAGATATTTACCCTGTTCGTTAACCAGGGCCTCAAAAGGCATTAGATTCAATTCGCCTGCCGACGAAATCAAGAGGTGATCAGAACTGTCTATGATCGGACGCAGCGGCTTCATAACCCTTTCGTCCAGTTTCCTTGCGATCGTCTTCACATCATTTCGGGCGGGATCACGAAGTGCATTTCTCATTTGGCGGATAGCATCATCGACGGCCGACGCTTCGCCAAGGTCCGCCCATTTTGCCTCCCCCGTGTGATGCAGTACATACGCAACATAGTGAGCCGCTCCTGATTTCGCCCGGTCATCTGATCTCGTAGCAGAGAACTCGAATGCTTTTGGAGAAATGGGATGATAAAGAGCAAATTCGATAAGGGCCGAATCTTCGGGAATAGCATTCCTCACAGAATCCAGGGTAATGGGTTTATTACTTGAGTAATATCCCGCACTCAGACGGCTGATCTGATCTTCGATGCTCTCTCTTTCCGACATCAGCTCCTGTAAATTCTTGTGATACGCACCAATGTCGCCCTTCGGCGGTCCGTCAATGACCAATGCCGACAGCTTTGTAGTCACATCGCCCAATCTGCCAATAATTGCCTGGTCCTCCGTTCCAAGCCGGCCCCGCAATGCCCGCATGCTGTCTGACATTGCATCAAGGATCCTTCCCTTTCGCCGCAGGATCGATGTAAGGGCGAGATCTGCGGCAGCCTGACTTTTGCTGGCTGTGGTCGTGCTGAGTGTCACGGTCTGATCCTCGATAAAGTTCAGCGTTGTCAGGTACGCAAGCTTTTCACGCTCAGAACCAACTGTAAGATTTAGCGCCGTGTTGAATTCATAGATCTCGTTCGCCCGTGCTTGCGTTGCGACCGCTTTGTCAGCGTCGCCAATAACGGCGTAAAGATTGGCAAGGTTCGTGAGGGCCCCCGCGAGATCCGGGTGATACGGTCCCTGAGTCTTTTCCTTGATCGCGATCGACCTTTTATACATTGTTTCGGCCTCGTCAAATTTTCCATTTACCCGGTCGATCCCCCCGAGAAGATTCAATGGATATGAGGTCAGATAGTGTTCGGGGCCGAGTTTCGCTTCGAAAATTGTCAGAGAGCGCCGGCACATTTGATCTGCCTTCACAAAATCACCTGCACCCGCATACATTATCGCGAAGTTGTATACTGTCTGACCCACCTCCTGACTGTCCGGACCAAAAGCCGCCTCGCGGATCGCAAGTGCCCGTTTGTACAGCGGCTCCGACCGTTCGACATCGTCGTAGAGATTCGCGATGTTGTTCAGGACGGTCGCTATGTCCGGATGGTTCGGCGGCAGAGCCTTTTCGCGAATCTTAAGCGCCTCGCCGTATAGTTCACCGGCTTTGGCAACATTCCCCGTCTGCCGGTATACATTTCCGAGATTAAGGTAAGCAGAGGCAATATAAAGGTGGTCCGGGGGAAGGAATTTCTTTCTGATATCAAGGACCCGCTGAAACAATTCTTCAGCCGCCGGGTAATCTCCTTTGTCTTTTAAAACGGCCGCGTAATTGTTAAGCAGAGACGTCATTGCAAGACTGTCTTTTCCTACGAGCTTTTCCTTTAGTTGTATACCCTCTTTATAAAGTTCCGCTGCTTTATCAAGACCACCGTTATCACTGTAGATATTTGCAAGAACGAACAATGCCTGCCCATATTCGAGGCTTTCACGGCCAAGCTCCCGCCCGCAGATCTCAACAGCTTTTTCTGCCAATGGCAACGCCTCGCCGTATTTGCCGGCGCGCCAAAGCGCTGAAGCCTGGTAAATAAACCGTCGCGAATCGTCGAGAGCAAGATCGGATTCCGTCGCACCGCGAACTTTGCTCCATTGGATCTCGAAGAGTCCGGCCGGTGCAGTTTTCTGTTTTGGTTGGACGGTTAATGTAAACTTTGTGCCCTCACGCACTGCCACCTCAACGGATTCAACACCCGTAGTTTTTGGATCGTCGTCAATTTCCAGCAAGAGTTTGCCATCGGCTCCAATTAATCGAACCGCTACGTCGATGCCTTTCTGTTCAATGTCGATTTTCGCATACTGCGCCGCCGACAGTTCGAGCTGAAAGCTTCGAGTCTGGCCACCGGCAATAGGACGACCCAGGGGCTTTCCAAGCTCTAGATTCGATATTTCCGGGTCGGGATTTGTATTTTGAGCGTAAACACCTAAGTCCCCGAAAGAACCAAAAAGACAACACAACGCAATAAGAATCGAGAACGGGAGACACTGCAACGCGGGCAGGTTTTGGAACATCATCTTTCCTTCCGTCATGGCATGATAGTCGCTGAATGTAATCTCGACATCGTCTCCCACGACCCGTTGAGGATCATGGGTGACAATGACCAACAGTTTCGCAATCCTAAAAATCTGGATAATTGAATGCCGTCAGTTATGATACTGCCGAATTCGTGCGGCCAAAAAGACGTCTTTCAGCATTCCACCGAAGCAAAATCGTCGTCTTCTCGGGGAGGAGGGCCCTTATGCAAAAAACGGGATCGCGCAACTCAAAGGGTGTTGGATGCGCGAGAAACAGATTTGAGTTGGTTGTAGGGAAGAAATCACGAAAACAAGGTCGTCTCAAGGGCTTCTCCTAGGAGTCGAAGGTTTCTTCCTAGGAATCGAAGGTTTCTTCCTAGGAATCGAAGGTTCCTTCCTAGGAATCGAAGGTTCTTTCCTAGGAATCGAAGGTTCTTTCCTAGGAATCGAAGGTTCTTTCCTAGGAGTCGACAGTTTTTTCCTAGGAGTCGACAGTTCTTTCCTAGGAATCAGAGGTTTCTTCTCAGGAGTCGAAAGGTCGGTGAACCCAGCCTCTTCTCATTCCGAAGGGCGAGCTATTTTCTCACTTAACTGAAAAACCTTAGATTCTCGAATCAAACCACCGCTCTGCCCTGCCGCCGCATGTTCGTTTTAGAGTGTGTGGCCTAATGATCCTTTCAAAGGATTCCGCACGATCACGGCATGGTATCGAGGCTTCTCCAGTCGCCCGACTCAATAAAACTTGCCCAATAGAACGGATGTCTGTGATCATGGGTTCGAAGCATCTCGAGTTGAACATTGCGTAGAGAATCGCCCCGTCCCAATCCTTGTTTTAGGTTTTTATAGTAGCTGGTCATAAGGTCACGCGCGACCAGGTCGCTGACGGGCCATAGACTCATGACGAGTGATTCTGCTCCGGCCTGGACAAATGAACGCCGCAATCCGAAAACCCCTTCACCGTTTCGCACCTCGCCGAGACCCGTATCGCACGCTGAAAGCACAACAAGCCTCGTGCCCCACAGATCAAGTCCGGAGGCTTCAAGGGCGGTGAGGATCCCGTCATCTGATCCGACCCTTCGTCGATTCGCACCGGCAAGCGCAAGGCCGGATCGGAGCAGAGGATTGTCACGGTCCGCCAAGCTTACCTTTGCCGTTCGCTCCGGCGCCCCGTCTCGCGGGTTTGAATCGGTGTCCCCCAGAAAGAAACCGTGCGTTGCAATATGAAGAATGCTCGGGGCACTAGCCTGCTTTAGAGCCGTTTCAGTCGCGCCCGCGCCGGTCAATAAAGCGGATCCTGGAAAAAGGGATTTGATCGAGCGGGCTTCTGAAGCGGACCCGCTCAATGGGGCAAAGTATGCTTCGGTCAGGTCCTTTACACTTGTAACGCTTCCGCGAACTTTCCCGGTTCTTCCCGACCTTGCCAAACCAATATTGTCAGCCTTAATGTTGACCGCTACCTGCGTTTGAGGCGATCCGAACAAAGGATCCGCGATCAAGAGCGGTTGGCTTTTACTGTCTCGCGGAACTTTGACGCGTAGCAGATCGCGCCCGCTCGTCAGGTACGAGATGGAGTAATCTTCGACCAAATACTTTCCTTTTTCGTTAACGAGCGCCTCGAAGGGGATCAGATTCAAATTCCCTTCAGGCGAGATCAGTAAATGATGGGCGGTCCCAAGCAGTGCACGAACGGGGCGCATTACCTTCTCATCGATCCGGCGCGCAAGGTCGCGCACGTCCGTGCTCTTTGGGTCTCGCAAGGAACGGCGAAAGTCGTCAAGGGAATTGTCGATACCGGCTACTTCTCCGAGATCGACTCCTCTAACATCTCCTTGAGTACGAACAACGTAAACGACATAATGCGGATTCCCCATCGCTCTAAGCGGCGACGTGTTTGGCACCGTATCTGCCCCTCGCCGGGAAACCGGACGGTATACGCAGAATTCCACCAGTGCAGCATTTTCCGGGATGACCTTTCGGACAGCATCCAATGTAACGGGTTTTGCGGGTTGATAAAAACCAAGACTATTGCGTCCGATTTGTGTCTCGAGATCCTCTCTCTTCTGTTCGAGAGCCTCGACCTTTTGTTCAAATTGAACTGGTGTAAGCTCGCGGGGGCCACCAAGAACAAATGACGCCAGACCCTGAGTTGTTTTGTTTAAGGTGTCAAGAAGCGTTTGATCCTTCGCATTAGAACGTCGCCGCATGGCTGCGAAGCTATCCGAAACGGCATCGAGGACGCGGCCCTTTCGCTGGAGAATACTCGTGACAGCCAGATCTGCAGCTGAGGCAGAACTCGGAGCCGTCTGCATATTAAGAGCGATAGTTTGATTTTCAATTCCGGAAAAAGTCTTTAAGTAACTTATCTTTTGACGTTCGGAACCGCCCATGATGTTGAGCGAAATATTGTATTCGAGAATCGCATTTGCACGGGCTTGAGTCGTAACCGCCTTATCAATGTCTCCCTTGATCGCATACAGATTTGCTAAATTCGCAAGTGTTGTCCCGAGATACTGGTGATAGGGGCCTTGTTTCTTTTCACGAATCCCGATCGCCCTCAAATAAAGAGACTCTGCATTATCATAATCGCCCTTGTTCTTATTGATCGTCGCAAGCAGATCTAGCGGAAATGCAAGATTCGGATGTTCCTGACCGTATACCTTTTCGTAAATTGATAAGGCTCGTTTGCACATCGGCTCGGCTTTGACAAAATCGCCGGCCCGATCATAGAGCACTGCCAGATTAAAGAGGATCTGAGCAGTGTAACGGTGCTCCGGCCCCAGAGCCTTTTCGGCGATCGCAAGTGCCCGGAGGTATAAGGGTTCCGCCTTTGAACGGTCGGTGTAGATCCCGGCGATGTTCGTTAAAGCTATCGCAACCTGGGGATCATCTGGGCCCAAGACTTTTTCTCGTATGTCCAGAACACGTTGGTAGTAGGTCGCTGCCTTGACGTCATCTCCGCGGAGGTGATTTACAATAGCCAGGTTATTGAGGACGCTTGCTATTAGAGGGTGGTCAGGTTCCAATTCCCTTTCTCTTATTTCGAGGGCTCTCCGCGCAACGGCATCGGCTTTGTCGTAGTCGCCCTTGTCGCCATACAAGGAAGTGAGATTTGTCAGGATCCCGGTTAGCGAGAGACTGTCCTTTCCGTAAACTTTCTCTCGAATATGCAAGGCCTCAAGAAAAAGAGGTTCTGCTTTATCATATTCGCCCTTGTCATTGTACTGATTGGCGAGAGCAAACAACGCTGTGCTGACCTCTGGCGCATCATTCCCGAGTTCTCGCTTTTCGATCTCGATAGCCCTCTCGGCCAACGGTATAGCCTGATCATATTGATTGTCCCGCCACAGGCGATTTACTTCTGTGATCAGCTTAACCCCTTCGTCGCGGGCGAGGTCTTTTGGCGTCGCCGGCCGAATTTCGTCGAGGTGTATCTCGTAGCCACCCTTAGGAGCGGAGTTCTGCAATGGTTCAACGGTTAAGAACAAACGACCACCGGTCGAAGAGGTCATTCCGGCTATCACCTCGCCGTTGGTCCCCGGATCATCGTCATATTTTGCAAGGATCTTTCCAGCTGCGTCGACCTGGCGTACAACGACCTCAATTCCGCTTTGTGCAAGAATTACCTTAGCGTACTGGTTGGAAGCGAGATCAATTTGAAAAAGGTGCTTCTCACCGCCTTTTAACTCGCGGTCAACAGGTTGGCCTAGTTCGAGGTTCGTGGCGTTATTCGCCGCCGCAGTCACTGTTTGGCCGAAAGTGTCCGTAACAAGAAGTACGATCAGTGCGAACGTTAGGCCGTCAATAATCGAAGCAGAAAAGAGTCTGCGGGTCGACCAAAGTACTGAACGCGAATCACTATTGCGACTTCTCATTGCTGTCCCAGAATAGAGATGTTTCTTGAATTATCTCACAACGAGCCAATTTCTATCTCCTGTGCGCGTCTCACTTTCGCAATTTGCACGCTACATATAGCGCTAACAAACATTCCCTTATAACCCCGGTCGCCCCACATTACTCCGGGAGGAATCGGAAGAAGCTTCGTCTCCCGAACGGTAACGTGATAAAACGAAACCAGATACAGGAAATGATTGCTGCCGGTCTTGCTGCTAAGACCATTGCTATGGCCATCTATATGTATTGGTTCTTGCTTGGGTGCACCCGGATCGGGCACCGTTGGATCCTGCCAATAAACCCGCACCCCAACCTCGTTATAATATGTGTGTGGCGAGAATTTGGGAAAGTTACGCATCACCTGAGCTTCTTTGGGATCGATATTATCAACCGCAAAAGAAATAAGATTTCCGCGCGACTTCAGTCCGGCGTTCAACGAGCCGATGTTCCGAGTATCGATGCCTTTGTCTTTCTTCCAATCATCTACAGTCGCCATTTTGCCGACCGCGAAGTCATAAATGCTAAAAAAACCGCCGAAGTCGTCGTAGTCTTGTACCTTCGTCGCGATAGCGTAATTGTGGTGCTTTCGCGCCAGCATTGCTTGATCTATTCCCATTCCTTGTATGTTTTCCTTTTGTTGATATTTCGTCTCTAACCGTACGTTTGCTTGTGTTTGAGTTCTCGTTGAGGAGAAGGAACGAGCAGGTATCGCCCCTTGCCTCAACCTGCCGCACAATTACTTAAGGCTTTCCGACACAAATATTTCAATTTATTTATGCTTACAGGAATGAAAGCTTCTTGAAATGAAGAATTGGCCCGACACACGCGTAGGCGGGCCGGTAATTTTGGAGAAGGAATGAGTAGGACAGGCGAAACCAAAGGTCAACGAAATAACCTTCGCATTTATGCAGTTCGAAGCAATCGAAGAATATTTACCTCATAACACGGAACGAATAGTCACCGATATTCTCCGATGTGCCCGCGGCATTTACTCCAGTGACGGTAAACGAATAGATCTGTTCCTTAAAGAGTTTTGCAGGAACCCGAACGCGGAGGGTTGAACCACGAGCCTTCAGCGATCCTGCATGCCAAATATCGCGGCCTTGACTTGCGTCACGTAATTCGACGCGATACGAACTATAATCGCTTGCCTCAAGGCCCATAGAAAATTGTGCGACCTGGATCTCCGACTCAAGACGAACTTGCGTCAATGGCGCACCACCACGAAGCGGTGGAGGCAAAACAAATGTAGCGATCATTGGCTGCGATTGTTCGGCCGGCGGACGTTTTGGCGTCGCAGTCGGTACGGGGGTCGGCAAAGGCTTAGAAACACCATCGTTGACCGGAGCTATACTCGCGGTCGGCTCCGGCGTAATCACTGGTACGATCGCATTTACGGGAATATTCTGGTTTATGTTCGTCGTGGATACAATATCCCCGCCCCCCTGTTTTTGGATCACACCCCTGATCAGCAGCCATCCGCCAAAAAACACTAGCGCCAATATTGCGGCGGCCGTGGCAAAACCAAATATAGGACTTCCGCCGCCCAACATACCAAGCGAGGAGAAAAATGCGCCGATCTGCTCCTTAATACTGGCCGCCCTAGATTCCGGCACCGCGGCCAACGGAGGGTTTTGTTGTGCCCTCTCGTTTGCGGCAAATTCTCGGAATGCACGCGCAAAAGTTATCTTTTCACGCCGCCTCGGCGATGCCATATAGTGCGACTCGAATTTCTCGAGTATGTCCCCTATCAGAGCACCACTGATGTAGAAGTCAACAAGATCTTTTTCCGCCGCACTAACTAATTCGGCAAAATCCGGATCGGTAAACGTCATCTCGTCAAGGAGTTCCGTGTCCGAATCGGGCAGTGAGCCCAAAAGATAGGAAAAAAGTGTTTGGTTGTCGTATCTATTAGTCATTTTTGTTTAGGGGTTGAAACGACCAGTCTCAACTTGATAAGACAAACCCTAAAAAGTATTTCACCCGTTCTCCACGCAATTTCCCACACAGGATTCCAGCCTGTCCCGGATCCGGCATGCCCGGATACTTAAAGCGTTGACAGAGATACCTAAACTCTCCGCCATCGCCCGCCTATTGTCGATCTTTTCGCGCTCCTGTCCATGATAATACCGAACTATGATGTCGCGGCTTGGATCATCAAGTTTGGCCGTACAATGGTCAAGGCAGTCAAGCATCCTTTCCCGGTGCTCCCGGTCGCTGTCACCGTCTGATGCCGCTAATTCCCTCTTCCCCCGCTCTGACGCTTCATCAATAGATACGTGTTTGTCCCGCCCGGATCGGAGGGATTCGAGAAATACATACCGGGCGACCGTATAACAGTATTTTGCAGGCGCCTCACTTTCAATATCGCCTTCCTCTTCAAGTCTACGCGTCACCCGATTCAAAGTTTCGTCCGCCAGTTCGTCCGGCGAGCTACAGTTCTTGCGATCAAAATAGGTTACGAGCCGTTCGCGCATTTCCAGATACGAGCGCCCCTCGGTGTCCGTACCTTGATCAAGCCAGATCAGGAACCCTTTGAACGACTCTTCGCTCGGGGTCCAATCTCCTTTTCGCTGGGTTTTCGCAGAAACTTCCTTCATCAGGCGTCGTCGCACACAACCGCAGAAAGATACAATTGTCCGATATTATAGAGGCTTAAGCCAAACTGACCAAATTATCCCTAACAAACAGGTCTTCGTCATCCTGACAGAATTCCTCGATGATCACGGCAAGGGCCGACGGATTTGGTCGCTGAATAATCTTGTGCTTTGACATTTTTCCATAAAGATTCGTTATCGTTAAATGGGTTTTAGCACTTTATAAATGTCTAGTATCGGTGTTCGCCGAATGTCTATTTGAAATAACAATATAGGCCGTATCATTAATGATCTTTGCAGCGGCTTCACAAAGCTCTGACTCGTAATGAAATCGTAATTAAAAAGGTTTCATGATAAGGATGCAGCCGAATCGACCGCTATTCTATGTCGAATCAAAGGATCCGTGTGTTAAATTGAACGAAAACCTGTGGAACCGCTTGCAAACCAGATCCGCCCGCGCTCTCTCGACGATTTCGTCGGGCAGGAACATTTGGCGGGCGTTGGAAAGCCGATCCGGCTGGCGATCGAGCATCGTTTAATCTTTTCATTTCTCCTTTGGGGAACGCCGGGAACCGGAAAAACGACCCTTGCAAGAATATATGCAAACGCAATAAATGCGGAGTTTCACGAGCTGTCCGCGGTATCGGCCGGCAAGGACGATATCCGCAAGATCGTAAATGCTCCGTCTTTCCCCGATCATCCGAAAGTCCTTTTCTTGGACGAGATCCATCGATTCAATAAGGCACAGCAGGATTTTCTTCTTCCCTACGTCGAAAGCGGCGAACTTGTCCTGATCGGCGCGACAACCGAAAACCCAAGTTTTGAAGTTATCCCTGCTCTACTCTCGCGCCTTAGGGTTTTCGTCCTCGAAGAACTTCGCGACGAGGATATGGCGGCGATCATTGACCGTACCGGTTTTGAACTCGACCAGACGGCAAAGGAATGGTTGATCGAGATGGCTAACGGCGACGCGCGCCAGGCGATCACGATGATCGAAAACACCTCGAAACTCTATGACGAGATAAATGTCGACACTCTCAAAGAAACCCTCCAGGCGAAATTCCTCCGCTACGACAAAAAGGGTGAGGAGCATTACAACGTCATCAGCGCTTTCATCAAATCGATGCGAGCTAGTAAACCGGATGCCGCACTTTATTACCTGGCCAGGATGATCGAAGCCGGCGAAGACCCAAAATTTATCGCCCGACGCATGGTGATCTTCGCGTCCGAAGACATTGGCCTGGCGCAGCCGACGGCTCTTGTCGTAGCTAATGCAGTTTTTCGTGCCGTCGAAACGATCGGTTTGCCGGAGTGCATTTTGAATCTCGCACACGGCGCTGCATATCTCGCAAATGCCGCGAAAGACCGCAGTGCGACCGAGGCGATCGGAGCGGCAATGGAAGACGCAAAGAAATTCGGCAATCTACCCGTGCCGATGAAGATCCGAAATGCCCCAACAAAATTGATGAAGCAGCTCGGCTATGGAAAGGACGAGGGAAATGACCCGGATGGCGACCTGCTCCCCGAGAAACTCAGAGGAAAGAACTACCTGAAAACCAAATCGAACTAAAAAACCCTGCGCAGTCTTAGGCTCCAATATTTACTGCAGCTTTACTTCTCGTCCCATCTCAGATAGACTCCCCCATTATGACCAGAATGCAATTTCGGTCACTAGTCATATGAGGGATTCTGTTCAAACAAGAAGCACGCGTGACGCCATTCTCGACGCAACTGACCGGCTGCTCGCTCGTTTCGGTTATAAAAAAATGACAATTGACGATCTGGCTCAAGAGGTTGGCATCGGGAAAGGAAGCGTTTATCTTCACTTCTCCAGCAAGGAAGACATCGCGCTTTCACACATCGACCGCATTATCGACCGGCTGAAAAAGAGCTTGTCGGTAATCGCCTCGAGGTCGATCCCGGCTGACGAACGGCTGAAATTAATGCTGGTCGAACGCGTTTTGTTTCGTTTTGATAGTGTCCAGCATTATTCGCAGAGCCTTAACGACCTCCTGGCCTATGTTCGTCCGCGCCTTCTTGAACGCAGAAAGCTTTATTTCGAGCAGGAAGCTAAGATCTTTGCCCGTGTCCTCGACGAAGGAGCGGAATCAGGCGTTTTCCGGGTGGAAGACTCGCTCAGGACCGCCACAAACATCCTCATCGCAACCAATTCTCTTCTTCCTTATAGCTTGAGCGTCGAGGAATTGGGAAAGCGCAATGACATCAAGCGCAGAACTCTCGAGATCGCCGAGTTGGTGCTGAGCGGCGTAAAGGCTTGAATCTGCGTCTTCGGCAGCTCTGCTCCTCTGCATCCTTGCGTCTCAGCGGGAACTGTCCTTAAGAACGATATTTCCATAGTTCTAATTCATACAGGAGTAAAAAATTCATGAGAGCAATAATTTACAGTTCTTTCGCAATTGCGACGCTTTTTGTTCCGGCGGTTTTAGCACAGCAAATGCAAACTCCGCCCGATGCGTCGATTGATGCAACTACGCGATCCGCGGTGATCAAGAATTTGATAAGCGAACTCAACGATGGATATGTCTTTCCGGATACAGCAAAGAAGATGGAGACGGACCTTGGGGTAAGAGTCAAAAATAGTGAATATGACAAGATCACGACCGCTCGGGCTTTTGCCGACAAGTTGACTTCAGACCTTCAAGCAATAAGTCACGACAAACATCTCCGGGTACGCTTTTCCGCTCAACCCATTCCCGAACGAAAAGACAAGAACGAACCCACGGATGAAGAGAAAGCCTCTTTCGATCTCTTTAATCGAAACGTCAATTACGGATTTGAAAAGGTCGAGCGAATGCAGGGAAACATCGGGTATATAGACCTTCGCGGCTTTTTTGATCCGAAAGAAGGCACGGACACCGTTGCCGCCGCGATGACATTTGTCACCAATACGGACGCTTTGATCTTTGATCT
>Ga0207712_10000909_pt1 | contig 21446 bp, 15 predicted proteins | sample KBSS44metaG_FD_184402 | JGI IMG/M metagenome (GOLD analysis project Ga0207712, IMG submission 184402) | Switchgrass rhizosphere microbial communities from Kellogg Biological Station, Michigan, USA - KBS S4-4 metaG (SPAdes) (version 2) | ecosystem: Host-associated > Plants > Roots > Rhizosphere... | reverse complement strand
GAAATGCGGAAACTGGAAGAACGCATGCGCACTAAAGCAGAAAAACTCAACCAATCCTGATCCGCGTTGTCCGCCTGGAAAGCGGCTAAAAACCGAACCGGATCTGGACTTGAATACGACGATTACGGCCGCGGCACTGCCGCTTGGTCCAAAACCAAAAGTTCCCGCCGTCGAGATCGATTCACCAAACTGCGGCGAACTGAGATTGCCAATCGATTGTGCCAGGTTGGTCATGTTGAGCAGGTTTTGAATGTTGGTCTCACTAACGCCGAACTGCACATTGCGCGCGTGCAGGCGCGTGTCAAGAGAGGTGGGCACGATATTCCTGAGGAAAGAATTCGTCAGCGATACGCACGGAGCCTTCTCAATCTAATCCAACTCATGCCCAAGTTCACAGAGCGTCGGGTGTATCACAATAGTTTAGAGGCCGATCCACACACAGGTGCCTGAGCCCAGATTGATTGTTCATTTGAATCGCGGAAAGTTACTAAACGTTTGTGAGTTGGCTTCTATTCCTGAATGGGCCAAACCGATTGTTCTAACAGCTCTAACATCCCGACTCTAAAGTTCGCATTGAAGGTGAGAACGCGGGCGTCGATCTCAAAAGTCGTCTCAGGAAATCAGTCTGCTCGAAGCTTAAGAAGGAGCCGAAATAGTCCCCAAACTTGCATTCAGAGGTGGGTCACTCTTCCACCTAATCGATTTCGTCTGTAGTTGCAAATCGTACCGCGCGAACAAATACGCGAACATCAAAGAGCCACGAACATCGTTTATCTCACATTTCACTTTTGCCTTTTTTAATGAGGCAATTCGTACGGTTGACTTTTGATCGAGAGCGAAATATCGTCTAGCCGCTATTACAGAAGGCTGAATCCTCAAAAGCCGCTTCCTTGCAAACTCGCTAAGATCCAGCCTCGAAGTAGCACCGCCGAAAGTTAACTCGTTTCTAATCTCTTTCCGCAGTTCCCGGAACGAGCTGGGGAATTGGCCCTCCCAAAGTTAACCGGAGGTTAGAGCGTCTTCCCTCTTAGACGATCCAGCGTAGACATTTCAGGAGGGGACAAGATGGACCAACGGGTGCACAGCGTCATCGTCCTTATAGAGGACAATTTTGCTCAGGAATTGTCCGAAGATGCACTGGCCAAAGCTGTAAATCTCTCTGCCTCACGACTCTGTCATCTCTTCAAGAGCGAAATTAACATGGCCCCACTCCAATATCTCAGAGCGGTACGAATGAAGCGGGCAAAGCGACTCTTGGAGACTACGTTCTTAAGCGTGAAGCAGATAATGGCAGAGGTAGGATGGAGAGATGAGAGCCACTTTATCAGGAATTTTAAAGTCACTTACGGCTTGCCTCCAGCAAGATTCAGAACACAGTTTTTACTTAAGCGATCTAAAGAAAATCCTGATGGAGCGTCGCGGCAGAATCGGCCAAAAGATAGCAGGATCGGCTAGACAAATCTTCTTGTCTATTCGTACCACCCTCCTTATTCTGATGAATGCAGACGAAGCGGTTCAGCGAATTGGAGGCGACAAGATCGCGGTCGCAATGTAAGTACATGCCGACTGCTAGAGGGCTTACGCTGCGCGAAAATATGTTCCGTTAGTTTAATGGGTGCGGCAGGTGAGTCGTGGAGCAAAGCAACGACGCTAGGTTTGCGAGTGAACGACTCGATTTGGACCACAACTCAATGGTAGCCGAACCGATCGTATGTTGTGCCTCGATCCTACCCGAGCTGAAACAGCTGTGGGCTGAATCCACGGGCGACTCGGAGATCCGCGTTGCTATTCTGGATGGACCAGTGGATCTCAAGCATCCGTGTTTCGCGGGCGCAAATATAGAGTGTCTGGAGACTCTGGTCTCGCAAGCTTCCGAGAAGAAGGGCGCAGCCACCCAGCACGGAACTCACGTTGCTAGTGTGATCTTCGGCCAGGATGGAGGGTCAATTTTAGGCATCGCGCCGCGCTGTCGTGGACTTATTGTACCGATATTTCGTGAAGGACCAGACGGGTCGATGCTCGCGTGCTCTGAAATCGATCTGGCGCGCGCCATCACCCAGGCAATGGACGGGGGCGCGCATGTCATTAACATCAGCGGCGGTCAGTTAGCTTCCTCGAGTGAAGCTCACCCATTGCTGGCCGCCGCCGTGCGCCAATGTGTTGCAAACGATGTGCTGATCGTGGCCGCCGCCGGTAACAATGGTTGCGATTGTCTTCACATTCCTGCGGCATTGCCCCCTGTCGCGGTGGTCGGAGCGATGGATTCGCAGGGACAGCCCCTGGAATCGAGCAATTGGGGCAAGCAATACTTCGATCGTGGGATCCTGGCCGCCGGCGAGAACATCATCGGTGCCGTTCCCGGTGGTGGGACGGCCTCACGAACTGGAACAAGCCTGGCCACGCCCATTGTCTCTGGAGTCATTGCGCTACTTTTGAGCATTCGGCGTAAACGAGGAGGGAAGCCTTCGCCCCGCGAGACATGGAACGCCATCCTTGGCAGTGCTATCGGCTGCGATGAGCAGCCAGTCTCAGACTGCCGTCGACTCTTGGCGGGTCGTCTCAACATTGTTGGGGCGCTCACTCAACTGATAAAAGGAGAGAACATGGAGACATCCGATCCGAACTCGATCACGGCTGTCGAAAACAATAACGCCCAGGTCACGGCCAGCACCGAAACGCCATCGACTTCAGGCGAACAGCCGCGAGAGGTGATGCAACCCTATTCAACCTTCGCAGGCCCCCCGGACAATCGCGCGATTCGTAGTGCAATCTTCGCCCGCAATTCGGTCCCCGCAGTCCGCGGCATAATGGCTTCTGATTGTGCGTGCGGAGGAGGTACCGCAAGTTTGGTTTATGCGCTAGGGCAGCTCGACTACGACTTAGGCAGCGAGGCGCGGCGTGATTCCTTTGTGCAGCATCAGATCAAAGATCCACACCAGCCCAAGCAAATGATGACGTATTTGAAGGAGAATCCTTTTGAGGCGACCTCAGTGATCTGGACGCTTACGCAGGACGCCACACCGATCTATGCGATACGTCCGGCCGGCCCGTTTGCCGCTGAAACCTATCAGCGACTACAGGAGTATATGAACGCCCAGTATGACGAGGGCGCAGAGCGGGTTTCGGTTCCCGGTGTGGTTGCGGGCAGCGAGACGCTCATGAACGGTCAGGTCGTACCCGTCATCTATCCGGAACTGAGAGGAATGTATAACTGGTCCACCAAAGCGTTGCTCGGAGCAGTCCTGGGAAAGCCGCCAGCGGCGTCGGCCAAACAAGAGGAACGCTCAGCATATGAGCGGCGAGAGGCTGGTATTCAGAACTTCTTCGAACGAGTTTATGACGAGATGCGCAATCTCGGTCTCACCCCTCAGGACCGCGCACTAAACTACGCCGCCACCAATGCGTTTCAGATTCAACAAGTCTATCAAACAGCCATCGAAGAGCAGATGCAATTGGACACGATCGAAGTCGAAAAGAGTCCAGTCTGTCGGCCGGGCGCTGATTGTTGGGACGTCAAGCTCACGTTCTTTAATCCTGCTCGGCGGTTCGAACAAGCAAGGAAAGTGTATCGATGCACCGTGGACGTGACTGATGTAGTGCCCGTGACCGTCGGTGCGGTCCGTCAATGGCACATCTACTAGCGTGGTCCGTGTCGCCGGTTCGATCCGCGCGTGGACGCTAACCCGAGGCCGTCACGTTTACGGCCGAGAATTCAAAGGAGATGACAATGAGAATTCCAACCTTAGCTGAACCGGTTCAGCGGAACGTCAGCCAAGCTGCCTTAACGGGTGGTATCACGGCTTCGATCTGCACGCCTTGTGTACTTGGAAAACGTATTTGCTGCAGCATCTTTCCTCCAGGCTGTCGGGTCGAGAATTGCGGAGGAATTGTTTGCACGCCCTGCATTCCCTTTCTAAATAAGAAGTTCTGCGTCCCCGGCGGACTTGTTAATTGTTAGTCGTCGCGAGTTTGCGAACTGGTCGGGCGCACGCAAGTTGGGCGTACCGACCATGCTCGCGATGGAAGACATTGTTGGCCGTCTTTCTGTAGACGTGTTTCGGGAGTAGAACTATGAGAATGCCAATAGTTAGTGCGCCCGTGCGCAGACGTGGGTTCCGCCGTGATCGCAGTGTGGCTTGGAAGCAGTTCTCTGGGGTCGTCATCTCGCAGGAGGTTACGGAGTTGACAACTGACGAAGGCGAGACTGCTCAAGAGGATGGTGAGTTCGATCTTGAAGAAGGCCTTGAACTTCCGCTCGACATTACCGAGGACGAGCAAGCGCTACTGGGCGCGACGGAAGGTTAAGCTCGTGGTCGACCTCACGCGACTTAGCGTCTACTTGTGTCGTTAGGAATTCAGCGGTGCAAATATCGAAGTTGCGCGCGGGAACTGCCACGCGCGTACAATACGCGTACATCGAGAAGCCAAAAATAGACAAAGCCATCCTGCCTCATCCTAAAATGACCGCTGCCATAAAGCTCCTTACTGTTAGTAATATCCGGTGATTTCAAACCACCTTCGCGATTCGGTAGGCGGCCCTGAAAAGGTCGGCGTCGGCGGTTCGATTCCGTCCCTGGCCACCAATAATTTCAACAACTTACAGATAGCCAAAAACATTCAAAATTCCTCGCGCGAACAATACGCGAACATTCGTCAGCCAACGTTCGAGGCGTTCGCGCATTGAGGTTCAAGGATCTTCCAAAGTTCCCGCGCTGTGCCACTGGTGCGAGCGATATGTTGCCCCGTCGCGTGATCTTCGTAGAGCCAAAAACTATCTACAAACTTCGAAAGCGGCGGTATCGGGTTTGCAAAAGTCGAATATCGTGTCGATCCCTAGAATCGTAAACTGTTGGGGTTTGCCACCGGCTGTAGTTAGCGTTGAACGCGTCACAAGTAATACTTTGAATCAACACCAGTAAAAATGGCAACCTCCTCATGCCTATGATGAAATTCGATCCCGCAACACAAAAGTGACAGCTCCAAATTCCTAAATACATATTCAAATGTCAAAATCTCACGCGATTATGGAGAGCAGTCACTAGTTTAAAAATTGCGTGCTAAGCAGCGACTGTTAACGAGTCCTTCGACAGACTTGATCGCGTAACAACCTCCCACTCTTTAGGTCACTAAGCTCTGCTTTATTTGTAGCGCAGAAGTCCAGACCGTCGCGCAATTAAAGCTGGCTGTCACACACCTGTAACTCTATTCCCGACACAGCCTTGAAGAGCACTTACAGTGCTGAACTCAATCTGGAGACCAAATGATGGGCAAGAAACAATTAATCGCGAGAAGGAAAAACTTAAGACCGAGCGCGCGATCACTCATCCACACACGCACTTACTTCATAAACTTCACCTTGCTTTGCTGTCTATTACTGCTGAGCTCAATGGCAACCAAAAGACAGGTAGCTGCGCAAAGTGGCTTTCCCGATCCAAATGCCAACTGCCCGCATGCTACCTGTGGCGAAGTGTCCCCGTTCGTTCCAATGCAAAGTGCTGAGGCAGTTCATATGGGCCTCGTCTGGAAAAGAAACTCACCGACACCCAAAATACTTTTCCACGCCAGATTTCCTGAATACACACCAAACGACGTGGCCGATCCCGCCTTGGTTGATCTCGCAATATCCCGCGGCGCTTTTACTACGCCAGGATTACAGTTCAACTCATCCTTGCGAGACGTGCTTCACGGTTTCGATCCGTTCCTGGGTCTTGGAACGAATCGCACAGCAGATGATTCCTTTCAAAGACTCACCTATGGCGGCTACCTCATGCGGCAAGGTTTGAGCCAAAGCGTACCGACACGCATCGTCGCAAACCGTACCATGGAGCGACAGCTACTATTCGACATAAGCCACCCCGACGCTTTCAAGAACACTGGAAAGTTTCACACAGCCTTGCTTGATGAGCACGACTTCGCATTGAACCGCGCCGCCTTTGCAGAGAACGGCTACTCGAAAGGCATGTTCTACAACACGTACTGTAATGCGCGTGTCACCTTAGCGGATGGACGAGTCTACGTCTTCGGTGGCCACGACATGCAGAGTGATAACGGACTGTACAAGGTCAACATTTTCGATCCCGAGACGGAAACGTGGGTTCAGCGTCGAGAGCCTTGCACCAGATCCAATTGGACCAAAGATCCTTTTGGATTGCAGTTATTCGCCGGCAATCCAATGGCCCAGTTCTATCCGGGTTGCGATCCAAGAAATCAACAGAGCACCCAACCTTCTGAATCTTCTGATCAGAAGTATGCGCGGTGGTATCCGTCAGCTATTGCCCTTCCAAACGGGATGATTCTTGTAGCGGGCGGGTTTGACCAGGACAATTCGGTGCCGCCGGATCCAAACCGAGTAACCAAGGGCAGACAAAACATTTCTCAGAGTGATACCGCCTTCACTGCCAGTCGCGTGAACCAGGTTGTGGCTGAACTTTACGATCCAAAGACTGATACAAATGTCGCATTGGAAAATGCGCGGATGGCCTTTCCACTATACCCGCAGCTCGAGGTTGTCCAGACTGGTCCAAGAAAAGATGATTGGGTGGTCTGCACCTTTGACGGTGAGAAAGATTACGGAACTGAGGCAATCCCCGGAGGAGCTAAATTCGGTATCGGTGGAGGAACACCGCCGTTTACGAAAGGCAATACATGGTGCCTCAACGTCCTCGCCGCGCTAAAAGATCCGAATCGAAATGCGCCGGCGAAGAATCACTGGACCCTCGTCGACACAGCCTCTGAAGTAAGACCTTACTGCTGTCCCACCGCCAGCCTGATCGAGATCGATGGTGATGGGCGCACCGTCTCACACAAGTGGTTCATGATTTCGGGCCAGGATGCGAATGGAGATCAGACCGGCACAGTAGAAGTCATTGACTTCGCTGATGCAAAGCCACGTTGGAAATTCGTGGGTAACATTCTGCAACCGCTCGCCACATCCAAAGCTGTACTCCTGCCAGATGGAAAGGTCCTTATTGGACAGGGAGTAAACCGCTCAGCAAATTGCAACGTCGATGGAAGACCATGCACGTACGAAGAAAGAGAAGGGCTTCATTTTCAGATGTTCGATCCGTTAACCGGTTCGATCACCAAGCTAGCTAAAACAACTGTTTCGCGAGGGCTGCACGGAACCGCGACTCTGCTTCCGGATGGCTCAGTCTTTTTTGCGGGAGAAAACCGCGAAGCGCTGGTTCGACCCGATGATCCGTCGTTTCCGTTGCTTTCGTCCTATGGCGGTTTGCTTCCACAGGGAGATCCTGATCAGGGCGTGCCGGTGGGCCAACTCTTCTTCCCGCCCTATCTATTCAGGCAGGATGGCAGTCGGGCGGTCCGGCCGGTAATCACGAACGCACCTGAAGACATTTCCTATGGCGGACATTTCGACATCACCGTAGCCGGTAATCCAGATCGGATTTCGTCTGTGGTTATGCTTCGCAGCGATCACAACACCCACAGCCTGACCACAGGCGATCGTTATGTGAAGCTTTCATTTCACCAGAAGGGGGCAGCTCGCAAAAGCGATATTCGGATTAGAGCACCGAAGTTGCCGGCGCAGGCAGTTCCCGGAATTTACATGCTGTTTGTCCTTGACCAGGCTGGCGTGCCAAGCTTGGCGACGCGCGTCTACCTGCAATAGCAGTTGAGTCGCGGCACGCCACTTTTCAGAACGAGAAAGGGAGGAAACGAATGAAGAAGAGAGTTTGTCTATTTGGGCTTCTGCTTACCGTCTTCGACGGTAGCATCATTTCACCCTGGACGACTGCAATTCGGTGTGAGCACTATTGGATCCAAATCTGAATTGAGCCAGTCTAAGGACGAAGCTTAACGCTCAGATCCATCAGCATTTATCTCCGAGATCGGAGGCAGCGTGAAAATTTTGGGACAGAGGACTTATGCTCAGTCCGGCAGCAGCTTTCCCTTAAAAACCTTCTGACCAGCGAGTGCGATATAAAAGGCGTAAGTGACCAGCAAGACTGTGACCACCAGCGCGAAGATCGTAGACGGCGCATACCAGACGCCGAAGTCGGTCGTCAGCGGACAATTACCGATGAAAGACGTGAAAAACAATGTGGTCGTGACCGCCAGCAATCCAAATCTCGTAGCCACTCCAATCAACAGCGCCGCAGAGATCGCTCCATAAACAAGTCCGGTCAGAAAGGACCGCCCGGTCATCGCCGAAGCCGCGGTGAGCAAAAACCACGCGACTCCAATCGCCAACCACTCTTTGCGGCGAAAGATTATATGGAGCAACAGCAGCCCAAAGAGACACGCAACACCCAGCAAAACCATCAGCGTAACTCCGCTGTAGAAGAACTCGCCCACCATCTCTCGGACGCCCAGCAAGGTGTAGAGGCGGTTGGCCACCGGCGCCTGCGGCCGACCCAGCCACCCGGGTGTCAAAGCCACGACCCGGCCAACGAGCAGGATCGCGACGCCGAATGCCCCGCCGACGAGGATATCTCTGCCGATGAGTGGGTCACGGAAGTCACCGGCCAGCAGCCTGCTCCACGAAACCATCCGGTGTGGCCACCAACGACGGACATAAGGCTCGAGCGCGAGGTAAAAGAGCCAGATGAAAATTGCCGCGAATAGAGCAAACTGAATCCCGACTTCAAGCAGGCCTAACTCATTATTAAGTCCGTAATGGTGCGCGCGGAAAACCCATGAGACCATTAGCGCGAGGAACATATAGATGGCCAGGCGGGCGCCGCCCTTCCGATCAGCGGAGCCGTCCTTAAGATTTCTTCGGCCAAGTAAGATGCCAATGGCAAAGAACGCCACGATGGCCACGACCAACGACGTCTCAATTAGTTTTGCCAGCCAATTACCTGATTGTGGTTGACCGGATGGTCCGGGTCCGGGAGAATTCCAGGGTCCCGCCATTCTGAAGGACACCAGCTTGCCGGCGAAAGTGGCCGCCTCGAGGCGCAGCGGAATTTCTGGCGCGTTTGGAAATTTGCCTTCCCAGGCGAGGCGCGTATCACTGTTGACCTGCGGTACCCACTCTGATTTGACTGGGGTGAAATCCGCCTGATTCAAACCAGCAGCTTCAAACAAGACGGCCGAATCAAAAGGCGCAGCGGGCGGCGCTCCTTTGTCGAGCCAAGGCGGGATCGCGATGAATTCGATCAATCGTCCCTTCGGATCCAGATCGACTGTCGCCATTCCGGGATAAATCTGGGGCGGCTCAGAGCGCGAGGCGCGCACCGCCATATGGCTTCCGGGCAATAAGTAGACCGGAGCCTGGCGGTACCAAAAATAGAGCGACGCCGGTTGCGAGTTGGAAAGCTCACGAAGCAATGCAGGATACTTAGTTTGTATGTAGTTAAGATATCCGCGGTCCGCCGTGAGTCCGTAGGTACTGTCGACGGGAGAGTCGGAGTAACCGAACCTGGCCAGGATGTTGCGCGCTCTTTCCTGCAAAGCCTCTGGTGATTTCTCGAGTGCCACGCGGCGATGCAACTGGGTCTTCTCAGAGAGCAGCACGAACGCGCCAATTGACAACAGAATACCGGCCAGCAGTGAGACCGCGACCGCAGGTTTCAGTAAACCTTCTTTCGGCGCGGCTGCGACCATCTCCGGGGATGGCGTCTCGCCGGCAGCCAGCGCGGCCGCCAACGGATCTCCGCCGGGCAGAGACGCTGCTACTTCGAGAGCTGAGGCCGGACGTTTTTCCGGGTCCTTTTCGATGCAGCGCAGGATGATGCGCTCGACGAGCGGATCAAGGTTCTGTACCAGCGTCGAAGGACTGGTCGGCGTGGCATCAGCTTGCCGCAGATCCAGCAGCTGGGGAAGCGTCGGCGCATCGAAGGCCTTCTTGCCGGTGTAGATTTCATAGATCACCAGGCCGAGCGAATAGATGTCGCTCCTTACTGTCAGCTCGCCGCCCGACAATTGTTCGGGTGACATGTAAGCGGGCGTGCCGGCGCGCACGTCTTCACTGCGCAGCTCCTCCACCAGCCCGGCAATGCCAAAGTCTGTGAGACGGACGTTGCCGTTCTCGTCAATCATGACGTTGGCCGGTTTCAGATCGCGATGCAGTACATCCTGCTTATGCGCCGCGGCCAGACCGGCGCACAACTGTCGTGAGATCTCATTAGCTTTGTCCGAAGGAACCCGGCCGATGCGGCGCAAGAGAGAAGATAGTTCCTCGCCCTTGATGAATTCCATTGATAGAAAGTGACGGCCGTCGGTTTCGCCGATGTCGTACACCCGACAGACATTGTTGTGCGACACCTGCCGGGCGATTCGGACTTCGCGATGAAATCTGGCTAACGCCGCACCGTCAGCCATCAGGTGATCAGGGAGGAACTTGAGGGCGACCGGCTGGCTCAACTTGAGATCGTCGGCCCGATAGACCTCACCCATGCCGCCTTTGCCCAGCAGGCCGACAATACGGTAACGACCCGCGAGTATCATTCCAGGAACAAATCGGGCGTTGTCGATTGAGTCGTAGGAGGGCGATGACGTTGGCCGAGCGGCCAGAAGCCTGGTGCCGTCGGCTTCGCCGGCCGCGAACCGCCGTGTCACGTCACCGAACGAGACGTGACACAAGGGACAGGAAACAGCATCTTCCGGAATTTCCTGTTTGCATGAGGGGCAAGTCATTAGTGGCGAATTGTATCGCAAAACAATGGATGTAAACACGAAGTCGACCGCGAAGCTGCTACTTTGTAGGCGAGTCGGTAACAGCGCTGAGTCCGGTGCAGTTTCAGAAACAAATACGCCTACAGGAAGCGCGCCGCATGATGCTTGGTGAAAATCTGGATGTAGCCAGCGCTAGTTCCCGCGTCGGTTATGAAGACCCGTCTTATTTTAGTCGTGAGTATAAAAAGCTGTTCGGCGCCCCGCCGCAGCGCGACATCGCGAGGCTTCGCAGCAACCTCGAATAAGAGGCAGCCCGGCGAGGCAGCTTGATTTTGGGAGGCTACGGGATCATTTGGACGATTGACCACGGTTCAGGGCGCTATTCAAGCGATGAGCCACGATTCAAGAGACGCGCGAATTCGTTGCTCAACTCCTGTGCATGATTGCGAGCGTAGCGCAACTTACAAAAGGTAAGAATTTCTGCTGCGGTTGGTTGTTTGAAGCTCCGTTCGGCCGCCTGGAACTCCATGAGACCTGGCTGCGGCTGCTGGTCCTTTTCAACAGATGACGTATTAGTTATTTCCACCTTTGACTCTCTCGCCTGCTTTCCTCTCCTTATAGATGATCCAATCGTATAGCAATTCCGAGAGCAGAGGTCTGTGCTCTAACACACATAGCGGTAGGCAGTGATCTCAGACACTGTGTCATATACTGATGACGAACAAAGGAGGGATGCCGAACTGTGCGATTCATAGAAATAGCAATAGGCGTAATACTGTTAGGTGGTGCAGCATGGACCACGGTTAGGACTTATAAAGGCCGCGGCATCTCGTCGATCGTCGTCCTCGCGTTCGCCGTATTCCTCGTCGCGCTGGGTTTGGCTTTTATCTTTGGCGCCTTTGGCGAGTTGGTGCGCAACCTCAGGTTCGGGAGCGAGTGGCTCAAATGAACCCCGATACTGAAAGGGAAGAACCCTACTTCATACTGTCGTGACTTAATCATCGCGCGGTAAGCGGGATATAGTGCGTATGTAGTATATGCTTCATTTGACATATAGCACTACGAAGCGTAAGGTGGGGATCGAACCGAGACCAGCTAACTCCATTCTCAGCTCTTCTGGACCCGCCAGATTCGTCTGAAACTTACAGCTCAACTACCAAAAAGTTAAGGGTGTTCCCACGCTATTAATTTGTCGTTTGTTAACGCAACGATAATGGCTCACTAATTCGCAGCCTCGCAGCCCAACTCCTGGTAGAAACCAAAAGGAGATTGAAAGAAGTTTATGACGACGAATATCCAACCACTGCACGACCGCCTAATCGTGAAACGCATTGATGAAGGCGAACAGGTCCGCGGCGGCATCATCATTCCTGACTCGGCGAAAGAGAAATCGCAAGAAGGTGAAGTGATTGCCGCAGGCCTTGGCAAATACAAGGAAGACGGATCGCGCCAGCCATTGGATGTCAATGCAGGCGACCGCGTGTTGTTCGGCAAGTACGGTGGCTCAGAGATCAAAGTTAACGGCGAAGAGCTGTTGATTATGCGCGAGGACGAGATTCTGGGAATCATCACCCGCGCTGGTGCAGCCGCTGCCGGCAAAAAGGGCAAATAGGTTCTGGCATAACGCAAACTGACGTTTGCGAAATTTATGTTCCACAACCCGCAAACCATGCGTTTGCGTGACACCAATAAATTGGAGAAGAGACAAAGATTATGGCAAAGCAAATAGTTCATGGCGAAGAATCACGAGCCGCAATTTTGCGTGGCGTGAATCAACTCGCCGACGCAGTGAAAATCACCCTTGGACCAAAGGGGCGCAACGTAGTTCTCGATAAGAAATACGGCAGTCCGACCATCACAAAAGACGGCGTGACAGTGGCGAAAGAAATCGAGCTGAAAGATGCGCGGGAGAATATGGGCGCGCAGATGGTGCGCGAGGTCGCGTCGAAGACCAGCGACGTTGCCGGAGACGGAACAACAACGGCGACGGTGCTCGCGCAGGCCATTTTCCGCGAAGGCGTGAAAACAGTGGCCGCAGGGGCAAACCCAATGGCTCTGAAACGCGGCATCGATAAAGCGGTCGAGCGCGCAACTCGAGAGATCAAGAAAATGTCGAAACCGGTCACGGGAGGCATGATCGCGCAGGTCGGCACGATTTCAGCAAATGGCGACCACAGTATCGGCGAGTTAATTGCCGAAGCGATGGACAAGGTTGGCAAAGATGGCGTCATCACCGTCGAAGAATCGAAAACAATGGATACGGCGTTGGAAGTTGTCGAAGGGATGCAGTTCGATCGCGGCTACCTTTCGCCCTACTTCGTCACTGATGCGGAAACGATGAAAGCGGTGCTCGAGAATCCAGTCATTCTGCTCAGCGAAAAGAAGATTTCGGCGATGAGAGACATGCTGCCTATTCTTGAGCAGGTCGCCAAGTTGGGCAAATCAATCTTGATTATCGCGGAGGACGTAGAAGGCGAAGCCCTCGCAACTCTCGTGGTCAACAGACTGCGCGGCACGATCAACGTCGCAGCGGTCAAGGCGCCGGGCTTCGGTGATCGTCGTAAGTCGATGCTTGAAGACATTGCGATCCTTACGGGCGGCAAAGTCATCAGCGAAGACCTCGGGATCAAACTCGAAAACGTCAAGCTTGAAGACCTGGGTACCGCAAGACGTGTGACGATTGATAAAGAGAACACGACTATCATCGATGGTGGTGGCGAGACGAGCGATTTGCAGGCTCGGGTGAAAACACTGAAAGCTCAGATTGAAGACTCTACCTCAGACTATGACCGCGAAAAACTGCAAGAGCGGCTGGCGAAACTCGTTGGCGGCGTCGCGGTAATTCGCGTCGGGGCAGCGACGGAAACCGAGCTCAACGAGAAGAAAGCGCGGGTCGAAGATGCGATGCACGCAACGCGCGCGGCAGTAGAAGAAGGCATCGTGCCGGGCGGCGGTGTCGTCTACATTCGCGCCGCGAAAGTGCTCGACAAATTCAAACTCTTCGGAGACAACGAGGACGAACCCGCCGGCGACGCAGATGAACAAATTGGCGTCAACATCGTCAAGCGGGCACTCGAAGAGCCGCTGCGCCAGATTGTTTCAAACGCCGGCAAGGAAGGCGCCGTCATTGTCGAAAAGGTTCGTGCAGAGAAGAACCCAAACATCGGCTATAACGCAGTAACGGAAAAGTTTGAAGATCTCGTGGCTGCGGGTGTGATTGATCCCGCCAAGGTGACACGTTGCGCACTGCAAAATGCCGCGTCAATCGCAGGGCTGATGCTCACGACTGAGGCGCTCATTTCTGAGCTACAGGATGATGACAAGCCGAGGGCATTGCCCGGCGGCATGGACATGTAATTCGGTGGCAAATTGGGAAGCCAACAGTTCACCAGGGGGCTTCTGTTAACTCGCCGAAGGAGAGAAGTCTTCTGGAAGTGAGAAACCCTATACAGGGAAAGGTAAGAAACTTATGTCTATGAAACTCTATGTCGGTAATCTCTCGTTTGACACGTCGAGCAATGAACTACAAACATTATTCGCGCAAACGGGCACAGTCGAAAGCGTATCGTTGATTGAAGATCGTGAAACAGGTCGCTCGCGTGGCTTTGGCTTCATCGAGATGTCAACGAAGGAAGAAGGCGCAGCGGCGATTGAGAAATTCAACGGCCAGGAGCTAGGCGGACGGACGTTGAAAGTTAACGAAGCCAAGCAGCGTGAAAGTCGCGCGCCGGCTTTTAGTTAAGAGTACCATCGCGAGGATTGAAGGGATCTCGGGTTACAACTCGGGATCTTTCTTCTTACATGCTGGGCATGAATCAAGCTGCCGGCTTGAGTGAGCAGGACAAGTTACTCGAATACTGGTACTGATTCAGTTTTAAATACGCCGGAAGGCGTTGGCTAATTTCAGCCCAGGGTTCGAGCTTGCGAGAACCCTGGGTAACAATTTCAACTTCACGCTCAACCCTGAAAGGGTTAGGCGATTGGCGAACCCTTGCAGGGTTCAAATTCATGTTGGGTTACAAACCCTGGGCTGAAATTAGCCAACGCCTTCGGCGTATTTTTCAAACTGAACGAGTACTCGAATCCCTTGAAGTCGTTATAGCGATCGCCTCAGATGGACCACCTGCAGAGCCTCATCCGTGTCGTGTATGTGTGTTAGCGCACAGACCCTCCCTGCTTCGAGTGCTATAAATCGTTAGCTTCCTTTCGAAATTACGTTTCGACATCCGGATCGGGTCAGCAACCTTCTTCTTGAGCCGCCTTGTAATTCTCCAGAGAGGCCGACGAAGTTGTTCTCTCAGCGTCCGTTCCACTTATCAAGCCGTAGGACTCTCAGGTGCAATTTATGTACTCCGACATGTGCTTGGAAAACCTGGTACATGCTCTAGAAAATGAAAGAAGAAAAATGTCGATCTTAAAATGCATTCTTTCCCTGTTCATGCTGTTAGCGTTTTCATTTGCCATCCCCCGGAGCATACAAGCGCAGCAGCAAACTAACCGTAATAACACCCGTCAGGTCGGCATCATGCTGCAACGACTTGAACGAAGCTCGAGCAGGTTCCGCAACAGTCTCAATCTGGCCTTGGTCCAGGGGAGCGTCGACCAAACGCGCCCTCAAAATGACGTCAGCACGTTCGAATCCGGCTTTGAGCTCGCTATTAAGCAGTTCAGGGATCAGTTCACGCGCCGGGTTGCAGTTGCAGCGGATATTGAGACCATCCTAGAAAAGGCGTCGCCCATCAATAGCTTCGTAACTCAAAACACCTTAAACCCTCGGGTCAAGAATGAGTGGACATCGGTTCGAACAGATCTGAACACGCTGGCGAATGCCTATGGCGTCAGTTGGCAGTGGAACCAACTAACTCCGATGAAGGTTGACGCAAATGGATCGTTCCGACTGTCCGAGAGCGATCTCAATCAGTTAATTCAGCGGGTCGAGAACGGCGGTGACACTTTTCGTGTAAGTCTTACCGACGCATTTTCCCGGACACCTTACGATCGGACCAGAAACGAGGGCAACATGAATGATGCTCTTCGAGGCTTCAAAAGGGCGACCGATCAATTGCGCATTCGCTTCGACGCCAGGCAGTTGGTGGCGGACGACGTCCGACGCCTGCTGGACCAGGCCACGCCGCTCGATATCTTCATGCGCGACAACCCGCTTACAGACCACGTCAAAAGCGATTGGTCGACATTGCGCGGGGATCTAAGCGTCCTGGCCAGCGCGTATGACCTGGCGCCGAGTTGGGGGAACACTCCTTCTTTACAAACTGTATACAAGAGCACTAATCGCCTAACCGGAACTTTTAGATTGGATTCGTCTCGTAGTGACAACCCGCGCGACAAAGCCCAGCGCGCAACTCAGAATTTACGTACCAACGAACGGCAGGAAATCGCCGACCAAATTCTGGCGCGACTTGAATCTCCTGAGATGCTGATGATTGAGCGCCGCGGTACAACGATGACTATGGCTTCTTCGCTGGCGCCACAATCAACCTTTGAGGCAGACGGCCGCGAACGTCAGGAACAACTTCCCAACGGTAGATGGACCAAGGTAACAGCGACGCTTCGTGGAGAGCAGTTAGTAGTGAGTTCGAACGGCTACAAAGAGAATGATTTTAATGTCACTTTCGATGCAAGTGAAAACGACGGCAGTCTACGAGTGCGGCGGCAGCTCTATTCCGACCGGCTAACTCAACCGGTAGTCGTTGATAGTGTTTATGAGCGGACCGCCGCTGTAGCGCAGTGGGGCATCTATAACGATTCGCGGCCGGTTCTGGGTAACGCCAGTGCGACCAGCGGTGAATTCATCGTGCGAGACGGTGAGACTTTAGTGGCCATCTTGAACAATGATCTGACCACAAAGCTGTCGCAGCAGGGTGACCTATTCACGATGACAGTGCGCGACCCCAGTCAATTCGAAGGAGCAGTTATTGAAGGCGCGGTGGGCAGTGTTGATCAGGGAGGACGTTTAACTGGCCGGTCAGGGATGTCGCTCAACTTCGAGAGGATTCGGTTAAAGAACGGTCAGACCTATAAATTCTCCGGAGTTCTCGGGAATGTGCGATTGCTCGATGGCGACACAGTCAAGGTTGACAACGAAGGAAGCGCGCAAGGCAGCAACAAGACTACGCAGACGATCCAACGCACTGGCATTGCTACGGCTGTCGGCGCCATCATCGGCGCCATTGCCGGCGGGGGAAAAGGCGCAACGATCGGAGGAGTCATTGGGGCCGCAGGCGGAGCCGGTACAGTTTTTATTCAGGGTAAAGACAACCTCGAACTGCCGGTCGGCACAGAACTGACAATTCGTGCGAGTGCTCCGAGGTAGGTCGCCAGAGTGAAGCTGATCACTGACCAGGTCGCTACCGCTCCCTGTACTGACCCGGTCCAACAATGATCTCTGACTTTTGAAGGCAAAGCTAATTTTCTAAATGCATGTTTGGTTGATATGTGTGCTACTGCACATACAAATCCTCCCACATAGTCTTTAATGATGATCCGTCCCGGAAATCTCTACTGCGATAAGCATATCAGGCAGTTTCGGCTTCAGATGGGTTGCATTTGAGTGCGCTCTGAGACCGATAACCGCTGCGACAGAGATTCACAGGAGTTTCATCGAGATCAGGAAACCGGTCTTCTTGAAGCTGCTGTTGCCCGGGGCCAACTTGAAAAGGGAGTAACTTATGAAAACAAATCAATCGCAAAACAGAATCGGAAACGCCTTCCTGGTGTTCTCAATGCTGTTTGGAATCGTGATCGCCTTGAGCATGACTGCTCACGCGCAGTATCCAGACGATCGTTATCCTCAGGACCGTAACCGCAGCGACAACGGAGATCAAAACCGGCGTGGTCGCGACTGGGATCGTTACGGTAACTACGGCGGCTCTTCGGAGTTGCGTCGAACCGCTCTGAACGCCGGCTATGACGAAGGCGTCAAGGAAGGCCGCAAAGATCGCGGGAACGGCAGCCGCACAGAACACCGCAACCTGATCAGCTATCAGAAAGCGACGAAAGACTACAGCCCACGGCTCGGCGACCGTGAACTCTACCGCCGCTATTTCCGTGAAGCGTTCGAAGACGGATACAACGCCGAAAATTATGCTCGTGGCAATAGACATCGTGACGATCGCAATGGAAACCGTGACCAGGATCGCCGCGGCCGCAACGAGGATGGTTACGGCAACTTCGGAGGCTCGTTCCAGTTGCGTCAAACCGCTCTGAACGCTGGTTTCGGAGAGGGCGTCAAACAAGGCCGCAAAGATCGCAGCGCCCGCAACAACAATGGCTACCAGGGCCAGAGTATCTACCAGAAAGCCACGAAGGACTATAGCTCCGGTCTCGGAGACCGCGAAGTGTTTCAGCGCTACTTCCGTGAGGCATACGAGCACGGCTACGCCGACGGTTACGCCGGCTACTAGTCTTAATCATGGTGAGTCAGACATAGCCGAATACGAACACAATGCGAACAATTAAACTCATCAAGCACGCGGAACGGAAGGTTCCAGAGACTCGATCCAGGATCAAAGCTGCCACCAGGCGAAACAGATCGTCCCAAGGGGTTCGGTCCTGGGTAGTCGAGTTTAAGAAAACCCGTCAAGACGAATCTCTTATGGCCTTCGACAATTTGTTCAAGGACGCACTCTTGCCGACAGGACAGGAAGATTGAGCACACCAAGGTAGTCGTGCGATGAAAATTCCAACCGAGCCAATCGGAAGCATTCCACGACCGCTCTCACTACTCGAGGCAATCGGAGATCGAGATGGAACAGACCCGGCCTTGACTCCGCTCTACGAGTCAGCCATTCGCGACACTATCGAGCGGTTTGAGGCTACCGGATCGCCAGTGGTGACTGATGGGGAGCAGAGGAAGTATCACAACTTCTGGACTTACTGCGTGCATGGCCTGGAGAATACGGCCCCTGACGGTTTCAAGATTCCTTTCAGCGCGGGACATACGCGGCGCATGCTTCGGCTAACCGCTGGACCTTTTCGTTATAAGCGAACCGCCGACAGTTACCTTGATCTCGCCATGAGCTACGCACATGTGCCCGTCAAGCAGGCAGTCATCTCCCCTTCCGCTCTTAGTCTCATGTACCCACCGGAAGAGATCCCCGGTTACACGCGGGAGCAATTCATCGACGACTTACTGCGCGAGCACGAAGCCGAGGTTCGCGCTTGTTTGCGCAAGGGCGCGCACAAGGTCCAGATCGACTTCACCGAAGCACGACTGGCTATCAAAATCGATCCCTCCGGAAATCTGCTGCAAAGCTTCATCGACCTTAATAACCTGGCCCTGTCCCGGTTCAACGGCGAGGAGCGTAAGCGAATTGGCGTGCATACATGTCCGGGTGGTGACATCGATTCGACCCATAGCGCAGAGGTGGACTATGCAGATCTCTTACCCCACCTGTTTCAGTTAATGGCGGGGAACTTCTACATCGCTCTCGCAGGCGAAAAGAACCGTCTCGAGGTTCTTGAAGATCATTCGCGCTCACATGAAGCCCGGGCATCGCGTATTTGTCGGAGTAGTTTCACCGATCGATCCAAGGATTGAGACGCCCGAAGAAGTTTGCGAGCGCGTGCTTGAAGCAGCCGAATACATTCCGGTAACGCAACTGGGCACCACGGACGATTGCGGCTTCTCGCCATTCAGCGACGATACTTCTACAACCCGCGACACGGCATTCGCAAAAATTCACGCGCGTGTGGCGGGAACCGCTATGGCCTCTGAGTTGCTCGGAGTTGCTTGATGTCGATAAAAGACCATGAAGAGCAACTACTTCGTTCGGTTGCGGAACAGAATGCCCAGAGTATTAACCTGGCGCGCCGGCGAGCCGAAGAGGCTTTGCGTAAACAGTCTGACTGGTTACGCGTCACACTCTCGAGTATAGGTGACGCAGTTATCAGTACCGACGTCGAAGGTCAAGTGACATTCATGAACCGGGTGGCCGAGTCGCTGACCGGCTGGGGCGAGGCCGAGGCGAAGGGACGCTCGCTAACCGATATCTTCCAAATCCTTAACGAAGTGAGCCGCCAACCGGTTGAGAATCCGGCGCTGCGAGCATTGAGTTCAGTCACTATAGCCGGACTGGCGAACCACACCATCCTCATTGCGAAAGACGGAACGGAATGGCCCATTGATGACAGCGCCGCTCCGATTCGGAACGAACAAGGTGAAGTCCTGGGAGCCGTACTGGTATTTCGAGACATTTCTGGACGCAAGCGGATGGAATTAGAGCGCGAGCGGCTGCTCGCGACCGCTCAAGCGGCTCAAAAGGAAGCCGAACACGCAAATCGGCTTAAAGATGAGTTTCTCGCCACGGCTTCACATGAACTACGTACGCCACTGACAGCGGTGGTAGGTTGGTCGCGCATGCTCCGCACCGGAAAGCTGGATGCCGAGAATAGTGCGCGCGCTTTGGAGGCGATTGAGCGAAATGCGACTCTCCAAACCAAACTGATTGACGATCTTCTCGATGTCTCGCGTATCATTACGGGCAAACTAATCCTTGATCGGCGCGCCATCGAATTGGCTCACGTCCTCAGCGACGCCGTGAACACTGTTCGCCCGGCCGCCGACGCGAAACACATCACCATCGTGACGAGCTTTGATGCCGAGACCGGGCCGGTGCTCGGCGATGCAAACCGTCTTCAGCAGGTAGTGTGGAACTTGCTTTCTAACGCCGTTAAGTTCACACCAAAGAATGGCCGCATTGAAGTTGGGCTACAGCGTGTAAATTCTGAGGCTGAGATCTCCGTTCGCGATTCAGGCGAGGGGATAAGAAGTGAGTTTTTGCCCTACGTATTTGATCGGTTTCGTCAGGGCGACGGCAAGTCAACCAGACTGCATAGCGGGCTTGGCCTTGGCCTGGCTATTGTTCGCCAATTGGTTGAGTTGCACGGCGGCACAGTTAACGCGCACAGTGATGGGCCAGGACGTGGCGCGACCTTTAAACTGCGACTGCCTGTTCTTAGCATCAATAGTGTGTCCGGCAGCAAGACCACTGCAAGCGACTTAACAAGAGCGAGAGTCACGGATGGGCTAATCATCGAATGCCCGCCTCGACTTGAAGGTGTGCGCGTGCTCGTCGTCGATGACGACTCTGATACTCGTCAAATGTTGAATGCGGTACTATCCGAGTGCCAGGCTGAGGTGATCACAGCCGCCTCTGCTGCGGAAGCCATCGTGGAGATCGAGCGACGAAAACCGGATGTGCTGGTCAGCGACCTCGGGATGCCCGAACAGGATGGTTACGAATTGATCAAGAAAGTCAGGGGCATGGAATCCGTCGACCACGCGGTCAGGATTCCCGCCCTCGCGCTAACGGCGTATGCTAAAGCCGAAGATCGAGTGCGTGCCTTAGCAAGCGGCTATCAAGTACATCTCTCGAAGCCGGTGGAGCCTGCCGAATTTGTACTTGTGGTCGCAAACCTCGCGGGCCGAGGACAGAGTTAGCTAACCCGTTAGCCGACGCGCATCCTCCACAACAAACCCTTGCGGAGAACCCTACCGGAGATATATGGCTGAGAGCGCCAACCAAAACTCAGACCTTAAGGTTGGGCCAACCTCCCAAACAACTGTGACTTTTCCCGTGATTGGCCTGGGCGCGTCAGCAGGCGGACTCCAGGCATTGAAGGATTTTTTTACTCACATGCCACCGGATAACGGGATGGCGTTCGTCGTCATCATGCACTTATCCCCTAAGCACGAGAGTCACGCAGCCACGCTTTTGCAGGCCACTACCGAGATGCCGGTCATGCAAGTCACCGAAGCCGTCAACGTCGAACCGAACCATGTCTATGTGATCCCACCGACAAAAAATCTCGAGATGAGTGACGGGCAAATCATCCTGAAAGACCCG
>Ga0207712_10000907_pt1 | contig 21457 bp, 16 predicted proteins | sample KBSS44metaG_FD_184402 | JGI IMG/M metagenome (GOLD analysis project Ga0207712, IMG submission 184402) | Switchgrass rhizosphere microbial communities from Kellogg Biological Station, Michigan, USA - KBS S4-4 metaG (SPAdes) (version 2) | ecosystem: Host-associated > Plants > Roots > Rhizosphere... | reverse complement strand
TTCGTAACGCAACAAAAGCAAACAATGCCAATAAACCATATTTAAGTCCCGATCTACTTTTCTCCATTAACCAAAAACCAAAACCTGCAGCCACTCCCAATAACAATATTGTTTGAAGAATTGAAATTTGCAGCCCATCCCACAAAGCAAAGGGCAACCTTTCAATTCTTTCAATCCATGTATTCATCAGCCAAATAAGCCATTCAAGAATTTTGCCTATTGCGGCTGCCACAAGAGGTATAAACCAAAGAATGCCAAGAATGATCTCCCCAATAAGGATGATACTCGAAACGGGTACTGCCACAATATTTGTAAGCAGGAAGTAATTTGGAAACTGATGAAAATGATAAATGCTGATTGGTGTTGTAATAATTTGTGCTGCCAGCGTAACAGCATTCAATTTCCAAAAAAAATCCAATGTTTTATTTTTAATGTAAAACAAATTGTAAATCGGTTTCATGAATATCACAATACTTAATACCGCCGCATAGGAAAGCTGGAAGCCGACATCCCACAGCCAAAAAGGATTGTAGCATAGCAGAAAAAAAGCAGAAGCAGCCAGCGTGTTGTAAATAGAAGTTTTTTTAGAAATACTTTCGCCAAGCATAATAAAAGTAAACATCACAGCAGCACGTAATACAGAGGCAGACGCTCCCGTCAACAGGCTAAACAACCACAACACAGCAATGGCGATCACAGGTTTCAGCCATCGCCATTTTTTAAATTTTGAAATTGGTTTTAGCAGCAATGCAAGTAGCCAGTAGATCAGTGCAAGGTGCATGCCCGATATGGCAATGATATGCACCACACCTGTATTGCTGTAAGATTGCACCAATGATCTATCAAGGTCATCTTTATAGCCGACCAATAGAGCTTCAGCCAAACCCAATTCTCTTTCTCCTTTAATATTTGTACGAAGGATATTCAGCACTTTTGACCGGCTTGTATTAATGAATTGCTGAACGAAAGCTTTTTTGGTTGTTGGCAAAACTGCATACTCATTTTCTTTCAGATAAACCTGGTGAGTGATTCCCTGGAACAATGAATATCTCTTATAATTGAACCCTCCGGGATTACCGGAATTTTTTATTTCCTGTAATGCTTTTGAGATGACTAACTGGGAACCATAATAAAGATTTAGTAATGTGCTGTCTTTTTTAAAATAGAGAATTATAGTTCCTTGCGTTTTTATACAGGAATTGTTTTGTAAAATAAAATCTACGGATGCATTTGCTTTATAAGATTTTGTTTTTTCGACCGGATCCTCAAGTAATGTTACAACCAGTGTGCTTTCTGGTTTATATTTTTTACCAAACCAGTTTTTATCATGCTGAATATTTTTATACCATGACAGCAATCCACCAAGCGCAATAAACAACACAGTAACTGCCAAGCCGCTTAAAGAAGAAAGTTTATATCGCTCAAAAAAAGGGATAAAGAAAAATGTAATAGTAGCGGTTAATGAAATGAAGAATGAAGACCATAAAATTTCTGGCCGAAATTGCAAATGCCATTGTAAAATAATTCCGGCAATTAAAGGAAGCAGGAACCGAACAAAAGGGGCCTTTTTCCATATATGAATTACGGGCAAAGACATTTACAAAAGGTAAAACAGACTTAATATCTTTTCAATACCACTTTACGGGTATTCTTCGGAGCTTCGTACCTTCCGACAATGAAATCTTTTATGAGAAAACTTCTTTTCATCCCTGTGCTGATCATTTTCAGTAATTCTTTTTCGCAAACATTGCAACAGATCGAATCAAAAAGTGTAGGACTTCCAAATGGATGGAGTCTTACGCCGGTTGGTAAAAGCTTACCTCTGGGTGATTTGCCATTGAATATGGCAGTTTCACCATCAAAGAAATTAATTGCAGTGACTAATAATGGGCAGAGTGTTCAATCGTTGCAACTGATCGATGCGGTAAATGATAAAGTATTGAGTTCTGTTGTTATTCCAAAATCATGGTACGGTATAAAATTCAGCGGTGACGAAAAATTTCTCTATGCTTCAGGCGGAAACGATAACTGGATCTTAAAATATGCTATCCAAAATAATAAACTCGTTTTAAAAGACAGCATAAAGCTTGGCGATAAATGGCCGTATAAAGTTTCTCCTACTGGTATAGAAATAGACGATGCAAAAAAAATAATGTATGTAGGAACAAAAGAGAATAACACACTTTACATCGTTGATCTGGGTTCTAAAAAAGCCATCGATTCGATTAAATTGGACGGCGAAGCTTACGGATGTTTATTATCTCCTGATAAAAAAAAATTATACGTTTCAGTTTGGGGTGCTGAGGAAGTGGTAATTGTCAATACAGCAGAAAGAAAAATTTCAGATCATATAAAAGTCGGCGATAACCCCAATGAATTGTGTTTATCAAAAAGCGGTAAACTATTGTTTGTTGCCAACGCAAATGATAATTCTGTTTCGGTCATCAATACACAAACGCTCAAAGTGATCGAAACATTAAGCGCTGCCCTTTTTCCGGATGCACCTCCCGGTTCTACATCTAATGGCCTTGCATTAAGCACAGACGAAAAAACTTTATATATCGCTAATGCAGATAATAATTGTTTGGCTGTTTTTGATGTAAGCAAGCCGGGTTTAAGTAAAAGCAACGGATTTATTCCTACAGGCTGGTATCCAACCAATGTAAAAGTGATCGGCAAAAAGATATTTGTAACAAATGGAAAAGGATTTTCATCAGGGGCAAATCCTTATGGCCCTAATCCATTGCGAAGAAGAGAAGAAGTGATTTACCAGGGCGGCGACAAAAACAAACCAATAGAAGTACAATACATTGGCGGGCTTTTTAAAGGCACAATGAGTATCATTAATACGCCAACACCGCAACAGCTTTCAATTTATTCACAGGTTGTTTACCGCAATACGCCTTATAAAAAAGAAAATGAATCAGTGAGCAAAGGAGAGAAAGGAAACCCTGTACCAATGAAGCTTGGTGATGCATCTCCCATTAAATATGTTTTTTATCTTATGAAAGAAAACAGAACTTATGACCAGGTGCTTGGGGATATAAAAGAAGGCAATGGTGATCCATCACTTGTTTTGTTTGGCGAAAAGGTTACTCCTAATCTGCATAAGATCGCAAAGGAATTTGTGTTGCTTGATAATTTTTACTGCGACGGTGAAGTAAGCGCCGATGGCCATAGCTGGAGTATGGGAGCCTATGCAACTGATTTTTTAGAAAAAACATGGCCTACAAGTTATGGCGGTCGCGGTGGCGGTTATTACGGTGAGGGTATGAGAGCAACAGCAAATAATAAATGGTATATCTGGGATCAGTGTAAGAAAAAAAACATTTCTTACCGCACCTATGGCGAATTCACCGATGCAACAACTGCAACAATTCCTGTTCTTGAAAAACATTTTTGCCCTTACTACACCGGTTGGGATATGGATGTAAAAGACACTTCACGATTTTATCAATGGAAAAGAGAATTTGATTCATTACTTTCAAAAAATGCAGTACCGCAATTCAATACACTTCGTTTTGGCAACGATCATACAGAAGGTTTGCGAAAAGATAAGCCAACACCATTTGCACATGTTGCCGATAACGATCTTGCTGTCGGAATGTTTGTTGAATATCTAAGCAAAAGCAGCATTTGGAAAGAAAGCGCCGTGTTCGTTGTGGAAGATGATGCGCAGAATGGCGCCGATCATGTGGATGCACATCGAACCACCGCTTATGTTGCCGGCGGTTTTGTAAAAAGAAAATTTGTTGATCATACCATGTATTCCACTTCATCTATGTTGCGAACAATGGAATTAATCCTTGGTTTGCAGCCCATGAGCCAGTATGATGCGGCGGCTGAACCGATGTGGCGGAGTTTTTCTGCAACTGCTGACATTACACCTTTTGTTTCACTTCCTTCTAATATCAGCCTCCATGACAAAAATATAGTGATGAACAAATGGCAACAGAAAAGTGAAACTTTTGATTTTACCAATGAAGACCGGGCCCCTGATCTTGAATTCAGTGAATTGCTTTGGTATGCCATCAAAGGAGATCATATTCCTTTTCCTGGTCCCAAGCGATCAGCTTTTGTAAAATTGAAAGATAAAAAAGAGGAAGACGATGATGATTAATAGGTAATCAGCCTTTGTAATTCTGTTCAATGTCCCTTGCACAGTTTACCCAGAGCGAAGCGAAGGGCACTCTTGTACGTTCAGTGATTCTATTCAGCCTATCTGCGTCTTGTCATGCAGAGCCGGATTTTATAATGATCATTCGAAATGTAATAAATGGCAGGTGAAGCATCTCAAACTTATTAAAGTCTGAGATGCCTCGTTCCTCGGCATGACAAGACTCCTTGAGTAGGAAATTTCTTTGCGCCTTTGCGAAAACATAGCGTCTTTGCGTGAAGTCTTATCCGAGCATCTTCTTCAAATACGCGACCTGCCCAAGATGATAAATATTATGCTGCACCAATCCGTTCAGCAGAAAACGAAAATTATATTTACGATTAGTCACTATATCTTTTAAAAAGTTATCATCTTCTTTCTGGTTAAGCAATTCCACAACTCTTTTATGAGTTGCTTTCAATTGTTCCATTCCTTTTTTCCAGGTATGTGTTTTAGGATCAATAGTCCGCCAATCATTAGCTTCAATCACTTTCATTTCCTCGCTACTTTTGTTTTCAAGACTTGCCAGCGTAAACGCTGCCCATGTATTCATATGCCACAGCAATTCGATCATTGAATGTTCTGTGCCATTTGGTTTTGTATTCGCTTTTGCTTCATCCACTTCTTCTAGTATTTCATATACTGCACGACCAAACCAAGGCTGGCCACTTAATGTGCTTTCAAAACTTTTAATGATGGATTGGGTTTCTTTGTTCATGATATGAAGTTAAAAAAGATTTTAGTTGCTTTATTTATTTCGATATAGAATCAGTCCGAAAAAATGAGAACATACCAGTTGATTATTATATTTATAAATTAATAATTCACCATGAGGTATTATATTTTAGCTTTCATCCTGTTTTTTTCATCTGAGGCAAATACACAGATCAATGTTCAACAATCGGACTTTCTTGTAAAACCTTATTTACAAATCGGGAAAACGCCATCACCGAAATCATTGCAATTACTCTGGCATGCTGCTGTTTCAAATGATTTATGGCTTGCAGAATATAAAAACAGCGGGGCCAATGAATGGATGAAAGCTGAAAAGCAAACGAGCTCAAAAATTGCTGTAGCGGGAATTGAACCTTTTTCTGTTTACAGCGCTTCGTTTACTGGTTTAGTGGCCGTTAGTACATTTATGTACAGGGTTTCAAAAAATGGTAAAGTTGTTTTCAATGCCGAAGCAAAAGCACTTAAATCAAAAGAGCAATCATATCGTGCGGCAATCACAGGCGATATAGCTGCGGGTACAAAACAGGCAGGAAAAATAGCTTATGGGATTTATAAAGCAAATCCTGATATCATTGCCATAGCAGGGGATATTGTTTATTCGAGAGGTTTGATCTCTGAATACAAAACTAAATTCTGGCCTGTTTATAATAAAGATAATGCAGATACCCTGGGGGCACCTCTGATGCGTTCAATCCCCTTTGTAGCAGCAGTTGGTAATCACGATGCTTTAACAAGAGATTTGAATAGTTTTCCTGATGCTTTAGCTTATTATCATTTTTGGGATCAGCCTTTGAATGGTCCGGATGGTAAGGAAGGTGGTGCGTTTATACCGGCCTTACTTGGATCGGATGCAAATAAAAAAGCATTTTATGATGGCGCTGGTGATAAATATCCCCGCATGACAAATTTTTCTTTTGATCATGGCAATGCTCATTGGACCGTGATCGATTCCGATCCTTATGTTGACTGGAATGATTCTACATTGCGTGATTGGTTGATAAAGGATCTTGCAGCTGCAGCCAATACTACATGGAGATTTGTAATGTTTCATCACCCGGGCTTTAATTCTTCAAGAGCACATTATGAGCAACAACAAATGCGTTTGATAGCCCCAATTCTTGAAAAAGGAAAAGTGGATATTGTATTCACAGGTCATGTACATAATTACCAAAGAACATACCCGCTAACTTTTGTTCCTGATAATTTGGGCAATCAATTGGTAGCCGGAGCGAATAATATTAAAATAGGAAAAACAGTGAATGGTAAATGGACATTAGATAAAAAATTTGATGGTAAAAAAAATACAAAACCAAATGGAGTTATTTATATAGTGACTGGTGCCGGTGGCCAGGGTTTATATAATCCGGAACAAACAAAAGATAAAGACAGCTGGCAAAAATTCACCGTTAAGTTTGAGTCAAGAGTTCATTCATTTACTATAATGGATGTGAATGGAGCTGAATTAGCGCTTAAGCAGATAGATATTAATGGTAAAGAAGTTGACAGGATAAGGATTACAAAATGATTTGATGGAGTTAAATAAAACTGCTAAGCCTTCTCAAAGTAAAAGGGCTGCATCAGCAACCCTTTCCTCATAATCTTTTATAATCGCAGTTCTATTTACTCAAGTACATACTCCTGTCTTTGTAAAGCTGCCTGAAGTAAGGATCTCTCAGATTTTTTATAAACCGTATCGCTTCACCAGTTGATTTCATCTCAGGTCCGAGTTCACGACTTACACCGGGGAATTTATTAAAACTGAATACCGGTTCTTTGATCGCAAAGCCATCCAAATGTTTTTCTTCTGGTATATCAGCAACTTTCATTTCACCCAACATTACTTTGGTAGCATAGTTCAGGTAAGGTTTGTTATATGCTTTTGCAATGAACGGTGTTGTTCTTGAAGCACGGGGATTGGCTTCTATCACATATACTTTTGTTTCCTTGATAGCAAACTGGATATTGATAAGCCCTTTTATTTTTAATTCCAGTGCGATCTTTTTTGCATAGTCCACCATATCTTGTAATTCAAGCGGACTAAGATTGAAAGCGGGAAGAACAGCATTACTGTCGCCACTGTGAATACCCGCTGGCTCAATATGCTCCATGATACCCATCACATGAAATTTCTCGCCATCACAGATCGCATCAATCTCGGCTTCCTGGCAACGATCAAGAAAATGGTCAACCAGAATTTTATTACCTGGAATATGTTTCAGCAAACTCACGACAGCTTTTTCCAGTTCATCATCATTGATAACGATCCGCATTCTTTGTCCTCCCAAAACATAAGAAGGGCGAACCAGCACAGGATAACCTACTTTATTGGCAACCACTATCGCTTCATCAACCGTCCATGCAGTTCCATATTCCGGGTAAGGAATATCAAGCTCTTTCAGGATATCAGAAAAACGGCCACGGTCTTCAGCTATATCCATGCTGTCATAAGAAGTACCGACGATCCTGATCCCTTTATTATGGAGCTTTTCTGCAAGCTTCAAGGCGGTTTGTCCGCCAAGCTGAACAATAACACCATCCGGTTTTTCATGTTCGATTATTTCCCAGATATGTTCCCAGTAAACAGGCTCGAAATAAAGTTTATCGGCCATATCAAAATCAGTACTCACAGTTTCAGGGTTGCAGTTGATCATGATCGATTCATAACCGCATTCTTTTATCGCAAGCAAACCATGCACACAGCAATAATCAAATTCAATTCCCTGCCCGATACGATTTGGACCTGAACCAAGTACAATTATTTTTTTCTTATCGCTTCGTTTGCTTTCATTCTCGCCTCCTCTTTCAAAAGTCGAGTAGAAGTAGGGGGTCTTTGCTTCAAACTCTGCGCTGCAGGTGTCCACCATTTTAAAAACACGGGTGATGCCAAGTTTTTTTCTATGCTCATAAACTTCATCCTCTGTTCCATCGTTCATGATTCGACAGAGTTGCTCATCACTGAAGCCCATTGTTTTTGCCTCACGTAGTAGTTCGGCCGGGAGAGTTTTGAGTTTGTATTTTTTAAGTTCAACTTCAAGATTGCAGATCTTTTGTATTTCATAAATAAACCACCGGTCAATGCCATTGGTTGCTTTTGAGATCGTATTCACACTTACACCCATCATCAGCGCATCTTTAATACGGAAGATGCGATCCCATTTGGGTATTTTAATATGCTCAAGAATTTCTTCAGCATGCATCATGCTTTTTCCATAATAGCCCAGGCCAACTGCATTATTCTCCAAACTTTGACAAGCTTTTTGCACAGCTTCGGCAAAACTTCTTCCGATCGCCATTACCTCACCCACACTTTTCATCTGCAGGCCAAGTGTATCATTAGCTCCTTTGAACTTATCAAAATTCCAGCGGGGGATCTTTACAATTACATAGTCCAAAGCTGGTTCAAAAAAAGCTGATGTTGTTTTTGTGATCTGGTTTTCCAATTCATCAAGCCTATAACCAATCGCAAGTTTGGCTGCGATCTTTGCTATCGGATAACCGGTAGCTTTTGATGCAAGCGCAGAAGAACGGCTTACCCTTGGATTGATTTCAATTGCAATTATTTCTTCCGTATCGGGATTCAAAGCAAACTGCACATTACATCCTCCAGCGAAATTTCCGAGATCACGCATCATTTTAATGGCAGTGTTCCTCATCAGTTGCATGGCTGTATCACTTAGTGTCATTGCCGGTGCCACTGTTATTGAATCACCGGTATGAACTCCCATTGGGTCAAAATTCTCAACGCTGCAAATGATACAAACATTATCAGCTGCATCACGCAAAAGCTCCAATTCAAATTCTTTCCAACCCAACACTGCTTTTTCAACTAGTACTTCATGAATGGGAGAGGCCTCTAATCCGCGGTTAAGGGCCTCATCTAAAAAATCTTTATTGAGCACAAAGCCACCGCCGGTGCCACCAAGTGTAAAAGAAGGGCGAATCACCAACGGAAACCCTATCTCCTGTGCAAATTCTTTTCCCTCTAAATGTGAATTGGCAGTTTTAGCAGGCGCCACTGGCACGCCAAGTTGGATCATCCATTGGCGGAATTTTTCCCTGTCCTCGGCTTTATCTATTGCTTTTATATCTACCCCGATCAATCGTACATTGTATTGTTTCCATATTCCAAGATCCTCCGCTTCTTTTGCGAGGTTCAGAGCGGTTTGTCCGCCCATGGTTGGCAACACTGCATCAATCTGGTTTTCCTGCAGGATCTGTTCAATACTTTCAACTGTTAGCGGTAAAAGATAAACCCGGTCAGCCATCATCGGGTCTGTCATGATGGTAGCCGGATTGCTGTTGATAAGAATTACTTTGATGCCTTCTTCTCTTAAACTTCTTGCTGCTTGCGTACCGGAATAATCAAACTCACATGCCTGGCCAATGATGATGGGACCAGAACCAATAATTAATACAGATTTAATCGAAGGATCTTTTGGCATTTTTGGGTTTTAATTTAATAGCAAGTAACCGTAGGAGCATAAAAAAACCGGGTTTGATACCCGGGGTGCAAAAGTAAGGGAAACGGAGATTTCGATGTATTGTTATTTCAAATAAATTTTAATTCCGTTGTAAATGTTTAATTGTTGTGGAAAGAAGCAATTTCGTAATCATCAAGCATAACCTCGTTTGGATTCCCAGGCTTCATTTTCCTTTCATCCCGGGTTTTCATTTTTTTTACCCAACTGCTACGAGCTTCCTGTCCTTTTACGGCACCGATAAATAAGCCGCCAACAACAACTGCTGCGATAAAGATCCTGTGGTTAATTTGTTTCATCTGTCAAAGGTTTATGGTATTCGTATAAAATTCAATCCTGGCTTTTGGAACCCTTCAGTATCCATTGGGAAGGGCTAACATTCTTAAGACAAATGGCGTTCCAAATTTGTTGCACACTTGGATAAAAAAAATCCAATTAATTCCACACATGTGAAATTAATTGGACTGAATGAGTAGTGTATTTACTAATTGTTAATTGAAATGTTAACGATATAGTTGCCCGGTTCGAAAAATTCTATTTGCGCTTCCTCTCTGAAATTTTCGTTTAAAAGGAAAAATAACTTCGTACTAATTGTTTCTGATTCAAGAGAAGTTATTCTTTCATTAAAACCTTTTAATATGATTGTTATGTTGTCAACTTTAAATGAAGGCAACAGGTTTCCGGTTGCAAAAGGATGGTCATGATGGTTTTTATTTAGCCCGAAAATTGGCAATGATTAAAAATAGATGGGCAAGGTTGTGTTAATTTGCCCTTTGTATGATAAAAGGAAAATATTTGATACAAAATGCTGCATTGCTGCTTTTATTATTATCATTTTTAAGTAGCGAAAGTCAAAATGGTGGTGACGCCAAATACCCGAAGGGATATTTTGCCAACCCGTTAAGGATCCCCATGTCGTTAAGTGCAAACTTTGGAGAATTAAGACCTAATCACTGGCACATGGGTCTCGATATAAGAACGGATCAGAAAGTAAACTATCCCGTTTTTGCTTCTGCCGATGGTTATGTGGCGCATGTTGGCATCAGGCCATTGAGCTTTGGAAAATTTATCATTATTAATCATCCAAACGGGTTTTCAACTTTATATGCGCATCTAAATGAATTTTATCCTGCACTGGAAAAATATGTAAGAGAAAAACAGAAAGAAAAAGAATCGTGGCCTATAGAACTGAATTTTACAGACGATGATTTTAAAATAAAGAAAGGGGAAGAAATTGCCAAAAGCGGTAACACAGGGGGCTCTCAAGGACCTCATTTGCATTTTGAAATAAGAGAAACAAAAACCGACCGGAGCCTTAATCCATTATTGTTTGGTATGCCTGTGGAAGATGATGTTCCGCCTATTTTATTAAAACTTGCGATGTATGATCGCAGTGTAAGTACGTATGAACAAACACCAAAGTTATTTCCTTTAAAAAAAACAGAAAGCGGTTATATCATTCCGAAACTGGCTGTATTAAAAACAGGGTTTAATACATTAAGTTTTGCAATCCAGGCCGTTGATAAATTCACAGGTTCACAAAATTATAACGGGATCTATACTGCTCGCATTTTAAAAGATGAAGAACGCATAGCAGAATTTGTTCTTGACGAGATCGATTATAGCGAATCGGAATATATCAATGCCCAAATAGATTATCGTTTTTATAAAGCTGGCAAAGGTTATTTTCAGCATATTTCCCCATTACCAGGCAGAGAAGAAAGGATTTATCATCTTTACAATGGTGATGGGTTAATTCATCTGGATGATACATTGCAACACTCTATCACTATTGAGGTAGGAGATGCAAATAAAAATTTTTCAAGCACCAGCTTTCTGATCCAGTTTAAGGATAGTCTTGCTATAAACAGATCTGTCCAAGGGTCCAATAATAATTTCATCCCGGGCAATGTAAACGTTTTTGAAAGAACGGACTTTGAAGCATATCTGCCGGAAAGATGTATATATGATACTATACAGCCAATTTATTACTGCACTACTTCCACTTTGCCTAATGCTGTTTCTGCTTTGCACCAGTTAAACGATAATAGCTACCCTGTGCATGAAGAAATGACTATTAGAATTAAGCCTACTATGCAGATCAAAAAAGAATGGCGTGATAAAATTGTGATTCAAAGAAATGCTGGCAACGCGATGCTGAAGCCGGTATGGCAGGGAGAATGGCTCTCAGCAAAAACCGGGGCGTTTGGGTCCTTTATTGCATTGGTTGATTTAACTCCTCCACAATTAAACAGTATTGGAAAAGGGGATACTGTAAATCTTAGTCCCGCATCAAGAATTGTGTTTACGCCAACTGATAACTCTGGTATAAAAAGTTTTCATGCACAACTAGATGGCAACTGGCTTATGTTCTCTAACGATAAAGCAAGAAGTTGGATCTACAACTTTGATGAACAATGTCCTTTTGGTGTACATGAATTAAAAGTAAGAATAGAGGACATTGTAGGGAATGTAACGGAAAAAACATGGTGGTTTAAAAGATACCCATATACGCCGCCAAAGAAAAAAGCATACAAAAAGAAAAAGAAAACAACTTCTAAGAAGCCAGTAATAAAAAAGAAATAATTAATAGCAAACACAATGGTAACATTAAAAGAAGGCGATAAAGCACCAACATTCTCAGGTAAAGATCAGGATGGTAAAAAAATTTCTTTAGCAGATTATAAAGGAAAGAAGCTGATCTTTTATTTCTATTCTGAAGCCGGTTCTCCTACATGCACTATTGAATCATGCAATCTTCGTGATAATTATTCTTTGTTAAAGAAAAATGGTTTTGAAGTGCTTGGTATAAGCCCTGATGATGAAAAAGCTCAAAATAAATTTAAGGTAAAATACAAATTGCCTTTTCCATTAATAGCCGATAATGAGAATAAAATAACCAGTGCCTACGGAGTTCGTGATATGAAAAAATTATTCGGTCGTGAATACATGGGCATTCTTCGTACCACTTTTGTGATTGATGAAAAAGGAATTATCCGAAAAATATTCCATAAGCCAAAGAATAAAGCACACGCAGAGGAGATATTGCAGTCTTTCAAATAAACTTTCCTGCACTATAAACACCGCAATACATCTTCTAATTTTATTGGATAAGCAACCCCCTTATTCAAAGTTTCGATTTATCTACAAACCCAAAACAATCAATATGAAACGCTTACTTTATTTTATTTTTCTTTTTGCTTTTATAAACTCCTATTCGCAGGATGATTCAATAGCAATTAAAACGCCTCAGAAAGCGGAAGCCACTGCTACGAAAGTTTTCTATTCTCAAAAAGTCATCAATACTAAAACCGTGCAGGTCTTACCCAAAGGTATTCTTGAATTTAATGTTAGCCACAATTTTGGCGACGTTGGCGGTGAGAATGGAGGTATCCAAAAGTTTTATGGATTAGATAATTCCACAGATGTAAGGATCGGTTTTCAGGTCGGCCTCGGAAACAAATTAAACTTAGTGGCTGCGAGGGCAAAAGGGCTGTATGTTACACAACTTTGGGAGTTAGGGTTAAAATATCAATTCTTACACCAGGTTGATAATGATCCTCAACATCCTCTTTCTTTAACTATGTATGTAAATGACGTTGTTTCTACGCAACCAAGATCAGACCCTCGGTTTGGCGAAACCCGAACTTCTTTTGAAAATTTTGGTGATCGTCATAGTCAAATAGTTCAAGTGATGCTGGCAAAAAAATTTGGCAAAACAAGCCTTCAATTCAATCCACTTTACCTGCATACCAATCTTGTTGCCCCTTATGACCAGGAAAACATCTTTGCATTAGGCGGGGCCATAAGACTTCCGTTAAGCAAAAAAATAATACTCCTGGCTGATTATTTTCATCCTTTTAGAACCCAATTAAGCAGCGATTCCCTTGGAAAATTTTATGATCCTATTGGTATAGGCTTTGAAATTGTAACAGAAGGACATGTCTTTCATTTGAATTTTACCAATGCAACTGAAATATTAGAAAATCAGTTTACTCGCTATACAAAAACCAGTTGGAGCGACAAGGAATTTCGCTGGGCGTTTACAATTTCAAGAAATTTTGTTCTGTTCAGAGATAAAAAGAAAACACCATAAAATTTTTTATAGAAAATTTGTAACATAAGCAGGTTGATTTTGTGACCAATGTGACTTATTTGACTAAAGGATCCATTCTACTTCGCCAAACTCAAAACTTTCTTCTATTGAATGTTGAGTGATCAATTGTCCTGTTTCTGAAACTCTTTTTATAGTTGTTTCAAAAACACGAGCTCCTTTTTTCAATTTTACTTTCTCATCTTTTTTATAAAGATGAGTTTGATATTTATTAAAAAGGATAGCGAAATTTCCGGCGATTAATATTTGATAATTTTCTTCAATAATGGAACAAAGCTCTTTAGCAAGTTCAATGGGTTCATAATTTTTACCAGTTATTTGTTTTAAAGAAACAGGATTAGGTAAGTCAGGAGCAAAAAAGGTTTGATTAATATTAATACCTATTCCAACTACGGCCAATTGCCATCCCGATAGCCATCGGGAGCCGACTGCCGGCTGACTACTTTGGACGACATTCTCAATCAAGATTCCCCCTGCCTTCCTGTCACGCCAATAAAGATCATTGGGCCATTTTATTTTTGTTTCCTCGCCGGCGTATTTTGAAAAAAGATCCCATGCACTGACTGCTATACAAACGCTCAGTTTGAATTGGTCGGGAATGCTTAATGGGTAAGGATTTAACAGAATGCTAAGAGCAATATTTGAGTCTTTTTGAGATACCCAATTTTTACCACGTTGTCCCTTTCCTGCTGTTTGTTCGTGGGAAAAAATAGCCATACCATGCTGAATCTCACCCTGTCCGTCCGGCAGATGGTTTTCCTGAACAACCCGCATGGCATATTTGTTGGTACTATCAATTGATTGCAGCTCAATAAAAGGCATTCCAATTGGATTGCCGGCAAATGGTAGTGGCAATTAATTACTATTTTTGACAAAGTAAATCAGTTTTCGGGTACTGGTTATTTGTTACTGGTAAAAAGAATACAAATAACTAATAACAAGTAACCGGAGAATCAGTAAATAAAACTTCAAACCTTAAAAAAAAATTATTGGAACAATTGTCAGTATTGGCTACACGAAAAAAGAAAAGCACTGCCCGGTTAACAAAGAACTCAAAACTCATAAAAACCATCATCAACGCCATACAGGAAAAAAAAGGTGAGAACATCATTTCACTTGACCTGAGAAAAGTCAATGAAGCTGTTGCAGATTTTTTTATCATTTGTGAAGCAAGCAATCAGCCGCAGGTGAGGGCAATTGCGGATTTTGTAGAACAGGAAATAAAAGAGAAATGTGATGAGTATCCGTATCGCCACGAAGGAATGAAAAACCTGCAATGGGTTTTGATCGATTATGTAAACGTGGTGGTGCATGTGATGCTCTCGGAAACAAGGAAGTTTTATAAGCTGGAAGATATGTGGAGTGATGCCGTGTCGCATGAGCATGAAGAAAACTAAACAGCTTTCGTTAGAGTATATAAATTAAACACTAATCATTAAAGAAACAGTATATCTGGGAGAAGAAAGAAAAAATGTCACAAGATCAATTTAATAAAAACGAAAAATTTCCACGGTTTCAACCAAACCGTGATGACAATAATAAAAAGGGCGGACCTAAATTCAGTAATTACTGGATCTGGGCAATATTGTTAGCAACTGTCATTGGATTCAGCATATATGGGCCTTTTGCAAAAAAATATCAACAAATTACTGTTGAAGATTTTAAAAGCATGCTGCTTAAGCATCATGTTGAAAAATATGTTGAAATTCCTAATAAAAACATTGTGAGGGTTTCTATTAAGAAAGATAGTCTTAAGTATTACGCGGATAAATTACCAACCAGCCCTATTTCAAATAAGAAAGATGATAAGGCTCCGCAGTTTACTTTTGAATCAAATGAACGGTTTAGGGAAGAGATCCTTGATTTTAAAAAAGAAAACCCAGCTGCTTTTCCTCCAACTGATTTTAATCAATCATATGACCCCTATTCTGTTGAAAAAGACAGCACCTGGTTTTCAGGGGTTGTGAGTTTTATATTACCTGTATTGCTCTTTCTTGCCATCTGGATATTGTTGATGCGGAAAATGAGTGGCGGAGCTGGAGCAGGCGGTGGACCTGGCGGAATTTTTAATATTGGTAAATCAAAAGCTACTTTATTTGATAAAGGCACTAAAGTAAATATCACGTTTGCTGATGTTGCCGGGCTTGACGAAGCGAAAGTAGAAGTGATGGAGATCGTTGATTTTTTAAAAAACCCCAAAAAATACACCAACCTCGGTGGTAAAATTCCAAAAGGAGCATTGCTTATCGGCCCTCCGGGTACTGGTAAAACGCTTCTTGCAAAAGCAATGGCTGGTGAAGCGCAGGTTCCATTCTTTAGCCTTAGTGGTAGTGATTTTGTTGAAATGTTTGTCGGTGTGGGTGCCAGCCGTGTTCGTGATCTTTTTAAGCAAGCAAGAGAAAAAGCACCTTGCATAATTTTTATTGATGAGATAGATGCGATCGGTCGTGCAAGAGGGAAGAATGTTATGATGAGCAATGATGAAAGAGAAAGTACGCTTAATCAATTGCTCGTTGAAATGGATGGCTTCGGGACGGATGCTGGTATTATTGTATTAGCAGCGACTAACCGTCCAGATGTCCTGGATAATGCTTTGCTTCGTCCGGGTCGTTTTGATAGACAGATCTCTATAGACAAACCTGACCTGAAAGGAAGAGAGGCAATTTTTAAAGTACACCTGAAGCCAATTAAGCTTTCTGAAAAAGTTGATATACATAAACTGGCGGAACAAACTCCAGGATTTGCCGGCGCTGATATTGCCAATATATGTAATGAAGCTGCTTTGATAGCAGCGAGAAAGGGCAAACAATCGGTAGAGATGGCCGACTTCCAGGATGCGGTTGATAGGGTGATCGGTGGTCTTGAAAAGAAAAACAAGATCATTTTACCTGAAGAGAAAAAAATTATTGCCTTTCATGAAGCAGGTCATGCTATTTGCGGTTGGTACCTGGAACATGCTTATCCATTATTGAAAGTAACGATTGTACCAAGAGGAACTGCTGCATTAGGCTATGCTCAGTACACTCCGAAAGAACAATACTTATATAACATTGATCAGCTGATGGATCAGATCTGTATGACATTGGGTGGCCGTGCAAGTGAAGCCATTTTCTTTGATAAAATTTCAACGGGGGCACAAAATGATCTTCAGCAGATCACCAAGATCGCCTATTCTATGGTGACGGTTTACGGAATGAATGAAAAAGTAGGAAGAGTAAGTTTTTATGATCCGCAGCAGGAAAATTCGTTCACAAAACCATATTCTGAAGAAACGTCGAAATTAATAGACCAGGAAGTGCGTAAGTTGATTGATGAGGGTTATGAAAGAACAAAGAGGTTATTAATAGAAAAGAAAGAACAAGTAAGAATTGTTGCCGAAGCATTGTTAGAAAGAGAGGTTCTTTTCCAAAGTGATGTGGAAGCATTGATTGGAAAGAGACCTTTTGAAGAAAAGAAAGTGCTTGATGTTCCAATTCCGGAACCAATCGTAGAACAGGCGAGGCCTTTTGAAAAGCCTGCAGAGAAAAGTTCGCCTGAAGGAGCGGAAGGAGCTGGTTCGGGAATGTTCCCGCTACCGGCTTAAATAAATAACCGGGAATGAAATTTTCTCCATCAAAAGAATCAATTCTCAAAAAAATTAGAAAGGCGTTGAGTCATTCAACGCCTCTTCCTTTTCCGCAAAGCGAAGCCAATCAATCAATATTCCCTCCATCAACTGAAGAACTTGAAGTAGTGTTTGCAGAACAGTTTAATGCACTGGGCGGAAGATTTATTTTTTGCGTCAATCGCCAGGAATTGGCTTTTCAATTCAATAGTCTTATTAAAAAAAGAGACTGGCAAAAAGTTTACTGTGTTGAAAGCAAGATCAGGGAGCTTGTTGGGAGTTCGGCGGAAGAAAGATTTACTGAAAAAGATCTTGCCGATTGTGATGTAAGCGTAACGGGTTGTGAATGTTTGGTGGCTCGTACCGGCAGTATTGTAATGACCGCAGCAGAAGCATCGGGTCGAACAACGAGTATATATGCGCCAATTCACATTTGCATTGCTTTTACCAGCCAGCTTGTATATGATGTAAAAGACGCACTGGTATTGATCAAAGAAAAATATAATGATAAACTTCCCTCACTTATCACATTTGCCACAGGTCCCAGTCGCACGGCTGATATTGAAAAAACATTAGTCGTGGGGGTTCATGGACCCAAAGAAGTATATTGTTTTTTAGTTGATGCATAGATGCTTCATGCTTCGTACTTTTAGTACATGAAAGATCCAGAGGTTTACAAGCTTTTTGTATATGGCTCCTTGCGCAGTGGCTTTCGAAGCCCCGCATATGAATATATCAGTCGTTATTTTGATTTAGTTGGCGAAGCAAAAGTAAAAGGCGAACTATTTGACCTAGGAAGTTATCCTGCCGCGAGGCCAACAGATAAAAATAAATTTATTATTGGCGAATTATACAGGATCAGAAATGAAAATGAATTTAGCTGGGCAATAGGCCAATTAGATGATTATGAAGGTGTGCATGTAGATTTTGATGAAACACAGCTTTACCGACGAGATGTCGCAGAAGTGTATATTGACAATGAAATCACTAACGCATGGATATACTGGTATCATGGTGATGTGAATGATAAACCCATAATTGAATCCGGTGATGTTCTTCAATATATGGATCAAAAGAAATAATTTCATTTCGTGACATTTCCAACCGATAAAAAGATATACTTTCTTTCAGACTTTCATCTCGGCGCACCGGATGCAGCTTCGAGTCTTCAAAGAGAAAAACAAGTAGTTCGCTTTCTTGATGAAATTAAGAATAATGCTGCTGAGATTTTTTTGGTTGGCGATATGTTTGATTTCTGGTATGAATACAGGAAAGTTGTTCCAAAAGGATACACAAGATTATTGGGAAAACTTGCTGAATTATCTGATGCTGGTATCGCGATGCATTTTTTTGTAGGCAATCATGATATGTGGATGAAAGATTATTTTCAAAAAGAATTGAATATTCCTATTTATTTCGAACCAAAAGGATTTGAAAGAAACGGCAAAAAATTTTTCATCGGTCATGGCGATGGATTAGGACCCGGTGACAAGGGCTATAAGTTTTTGAAAAAAATATTTCGCAATCCTTTTTGTCAATGGCTGTTTGGTATTTTGCCGCCTTATTTCGGTATGGGGCTTGCTAATTTTCTCAGCCGTCGCAGCAGAGCACAAACCGGGGCATCAGAAGAAGTTTTTCTTGGAGAAGACAAAGAATGGCTGATAATTTACTGTAAAGAGATATTAAAAGAAAAAAAGGTTGACTTTTTTGTGTTTGGGCATAGACACTTAGCCATTGATCATCGTCTAAATGATAACAGCCGGTACATTAATCTTGGTGATTGGATTCATTATTATACCTATGCGGTGTTTGATGGAAATGAATTACAATTGAGATCATTTTTAAACAAGGACGAAAAAATAATTCGCAAGTAAATGCAAAGACAACCAGTAATATTTGTTTCTCTTATAATGTTATGTCTTACAACCACAGCACAAGTTGATTCATCATTCATTCCATTGAAAAAAATAAAAGGTGATATCGCCGCATTTGCAGCAGACAATTTTGACAATATTTATTTGCTCAATTCTTATGATCAATTAAAAAAGATAGACGCAAACGGAGATTCTATTGCTGTTTTTAACAATGTAAGGAGATATGGTAAAGTAGCGCAGATCGATGTTTCAAATCCATTAAGGGTTTTGCTTTATTATAAAGATTTTTCTACTGTTGTTATTCTTGACCGGCTATTAAATACCAGGAGTACGATCGATTTTCGCAAACAAGACATCTTCCAGGTACAGGCTGTTTGCTTATCTTATGATAATAAAATATGGGTGTATGACGAGTTTGAACATAAATTGAAAAAGATAGATGAAGATGGCAAATTGCTTTTTGCTACAACCGATTTCCGACAACTTTTTGACGAAGCTTTCTCTTTTACATCTATCTGCGACCAGGATGGGTTTCTTTATTTATATGACAAGAACAAAGGAGTGTATGTATTCGATTATTATGGCAGTTTGAAAAATATATTCTCACTTACCGGTTATGACAATTTTAAAACTGTGGGGAAGTTTATAACAGGCACCCGTCATGATTCTCTTATGCGTTATCAGCCGTCTAATTTACTTTTACAAGAAGTAAAGATGCCTGAAACTTTCAGTAAAGCACAATCCATACTTTTTACTGCTACGAAGGCATATGCATTAAAAAAAGATGAGTTGGAAATATATCAGCTTCGCTAAGGCTTTTTCTTTTTTACTTTTGCACACATGAATGATTTTTTGAATAAAATAGTTTTTGATAACCCGGTCAAAAATTATTTGATCGTAGCGGGTGTTATACTTTTTGTTCTTATTCTTAAACGAGTTATTTCCCGCTATTTTGCCGGTCTTATCTATCGCTTAGTAAATATTGTATTCAGAGATGTTGACAAGAAATCTTTTTCGGGCCTTGTAGTCAAACCGTTGGGTTTATTCATCCTGATCCTGGTTTCAATTATAGCGCTGCATAAACTTACATTTCCCGGATATTGGGATGTAGAAGTTTATAATAACAGCACAAAAGAGATCATTCATACGGTCGGTACTATTGTGTTGATCGTTTCTTTTATCTGGTTGTTATTGCGCATGATCGATTTTATTGCTCTGATACTCGAAAAAAAAGCCGACCTGACCTCCAGTCAAACCGATAATCAACTCATCATCTTTTTCAAAGATTTTTTTAAAGTTGTGATTGGGATCATTGGAATATTGATGATACTAAAAGCTGGTTTTGGTTTTAATATCAGCAGTCTTATTACCGGCTTGAGTATTGCTACTGCAGCTATTGCCTTATCACTCAGGGAAAGCCTGGAAAACCTGATCGCTTCATTTATTATTTTTTTTGACAAACCTTTTAGTGTGGGAGATCTTGTTCATGTGCAGCAGGTAACTGGCACAGTAGAAAAAATTGGCTTGAGAAGCACAAGAATAAGAACGGATCAAAAAACTTTTGTTTCTGTTCCCAATAAGCAAATGGTGGATAGTATTCTTGATAATCTTTCATTGCGTACACAACGCAAAGCAGAGATAAGATTGGAGACAGGTGTAAACATTCCCTCTGAAACGCTGAATAGGTTTATTGAAGCAATAAAAGCAAATTTGGTTCATCCCCAAATAGAAGAAAGCGCTGTTTTTTTGACTGACATAAGATCAAATTCATTTCTTATCAGCATAGATTTTTTTACTGCTCCAATTGCAATTAAAGAATTTCAAAAACTAAAACAGCAAAAGAATCTTGAGATCTTGAAACTGATGGAAGAAATGAAGATTGATTTGGCCGGAGCAAGTAGTGAGATCAAGATCTCAGGAAAGTTAGAACAATGATGATCAACCAAGACTTGCCTTCAACTCATTAAAAAAGGATTTGATCTTTTCCAGCGATTTGATCATTGCAAATTTTTCATCTGGCTTTTTATTCTTCTTTAAAAATTCTTTGGCGCCTTCAATCGTGAACTTGCGGCGGCGAAGCAGGTCGTGAATGAGAACAAGATTCTTAACATCAATGGGGCGGAAGAAGCGGTCGCCTTTGCGGTTCTTTCTTGGTTCCAGTATATCGAATTCGGTTTCCCAATAGCGGATCAATGATTGATTGACCCTAAACCATTTGGAAACTTCTCCAATAGAATAATATTGTTTCTGAAAAAGAATTTCATCAGGAGGAATCTGGATCAGGTCCGCATTCACATGAATTTCTTTTAATGACAAACGTCCGCGGGGTGATCTTCTTTTTTCCAATGCTTCTACAACAGCAGTCACAGCATCCGGCTCCAACCTTGGGTCGGATTCTTCTTGTACCATTGTTTCCTGCCGTTCCTCCGGCATTTCATGCCCGGTTATTTTTATATCTTTTTCTTCTTCAGAAGAAAAATCAAAGGTTATTTGTGA
>Ga0207712_10000903_pt1 | contig 21480 bp, 12 predicted proteins | sample KBSS44metaG_FD_184402 | JGI IMG/M metagenome (GOLD analysis project Ga0207712, IMG submission 184402) | Switchgrass rhizosphere microbial communities from Kellogg Biological Station, Michigan, USA - KBS S4-4 metaG (SPAdes) (version 2) | ecosystem: Host-associated > Plants > Roots > Rhizosphere... | reverse complement strand
GCATCGCGCTCTCCGCCTGACCGACTCCTACACTTCGCCATGCCCCGCGCACTCATATCAGTTTCGGACAAGACCGGCGTCACCGTGCTGGCCCGCGCGCTCGTCGCACGCGGCTGGGAAATCATCTCCACCGGCGGCACCGCGCGCGCGTTGCGCGAGGCAGGAATCGAAACGCGAGATGTCGCCGACGTCACGGGCTTTCCAGAGATGCTCGACGGCCGCGTGAAGACGCTCCACCCCGGCGTGCACGGCGGGCTCCTCGCACGGCGCGGCGACCCCGCGCACATGGAAGCGCTCGCCGCGCACGACATCGAGCCGATCGATCTCGTCGCCGTGAATCTCTATCCCTTCCGCGAGACCGCGGCGCGCCCCGGTGTGAAGCCCGAGGAAGTGATCGAGAACATCGACATCGGTGGGCCCTCGATGCTCCGCTCCGCCGCGAAGAACTTCGAGTCCGTGTATGTGATCGTCGATCCCGCGGACTACGAGCGCGTGCTCGCGGCGCTCGACACAGAGCGCGATGATCTCGATCTGCGCCGGCTGCTCGCGGAGAAGACCTACGCACACACGTCGTCGTACGACGCGGCCATCGCATCCTGGTTCGCGAAGCAGCGCGACGAACGCTTTCCGGAGACGATGCCGCTCTCGCTCGAGCGCCAGCAGTCGCTGCGCTACGGCGAGAATCCGGGGCAGGAAGCTGCGTTCTATGTGGAGCATCGCGGCGCGGGGCTCTCGTCGCTCGTGCAGCGCGGCGGCAAGGAGCTCAGCTTCAACAACCTGCTCGACCTCGAGGGTGCGCTCCTCGCCACCGACATGCTCGGCGAAGGGCTGCCCTGCTGCGCGATCGTGAAGCACACGTCGCCGTGCGGGCTCGCCGTGGCGCCCACGGCGCTCGAGGCGTACCAGAAGGCGCTTGCGTGCGATCCGCAGTCCGCGTTCGGCAGCGTGATCTCGTTCAACGTGCCGGTGGACGAGAAGCTCGCGGACGTGATCTCGAGTCTCTTTGTGGAGTGCCTCGTGGCGCCCTCGTTCAGCGAGGCGGCGATCGAGATCCTCGGCCGCAAGAAAAATTTGCGCGTGCTGGTGGGTCAGGCGAAGTGGCCGGCGGGCGCGCTCGACTTCAAGCGCGTGCGCGGCGGGATGCTCGTGCAGGATCGCCCCTCGATCGATCACAGCCTGCAGAGCTGGAACGTGGCGACGAAGCGCTCGCCGACGGACGCCGAGCGCGATGATCTGCTGTTCGCGTGGCGTGCGGTGGCGAGCGTGAAGTCGAACGCGATCGTGCTCGCACGCGGCGGTGCGACGATCGGAATCGGCGCGGGGCAGATGTCGCGCGTGGACGCGAGCTTTCTCGCGGTGCACAAGGCGCGCTCCACGGGCTTCGATCCCGCGGGCTCCGTGCTGGGCTCCGATGCGTATTTCCCCTTCCGCGACGGCATCGATCACGCAGCGGAAGCGGGCGTCACGGCGATCATCCAGCCCGGCGGGTCGGTGCGCGATCCCGAGGTGATCGCGGCCGCGGACGAGCGCAACATCGCAATGGTTTTCACTGGCACGAGGCTCTTCCGCCACTAGCACGCTCGTTGCCTAGGCGCGGCAGACGGTCCATCTTGCACCTCTGATCCGGACCGGCGACCGCGCCGGCTGCCGCGCGTTCCCGACTCCGAGCTTATGCCACCGAAGAGTACCGAACCCGACTACCGTCCGTCCTATCTGGCCGCGGCGATCACCTCGCTCGTGATCTTCGCGATCTACATCGCGACGCTGGCGCCGTCCACCGCGATGTGGGACACGAGCGAGTACATCTCGGCGGCGTACGTCCTCGGCATACCGCACCCGCCCGGCAATCCGTTCTTCGTGCTCCTCGGGCGGTTCTTCGCGATCCTCCCGCTCGGCCCCCTCAGCGTCGCGGTGAAGATCAACATCCTCGCGGCGCTCACGAGCGCGATTGCCGCGAGCATGTGGTTCCTGATCACCGAGCGCGTTCTCGTCAACTGGCTTCCCGAGCGCTGGCAGCGCATCACCGGCGCCGCGCTCGCCGCGCTGATCGGTGCGACGGAGTTCACCGTCTGGAATCAGTCGGTGGTGAACGAGAAGGTGTACACCGTCTCGCTCATGGGACTCGCGATCATCTCGTGGCTCACGGTACGGTGGTCGGATGATCCGGATGGGCCGAAGGCCGATCGCCTGCTCGTCATCATCGCGTATCTGCTCGGACTCGGCTACGCGAACCACATGATGGGATTCCTCGCGGGACCGGCGGTGGTGGTCGCGGTCGCGGTGCGGCGCCCGCAGACGTTCGTGCGGTGGAAGCTGATCGTGGCGAGCGTTGGCGCGCTGCTCCTCGGAATGTCGCCGTTCCTCAGCCAGCCGATTCGCGCGGCGCACTTCCCCGCGATCAACGAGGGCGAGCCCACGACCTGGAACGCCTTCCTCTACAACTTCAATCGCGGCCAGTACGGCAAGCCGGCGCTGCTCGACCGCCAGGCGCCGTTCTTCGATGGGCAGCTCGGCATGTTCTGGATGTACTTCCGCTGGCAGTGGCTTCGCGATGTGAAGATCGAGTATCCGAAGATCCAGTCGATGCTCGCGATGATCTACATGCTGCTCGGCTTCATGGGCGGCTACGTGCACTGGAAGCGTGATCGCAAGTCGTTCTGGTACTTCGGCACGTTCATGCTCACGCTGACGGTCGTGCTGATCTACTATCTCAACTTCAAGTACGGCCACTCGCAGTGCACGGCGATGGGCAATCCGCCTGACGTGAACTGCGAGGTACGCGATCGCGACTACTTCTTCATCGTCGCGTTCTCGGCGTGGGGCGTGTGGGCCGCGCTCGGGCTCGTGTACATCTGGGAAGGGTTCGCCTCGTTCTTCGGCAGCGAAGAAGTGAAGATCGGGCGCGAGGTCGTGGAGATTCCGCGCCGACAGTCGTGGCTCTACAGCTCGTGGATTCTGGCGTTCGCCTTCGTTCCGCTCTTCACGAACTGGAAGTCGGCGTCGCGCGCGGGGCAGACTGACACATTCGCCTTCGCCCACGATCTGCTCAACTCGGTGGAGCCGTACGGCATTCTCATCACCGCCGGCGACAACGACACATTCCCGCTCTGGTACGCGCAGGAAGTGGAAGGGGTGCGCAAGGATGTGCTCGTGCTCTGCACGTCGCTCCTCAACACGGATTGGTACGTTCGCCAGCTCGTGCGACGTCCCGTCTATCCGTACGACGCGGCGAAGGGGCCAGCTGTCTATCGCGGACGCGAGTGGCCGATGCCCAAGGGCTCGCCGCTGCACATGACCACCGTGCAGGCGGATTCGATCCCCGAATATCAGGAAGTGCGCACGCCGCAGCTGTTCAAGAAGGGATCGATCGAAGCGACGATCAAGCCGCAGGTGCTCGCCAAGGCCGACATCGTCGTGCTCATGATGCTCCGCGATGACTATCCGAACCGGCCGTTCTACTTCAGTCGCACGGCGGGCAGCTATCCGCAGGATGTGCTCGGCCTCGGGCAGTATCTCCTCATGCAGGGACTCGCGCGCAAGCTGCTGCCAACTCAGCCTGAGCCTGGGAAGGACACTGTCCTTCTTCAGGGCGAAGGGTTCGTCGACGTGAAGCGCACTCACGACCTCTGGTACCAGGACTTCCTCGGCCCCCAGGCCGTGCTCAAGCGCGGACTGTGGGTGGACAACGCGTCGGTGGGCATTCCGTACATGTACATCACCTCGGCCGTCGACCTCGCCGACATCAGTCAGCAGCGCGGCGACACAACCGAGTCGCGGAAGTTGATGGAGACTGCGCGCGCGCTGGCGGAGGCGACGAACCTCAGCAGTCTGTTCAATCCACAGGTCGCGCCACCGCCGACGGCAATTCCGCTGGGCAACGACAGCGGAAGTGGCACGAAGATGACCGACACCGGCACTCACCCGAGGAAATGATCGCGGTGGGCGTCGTCGCGCGGCGGCAATGACGGCAAGCGGGGCCGAGCCGTTCGAACGAACGGCGGCCTTTCAGGCGGAGCTGGCCGCGATCACCGAGGCCATGCGAGAGGGGCGGAGGTCGAGCCACTTCGATCCGCGCGTGCTGCGCGAGGCGGTGCGCGTGTGTGCGGTGCACGCGCGCCTGCATCGCTCCCCTCCGGAGCAGCTCGTGCGCGCGCTGAAGGAGCTCGTGCGCGAGGTCGCGATGAACGACAGCACCGAGGCGTATCGCGTGCTCTACACCGATCGCGTCATCGCGTGGGCGATCGAGAGCTACTACGAGTTGTCTGAGCGATGAGCGTTGAGCGGCGGTGAGCGGAACTCAAACTCTAACAATTGGATACGGACACCAACGGATCTAAACGGACACTAACCGATACTGCAAACTGCGAGCACGAAAAGAAAAAAAGGCCAGTATCGAACTTGGTCCGGGTCGGTTTCAGCCCGCCGCGATCGACACCGTCCTACATGGTTCGATTCTGGCCCTTATTTGCCTCTTACGTCATCGCTGTTCGCAGTCTCCGTTCGTGTCAGTTAGATCCGTTGGTGTCCGTATCCGATCGTTGGTGCTCGCTCGCGCAACAATCGCAATCGTACCAGAAAACTGGCATTTAGGCCGCCTGCGTCGCCCTCGTCCCTGAATCCCTCGCCCCCCCGAGCTCGAACGCGTTGGCAATGAGGTCGTACGAGCGCAGGCGCGCCGCGTGATCGTGCGTGATCGTCACCACCATCACTTCCTCGGCACCGTACTCCCGCGCGACTGCTTCGAGACCACGACGGACGCTCTGCGCATCGCCCACCACCGCACGCCGCCCGATCGGCAGCGACTGCGGCGACGGATACTTGGCGAGAAACTCGAGCGCCGTCTCCGGTGTCGGAACTGCGATCGATGATCCGGCGCGGAGCAGCGTGATCGCCATGCGCATGCTCGAGGCGAGCCGCTCCGCCTCCTCGCTCGTGTCCGCGCTGATCGCGGACACTGCCACCATCACGCGCGGCGCCGCGAGCTCGGACGACGGCGTGAACTGATCGCGATACAAGGCCGCGATCTCGGCGCCCGCCGGATTGATGAAGTCCGCGAAAGCGTATGGGAGTCCCAGCTCGGCCGCCCACATCGCGCTCTGATGCGATGAACCGAGGAGCCACGGATCCGGGCGCTCGGGCATGCCGGGGAGCAGCGCGGCGAGCCGCTGAAAGCGGTGATCGCGCGGAAGGCTGTCGTCGAGATAGCCCAGGAGCTCAGCGAGCTGCGTCGGAAAGTCATCCGGCGAGCGCTGGCGCCGGTCGCGCTGCAGCGCGAACGACGTCTCGGGATCGGTCCCAGCCGCGCGACCGAGCCCGAGGTCGATGCGATTTGGAAAAAGCCCCGCGAGCACGCTGAAGTTCTCGGCGACCTTGAGCGAACTGTAGTGCGGAAGCATCACGCCTCCACTTCCCACTCGCATGCGCGAGGTCACCGACGCGATGGCGGCGATGAGTACTTCGGGCGAGGGACCGGCAATCATCGGACTTCCGTGATGCTCCGCGACCCAGTAGCGGTGAAAGCCCAGTGTCTCCGCGTGTTTCGCGAGATCGATCGAGTTGCGCAGCGCCACGGCGCTGGAGGTGCCCTCGGGCACGGGCGTTTGATCGAGCACACTCACGCGCAACGGCGCGAACGGCGATGTTGGTGGGGCAACTGCGCTGGGCATCTTCGACGAGCTCCGGGAATGCAATGCCGCGCGACGCAAAGGCGGCGACGGCTGCTTACGGGATGAACGCTCGAAACGTCCGCGAGTTTCCCTCCGCGGCCGCGTGCGCCTCTAACCGTCCAGCGCCGTCCGTGTGGCGCGCGTGAAGTCGTCCAACGTGAAGGGCTTCTGGATGAACGCCGCCGTGGAAGACACGATGCCGCGTCGCAGGATCTCGTCGTTCGTGTATCCGGACATGAACAGCGCCTTGAGCCCCGGACGTTGCTCCTGAAGGCGACGCACGGCCTCCTCGCCGCACATGCCGGGCATCACCGCGTCCGAGATGACGAGATGGATCGTCGCATCGAATGCGGCGGACACCGCGAGCGCTTCCTCACCGCTCGACGCGAGCAGGACGACGTAGCCCTTTCGCTTGAGAATGCGCTGCGCGATCTCGCGGACCGCCACTTCGTCCTCGATGAGCAGCACGGTCTCCACCCCGCGCACGGAGACGTTCTCCGCGAGCTGCAGGTCTTCGGCTTCCTGTGCAGCCAACGCAATCGGCAGATAGATCTGAAAGGTCGTCCCCTTGCCGGGCGCGCTCTCGACCATGATGTAACCCGAGGACTGCTTCACGATTCCGTACACGGTGGCCAAGCCGAGCCCCGTACCCCTTCCCGGCTCCTTCGTCGTGAAGAAGGGCTCGAAGATGCGCGCGCGAACGTCAGCATCCATGCCGATGCCGGTGTCACTTATCTCGAGCAGTGTGTAATCGCCGATCGGGATGACGCGGTGTGCATGCTGGACTTCGTTGGTGATTGCAGCACGCCGCGATGTGATCGTCAGCACTCCGCCTTCGGTCATCGCGTCGCGCGCGTTGACGGCGAGATTGACCAGGACCTGATCGATCTGGCTCGCGTCGGCAACCACCGCGCCGAGGTCGGTCGCGAGGTTCGTGACGATCTCGATGTCCTCGCCGAGAAGTCGCTCGAGCATCTTGCTCGCGTTCGCGATGATCGCGTTGAGGTCGAGCACCGCCGGCTTCAGGATCTGTTTGCGACTGAAGGCAAGCAGCTGGCGCGTCAATCCTGCGGCGCGAATCGCGGCCTTCTGAATCTCCTCGGCATCGCTGTGGCGAGCATCGCCAGAGTCGATGGACTCGAGCAGGAAGGACGCATGCGCGCCGATGACCGTGAGCAGATTGTTGAAGTCGTGCGCGACGCCTCCGGCCAGCCGGCCGACCGCGTCCATCTTCTGCGCCTGGCGAAGCTGGGCTTCGAGCTCGACTCGCTCCGTCGTGTCGACTACGTGCACGAGCACGCGATCAGGCGGCTGCGGACCGACGGTGAGCTCGAGTAGCTTCCTGCCGCGCTTACCGTCGTCGTACTCCACGGTACGCCGCAATACGACGTTTTCGCTGAGGCATCGCCGAAAGTCTCCGCGAACTTCGCCCATCATCGGGGAGAGCTCGCTGAACGTTCGCCCGATTGCGGCGACTCCATAATTGGGAAAGGCGCGGCTGGCCGCCTCGTTGCAGTCCACCATCGCGAAGTCATCGCCTCGCGCTTCCCAGAGGTAGGTCGCGACCGGCATCTTCGCGAACTGCTCCCGCATGCGAAGCTCCGACTGTCGCAACAGCTCGGTCGCGACTACCTGATCGGTGACGTCCACGCCGTGTGCGACGACGGAGTATTCCCCCGAAGCATCGGTGAGGCGCTGATAGACGAGATCGACGTAGCGTTGCTGGAGCGGCGCATCGGGAGTGCGAGAGAGCTTGACTGGAATCTGTTTCCCAATGAAGGGCGTTCCGGTCGTGCGCACAGCATCGAGTAGCTCGACGAATCCCTGACCGCGAATCTCGGGGAGGGCATCGAGCAGCGCCTTGCCGATGGGATTTCGATGACCCACCAATTGCAGATAGGCGGGATTGATGCGCTCGAAGATGTAGTCGGCTCCGCGCAGTACCGCGAGAAACGCCGGAGCCTCGTCAAAAATCGTCGTGAGACGCGAGCGCTCCGTTTCGAGCGACGCGATGAGCCGCTCCCGCTCTGTGATGTCGACGTTGACAACGATGCCACCGATGACTCGACCGTCGCGGTCGAGGATCGGCGCAGACGAGACGAGAAGATGGCCGCTGAGTCCATCGGATCGCTCGATCTCGACCAGTTCACCCATGATCGTCTCGCCCGTCTCGAGCGTGCGTGCGAGCGACCAATCCTCAGGAGCGACGGTCGCTCCAGTGGATGTCCAGCCGCGATAGACCGTATACCCGTCGGGGGTGGCGGTGAGCGGCGCTTCGCCGCCCCAGATCGCGGCCGCTGCCGGATTGGTGTGCGTGATCGCTCCCGCTGCATCCGAGAGCCACACGCCCACGGGAAGCGCTTCGAGCGTCGCCTCCAGGCGGCGACGATCGGTGTCGGCCGCGACGAGCGCCTCACGCTCCGCTCGCGCAGCGAGTTGCTCACCGGTGCGATCGCTCAGCGTGACGATCGCAGTCACCGGTCCCACGCTGGTCACTCTGCGCGCGACCAGACGAAAGCACCTTTCGGGCGGCGTCGAGTTGCACGAGAACTGCGTCTCGAACGTCGTGAGGGTGCCCGCGAGCACCTGGCGAACTCCTTCCGTTGCGTCGATGGCTTCTTCACAGGTCGCGCCGCAAGCGTGCTCGAAGATTTGGCGATAGCTCACGCCGATCGCGGCTGCCTCATCTCCGGGCTCATTTTTGTCCGACAGCTCGGTCCACGCGTGATTCACCGCTACGATTTCGCCGTCCGGTCCGAGCAGCGCGACGCGATCCGCGAGCGCATCGAGAATGTCGCCAAGCATGCTGTGGCGCGCCGCTTCGATCACATGCGTCGATTCCTGCCGCTTGAGTCGCACCAGCGCCGCGACCGATGCGCAGAGCTCATTCGCATGAACAGGGTGTGCGAGATATCCGTCGACGCCGGCATCGAGCGCGCGCGCACGCGCTTCGCGCGAGGTCCGCGACGAGAGGTACAGCAGGGGTAGCAACTGCGCCGACGCCGCCTTGAGCCTGCGGGCGATCTCGAAGCACGTGAGCTCCGGAAGCGCGAGGTTCAGAACGACGGTATCCACCGAGTGTTGACCACAGGCGGAGAGCGCGGCCTCGCCGGACGCGGACTCCATCACCTCGTAGCCGGCGGAGCGCAACATCCGCGCGACGGCGCTTTCGCCGCCGGCTGCCTCATCGACCACGAGCACGCGACCCACAATTTTCACGTGGGCGTTGGGAGCGTTCCGAGGTGGTGCGGAAAGCGAAGGGCTGTTCGACAATTTCGCTGAGAATATCGGTGATTCGTGCGTCGCAGGCCCTTCGTCGGCCACCGACTCGCTTGAGGGATCGCCGTCCGCGCTCGGCACAGGGCGCCGTTCGGTGCCTCGCCGTGCCCTCGCCGGAGGGAACAACATTCCGGGTCCCGATTGGAGACGCCGTGGCACGACCAAAGGACACGAACATTTGCCAAAACCAACCTTGCCAAAAAGCAGCTCTCGAACGCTTTTTTAACGCCCCTTCTCCCGGTATGATTGGCTACGTCAGAATGGGGGCAGGTGGCAGAGCGGTTGAATGCTCCGGTCTTGAAAACCGGTGGACCTTCACGGGTCCCGTGGGTTCGAATCCCACCCTGCCCGTACGCAAGCTTCGCTATTCGTCCGGCGGCCCGCAGGAGAACCTCGACTCCAACGGCGCCTGTTGCGCGATCACGTAGCTCGGAGCACTCGTCGCCCTCAGCTTGGCAGAGTCCGAGAGATCGTACAGGTAGAGCCGCACCGGCGCGACGTTTCCATTCACGTCCCGTCCGCGCGTGACCACGCTGTCACGCGCACTTCCGATCGCATCGAGGTAGTGCAGCATGAGCTCCCGCTCGTGCAGCCGCGGGAGCTCGTGTGCGAACAGCACCCACGTGCGTGCGCGCCCTCGATAACGGTCGAGCTCTGACAGATACGCGCGGAGGTCTTCGCGATGGCATTCGCCGAGCGTCGTCGACCCCGGAATCGTCTCGATCGATTTGTAGAAGTGAAACGCCGGCACCGCGCCATAGTAGACGTAGAGGGCGTCCGACGGCCGCGCCGCGCTCCGTAGATAGGCGATGGCCGGCGTGATCTCCTCGGGGCGATAGACGGGCTGCGATGCGCGCAGGGCGCGCGCTCCCATCGCGAGCAGAACGAGCGCGGCGATCGCGCGCACGGCCGTCGCGTGGCGCGCGCGCGGAATCGCGACCGCAATCGCATCGAGCCCGGCGGCCGAGAGCAGCAGGATCGGCGCGATCAGGAAGAGCGACAATCGCTCGGCGAACGGATACAGGTGTGCCGCCGATGCTCCGAGCGCCACGAGCACGGGCGCGACGAGAAGCATCGCCTCGCGACTGTCGCGCCTCCAGAGCGCAACGGTGCCCACTATCGCGAGCACCACGCCGCCCGCTCCCACGCTCGTCGGCAGCGCGAGCTGCCCGGCGAGCAGGCTCGAGCTGCGCAACAGTGGCCACGTCCAGCTGCTCAGCTGCGAGGGCGCGATCGGCCAGAATCCACTGTCCCAAAAGGTGTACATGTAGCGCTGCGCCGCCGGCGCGAGATGCTGGAGCGACACGGCGATCACCGCGCCGGCGCTCACGCCCCACGCGCTCACTACAGCCACGATGCGCACGCGCTTCTCCTGTTCGCGTGCCTGGAACGCGTGTAAGAGCATCGCCGCGCCGATGCCCGCGAGCACGATCACCGCCGGTTGCGACATCCACACGGCGAGCACGCCCGCGAACGCCGCGAGCGTCGCCCGCCTGCGCGTGAGCTCTCCCTCGCCAAGCTCGAGGGCGATCAGCAGCAGCGCGAGCGCGATGGCGACATCGCTCGAGTACTGCTTCGCCTCCGTCGCAAAAAAGATCAGTGGCGGCGCCAGCGCAAATGGCGCGATCGCGAGCGGAACGGCGCTCGCAGACACGAGTCGCGCGGCCAGCCGCCAGAGCAGAAAGAGCGCGATGATCGAGCACACCAGCGGGAATGCTCGAAGCGCGAGCTCGTTGGCTCCGAGGATGGACACCGCCGCTTTCTCCATGAGCAGAAATCCCGGCGGCGCGATCTGATTGTGGCCGAGCGGCTGGAGCAGGAGCCGGCCGACGGGGCGCGAGACGATATTGTTCGCGAGCGTCGCCTCATCGGTCCAGAGCGCGCTCCTCCCCGCGAATTGCCAAAGGCGAAGCACGATTCCGGCAGCGACGAGCGCGGCGGAAAGCATCGAGACTACGGTATGTCTGGAAGCTTGACCGTCCCTCTGCCGGTACCACATCTTCCCTCCGTTGACTATACTTGACGCCCGGAGACGAATCCGGTTTCGGGAGTGGTGGCCGAGAGGCTGAAGGCGGCGGTTTGCTAAACCGTTATAGGGTTTTAAACCCCTATCGAGGGTTCGAATCCCTCCCGCTCCGTCGGCAGGTCCGTCAATGATCGGCGGACCTGCCGTTTTTTTGCCCTTTTCCCCCGCACATGGCCGATCCTCTCGCCCCACCTCGCGTTCGCTTTGCTCCGTCACCCACGGGATATCTCCACGTAGGCGGCGCGCGCACGGCCCTCTTCAACTGGCTTTACGCGCGCCAGACCGGCGGCACGTTCCTGCTTCGCATCGAGGACACCGACAAGGCGCGCAGCACCGACGAGAGCGAGCGCGCCATCTTCGAAGGGCTCGAGTGGCTCGGTCTCAATTGGGACGAGCAGGTCGTGCATCAGGCACTCGGCCTTCCGCGCCATCAGCGCGACGCGAACTTTCTGCTCGAGACGGGCGCCGCCTATCGCTGCTTCTGCACCGCCGCGGAGCTCGAGGCGATGCGCCAGGCGGCCGCCGCGCGCAAGGACAGCTTCAAGTACGATCGCCGATGCGATCTCCTCTCGCCCGAAGAGATCGAGCGTCGCGTCGCCGCCGGCATGCCGTTCGTCATCCGATTTCGTGTGCCCGACGGCGAGACCGAGTGGGACGATGCCGTGCACGAGCGCATCGCGTTCCCGAACAAGGACATCGAAGACTTCGTCATCCTGCGTTCGGATGGGACGCCCATCTACAATCTCGCGGTGGTGTCGGACGACATCGACATGGGCATCACGATGGTGATGCGCGGCGACGACCACATCTCGAACACGCCCAAGCAGATTCTGCTCTATCGTGCGCTCGGTCACAACCTGCCGCGCTTCGCGCACGTGCCGATGATCCACGGCATGGACGGAAAGAAGCTGAGCAAGCGACACGGAGCGACGGCTGTGGCCGACTACCAAAACGAGGGGATTCTGCCGAGCGCCATGGTCAATTTCCTGGCGCTCATGGGGTGGTCGCCGGGCGGCGACCGCGAGGTGATGTCGCTCGAGGAGATGATCGCCCTCTTTTCGCTGGATGGACTCCAGAAGAAGGCAGCGATCTTCGACACCAAGAAGCTGGAGTGGATGAACGGCCAGCATCTGAGTCGCAGCTCTGCGCTGGAGCTCGAGCCTCGGCTCTCTTCGGTACTAATTAGTACAGGGGTATCGAATCGGGAATTGTTGCAATCCCGACACGAATGGTATCTTGCGCTCATCGACCTGCTGAAAGTGCGCGCGAGGACAGTACTGGACATGGTGCGTCAAGCGGCGCCATTCTTCCCGGGCGAGATCGTATACGATCCCGAAGCCGTTGAAAAGCAGTGGAAGGATCGCGAAGCCACCGCTGCTCTGCTGCACGATGTGCAGATTCGGCTTACCACGGTGCACGCGTGGACGCCGGAGTCGCTCGAGGAATCGCTCCGCATGCTCGCATCAGAGCGTGGCGTCGCCGCCGGCAAGATCTTTCAGCCGCTGCGCGTTGCGTTGACAGGACTCACTGTGAGTCCCGGAATTTTCGAGGTGCTCATCGCGATGGGATCCGACCTGACAGCCAAGCGACTGCGCGATGCGCTCGAGTTCCTGAAGGCACCGATTGCTTGACGACACGCAGCCGCCACTGCGCGAGTCGACAGAGAGTGCCGGTGTCCGCGCGAGCGGATCCGCACCAGCGATACTTGGCACGGAGGAGATTATGCCGGACACGTTGAGCGCCGTCGAACAGAAAGTCTACCACTATCTGCTCGACTTCCTCACCGAGCACACGTACCAGCCGAGTGTGCGCGAGATCGGTAAGCGATTCCGCATTAAATCGACGAAGACGGTTTCCGAGCTGCTGCATTCGCTCGAGCGAAAGGGCTACATCGAGCGCGACCCCTCGCGCTCGCGCGGCGTGCGCCTGCTCGGCTACGAGGGCGCGCGGCGCACGCAGCCGATCCCCTTCTACGGAAGGATCGCCGCTGGCGATCCGATTCTGCTCCCCGAGCACAAGAAGGGCTACATCACGGTCGACCGCCGCTTTCTTCCCTCCGACGATGTGTTCTGGTTCAAGATCGAGGGCGACAGCATGATCGGCCGCGGCATCTTCGACGGCGACTTCGTGATGATCCAGCCCGGCACGGAGGTCGAAGAAGGGATGATCATCGCCGCGCGCCTCGGGGAAGAAGCAACCGTGAAGACGTACACGCATCGTGATGGCGAGGTCGTGCTCCTTCCGGCGAATCCCGAAGAGCACGAGATCGTCGTGAAGGACGCCGATGACTTCGCGATCATCGGGAAAGTGTGCGGCGTGTTCCGGCCGTTCCAGGAAGTGCAGCAGCACGAGGAGCTCGCGCTGGCGGACTAGCAGCTACGAACGAGCGGCTAGGGAATCTGCGCCGGCTGCTGCGTGGGCGGCGGCGGCGGCGCTGGAGGAGGCGACGCGGGCGGCGTCGACTGATTGTTCGTGGCAGGCTGCTGATCCTGCTGGGCCTGTTGTTGCGCCTGCTGCTGTGCGTGCTTCGCCGCCAGCTCCGCCTTGTGCTCGCGATCCTTTCGCTGGCGAATCTCCTTCACGGCGTTCTTGAACTCATCGTTGTCCATCGCGCGCTGCGCATTCAGGAAGATCTCCTGGCGCTGGCTCTCCTTCATCCGGTCGTTCTGATATTTCGCCGGATTGCCCTGCACATTGAGTGGCAGCAGCGCGAGCAGCGCCGTCGGCAGCGCGAGCTTGCCGAGGTAGATCTTCTGCTGGTCCATCCCGTACTTCTCGCCGTTCTTTTCGAAGGTCCAGTCGCCGGGCTTCCTGCCGCTGTTGTAGAGCGCCATCGAATCGTTGTGCGCGAACACGCGCATCGAGATCGCGCTGTCGAGCCGCTCCGCCTGCGTCTTCGGCGCGTAGTAGATCGGCCCTGTGGGCGCCCACACGCGCGGATCGCCGTACGATGGCGTCACCCCCTGCCCCGGTCCGCCCCCGCCCACCACTGGCCCCTCGCCGGAAGCGGGCTCAGTGCTCGCCGGCGCGGCCGGCACCGTCGTCGGAACTGTCGTGGGCGCGACGAACGGTGTCGACCGTTTCTTGCCTCTCACGGGCACGTTGTCGCCACCGCTGCGCGCGGTCGCACTCCCCGCCGATGGCGTCGCGATGTAGCTGACCTGCTCGGCCTTCGGCTTCTGCCCGCGCTCGAACAAAAGCCACTGCCGGATCGGATTCGGAATCGATAGAATCGCGAACAGCGCCGCGCCCACCACGACGTGGAGGGCGATGGAGACGAGGAGTGACCCGTCGACGCGGCGCTCGCGAATCTTCACAGCCGTCCTACTTCGCGGCTGCGAGGAGGCCGTTGAGCACGCGCCCCGCGCGTTGCGCGGCCTCCGCGATGCGCTCCGGCGACTGGATGAACGAAATGCGGAAGAATCCTTCTCCTCCCGCGCCGAGTGCCGAACCTGGCAGAACCACGACTCCTTCCTCGGTCAAGAGACGCTCGGCGAACACTGCGCTCGGCAGCCCTTCGGGCAATGGCAGCCAGAGGTACATCGTCGCCTTAGGAGCTACGCACGGAAAGCCAGCTTCGTTGAAGGCGGCCACGGCCGCATCGCGACGCTCCAAAAAGATTTTCAGATTCCCGGGAAGGAAGCGCTCCCACGAGTCGAGGGCGGCGACGCCGGCCGCCTGCACCGCCATGAACTGCCCCGTATCGATGAAGGACTTCACCTTCGCGAGCGTGCCGGCGATCTCGGGACTTCCCACGGCCCAGCCGCAGCGCCATCCCGTCATGTTGTAGGTCTTCGAGAGCGAGTGAAACTCGATCGCGACATCGCGCGCGCCGTCGATCTCGAAGATGCTCGGCGGCACGTAGCCGTCGTACGCGAGCTCCGAGTACGCGTTGTCGTAGACGAGCAGAATGTCGTGCTCGCGGCAGCGCTTCACGGTGCGCTCGAGATACTCGCGCGGCGCGATCGCGGCGGTCGGATTGTTCGGATAATTGAGATAGACGAGCTTCGTGCGACGCAGCACGTCGCCCGGCACATCGTCGAGCTCGAGGAGGAATTTCGTGCGCGGACGCAGCGCGACGTTGTGCACTTCGCCTTCCGAGAGGAGCGAGCCGCCGAGGTACGCGAGATAGCCGGGCTCGGGAATGAGCGCGACGTCGCCCGCGCCAACGTACGCGAGCGCGAGGTGCGCGATCCCTTCCTTCGAGCCGATGAGCGGCACGACCTCCTTCATCGGATCGAAGGTGAGACCGAAGCGCTTGTGCATCCACCGCGACACCGCGTCGCGAAAGGCGGGAAGGCCCAGGCCGAATCCGTAGCGGCTCATCTGCGGATTGTGCGAGGCCTTCTCGAGTGCCTCCACCGCCTCGATCGGCGGCGCCAGGTCGGCGTCTCCCGCTCCGAGATCGATGACGTCGACTCCCTTGGCGAGCAGATCCCGCTTCTTCTGCGGCATCGCTGCGAGGAGATATTCAGGGAGAGACTTGTAGCGCGTGGTGGTGCGAGGCATGTGCGAAGAGAGTGAGTAGTGAGTTCAGCTTGCGGCGACGGAGTTGCGGATCGAGCTCAGACCAAGCACCTCGACCTCGACGACGTCGCCGGGCGAGAGCTTGCCCACGCCGGCCGGCGTCCCCGTCGCGACCAGGTCGCCCGGTTCGAGCGTCATTATCGTCGTGATGTAGGCGAGGAGCATCGGGATGTGGAACGCCATGTCCCGCGCCACACCGCGCTGGCGTTCGCTGCCATTCACGCGCGTGACGACGGTGAGGCTGTCGAGATCCTCGGGAGGAGTGGCGACCGGCCCGATAGGACAAAAGGTATCGAACCCCTTGGCCCGAGTCCATTGACCGTCGGTCTTCTGCAGGTCTCGCGCGGTGACGTCGTTCACCGCGAGCACTCCGGCAATCGCATCGCGGGCCTCGTCCTCGCTCGCACGAAAGATCTTTTTCCCAATGCGAATGCCGATCTCGCCCTCGTACTCCACCTGCTTCGACTGCACGGGAAGCACGATCGACTCGTTTATCCCGATCACGCTGGACGGCGGCTTGAAAAAGAGCAGCGGCTCCTTCGGCACCTCGTTCCCGAGCTCCTTCGCGTGCTCAAGGTAGTTGCGCCCCACGCAGACGATCTTTCCTGGACGGATCACACGCTCTCCTGGCTGACGTAGAACTCCTGCAGCTCACGTAACACAACATTCCACGGCGCGACCAGTCTCCGCGCCGGTGGCAGCGCGGCGAGGATACCGCGTCCGTATGCCTTGGTGCTCGCCCGCGGATCGCATAACACCACCACACCCCTGTCGGTTCCGGTGCGAATGAGCCGACCGAAGCCCTGTTTGAGGCGAAGCGTGGCGTACGGAAGCATCAACTCCTTGAACGAGTCGCCGCCGCGCGCCTCGATGGCCTCGCTGCGCGCCGCGGTGAGCGGCTCGGTGGGGACACGAAAAGGAAGCTTTGCGATCACGAGCCCCCGGAGCGCCTCTCCTGCAACGTCGACGCCCTCCCAGAATGAGGCGGTGCCGAGCAGGATCGCTCGCCCCGACTCGCGGAAGCGCCTGAGCAGCACGTCGCGCGGCTCCTCCCCATGAACGATGAGCGGCCACCGATCGCTTACGCCGCGAGCGCGAAGCTCGCGCGCAACCTCGCGCACGTCGCGGTGGCTGGTGAAGAGCGCGAACAGCCCGCCGTCGGACGCGGTAGCGAGATCGATGGTGGCGCCGAGCACGCAGCGGAGATGCCCGGCGGGGTCCACGTTTGGCGCGGGGAAATCCGTGGGCACGGCGAGCAGCGCCTGCCGCGGGTAGTCGAAGGGTGAGGGAAACACCGCGCTCGTGGCCTCGAGCGTGTCGTCGTTGAGGCCGAGTTGCGCGCGCACAAAGGCGAATCGATCGCCGCTCGCGAGCGTCGCGCTCGTGATGACGGCAGTGGTGACGCGCTTGAAGAGGTCCTCGCGCAGAATCGGCGCGATGTCCAGCGGCACCGCCGTCGCGGCGACGTTGCGATCGCGTCCGCGCACCTCGAGCCAGCGCACGAGCGACGCCTCATCGCCCGGCGCAGGGACGAGCGCGCGCTGCAGCGCGTCGCCCGCGCCCTCGAGCCTCCGTGCGACGCCGCGAATCTCGGAGAGCAGCGACGCGACGCCCTCGCGCGGCGGGCCGTTCGCCTCCATGCGCTCGCGCACCAGGCGCAGCCCATCCTGCAGCTGCGCGAGCTCTCGAAGCAACGCGCCGAGCGATTCGCCGAGCCCGCCCTTCCACACGGGGTGCGCCGCGAAATCCGGCGTGAGTCGTACCACCGGCTCGTTCGACAGCTGCAGGTACTGGTCGAGATAGTCGAAGACGAGCGTCGCGCGGTCGCGCGCGGCCTGCACCGCCGGCGCGAGATTCGCCTGCAGCAGGTCGAGGCTCGCGGTGCTCATCAGATCCTTCTGCGACTCGAGCTTGTGCGCGAGCGCGGAGAGCAGCCCCTTTCCGCGCCGCTCGAGCCTCGCGAACAGTCGCTGCAGCCCGCGATTCGTCACCGTCGTGCCAAGATGCGACGAGGCTGCGTCCTCCAGGTGGTGTCCCTCGTCGACGATCAGCCGCTGATACGCGGGGAGCACCGCCGCGTCGGCCCAGTTCTGCTGCGCGCGCCGCACGGCGAGATCGCTGAGCAGCAGATGATGATTGACGACGATCACATCCGCCTGCGCGGCGACTCGGCGTGCGGCGAAGAGGAAGCACTTGTCGAAGAACGCGCACTTGAGGCGCAGACAAAGATCCGATTCCGCGGCCACTTCATCCCACAGCTCGGCCTTCGGCGGCACCGCGAGGTCCGCCAGCGAGCCATCCTCGGTGCGCTCGGACCACGCGCGAATCTCCTCGAGGCCAGCCCCGGCACCGTCGGCGAAGAGTCCGGGCGCGGAGCTCGTCGCCTGTTCGAGGCGATAGAGGCAGAGATAATTGCGCCATCCCTTGAGCAGCGCGAAGCGCACAGGCTGATCGGTGAGCGCGTCCCGCAGGAACGGAAGATCCTTGCCGACGAGCTGCTCCTGCAGATTGATCGTGTTCGTCGACACGACGGTGCGCTCGCCGTTCGCGGCGGCCCATCGAAGCGCGGGGAGCAGGTAGCCGAGCGACTTCCCTACACCGGTGCCTGCTTCGAGCAGCGCGATCCCGCCGTCGTTGTACAGCGTGGCGATCGCGCTCGCCATCTCACGCTGCGCGGGGCGATCCTCGTAGCGCGCGAGCATCGCCGCGATCGGCCCATCGGGGCCAAGCGCCGCTGCCACATCGCCCGCCACGATCGGAACGGTGACCTTCGCCTTCGGCACCTCCACGACGACGTAGAGATCCGTCGCGTCGTTGTCGATGATCCCGAAGCCGACGCCGCCATCGTGGAGCCGCTGCGCCACGACGAGATCCGCATCCGATGGCTCAAGCAGTCCGGACGGATGGTTGTGCACCAGCATCTCGCCGCGCTCCGCAACCGCAGGGAGCGCCAGCACGCTCTGCACGTCGCCGCGCGCGACCGCTCGCGCCGTGCGCACGATCCCTTCTTCATCGACGGTGGCGACGAAGCACACCTCGCGTCCGCCCGCCAGCCTGATCGCCGCACGCATCGCCGCCGCCGCTGCGGGCGCGAGCCGTGACTCGTGCGCGCCATCGTCACCGCCGTAGCGCGGAGAAGGCTCCCGAGCGGCGAGCGGCGGGCTCACGTCTTGAGCGGCTTCTTCTTCGCCGCCGGGAAGAGGACGTTGTTCAGGATCAGCCGGTAGCCCGGCGAGTTCGGATGCAGCGACAGATCAGTCGGCGGATTGCCGATCGCGTGCTGCGGATCCTCCGGATCGTGCCCGCCGAGGAAGGTCCAGCTCCCCTTCCCGTAGTCGCCGTGAATGTATTTCACCCACGGGGCGCCCGGCTCCTCCGCCAGAATGGTCACGCCGGGCTTCAGTGTCCGTCGCATGAAACTGGTAGTGACACCATAGAAGTCGGGGATCACGTTGCGATGGTCCTGCACGAGCATGCTCGCGACGGGATCGAACTTCGCGCTGAAGCCGAAGAGCGTGAAGGTGCCGAGCGGCTGCCGGCGTCCCGGCACGTTCGCCTGGTGGCCATCGATGTCGCTCATCGAGCTCACGTACGGCGACGGCTCGAGGTGCGCATCGCGCGTGGCGAAGGTGCGCGACCAATCCATTTTCTCGTCCGCGTGCTCGTCGACCGGGGTGCCATCCGCGAACACACTCGCGATGTCGACGTTCTGCGCCGCGATCGCGAGCTCGAGTGTTTCGGTGGCGCCGCACATCGCGAAGAGAAAGCCGCCGTTGTTCACGTACTGCCGGAGATGCTCGGCCACATCCTTCTTGAGCGCAGGAATGTTTGGAAAGCCGAGCGCCTTCGCCGTCGCCAGCGAGCGTTCCTGCTGCTCCGCGAACCAGGGTGCGCCGCGATACGAGATGTAAAACTTGTTCAGCTGCCCCGTGAAGTCCTCGTGGAAGAGATGAATCCAGTCGTACTTCGCGAGTTCGCCGTGCTCCACCTGGTCGTCCCAGATCGGCGTGTAGGGAATGCCCGCGTACTTGAGCGCGAGCGTCACGGCGTCATCCCAGGGCGGCGAGTAGGGCGCGGTGTAGATCGCGATCTTGGGCGCCTTCTCGAGGGGCACGGCGTCCATGTTCCCGTTCGCCATCACGCCGCGGATGTCGTTGAGCGCGCCATCGTCGATGGCATCGAACGAGACGCCATCGAGACCTGCGCGACGGCGAATCTCCGGCGTGTCGGGGAGCAGGAAGGAGCCGCCGCGGTAGTTCAGCAGCCATTCGGCACGCCCGCCAGCGAGCAGAGCCGCGTAAGTGAGGCCGTACGCCTTCAGATGGTTGCTCTGCTCATCGTCCATCGGCACGAGCAGATGCTGGGCTCGCGCGGCGCCTGGAAAGCACAGCAAAAGGACGGTGAGAGCTCTCCAGAAACGCATGCGGAAAGTTAACATCCGGGCTCCGCTCAACTCTGCGGCAGGATCCCGTTTCGAGACAGCTCCAGCTCGCGTCGCGCCTGCGGCAGGAGCGCGCTCTGCGGGTAGGTGAGAATGAGGTGCTCGAGATGCTCGATCGCCGCCTGTGTCTGGCCGCCGTGCCGCAGCGCGCGCGCCCAATCGAGCTCCGCCTCGGGAGCCTCGGGCGCATCGCTCGACTTCGTCACGATCGCGCTCCAAAGCGAGACCGCCTGCTGCTCGCTGTGGTGCGCCGCGTACAGGCGCGCGGCGGTCATGAGCAGCAGCGGCGCCGCGTCGCCAAGCTCCGCTGCGGCCTGCTCGAATCCGGCGGCGGCGGCAGCAGTGTCGCCGCGCGCGAGCGCGAGAAAGGCGCGACCCGTGACGGGAGCCGTGTCCGCGCGCGTGCGCGCGAGGAGCGCGAGCGCCGCGAGCGCCTCGGACGAGGACTCCACATCGGGACGCAGCGACTTGCGCGCCGCAGCGAGGTTGCCGTCGTAGAGCGCGAGCCATCCGAGCGCGTCAGCGCCTGTGGAGTCGGAGTGCGCGAGAAGCTCGCGCGCCTTCGCCACGTCACCCACGCGAATCCATCCCCACGCGAGCACACGATCGAGCGGCGCGCGATCCGCCGGTCGCAGAAAGCGCGCGTACGCATTCAGTACCTGCGCCGCATCGGCCACCTTCCCGGATTGACTCAGCGCACGCACGTGCACAGGAACGATCGTGGCGGCGGCCGTCGCCGAATCGAGGGTGCGTTCGCCGAGCGTCGCGAGAAAGAGCGCGCCGGCGGCGTCGCCGCCGCGCAGCGCGTCGTACGCGGCCCGCGCGAGCGCGCGCGGCTCGGGGCTCGCATGCTGCGCCGCGGCAAGCGCGTCGCGCGCGACGAGCCACGCCTCCACTTCCTCGGCCTTCGTCGCGAAGTCGCCCCATGCGACCACCGCCGCGCTGTCGGGCGGAAGCACGCGCAGCGATTCCCATCCATCGCGCGGCGTTCCCCACATCAACTGGAGCGACGCGAGCACTCGGCGCGCGGACACCGTCACCGGCGCAGCCTGGAGCGCGCGTACGATGCTCGGGCGTGCCGCGGTGGGCGCGGAGACGAGCGAGAACGTCGCGGCCTGATCGAGATATGCGTTCTCCTCCACCGCCTCGCGCCACGACTGTGCGGCGAGATCCCACAGCCCGCTTGCGGCGCGCAGCTGCGCGAGCTCGTAATCGAAGCCGCGACCGGTGCCGAGGTCTTTTTGCGCCTGGCGAAGCACACTGTCCGCGCCCTTCAAGTCTCCTTCCGCGATGAGCATCCGCGAATAGCTCCGCGCAGGCGTCGGATCGCCCGGAACATCTGCGCGCCAGCGCTCGTAAGCGGCGCGGAGCTGATCACGATGTCCGAGCGTGCGCAGCGAGCGGAGTTGCGCCTCGCGAAGCGGAGCGAGCTGCGGCTTGGCCGCGATCGCGCGCTCGAGCACGGGGAGAAACTGATCGAGATGCCCGAGTTGCGCATCCGCGCGCTCGAGTCCGAGAATCGCGGGAAGCTCGGACTCGAG
>Ga0207712_10000902_pt1 | contig 21491 bp, 19 predicted proteins | sample KBSS44metaG_FD_184402 | JGI IMG/M metagenome (GOLD analysis project Ga0207712, IMG submission 184402) | Switchgrass rhizosphere microbial communities from Kellogg Biological Station, Michigan, USA - KBS S4-4 metaG (SPAdes) (version 2) | ecosystem: Host-associated > Plants > Roots > Rhizosphere... | reverse complement strand
AGATCGCGCTGATTGACATCGTGTTCTCGCTCGACTCGGTGATCACCGCGGTCGGCATGATCAATATCCTGCCGGTGATGATCGCCGCGATCATCCTGGCCGTGCTCGTGATGATCTTCGTGGCCGATCCGATCGGCCAATTCATCGACAGCCATCCGACGATCAAGATGCTGGCGCTGGCCTTCATCATCATGGTCGGCGTGTTCCTGCTGTGCGAAGGCTTCAGCGTGCACATCTCGCGCGGCTACCTGTACTTCGCCATGGCCTTCTCGGCCGCGGTCGAGGTGTTGAACCTGCTGGCGCGCCGCCGCCGCCGTGGCCGCGGTACGGTGCCGCCGGCCCTCTAGCGCCCGTCGCTTGCAAGCGCGTCGCGGCTCGCGCACGCTAGGCCGTCCGGCCGCCGCGCCGTCGGGTCATCGAGGGAGGAATAGCCATGCGTAGCCTGCGTATGTTGTTCGTCGTTGCGGTTGCCGTCCTGCTGTCTGGGTGCGGCTACAACGCGATCCAGTCCAAGGACGAAGGCGTCAAGGCGGCATGGTCCGAAGTGCTGAACCAGTACCAGCGCCGCGCCGACCTGGTGCCGAACCTGGTCAACACGGTGAAAGGCTACGCGCAGCACGAAGAAGAAGTGTTCACCAAGGTCACCGAGGCGCGCGCGAACGTCGGCAAGATCACGATCTCGGCCGACGACCTGGCCGACGAAGCCAAGCTGAAGCAGTTCCAGGCGGCGCAAGGCGAATTGTCGAGCGCGCTGTCGCGCCTGATGGCGGTCAGCGAAAACTATCCGCAGCTGAAAGCCGACGGCCTGTTCCAGAACCTGCAGGCGCAGCTCGAAGGCACCGAGAACCGCGTCACCGTCGCGCGCAACCGCTACATCCAGGTCGTGCAGGACTACAACACCTTCGTGCGCCAGTTTCCGAACAACCTGACCGCGATGATCTTCGGCTACAAGCCCAAGGCGAACTTCTCGGTCGAGAACGAAAAGCAGATCTCGACGGCGCCGACGGTCGACTTCAGCAAGCCGGCACCAGCCGAACCGAAGCCGCAGAACTAGGCACCCGCCGATGCGCGCGTTGCGCCGGCTGCCGATGCTGGCCCTCGGATGCGTGCTCGCCTTCGCCGCCGCGGCGGCCGATGGCGACACGCTGCCGAGCGGCGTGCAGGCCGTGCCGGCGCTGAGTGCGCGCGTCACCGACCTCACCAACACGCTCGACGCGCAGCAGAAGCAGACGCTCGAAGGCGAGCTCGCCGCGCTGGAGCAGCGCAAGGGCTCGCAGCTCGGCGTCCTGATGGTGCCGACGACGCAGCCGGAAGACATCGCGCAATACGCGATCCGCGTGGTCGACGCGTGGAAGCTCGGGCGCAAGAACATCGACGACGGGGCCTTGCTGATCGTCGCCAAGAACGACCGGCGCGTGCGCATCGAAGTCGCGCGCGGCCTGGAAGGCGCGATTCCGGACGCGGCCGCCGCGCGCATCATTCGCGAATACGTCACGCCGAAGTTCCGCGCGAACGACTACTACGGCGGCATCCACGACGCGACCGACGCGATGACCAAGCTGATCGACGGCGAGCAGTTGCCGCCGCCGCTGACCGACGACCATCTCGAACGCAATCGCGACGGCATCTTCAACGCGGTGATCTTCGCGTTCTTCATCGGCATCTGGGCACGCGGCATGTTCGGACGGCTGTCCGCGCCGCCGCGCGCCGGTCTCGTCGGCCTCGTGACGGGCGGCGCCGGTTGGTTGCTCAGCGGGTTCCTGCCGCTCGGCATCGGCCTCGGCGTGGTCGGCCTGGTGCTCGGCCTGCTCGGCGGCGGTGGAGGCGGCGGGTTCGCCAGCGGCGGCGGGTCGGGCGGCTGGGGCGGCGGTTTCGGAGGAGGCGGCTTCGGCAGCGGGGGCTTCGGTGGCGGCGGTGGTGGTGGTGGCGGCGGTTTCAGCGGCGGCGGCGGCGTCTCGGCCGGCGGCGGCGCATCGGGGAGCTGGTGATGCGCTGGCTGACTCATTTGGTCTCCGGATCGAGCGCGAAGACGCATTTCCCGCCGGCCACGCTCGATGCGATCCAGCATGCGATCGCGGCGAGCGAGCATCGCCATGCCGGCGAAATCGTATTCGCCGTCGAAGGCAGCCTGCCGCAAGCCCAGCTGCTGCGCGGACTGACTCCGCGCCAGCGTGCCCACGAAGTGTTCGCGCACCTGCGCGTCTGGAACACCGAACACAACACCGGCGTGCTCGCCTACGTGCTGATCGCCGACCACGCGATCGAGATCGTCGCCGATCGCGGTATCGCGGCGAAGGTCGCCGAGGACGAGTGGCGCGCCGTCTGCGCGCTGATGCAGCAGCGGTTCTCGGCAGGCGACTATCGAGCGGGCGCGCTCGCCGGCGTCGATGCGATCACGCAGATTCTCGTGCGGCACTTCCCATCCGATGGCCGGCGCGATGCGGACGAGCTGCCGGATCGGCCGGTGTTGTTGTAGGCCGATCGGCGGGCGATCTCAGTCGTTCGTTTCGAACAGGGCGCCCAGGGCTTCGCGATCGCAGATGCCGGGCAGGCAGGTCGTGCCGCGGCAGAGGAAGGCCGTCACGCTCGACGTGCTGCTTGCGGGGGGCAGCGTCGAAGGCACGGCAGCCGATGCTTCGATCACGTACACGTCGGCGTTCGCGTCGAGCCGCCGCACGTCGGCGCACCATTGCGCGGCGGCCGGCGCGTCGTCGTGGCGGATCACGACGCGCATACGCGGATCGAGAAACTCATCCAGCGCGAGCAGCAAGCTGCAGCAGCCTTCGGGGTATTGCGACAGCGTCGGCCACCCCGCGCGCAGCGTGCGTTCGGCCGCGTCGAGGTAACGCACCTCGCCGAGCAGGTGGCCGAGCTTGAGCAAGGCTCGCGCGGCGACGCCATTGCCCGAGGGCAGCGATTCGTCCATGAAGGGCCTGGGGCGCTGCGGCAGCGCTTCGGCATCGTGCGAGGTGAAGAAGAAGCCGCCGCCCTGGCGGTCCTCGAATCGTTCGAGCAGCGTATCGGCAAGGGCGATCGCCCAGTCGAGGTCCTGCGTGCGCCAGCGCAGCTGCAGCATCGCGAGCAAGGCGTCGAGGAGGAACGCATGGTCGTCGAGGTAGGCGCGGAATTTCGTTTCTCCGCGCGCGTGGCTGGCGTACAGGCGTCCGTGCTGCCACAGGCGGTCGCGTAGAAAATTCAGCGCGAGCTCCGCTTGCTCCCGCAAGGCGGGAAGGTCCGGCTGCGCTTGCAATGCGCGCGCGGCACCGGCCATCGCCAGCGCGTTCCACGCCGTGAGGATCTTGTCGTCGAGGCCGGGACGGATACGACGATCGCGCACGACCAGCAGTTTTTTTCGCGCGCGCTGCCATCGTTCGTGTGCGGCCGCTTGCGGCAGATCGAGCGCGCGCGCGGCTTCGGCCAGCGTTTCCACTTCGCGCAGGTGCCAGGCGTGATGCTCGAAGTTCGCCGGCTGGTCGAGTCCGAAGCGGCGTTCGGCGAGCGCGAATTCGCCGTCGTCGAGCAGCGCTCGAATCTCATCGCGTTGCCAGACGTAGTAGCGGCCTTCCTCGCCCTCGGAATCGGCGTCGAGCGAACTCCAGAAGCCGCCGCCAGGCGCGCTCATCTCGCGCGTCAGCCAGTCGGCGCAGTCGCGCGCAGCATCGACAAACGCCGGTTCGTCGAAACGCGCGCCGGCGGCGGCATACAGCGGCAGCAGCTGCGCGTTGTCGTAGAGCATCTTCTCGAAGTGCGGGATATCCCACTCGGCGTCGACGCAGTAGCGAAAGAAACCGCCGCCGAGATGGTCGCGCAGGCCGCGCTCGGCCATGCACGTGAGCGTCAGGCGCGCCATGGCTGCGGGGTCGTCCTCCAGCCGGCGTGCCGGCGCAGGCCGGGATACCGTGTCGGTATCTTCTGCCGAAGACGCTGGGTCCCGGCGTGCGCCGGGATGACGAGAGGTAGACGCTGGGTCCCCGTGTGCGCCGAGATGAGGAGATGTAGACGCCGGGTCCCCGCGTTCGCCGGGTTGACGGGGAGGGGAATCTTCCACGGATCGGGAGGACGCCAGCAGCAGCTCGATTTCGCTCGCGTGCGGAAACTTCGGGCCGCCGCGACGGCCGCCGTTGTCGGCGTCGAATTGGTCGGCGATGCGTGCAAGGGCACGATGGATTGGCGCATAGTCGACTGCATCCGTATGCGCCGCATCGTGGCCGTGGTCGGCAAGGAAGTTCGCGAGCGCGCCGTTCTGCGTGCGCACTTCGTCGGGCTTTTCGTCGAACCAGCGGCGCACGCCCTGCAGCACCTGGATGAACGCGGGCATGTTGTGGCGCGGCGTCTTCGGAAAATACGTGCCGGCGAAGAACGGCAGCAGGTCGCCGGGCGTCAGGAACATCGTCAGCGGCCAGCCACCGCCGCGCCGCGCGAGCGCCTGGTGGGCGAGCTGGTAGACCTTGTCGATATCGGGCCGCTCCTCGCGATCGACCTTGATGTTGACGTACAGCGCGTTCATAGCGCGGGCCGTGTCCGCGTCTTCGAAGCTCTCGTGCGCCATCACGTGGCACCAGTGGCAGGCGGCGTAGCCGATCGAGAGCAGGATCGGCTTGTTCTCGCGGCGTGCCGTGGCCAGCGCTTCGTCGCACCACGGCCACCAATCGACAGGATTGTCCGCGTGCTGGCGCAGGTAGGGGCTGGTTTCCGTGGCGAGATGGTTGGGCATGGTGGAAGTGTATTCCGCGTCGCGGTCGGAGCGGTGTACGGAGACGGGCTTCCCGGCAGCGCGAGACACCATCCCCACCCAACCCTCCCCTTGAAGGGGAGGAATCGAGCGGACCACTTGGGGAAATCGAGGCGATGCGGCTTGTCGCAGTGGCTGGGAGGGGCTACCGTGCGCGGCCTTCACCACCGCGGGGCGCGATCGTGTCCGACTCAATCGAATATCCAGCCCTTTACCTCAAGCGCGGCGAGGATGCCCGTTTGCGTGCCGGACATCTGTGGGTGTTCTCGAACGAGGTCGACGTCGCGCGCTCGCCGTTGAGTGGATTCGAGCCGGGGGAGGTCTGCGCGATCGTCGATCATCGCGACAAGCCGATCGGCATCGGCTACGTCAATCCCAATTCGTTGATTGCGGCGCGGCTCGTCTCGCGCGGCATCGAGCATGCGCTCGACCGTTCGCTGTTCGTGCATCGCCTCAACGTCGCCCTGGGTTTGCGCGAGCGCCTGTATGCCGAGTCGTACTACCGGCTCGTGTTCGGCGAATCCGATGGCTTGCCCGGCTTGACGCTCGATCGTTTCGGCGACGTGCTGGTCGGCCAGATCACGACGGCCGGCATGGAGCGGCAGAAGGACGAGCTCACCGCAGCGATCGTGAAGGTGCTCAAGCCGCGCCAGCTCTGGTGGAAGAACGACGCATCGATCCGCGCGATGGAGCAGTTGCCCGACTATGCCGACATCGGCCATGGCGAGTACGGAGGCGAGACGATCGCGCGCGAAGGCGGTCTCGACTTCGTCGTCGACCCGGTCGGTGGACAGAAGACCGGCTGGTTCTACGACCAGCGCGAGAATCGCGATCAGCTCGCGCGCTTCGTCGAAGGCAAGCGCGTGCTCGACATGTTCAGCTATCTCGGCGCTTGGGGCCTGCGCGCTGCGGCAGCCGGCGCGAGCGAAGTCGTCTGCGTCGACGCCTCCGCGGCGGCTGTCGAAGCCGTCGCGCGCAATGCCGAGCGCAACGGTTTGTCCGACCGCGTGACGGCCGTACGCGCCGACGCGTTCGATCATCTGAAGGCGCTGCGCGAGGCGCGCGAGCACTACGACGTCGTGATCCTCGACCCGCCGGCCTTCATCAAGCGCAAGAAGGATTTCACCGAGGGACGCATCGCGTATCGCCGCCTCAACGAACTCGGCATGCAGGTACTGGGCAAGGACGGCGTCCTGGTGACCTGCTCGTGCTCGCACCACATGCCGCGCGCGGCCCTGGTCGAGGCGGTCCAGCAGGGCGTGCGCCATCTCGACCGCCAGGCGCAGCAGCTGATCCAGCTGCAGCAGGCGCCGGACCATCCGGTGCATCCGGCGATTGCCGAGACCGACTATCTCAAGGGGTATGTCTTTCGCGTACTGCCGGCGTGACCAGTCAGTCGTCGAATCCGTTCCGAAAAATGGGGTCTGGCACGGGCAGGGTGAAATCGATGTGATCGAGCGCGTCGCCCTGCGCGAGCGGAATCGGCGTCGGTTGCACCGACGAGGGGTCCTGTCCGTCCGTCGGACAGGGGCGGTCCATGTAGAACGCACATCCCCAGCCATTGTCGGCGCGCGCGTAATACGTCCCGGGTGGCCACGCAGGGGTCTCGTAGAGACCTGCGTAGTCGGTTGAACCTCTCCACACCGTGTTGAAATTCGAATCGTACAGCCACACCGCCGCGAAGGCAGACGGCGTACCCGACGAAAACAGCGTGTGCCCGGATACCGACGCGCCCAGCTGCATCGCAAAATCGACACCGTCGAGATGGTCACCTGGCTGAATGGCGAAGTCCTGCCCCTGCGCATTGCAGTTCTGACCGAAGATGCACGCGATGCCCGGATACACCTGGTCGACGTAGGGCCGACCGCTCACGGTGAGGACGTGGATTTGCGCGGCGTCCTGCACGTCGAGCGTATAGGCGCCGGTATCGGCATCGGATATCGCGATGGATGAAAGCAATCCGCAGTTGCCGTTTTCACAGACGGCTTCCTCCACGCGGATGCCGCCGAGCGGATGTCCATCCGCAGCATCGACGATCGTGCCGCTGATCGTCGCGATCGGATGGAACGTGAAGTCGACTCCGTCATGCGTGATGCCCGTCGAGACCTCCAGCGGGGTTGCTGTCGTCACCGGCGGGCAATTCTCGTAGATGCAGGTGATTCCCGGATACAACTGCCCATAGTCGCTGTAGGGATAGCTCGAGTCGACCACTTCGAGGTAATACGTTCCTTCCGGGATCCCTTCGAGCGCATAGCTTCCGTCATCGGCAGTGACGATCGTCGGCAGGTAGGGGCCGTAGTCGTCGCCGTTGGCGTCGAAGAGGTTGAAAGCGAGCGAATGGCCGGCGAGCGGCATGCCGGTGTAGCCGTCGAATACCTTTCCGGCCAGCGTGCCCCCGGCGGAAAGGTCGAAATCGATCGGGCTCGATGCTTCGCCATCAGCCAATATGACGGGCGTGAACGGATAGTCACCGGCAAAGGCGCCGCGGTCGAGGTGGTCGTAGCACTGGGGTACCGAATTCTGGTAGGGACCGCCCGCGCATATCTGATACGAGCCTGCCGGAAGTCCACTCACGGCGAAACTGCCGTCGGCCGCCGAGCTGGTCGAAGCGAAAGGAAGGTCCACGCAATCGTTCTCTGCCGACGGCAGGCACTGTGCGACGAGATTCATCCCTTCTGCCGGCGATCCATCCGCAGCCCAACGCACATGGCCGGCGACACTGGCCGAGCGATGCAGCGCGATGTCGATCTGGACGTCCTGCGCCGCCGCGTCGAAACTGCCGTGGCCATCCGTGTAGCCATCCACATGGGCGAGTACCCGACACCCCACTGCGCTGAACTCGGCACAACTGCCGGTCCATTCGTAGGTTCCATCGTCGCTCGTGCTCGTCGTGGCGATCGTGGCGTAGGTGAAAATACCTTTCGCCTGGATCAGGACCGTCGCACCCGCCATGGGCGCCAGAGTCGCCGCATCTGAAATGACGCCGTGCGCGTGCGTTTGCGCCATGATGGAGCCGCAGGAAAATAGCGCCCACAGTGCCACGGCAGCGCGTGCTGCCAATATTCTCGACACACCCGTCCCCTTTTTCCAGTCGCCTGGTCCGGTGATTCTAAGCGGTAGAATGGCCGCCGGGATGGCGGGCCCTCGATGGATGGGCGAAACTTACATCTCGTCGGGCGGCTTCCTTTCCGCCGCGCCCCACCGGTTGCAACGCTGAATCCGATTCGAGCCCACGCGTGCCCTATTTCGTCGATTTCGATCCCGTCTTGTTCTCCCTCGGCCCGGTGGAAGTGCACTGGTACGGCATCATGTACCTGCTCAGCTTCGCCGGTGCCTGGTGGCTGGGCCAACGCCGCCGCGCGGCAGGACGGCTGCCGGTCACGGCGGACCAGTTTTCCGATCTGGCGTTCTACGTGATGCTCGGCGTCATCGTCGGCGGGCGCCTGGGCTACATGTTCTTCTACAACTTCGCCGAGCTGATCGCCCACCCGGCCAGCATCATCCGCGTGTGGGAAGGCGGCATGTCGTTCCATGGCGGCCTGCTCGGCGTGCTGGTTGCCGGCTTGCTGTGGACGCGCAAGCACCGGCTGCACTTCTTCGACGTGATCGACTTCGTTGCGCCGCTCGTGCCGATCGGTCTCGGCCTCGGGCGCCTCGGCAATTTCATCAACGGCGAACTCTGGGGCAGCCTGACCGACAAGCCGTGGGGCATGATCTTTCCGAATGCGCTGCAATCGCTGAACAAGACGCACGACGAATTGCGTGAGATGTACCTGGCCGGCCAGTTGAACGATCAGGCGCGGCATCCTTCGCAGTTGTACGAAGCCGGTCTCGAAGGCCTCGTGATGTTCGCGATTCTCTGGTTCTATTCACGCAAGCCGCGGCCGCGCTATGCGGTGTCGGGCATGTTCGCGCTGCTCTACGGCGTCTTCCGCTTCGCGATCGAGTTCGTGCGCATTCCCGACGTGCAGCTCGGCTATCTCGCGTTCGGCTGGGTCACGATGGGGCAGATTCTGTCGCTGCCGCTGATCGTCGTCGGCCTGTTCCTCCTGTGGCTGTCGCGGCGTGCGCCGACGCTCGAGCCGCGGATCGTCGATTCGGAGACGAGCGATGCGCCAGTATCTTGATCTGTTGCGGCACGTACTCGATCACGGCACGGAGAAATCCGATCGCACCGGCACCGGCACGCGCAGCGTGTTCGGCTGGCAGATGCGTTTCGATCTCGGGCAGGGCTTCCCGCTGGTCACGACGAAGAAGCTGCATCTGAAGTCGATCGTGCACGAGCTGATCTGGTTCCTGCGCGGCGAGACGAACACGCGCTATCTGAAGGAAAACGGCGTTTCGATCTGGGACGAGTGGGCCGTCGACGGCCAGCTCGGTCCGGTCTACGGCAAGCAGTGGCGCAGCTGGTCCGCTCCGGACGGCCGCACGATCGACCAGATCGCCTGGGTACTCGACGAGATCGCGCGCAATCCCGATTCGCGCCGCCTGATCGTCAGCGCCTGGAACGTCGCCGACCTGCCGAAGATGGCGTTGCAGCCGTGCCACACGATGTTCCAGTTCTACGTGGCCGAAGGAAAACTGTCCTGCCAGCTCTACCAGCGCTCCGGCGACATCTTCCTCGGCGTGCCGTTCAACATCGCCAGCTATGCGCTGCTGACGCACATGGTCGCGCAAGTGTGCGGCTTGGCGCCCGGCGACTTCGTGCACACGCTCGGCGATGCGCACCTGTACTCGAACCATTTCGAGCAGGCGCGCGAGCAGCTCACGCGCGAGCCGCGGCCGCTGCCCAAGCTCGTGCTGAACCCCGACGTGCGTTCGCTGTTCGACTTCCGTTACGAAGACATCGCGTTCGTCGACTACACGCCGCACGCGGCGATCAAGGCGCCGGTGGCGGTGTGAGCGAGGTCAGTCTGATCGCTGCGCTCGATCGCAATCGGGCGATCGGCCGCGAGGGCGCGATGCCCTGGCACCTGCCCGACGATCTGAAGCGTTTCAAGGCCCTCACGCTCGGCAAGCCGGTGCTGATGGGGCGCAAGACCGCGCTCGCGATCGGCCGCGCGTTGCCGGGCCGCGAGAATCTCGTGCTGAGCCGCGGTGCCGCAGCGCCGTTTGCCGGCCAGCGCGTCGTGCGCTCGCTCGACGAGGCAATCGAGCAAGCCGGCAGCGCCGAGCTCGCCGTGATCGGCGGCGGCGAGGTCTATGCGCTCTCGCTGCCGCGTGCGACGAAGCTTCATCTCACGTGGATCGAAACCGCAGCGGCCGGTGCCGATGCGTTCTTTCCGCGTTTCGACGCGACCGATTGGATCGAGACGGCGCGCAAGCCGCATGCGCGCGATGCGCGACACGAATACGCGTTCGCGTTCGTCGACTACGCCAGGCGCTAGCCGGCGACGCGGCACCCGCGCGAGCGGGCGTCGCGTCGCATCGATTCAGCGCATGCCGCCGGACGCGAGCAGCGTCTCGCCGGTCAGCCAGCCCGAGTCCGCCGAGGCGAGGAACACCGCGATCGTCGCGATGTCTTCCGGCTGGCCGAGACGGCCGAGCGGCGTCTGCGCGACCATCTGCTTCTCGAAGTCGCTGCCGATGATGCCCATCGCGTGCACGCCTTCGGTCTCCACGCCGCCCGGATTGATCGAGTTGACGCGGATCTTGCGCGGACCGAGTTCCTTCGAGAGCACGTGCGTGATCGTGTCGACCGCGCCTTTCGTCGCCGTGTAGACGGCCGTGCCGGGAAGACCGAGCGAACTGGCGGTCGAACCGATGTTGATGATGCTGGCGCCGCCGTCGCCGAAGTGCTTCACGGCTTCCTTCGTCGCGAGCAGCAGGCCGAGTACGTTCGTGTTGAACTGGCGATGGAATTCCTCTTCGGTCACTTCCTCGATCGGCGCGAAGCGGTAGACGCCGGCGTTGTTGACCAGGATGTCGAGCGGGCCGAACGCCTTCTTCGCATCGGCGAACAGACGCTGCACGTCGGCTGCCTTCGACACGTCGCCCTGCACAGCGACCGCCTTGCCGCCCTTGGCGGCGATCTCGGCGACGACGCGGTCGGCGCCTTCCTTGCTGGATGCGTAGTTCACCACGACCGCCGCGCCTTCGGCCGCCAGCGCCTTGGCGATGCCGGCGCCGATGCCTTTCGATGCGCCCGTTACCACGGCCACTTTGCCTGTCAGTTTGCTCATCTGCGTTTCCTCGATGGATTGTCGGGTCAATAATTAGACGATTGTCTAATCATCTAATCGACAAGGGGCGCACCGGGGAGGTTTCAAGGGGCCTGAGTCAAATCTTCGCGAGCAGGTCCAGATAGGCGTGCAGGACGTCGCGCTGCAGGACGAGGCGGGCGAACTTGCCCTCGCGGACGATCTGGATCAGGCCGGCCGTCTCCAGTTCCTTCATGTGGTGGGACAGCGTCGCGGCGCTGATCGGGTGCGACTCGTGCAGCACGCTGCACGGCAGCGGCTCGCACTGCTCGCCGATCTGCTTGAGGATCTGCTGGCGCCGCGGCTCGGCCAGCGCGCGCGCGATCAGCGCGACCTGGCGTTCGTTCAGGCGAATCCGCTTGGCCGTCGTCATGGCGCCGCCTCGACCCTGCGATGGCTGCGCAGGATGCTCAGTCCTGTTCCTTGCCCGGCGTCGGCTTGCGATCCGACTTGATGCTGACGAACTCCGGCTCCTCGCTGTCCAGGCGCAGCGCCGTCAGCGAACCGCCCCAGACGCAGCCGGTATCGATCGCATGCACGCCCAGGCCCGCGAAGCGGCCGAGCGTGGACCAGTGGCCGCAGACGACACGGATGTCGCGCCGCAGCTGCCCAGGCACTTCGTACCATGGGTAGAGGCCGGGCCGCTGCGTACCGGGCGTGCCCTTGTCGCCGAAGGCGATGCGCCCACGCACGTCGCAATAGCGCATGCGCGTGAAGACGTTGATGCCTGCGCGCCAGCGGTCGATGCCGCGCAGCTTCGGCGTCCACAGGTCCGGCTTGTTGCCGAACAGCTGCTTGAGCAGGCGGCGGTAGCCGTCGCTGCGCAGCTTGTCCTCGATCTCGCGCGCGACTTCCTCCGCCTGCTGCACGGTCCAGCGAGGGAAGAGGCCCGCGTGGACCAGCAGGAAGCCGAGGTCGCGGTCGACGTGCAGCAGGTTCTGCCGGCGCAGCCAGCCGATCAGCTCGTCGCGGTCCGGCGCGAACAGCACTTCGCGCAGCTCCGGGTTCACGCGGCCCTGTTCCTCGCGCTTGCGTTCGGCGATCGACAGCAGCGAGAGGTCGTGGTTGCCGAGCGCGACGATCGCGCGGTCGCCCAGTCCCTTGACCGTGCGCAGCACGGCCAGCGACTGCCCGCCGCGGTTGACCAGGTCGCCGCAGAACCAGAGTTTGTCGGTAGCGGGATCGAAGCGGAGCTTTTCGATCAGGCGGACAAGTTCATCGTGGCAGCCCTGGACGTCGCCGATGGCCCAAGTCGCCATCAGTGCAGCGTCCTCGGAATCGACAGAACGAAGGCGGGAATGTACGCATCGAAATGCGTGCCGTCGTCGGCGATCATCTGGTAACTGCCGCGCATCGTGCCGAGCGCGGTTTCCAGCACGGCGCCCGAGGTGTACTCGTAGTCGTCGCCCGGCCGCACCCACGGCTGCTCGCCGACCACGCCGTCGCCGTGCACTTCGCGCACCTTGCCGTTGCCGTCGGTGATGACCCAGTGGCGCGACAACAGGCGCGCGCCGACCGTGCCGTGGTTGGCGATCGTGATCGTGTACGCGAATGCATAGCGATTGTCGGCCGGCGCCGACTGGTCGTCCAGAAAGCGTGTGTCGACCGAAATGGTGATGTCGTAGGGCTTCTTGCCGCTCATGGGGTGATTTTCAGGGACGCGGGGCGCGTCGGCAAGTTGTAAAGAGGAAAAAGCGGCGTCGGCCGGTTCACTCCGCCCCGAGACGGGCCGCCAGGGCGACGAACTCGCCCGGTGCCAACTGTTCGGCGCGCGCCTTCGGATCGACGCCGGCGGCGACCATCTGCTCGGGCGCGACGACGCCGTGCAGCGCGTTCGACAACGTCTTGCGGCGCTGGCCGAACGCGGCCTTGACCACGCGCGCGATCGAGCCCGCATCGACCGTGGGACGTTCGGCCGGCGCTCGCGGCGTCAACCGCACGACGGCCGAATCGACCTTCGGCGGAGGCCGGAACGCCGCCGGCGGCACGCCGATCAGCGGTTCGACGCGGCAAGCCAGCTGCAGCATCACCGACAGGCGCCCGTAGACCTTGCTGCCCGGCGCCGCGGCCATGCGGTCGACGACTTCCTTCTGCAGCATGAAGTGCATGTCGCCGATTGCATCGAGGTGATCGATGCAGTGGAACAGGATCGGCGAGGAGATGTTGTAGGGGAGGTTGCCGACCACGCGCAGCGGCACCCCGGCCGCGATTGCGCGAAGATCGACGCCGAGTACGTCGGCGTTGATGATTTCCAGTTCGCCGACGCCTTCGGCGGCGGCGCGCAAGCGCGGAATGAGGTCGCGGTCGAGTTCGATCACGGTCAGCCGGCCGAGCGCGCGCAGCAGCGGCAGCGTCAGCGCGCCCTCGCCGGGGCCGATCTCGACGACGCGGTCGCCCGGCTGCGGGCCGATCGCCTGCACGATCTGGCGCAGGATGCCGGCGTCGTGCAGGAAATGCTGGCCGAAGTGCTTCTTGTGGATGTGGCGGTCGGAAGGCGCATGCATCCGCGCATCGTAGCCGATCGCGCGCACGCGGCCGTCAGGCGCGCATCACGCGACCGGCCACGCGAGCCAGCGCGTCAGCCAGTAGCCGCCGATCGTCAGCCACGCGAACAGCACGAGGGCGAGCACGAGCGGCTTCGGTCCCAGCGCGCGCAGTCGCGAGAAACGCGTTTCCAGGCCGAGTGCGCCCATGGCCATCGCCAGCAGCAAGGTATCGAGGTCGAGCAGGCGGGCGCGCAGGGCGTCCGGCAGCGTGACGACCGAGTTCAGCGCGCACACGCCGACGAAGGCGAGCGCGAACCAGGGGATGCTGATCGCGCCGCGCGCGCCGCCCTTGCGCGCTTCCCAGCCGCCGAGGATGAAGAGGAACGGCACCAGCAGCAACACGCGCGTCAGCTTGACGATCACGGCGGTGTCGGTTGCGGCGGGACTGACCGCATTGCCGATGGCGACCACCTGGGCGACTTCGTGCACGGTCGCACCGGCGTAGATGCCGAAGCCGTTGGCCGGCATGGCCAGGCGGGCGGCGATTTCGGGGTACAGGAAGATGTTGAGCGTGCCGAACAGCACGACGCTGGCGACCGCGATGGCGACCTTGCTCGGCTCGGGCTTGAGCAGGCGCTCGGTAGCGAGCACGGCGGCGGCGCCGCAGATCGCGCTGCCGCAGGCAGTCAGCAGCGCGGTATCGCGATCGAGCCCGAGCCAGCGCCGGCCGATCCACACGCCGAGCGCCAGCGTGCTGGCGACGATCGTGAGGTCGAGCAGCAGCGCGCCCGGCCCCACCGCGGCGATCTGCTGGAAGCTGATGCGCAGGCCGTACAGCACGACGCCGGCGCGCAGCAGGTCGCGCTGCGAAAAACCGATGCCGGGGGCGAGCCGCTGCGGCAGGCGGCTGCCGATCAGGTTGCCGAGCAGCATGCCGATCACGATCGCGAGCGTCAGCGCCGACAGCTGCAGGTGCTGGAACCACGGCGTTGCGGCGAGTCCGAGCCCGGCGAGGCCGATCAGCAGCGTGAAGGCGAGTCCGGGAAGGCGATCGGCGAAGCGGGACATGAGCGGTGGCCGAAGAGTGGGATGCGTGCACTCTAGGAAGAACCGCTATATAAAGATAATCGATACTTCGTATATTCAAGATAAGGATAGCTGATGATAGCGATCAGCCCGCGCCAGCTCGAAGTCTTCAGCGCCATTGCCGCCGCGGGCAGCGTGCGTGCGGCGGCCGAGCAGCTCGGCCTGACCCAGCCGGCCGCGAGCATGGCCCTCGCCGAACTCGAGCGCCTGCTCGGCGCACCACTGTTCGATCGCCAGCAGCGCCGCTTGAAATTGAACGAGCACGGCCGCGCACTGCTGCCGCGAGCGAGGGAGATCGTCGAACGGTTGCGCGAACTCGGCCGCGCTGCCGAGCCCGGCGGCGCGCTTGCGGTCGGCGCCAGCAACACGATCGGCAACTATCTCGTCGGCGACCTGCTCGGCGGCTTCGTCGCCGGCTTTCCGCGCGTGCAGCTCTCGCTGCGCGTCGCCAACAGCCAGCAGATCCTGGCCGGCGTCGTCGATTGCAGCCTGGACATCGGCTGCATCGAGGCGCCGGTCGTGCATGCCGACGTCGAACTGATTCCGTGGCGGCACGACGAGTTGCGCATCTGCGTGCGCCCGGATCATCCGCTGGCGCGGCGGCGGCGCCTTCGGGCCGAGCACCTGGCCGGCCAGCGTTGGATCCTGCGCGAGCGCGGTTCCGGCACGCGCACGGTGTTCGAGCAGGCCAGCCGCGATCTGCTCGGACCGCTCGACGTCGCGCTCGAGCTCGGCCAGAGCGAAGCGATCAAGCAGGCGGTGATCGCCGGCCTCGGCATCGCCTGCCTGCCGAGCGCGGCGATCGCCGATGCCGTGGCGTCGGGGCGCCTGGTCGCGCTGCACACGCCGTTCCTGGTGCTGACGCGCACGCTGGCGCTGGCACTGCATCGAACGCGCTATCGCGGGACCACGCTGCGCGCTTTTCTCGAAAGCTGCCCGGCAAGCGCCGGCTGAGCCGCTGCGCTCAGGCGCCGAGCGCGAGGCCGGGTTCGGTCGCGAGCGCCCGCTGCAATGCCGCCGAAACGCGTTCGGCCGTCGATGCGGAAGGTTTCGCATCGGCATGCCGCAACAGGAAGAAGCTCTTGCGGGCCGGTGCGTAGCGCTCGAAGAAGACATCGAGGTCGGCGTGGACACACCGTTCGAGCGCGCGATCGCGAACGAGGCCGTGTGCCGCCAGGCGCTGTTCCCACCACGACGGACTCGCCCACACCAGATGCCCGTGCATGGGCCAACCCTCGGCGTCGCAATGCAAGGCGCGCCAGAACGAGCCGGGTCCGGCTGCGCGCCATTCGGGCAGGAACGGCGGCGCGACTTCGCCGAACACGTCGTCGGTGCCGAACATCGGCGAGTTGATGAGGAAATAGCCGTCGCGATCGAGCAGCGCGGCGATCCGTTCCAGATAGCGATCGAGCTTCAATGGATTGAGATGCTCGAGGATGTCCATCGCGATGAACGCGTCGAACGGAGCCGGCAGGTCGACCGAGAGCAGATCGCCATAGTGGAGGCGGTTCCTGATCGCCGGATACGCCAGCACGAACGCGAGGTGGCTGATCTCGACGCCGGCGACATCGATGCCCTGCCCGTCGAGCAGGCTCAGCACGGGGCCCGTGAAGCAGCCGAGTTCGAGGCAGCGCTTCGTGCCGAGCCCGGCGACGAGGGCCGCGATGACGCGCTTGTCGATGTCGATGACCGGCGACCAGACACCGAAGCTGTCGTAGTAGCGGTGTTCGAGGATCATCCGCTCGAGCCAATCGAAATCGGCATCGTCGTCGACGAGAAACGTCGTGCTGCCGTCCTCGTTGCGGCGATAGCGGCGTGGATGAAGCTCGGCCAGGTTCGGCAGCAGCGCCGCCGGCACGCGCAGATAGCCTTGCTTCTTGTTGAATTCTTCGGAGGCGACCATGTTGCGCGCGAGTTCGGCGAGCGGCACGCCGGCATCGAGCGCGTCGGCGTGCGTACGCAGGCCGCCCGCATCGGGCTCGCGTCCGAGCAGGCCGCGATACAGCTCGCTGACCAGGTGCTCGGTGCCGGCAGCCGGCGCTGTGCCGCGCCGCCAGAGCGAGAGGAGGCGGGAGAGATTCATCGTGTGCGAGTCCGCGATCGTGTCGTGCTCGATCGGGCCGGGCGCACTTCCACCAGGCGCAGGGCCAGTTCGACCGCGGCGACGAGGCTGCCCGGATCGGCGCGGCCGCTGCCGGCCAGATCCAGTGCGGTGCCATGGTCGACCGACGTGCGGATGTAGGGCAGGCCGAGCGTGACGTTGACGGCATGCCCGAAACCGGCGTGCTTGAGTACCGGCAGGCCCTGGTCGTGATACATCGCGAGCACGGCGTCGTAGTGTTCCAGCTGGGCCGGCACGAACGCGGTGTCGGCCGGTATCGGGCCGCGCACGTCGAAGCCGGCCGCGCGCAGCTGGGTGATCGCGGGCGCGATCTCGTCGATCTCCTCGCGCCCGAGATGACCACCTTCGCCGGCGTGCGGATTGAGGCCGAGCACGGCGACGCGCGGCGCGGCGATGCCGAAGTGCGCGATGAGGTCGTCGCAGAGGATGCGCAGCGTCCGCACGAGACCGGCGCGCTTGATCGCCGCCGGCACGGCGGCCAGCGGCAGGTGCGTGGTGGCGAGCGCCACGCGCAGGTCGCCGCCGCTGACGGCGCGGCCCCCGGCGTGCGCGGCCGTCAACATCATCACGACGTCGCGGTTCGCGCGTTGTGCGAAGAACTCGGTATGGCCGGTGAACGGGATGCCGGCGTCGTTGATCACGCCCTTGTGCACCGGTGCCGTGACGATGGCGTCGAACTCGCCGCCGGCAGCACCGTCGCCGGCACGCGCGAGCGTTGCCAGCACGTAAGCCGCATTGCGCGGATCGAGCGTGCCGGCGATGGCTGGCGTCTGCAGGGACATCGCGGCGACACGGAGGTTTCCGGGCGCTCGCTGGGTGATCGCAACCGCCGGATCGTACGGCGCGATCGCCAGATCGACGCCCGCCGAGCGCGCGGCGGAGGCGAGCAGTTCCGGATCGGCGATCGCCACCAGATCCGCGGCGACCGGGGTGGCCGCGAGTCGCGCAATCAGTTCCGGGCCGATGCCGGCCGGCTCGCCTGCAGTCAGTGCGAGCCGCGGCAGCGTGGCCGCAGGTCGGGACGCCACGTCGCCGGACGCGAAAGCGGGCGCCGGCTTACGGCGCGCTGGGCTTGGCGGGGGCGGCGGCATCCGCTCCGGGCAGGCGGACCTCGACATAGGCTTCGCTGCGGATCTGGCGCACGAAACTGCCGTATTCGTCTTCGGCCTTACGCTGGAACAGGATGTTCTTCGCCTGGTCGCGCTGCAGGTCGCCGGACTTGTCGACGCTGCGCGTGTCGACGACCTGGATGATGTGCCAGCCTGCATTGGTCTCGAACGGCTGCGAGATATCGCCCTTCGCAAGGCCCTTGATCGTGTCCTCGACGCGGGTGCCGTACGCTTCGCCGGAGAACCAGCCGAGATCGCCGCCGAGCCTTGCCGTAGCGTCGTCGTCGGACGACTCCTTGGCGGCCTTCTCGAAGTCCTCGCCCGCGAGGATCTTCTGGCGGACGGCGGCGGCCTTCTTCTCGGCCTGTTCGCTCGAGACCAGTTCGGTCGGTTTGATCAGGATGTGGCGCGCGTGGTACTCGGTGACCATCTGTGCGCCTTCGTCGCGCTTGCCGAACAGCTTGACCAGGTAGAACCCGTTCGGTCCGCGTATCGGCGCGGTGACTTCGCCGTCCTGCAGCTTCTCGGTCGCGTCGATGAAGGCCGGCGGCAACTCGTTGCGCGGGCGCCAGCCGAGATCGCCGCCCTGCAGGGCATTGTCGGCATTGGAGTAGCGGATCGCCGCAGCGGCGAAATCCATGCCGCCGTCGATCTGCTTCTTCGCCTCGTCGGCCTTGCGGTGCGCTTCGTCGACCTGGTCCGGCGTCGCGCCGTCGGGCACGTTGACCAGGATGAAGCCGACGTGCAGCTGGCCGCGCGTGACGTTGCCGTTCTTGATCAGGCTGTCGATCTCGGCATCGCTGACCTGCACGCGGCTCTGCGCGATGCGCTGGCGCAGGCGCTGCAGGATGAGCTGCTCGCGCACGCCCTTGCGGAACTGGTCGTAGTCCATGCCCTGCGCCTGGAGCGCGCTGCGCAGCTGGCCGACGTCGAGCTTGTTCTGCGAGGCGATCTGCGCCAGACCCTGGTCGACTTCGGCATCGGACACCTTCACGCCGGTGGAGTCGGCGCGCGCCACCTGCAGTTTCTGGTTGATCAGGCGATCGAGCACCTGCCGTTCGAGCACGTCGCGCGGCGGCAGCTGCTGCGGGCTGTTGGCGAACTGCGCGGTGACGCGTGCGACGTCGCGGTCGAGCTCGCTCTGCAGCACGACGTCTTCGTCGACGACGGCAACGATGCGGTCGAGCGGCGTGCCGGGCGAGGTCTGCGCGGGGGTGGCCGGGGCGGCCAGCGCGAGGAAGGAGATCAGGACAGCGGCGAAGACAGGTTTCATAGGATTTCCGGACAGGCGGTGCGCGCGGCACCGGCGAAGCAGAGCGGCAATTGTAGCGGCCGGTCGGCGCAGGGCCGACCGGCCTTGCACCATGAGACAACCGGATCGGCCGATCCGTTCGCGGGCGCCGCAGCGCCCGCTGGGGCTAACTCACTGATAGCCAAGGATAGCATTCCGCAGGAACGAGTCGGTCTTCTGGCCGACCGAGCCGACGCCCTTGAACTCCAGCTCGAAGTAGATCGCGCTGTCGCTGTCGCCCTCGATGTTGCGGATCCAGCGCCGCGCGAGCACGCGGAAGGCCACGCAGCAGGTGTCGTGTTCGACGCCGATGAAGCGCTCGAGGTTGCGGCCGTCCTTGCCGTGCGGATCGGTCGGCGACGCCAGCGGGTCGTTCAGGGCATAGTTCTCGCGGGCGATGATGCGCCAGCTCGGCGTGATCGGCACCGCGGCCGAGACGTCGACTTGTTCGAGGAAGTCGCGGCGGAAGCGGTACGAGAAGTTCACGATGCCGTCGTCGCCGAAGCGGTTCTGCACGGTGAACGTGGACAGGTCGGTCTGGTGCGAATTGGGGTTCCACTGCTGGTCGAGGATGAAGCGCCAGCGGTCGGACAGATGCAGGTCGATTTCGCCGTCGTACGCCGAGCCCGAGTAGTCGGTGGCCGGCACATTCGGCAGCTGCACGCGCTGCGGCGAGAAATAGCGGATTTCGCCGATGCTCGCGGACAGGCGCTCGGTGCCGGTCGAGTCCTCGAGGAAGCGCGTGGTCAGCGCGAGCGACAGGTTGTTCGCGTCCATCTGGCGGTCGGCGCCGACGAAACCGTTGCTGCGGAACAGCTGGCTGAAACTGAAAGGCACCTCGGCCGTGTCGAAGATCGGCAAGTCGTTCTGGTTGCGATACGGGACGCGCAGGTAGTAGGCGCGCGGTTCCAGCGTCTGCGTCCAGGCCTCGTCGTTGATCGAAAGGCTGCGCTCGAAGATCAGGCCGGTGTCGAGGCTGAAGATCGGCACGCCGCGCGTCAGGCTGCTCTTGGTAACGAACGGCTGCGCCGGATCGTCGCCGACGTGGCTGAGGTCGTAGGCGGTGTAGCGATAGCCGAGCTGCGGCCGGATGAAGTACGACGAGGTCTCGATCGGATACGACAGGTACGGGAACAGGTCGATGCGCTGGCCTTCCAAGGGCTGCACGCGCACCGAATCCGGGCCGTTTGCGCCGGCGAGCCAATAGCTGCTCTTGCCGAAATCGATGTATTCGGCGGTGCCGCCGGCGACGAGGTCGCCGAGCACCGTATCCTCGGCGTTGAACGTCATGCGCGGCAGGCGCCGGTAGGGCGTGTACTGGTCGCCGAGGGTCGGATCGGTGATCTGCAGTTCGTCGCCGCCGAAGCTGGCGTTCCACCAGGTGCCGTGGCCGTACACGTAGGCGCTGGACGGCAGGAAGCTGATTGCCGAGGTGTACAGGCCGCGCCCGAAGTCCTCGAAATAGCGGTCGTCGGACACGCGGTTGATATCGACGCCGACGCCCCAGTTCGGTCCGAACGAGCTGACGTCCTTCCACTTGTACCACCAGCGCGTGCTCGGCAGGCTCTCGTCGTAGAGGGCTTCCTCGTCGGGCACTTCGCTGTCGTGGCCGATGTATTCGACGTTCAGCTGGCCGGCATTGGTGTCGGTCAGATAGCGGAATTCGCCACCGAGCATGAAGCCGCGATCGGTCATCAGGCGTGGCAGCAGCGTGGCGTCGTAGTTCGGCGCGAGGTTGAAATAGTACGGCGCCGTGACGTCGAGGCCGCGGCGGCTGCTGTAGCCGATCATCGGCGTCAGGAAGCCGCTTTCGCGACGGTCGTCGAGCGGAAAGCGCATGTACGGCAGCCAGAACACCGGCACGTTGTGGACGCGGAACGTCACGCTGTGCGCGGTACCGACGCCGGCGGCTTCGTCCAGTTCCATCTCGCGCGCCGCGAAGGCCCACTGCTGGTCGTCGATGTCGCAGGTCGAGAAGGTCGCGTCGGTCAGGTTCGCGTGATCGACGTCGTCCATCACCGCGACCGAGGCGATGCCGTTGCCGCGCGAGCTCAGCAGCTGGTAGCGCAAGCCGTCGAGCGTGCAGCGGTCGAGATCGGCGTTGCCGCGGGCCCGGTCGGCCGACATCAGCATGCCGCGGTCCTGATAGCGCACGTTGCCGTCGGCGGTGTAGTCGGTGGTCTCGGTGTCGTAGGTGATCTTGTCGGCGCGCAGGAACAAGTCGAGCTGCTTGATCTGCGCCTCGCCCTTCAATACGTAGTGCGTCTTGTCGGTGCTCTGCACGTTCAGCGCGCTGGCGTCCTTCGCCACGCTGCCGCGGTCGCCCTCGGTGGGCAGGCCCGGCACGTAGAAGTCGAGCAGGTCGTTCTTCTTGCACATTTCCCAGCTGATCGGCTTCTTCGGGCACTTGAAGACGCCGACGGGACAGCTCGGGGCGTCGTCGTCAGCCTGCGCGACGGCCGGCA
>Ga0207712_10000898_pt1 | contig 21572 bp, 18 predicted proteins | sample KBSS44metaG_FD_184402 | JGI IMG/M metagenome (GOLD analysis project Ga0207712, IMG submission 184402) | Switchgrass rhizosphere microbial communities from Kellogg Biological Station, Michigan, USA - KBS S4-4 metaG (SPAdes) (version 2) | ecosystem: Host-associated > Plants > Roots > Rhizosphere... | reverse complement strand
TGGCGACTTTCAGCTACCCGCCCGGCCAGGCGGCCGCGCCGCACAAGCATCCCGGCTCGCTGTTCGCCTACGTGCTCGAAGGCCAGGTGATCTCGCAGCTCGAAGGCCAGCCCGCCAAGACCTACAACGTCGTCGACAGCTGGTATGAGCCGCCGGGCGCGCATCACGTCGTGTGCAAGAACGCGAGTGCCACGCAGCCGGCCAAGCTGCTGGTGTGGGCGATCGCGGGCGCGAACGAGCCGATCAAGCAGAAGCTGACGGCGTCTCCGTAGCGATCTGCTGCGAAAGCGCACGACCTCGCTAGCGTGCCGAGCGATGAGCCGCGTCCGGCATCGCAGGCCACCTCGCGCATCGGCCTCAGGCGAACACGTCGATGCCTTGCGCGAGCAGGCTCGCCAGTCGCTTCTGCCGCAGCTGGTCGAGCCACCATGCGAGCGCGCGGCCCTTGTGGTCGCCGCGCCAGCCGACGTACAGCGTGTTCGGTTCGCGCGGGTCCGCCACGCGTTTCTCGAGCAGTTCGCCGCGTCTGAGCAGCGAGGCCACGCGCGCACGCGGCAGCCAGCCGACGCCGAGGCCGTCGCGCTGCGCGTCGATTTTCGCGCGCATGCTCGGTACGGCGAGCGTAGCCTGTCCGCCGAGCACGCCGTAGCCGCGTACGTCCGGACGGCGCGACGAGTCGGCGACCACGACCGCGCGGTGCGCCGCGATCGTCTCGCGCTGCAGCGGTTCGGCGGCGCCGGCCAGCGGATGGCGCGGCGCGACCGCGAAGACCCACGCCGTCACGCCGAGTTCGAACCATTGCAGTTTCGGAATCACCGGCGGCTCGTTGGTCGCGCCGATGACGAGCTGGGCGCGACCGTCGCGCAGCGCTTCCCAGGTTCCGCCGAGCACTTCGTGGGTGATGCGCAGGCTGACGCCGGAGCGCAGCTTGTCGAACGCGCGGATCACCGGAACCAGCGTCTCGAATTCGAGCAGCTCGTCGCTGACGATCCACAGGCGATCCTCCCAGCCCCCGGCGATCTGCTTGACCCGATGCGTCAGGCGCGAGACGTCCTGCATCAGGCGCGCCGATTCCTGCGCCAGCAATTGCCCGGCCGGCGTCAGCTGCAGGCGGTAGCGGCGGCGGTCGAACAACAGCGCGTCGAAACGCGCTTCGAGCTGGCGCGCGGCATGCGAAACGGTCGAAGGCGCCTTGCCCAGGCGGGCGGCAGCGCGCGACAGGCTGCCGCTGTCGCGAATCGCTTCCAGCAAGGCCAATTCGGGCTCGGACAACATGTTCGATCCTTTCGAACGAGTTCATCGAATCGATGCTACGGCAAAACGAGCGCGTCGGCGCAGGATGCTGGTCATTCCAGCAATCCAGCGGAGAACACCATGAATCGCTTCGAAGGAAAATCGGTCCTCGTCACCGGCGGCAGCAGCGGCATCGGCCTCGCCGCCGCGCAGGCGTTCGCTGCCGAAGGAGCGCACATCGTCATTACCGGGCGTGACGTGGCAGCACTCGATCAGGCCAAAGCGCTGCTCGGTCCGCATGCGCTCGCGATCCGCAACGATGCCGGCTCGCTCGCCGCGGCGAAGGATTTGGCCGGTGCGATCGGCGGACACGGCATCAAGCTCGACGCGCTGTTCGTCAATGCCGGCGTCGCCAAGTTCTCGCCGTTCGCCGACGTCGACGAAGCGCTGTGGGACCAGACGTTCGACATCAACGTGAAGGGTGCCTATTTCCAGATCCAGGCGCTGCTGCCGCTGTTCAACCGCGGCGCGTCGATCGTCATCAACGGTTCGATCAACGCGCACCTGGGCATGCCCAACTCGTCGGTCTACGCCGCCAGCAAGGCCGCCGTCATTTCGCTGGCCAAGACCCTGTCGGCCGAGCTGCTGCCGTGCGGCGTACGCGTCAATGTGATCAGCCCGGGGCCGGTGCACACGCCCCTCTACGGCAAGCTCGGCATGGACCCGGCGACGCTGGAAACGGTCGCGGCGCAGATCCAGGCGCAGGTTCCGCTCGGCCGCTTCGGCACGCCGCAGGAAATCGCTTCGACCGTGCTTCATCTCGCGGCTGCGGAATCGGCCTTCATCGTCGGCAGCGAAATCATCGTCGACGGCGGCATGAGCCAACTTTGAACACCGAGGTTGCATCCGGACTGCAATCGCGCAGTCCGGAGTTCTTCAAAAGGGGAATGTCATGAACTCGATTCAACGATGGTTGAAACAGGCAGGCGCCGCACTGGCGATAGGCGCGGCGATGCAGGTCGCCGCACACGCGCAGCCGCACGCGGCGGCCGTGCAAAGCCATACCGCCAACGTCAACGGCGTCGAACTGCATTACCTGGAAGCCGGGCAGGGCAGCGAGACGCCGGTCGTCCTGCTGCACGGCTACGCGGAGACCAGCCACATGTGGCTGCCGCTGATGCCGAAGCTGGACGATCGCCGCATCGTCATCGCGCCGGACCTGCGCGGCAACGGTGGCTCGTCCAAGCCCGCCGACGGCTACGACAAGAAGACGCTGGCGCAGGACATCCACGCACTCGTGCGCAAGCTCGGATTTCCGAAGGTGAAGATCGTCGGACACGACATCGGCCTCATGGTCGCGTATGCGTACGCCGCGCAGTATCCTGACGAAGTCGAAAGCATCGTGCTGATGGACGCGTTCCTGCCCGGCGTCGGCGACTGGCAGTCGGTGTGGCTGCTGCGCGACAAGTGGCATTTCAATTTCTACGGCGAGACGCCGCTGAAACTCGTCGCCGGCCGCGAGCGCATCTACTTCGAGCATTTTTGGAACGATTTTGCTGCCGACCCGAAGCATTCGGTGCCCGAGGCCGATCGCCGCTTCTACGCGGCCGAGTACGCCAAGCCGGGTGGTATGAAGGCGGGTTTCGAATACTTCCGCGCGTTCGAGCAGGACGCGAAGGACTTCGCGGAGTTTGCGAAGAAGCCGCTGCCGATGCCGATGCTGATATTGGCCGGCGAGAAGGCTTCGGGCGAATTCCTGATCGGGCAGGGCCGCCTGGTCGCGACGAACGTGCAGGGCGTCATCATCAAGGGCTCGGGCCACTGGCTGATGGAAGAGGCGCCGCAGCAGACGATGGCCGAGCTCGTACGGTTTCTCGACGCGCCTGCGTCGAAGTAGGACAAACCAAAAAGACCGGGCACGGACGCCCTCCGCCGTACCCGGATTCAGCCCGAGCGCCGCAGGGAGTGCGGCGCGCAGCATCGACGACTGGGGATCAGTCGAAACCGTCGGCGAAAATCAGATCGGGCGTGCCTTGGCTCTCGAAGGCGCCGATGTCCGCGGCGGCGCCGAACACGCGGCCGTAGCCGTCGCCACGCTGGTCGGTAGCCAGGCCGGCGAGATTGCTGCCGGCATCGATGGCCGGACTGCCGGGCAGCAGGGCGTGCGTCAGCGTCGGGCCGCCGTTGTCGGCCAGCGGAGCGAGCATCGGGTTGCCGCCGAGCGTATCGACCGGCAGCGCGACGTTGGCCGAAGCGATCAGGTTGTTCGCACCGGTGACCGTGTGTGCGGTGAAGATCTCGACCGGGCTCGTCGCATCGGTCTGGTGGTTGCCGGCAATGATGCTGCTGTGAGCGACGATGCCGTATTGCCCTTCGCCGTCGGTATCGGCCAGGCCGCCGCCGTTGCGCGCGGTGTTGTCGGTGATCGTCGAATTGACCAGCGCGGCCGACCCGAGATGACGCGTGTAGATCGCGCCGCCGTCGAGGCTCGTGGTGTTGCCCGAGAAGGTGGAATTGGTGATCGTGACCGGCAGCGGCGACCAGCTCGCGAGGCCGGCGCCGCCGCCGACCGTGTACTGGCCGGGTTCGCCGTCGACGATCGCCGAGTTGCCGCTGATTGTGGAATTGTCGATGCTCGACTGCGGCGGAAGGCCGCGCGGAATCGCCATGACGTAGATGCCGGCACCGCCGACCGCGCTCGTGTAGACATAGGCGCCGCTCGCGCCGGCGCCGGGCGTGCCGTGCACCGAGTTGTTCGATACCGTGCTGTTGCTCATGATGATCGTCTGCGGCGTACCGACGCCGCCGCCCTTGGCATAGGCATCCTTGGCCGCCGAAACGGTCACGTTGACGCCGGTGACCGTACTGTCCCTCAGCACGACGCCGTAGAAGCCGAAGATGCCGCCGCCGAGCGTGCCGCTGAAAGCGGTCGTGCTCGAGGCGGAGATCGTCGCGTCGCTGACGGTACTGCCGTAGACGTAGGCCGCCTTGGCGTAGATCGCGCCGCCGTAGATCGTCGCGGAGATATCGTCTGCGGTCGCCGTCGCGGTGACTCCGCTGACGGTGCTGTCGATCATATAGAGCTTGCCGAGCGAGCGAAGCGCGCCGCCGGAGACCGATTTTCCGCTGGCGTTGCAGTCCTCGATCGTGCTCTGCGTGAGCGTCACGCTCGCGTTGGACAGCACGCAGGCGCCCGGCGCGAGGCCGCCGTAGATGTTCGGGCCATCGTAGACATAGGTGCCGTGCTGCAGGGCCAGGCCGTCGATGGTCAACGTGCCGTAGTAGCTGGAGTGCTCGAGGATGCGGCTGGCGTTGCCGGCGTCGATGGCGAGCAGGTCGGCGCCCGGGCCGTTCAAGGTGAGATCGTCGACGCTGGTCGTCAGCGAGCCGGTCGTCAGCGTGATGCTGCTGCAATCGAGCGCCGTCAGGTCGATGACGTCGCCCGACACCGCATGGGTGACCGCGTCGCGCAGCGAACCGGCGCCGCTGTCATCGCAGTTGCCGACGACGATCGTCGCGGCCGGCCGCCTCGGCGCGCTCGTGACCGATGCGCCGTGTGCGCGCAACTGCGGCAGGAATGCTCCGCGCTGATCCGGAACCTGCGACTCGGAGCCGAGCGCAGGCCACAGGCCCGCGCCGACCAGGGGCGCGTTCGCGGCCGCGCCGGCGGCGCTGCTGCCCAGGATCAGTGCGAGGCCGATGGCCAGCGGCGCCTTGCCGAAGGCGGGAAGGAGGGGCGAGCGATGGGGCGTGCGCATGCGGTGTCACCTCGGGGAAACATGGCCCGATTGCAGCAAAGCCGCCCCCGGCAAGCATGACCTTTTCATGATTTCGACAGGACTTCTCGTGATCCGGCGCGGCGCCGCGGCACCTTACCGCCGGACGGGCGCGTATCCGGTCGCCCCCTTCTTGTCGTCATCCCGGCGCGCGCCGGGATGAGGCGTTCGGGTGGTCGGCGCCAGCCCCGCGACCCACGAGCCTGCCGGCGCGCTGCCATGAAAAGCGGTTATGGTGTCGCCCCTTCGACGCACGGGCGGAACGGGGATCTCGATGCGGACACTGACGTTGGATGCAGAACCAGGGCAGGCGTCGGCCGGCGCGATCGAGGCAGAAATCCGCAGGCCCGGCACCGCGAAAGCCCGAAACGGTGTCGCGGTCTCGCTGCTGCTGGCGTGCTGCGCCTTGGCGTTTCCTGCGGTCGCGTCGGCGACCTTCTCGATCGCCGCCTGCGACCGCAACGGCGATTGCGGCGTGGCGGTGGCGACGAACAATCTGGCGGTCGGTGCCAGCGTCGCCTATGCGCAGGCGAAGGCGGGGGTCGTGGTGACCCAGTTCGAGACGAATCCGAACTACGGTCCGAAGGGGCTCGCCCTGCTCGCGTCCGGAAACTCGCCGGACGCCGTGGTCAAGGCGCTGCTCGACGGCGACGACCATTTCGACGGCACGACCATCGAGGAACGCCAGATCGCCGTGGTCGACGCGAAAGGCCATGCGGCAACCTTCACCGGCAAGGAGGCGATGGATTCGCCATGGGCCGGCGCGCGTCACGGCGAGGGCTATTCGGTCCAGGGGAACGGTCTGGCGGGCGAGGCCGTCGTCGTCTCGATGGAGCACGTCTTTCTCGCGGCGAAAGGACCGTTGGCCGAGCGCCTGATGGCCAGCCTCGAAGCCGGGCAAGCCGCCGGCGGCCAGACGATAGGCAAGTATTCCGCGGCGCTGCTCGTGCGCACGCGCGAAGGTGCCTGGCAGGACATCGATCTGCGCGTCGACGGTGCGGCCGAACCGATTCCGGACTTGCGCCGGCTGATGGACCAGCACTACGCCTTGCAGGCGATCATCCGTGCCGAGCATCAGGCCAAGAAGGGGGCCAAGGACGAAGCCCGCGCGTCGATCGCGCAAGCGCTCCGTCGCAGCGGCCAATGGGACCGGATATGGCGCCGCGCCGCGCGACTGGCGATGACGATGGGCGATGCGCGCAGCGCGCTCGACTACCTCGGCGTGTTCGTGTCGATCAATCCTGTGTGGGGACGCATCGAACTGCAGGACGATCTCTATGCGCCGTTGCGCGGGCATGCGCCGTTCGACGAGTGGGCTGCGCGAGGATCGGCCCCGTCCAAGACACCGTAGGCGCACGAATCCGGCGACTTGGAGCGCCAGCCACGAACAGGGAGCATGAACGCCAGCGCGCGCACGCCGACACGGGTCATCGAAGATAAAGGAAGGCGTGTCAGACAATGCGCGTTGGGCCGGTCTGCTGACACTCGGTCCTGGGCTGCAGGTCCGATGGCGAGGGTCGAATCGCCCGGCACGCGCCGCTTGAGTCGGGACGGATCGGCACAACTTCCTTGAGTTCGCGTGCAACACGAGAGCCGGAGGCCCATGAAAGCCAAGCTTTTATTCCGCTCAGCCTTGGAACCGTCGGAGCTTTCGAAACTGTATCGCACCGTGCGGCAGGCGAGTGCCGGTCTTGCCGCGCCGCTGTCCGATGCCGATGCGACCGTGCAATCGATGCCGGATGCGAGTCCTGCGAAATGGCATCTGGCGCACACGACGTGGTTCTTCGAAAGCATGGTCCTGGTGCCGCACGTCCCGGGCTATCGCGTCTTCGACGCGAGCTTCGAGTTCCTGTTCAATTCCTACTACGAATCGATCGGCGCACGGCAGCCGAGGCCGCGGCGCGGCATGATCACGCGCCCGACGCTGGCGGCGATTCGCGCGTATCGCGATCACGTCGACGCGGCAGTGTGCGCGTTGCTCGAGCGCGAACCGCCGGCTGCCGTCGCGACGCTGATCGAGCTCGGCTGTCAGCACGAGCAGCAGCACCAGGAACTGCTGCTCACCGACATCCTCCATTTGTTCGCGCAGAATCCGCTGCGGCCGGCCTACAAGGATCCTGCTCCGATCGCCGTCGAGCAGGCCGTCACCGGTGCGCCGGGCTATGTCGCCTTCGAAGGCGGACTCGTCGAGATCGGACACGGCCAGCGCGGATTCGCGTTCGACTGCGAACGCCCGCGGCATCGCGTTTTCCTCGAACCGTTCCGTCTCGCCGATCGTCTGGTGACGAACGCGGAGTGGATGGAGTTCGTCGCCGACGGCGGCTACCGCAATGCACTGCTGTGGCTGTCGGAAGGATGGGCGACCGTGCAGGCCGAAGCATGGTCGATGCCGCTCTACTGGGAAGAACGCGACGGCGAATACTCGACGATGACGCTGCGCGGCGCGCAGGCGGTCGATCCGTCGGCGCCGGTCGCGCACGTCAGCTATTTCGAAGCCGACGCATTCGCGCGCTGGGCGGGCCGGCGCCTGCCGACCGAAGCCGAGTGGGAACATGCCGCGCAGAGTCCGGCGACGGCCGGCAATTTCGTCGATTCCGGACGCCTGCGGCCCAAGCCCGCTGCCGCTGCGGGGAACGGGCTGCGCCAGATGTTCGGCGACGTGTGGGAATGGACGCAGAGCGCCTACCTGCCGTATCCGCGCTTCCGTCCGTTCGAAGGCGCGCTCGGCGAGTACAACGGCAAGTTCATGTCGGGCCAGTTCGTGCTGCGCGGCGGTTCGTGCGTCACGCCGCCCGGCCACATCCGAGCCAGCTACCGCAATTTCTTCCCTCCCGCTACGCGATGGCAGTTCTCGGGACTGCGATTGGCCGAGGACTTCGAACATGCTTGATCGTGTCGATCTGAAAACCCTGCAGCGCGAAGCGTTCCGCGCCGATGTCGTCGCCGGCCTCTCGCATCCGCGCAAGACGCTGCCGAGCCGCTGGTTGTACGACGACCGCGGCTCGCAGCTGTTCGAGGACATCACGCGGCTCGAGGAATACTATCCGACGCGCACCGAGACCGGCATCCTGCGCGAGCACGCCGCCGAGATCGCGGCGTTCGTCGGCGAGGGCGCGCTGTTGTTCGAATACGGCGCTGGCGCGGGGATCAAGACCGAGATCTTGATCGATGCGCTGCAGACGCCGCGGATGTACGTTCCGGTCGACATCGCCGGCGATTTCCTCGACCAGACCATCGAGCGCATGCGCGCGCGCTATCCGCTGCTCGAAACGCGCGGCGTCATCGCCGACTTCACGACGGATTTCGATCTGCCGGCCGACCTGCCGCGCACGCGGCGCGCCGCATTCTTTCCGGGCTCGACGATCGGCAACCTCGACGAAGCCGAGACGCTGGCGTTCCTGCGCCGCATGCGCCGCCATGTCGGGCGGCGCGGATCGGCGGTCGTCGGCGCCGACCTGAAGAAGGACCTGAACACCTTGTTGGCCGCCTACGACGATCGCGAAGGCGTCACCGCCGCGTTCAACGTCAACCTGCTCGCGCGCGTGAATCGCGAACTGGACGGAGAATTTCCGCTCGATCGCTTCGCGCACGAGGCGCGTTGGAACGCGAGCGAATCGGCGGTCGAGATGCACCTGGTCAGTCTCGATGCGCGCACCGTCCAAGTCGACGGGCATCGCTTCGCGTTCGAGGCGGGCGAGACGATCCACACCGAAAGCTCGCGCAAATACGACGAGCGGTCGATCGCCGATCTTGCCGATCTCAGCGGCTGGCGAGTCGCCTCCTGCTGGAGCGACGCCGAACACCGCTTTGCCGTGTTCGGACTCGAAGCCGTCGCGTGAGGCGGCTTCGCACGCCTGCGCGGCTGGCCGAACGCATTCAGAGGAGAGCTTGAGATGTCGACGAAGCCGATGAGGATTCCCGGGCCGGATCATCCGATCACGATCGAGCGGGACCCGAAGCACGTGACCGTGACCGTCGCAGGCCGCGTCATCGCCGACACGCGCGCCGCGCTGATCTTGCGCGAAGCCAACTACGGGCCGGTGCGGTACATTCCGCGCGCCGACGTGGACATGACGCAGCTGCAGCGTACCGACCATGCCACCTATTGTCCCTACAAGGGCGAATGCGCCTACTACAGCATCCCGGCCGGCGGCACGCGCTCGGTGAATGCCGTATGGACCTACGAGTCGCCGTATGCGGCGGTCGAATCGATCGCCGGGCATCTCGCGTTCTATCCGGATCGCGTCGACGCGATCGCGGAAAACTAGACAGGTTCGGACAGGCCTAGGGTTCGCGATCCGGCAGCTGCGACGGGTCGAGTGCGGGAGTCGCGTCAACCCGCCTCGGGCATGGATTGGTCCGAATGCGTCCGGCTGGCGTAGATCACGCCGACCAGCAGGATCGCCGCGAGGACGGCCGACGCGCCGATCGTGCCGAGATCGAGGCCGCCTTTTTCCGAGGTCTTGGTCAGAAGGTCGCCGAACGTCGCGCCGAACGGGCGTGTCAGCACGAATGCAAGCCAGAACAGCAGTACGCGGTTCACGCGCGTGAACGCAGCGAAGGCCGCCACGACGGCGATGGCGCCGCCGATCAGCGCGGCACCGCCGAGAAAGCCGAGGCCCGAATCGTCGGCGAGAAAGTCCCCCAATGCGGTGCCGAGCGTGTTCGATACGAGAATCGCGGCCCAGTAGAAGATTTCCGACCGGCGCCTCGCGATGTTCTGCACCGACAGCGAGCCTTCGACGAGACGCCAGGCGATGAGGACCACGGCGAGGCAACCGGCGAGAAGGCTCGATCCGGTGGCGTAGCCGAGGCCGAGCGTGCGGTCCATGAAGTCCGAAAGCGTGGTGCCTGTCGTGCTGGTCGAAAGAATCACCAGCCAGTAGATCCACGGCACGAAGCGGCTGCGGGCGAGCTGCAGCGACAGCGTGGCGGCGAAGAAGCCGAGCAGGATGAGCGTGCTCGCTGCATAGCCGATGCCCAGCGTCATCGACAGCAGGTCGCCGCCGGTCTCGCCGAGCGTCGTCGCGCAGATCTTCATCACCCAGAAGAGCAACGTGACGTTCGCAACTTTGTTCGCAGTGGACATGAGTGTGGCCGCATCCCGAACTGACGCGGCAGGCTAGCCACCGAGGCTTAGCCCAACCTTAGGGAGGCGTGCCGGGTGAGGCTTCCGTCCGGCTGCGCGACAGCCGGTCGGACACCACCGCGTCGACAGCGTCCTGGATCAGTCGGCGCGTAGCGGCCGGCGATCGTGTCGTCGCGAGCGCCTGGAACGTCGCATGGCTCGTCAGTGCGAAGATCACGTCGACCGTATCGCGGCGCGCGGCCGGCAAGGCGCTGCCGTCGCCCAGGCGCTGTACGAAGGCTTCGATCGAACGCCGTCGCCGCTCGTGCCGCTCGCCGAGTGCCGACGCGAACTCCGGATCGATCGCCATCGCGTCGTGCAGCCGCGCGATCGCCGGGTCGCTGCTCCAGAAGTCGCAGAAGATCGCGACGAAATCGCGCAGCCCGGCGCGCACGTCGGGATCGGCATGGGCGTCTTTCAGGCGATCGAGGCGACCACGTCGAGCGATATCGTCGAAAACCGCCTCGAGCAAGCCGCGGCGCGAGCCGAACTGGTTGTACACCGTCAATCGCGTGACGCCGGCCGAGCGGGCAATCGCGTCCAGCGAAAACGAAGCGACGCCGTGCTCCTCGCGCAGGAAGCCGATCGCGGCCCGGATGACCTCGCTTCTCTTCCGTGCGGCAGCCGCCGCGCGCGTGGGACTGACATAGGAACGCGCCGTCACGATCGCCTCTGGAAAATTTAGTATACAAAGTGTATATCTAAAATACCGCACATCCAGGAACTTCGCATGCCGTCGTCGCTCGCCATCGCCGTGTCGCTGCACATCCTAGCCGCCGTGTTCTGGGCAGGCTCTACGTTCGCCGTCGCCCGCTCGGGCGGTAGCGGCGCCGTGAAGTTGTTCTTCCCGCAGATCGGCGCCGCCCTCGTCGCCATTCTTGCCGGAGGCTATCTCTGGCATCACCTGCATTCGAACGGTTTCGGTCCGTTCGAACAGCGCCTGGCGATCGGTGCCGTGGCGGCGCTGATCGCGCTGCTCGTGCAGGTGGCCGGCGCCGGCCCGGTCATCGGCAGGTTGCGCCGAGGCGGTGCCGAAAGCGCGCCGGTGCCGGGACGCGTCGCGGTCGCCTATCGCATCGCCGCGATCCTGCTCGCAATCGCAACCTTGGCCATGGCCGCGGCGCGCTATTGGTGAGCCGGATGCCGCGCAGGCGCGAGCGCGGTCCGATGCGGGAGCGATGAAGCCGGCGAGTGTCCGGTCGGCGACGGTTTTCCGCGCTGCCGCGTCGTGAAGGCGTCATTCCTCGAGTGGGACGCCGGCCGTGCACAATCGATGGGCGAAGCGTTGGTGCGGACCGGCATGAGCGCCGCCGCCGAGGTGACGGATTTTCTCGAGCGCGCCGCGCGCGGCGATGCCGGCGCCATCGATGCGCTGATGCCGGAGATCTATGCCTCGCTGCGCCAGCTCGCGAGTCGCCAGCGGGCACGCGAATCGGCGCGCACGCTGGAGACGACCGCACTCGTGCATGAGGCCTATCTGGTGCTCGCCCGGCACAGCTCGACGAAGTTCGACGACCGCGCGCACTTCTACGCCTACATGAGCCGGGTGATGCGGCATCTTCTGGTCGATCATGCGCGACGCCGGAGGGCGTTCAAGCGGCAGCCGCCCGCCGATGGCTTGTCGCAGCCGCAGGGAGGCGAGGGCGATGCGATGCTGGACGTGCTCGCCCTGGACGAAGCCTTGCAACGGCTCGCGGCGACCGACGCGCGTCTGGCGCGCGTTGCCGAGCTGAAACTGTTCGCCGAACTTCCCAATCCGCGCATCGCCGAAATCCTCGACGTCAATCCACGCACGGTGGAGCGCGATTGGCTGAAGGCGCGCACGTTCCTCTGCGGCTGCCTGCTGCCCGAAGGCTGACCGTCGGCCGATGCCGCGAATGTCGGACTTCGCCGCCCGGCTGCGCTGTCGGGAAAGAGATCTGCGACGCGACGACACGCCATGACCGCTGCTTTTGCCGACCGCTGGTGCGAGATCGAGCCCTTGCTCGATCGCATCTTCGACATACCTGCCGAAGGGCGCGCGGCGTGGTTGCGGCAGCATTGCCCCGATCCGACATTGCGCGGCCTGATCGACGCCGCGTTCGGCAGCACGCATTGCATCGAGTCGCTCGAACGCGGCGCGCTGCACTGGCTGCCCGACGTGGACGAGCTCGACCCGGAGGAGGCCGCGCGCGAATCCGCGCCACCGGTAATGGCGGGCTATCGCGTGCTCGGGTTCATCGGCGCCGGCGGCATGGCCAGCGTCTTCCTTGCCGAAAGGCAGCTGCCCGGAGGGCCGCAGACGGTCGCGCTGAAGCTGCTGCGCGTGAACGTACACGACCCGCACGAACGTCAGCGCTTCCTGCGCGAACAGCAGATCTTGGCGCGTCTGCAGCATCCGAATATCGCGCAGCTGCTCGATGCGGGATTCACGCCCACCAGCACGCCGTTCATCGCACTGGAGTTCGTCGCCGGCGATACCTTGCTCGCGCACTGCGATCGCGAGCGCTTGGGCGTGCGCGCGCGCCTGCGCGTCTTCCTCGATGTATGCGCAGCCGTCGACCATGCGCATCGCAACCTGATCGTGCATCGGGATTTGAAGCCCGGCAACGTGCTCGTCGGCGCGGACGGTCGCGTCAAATTGCTCGATTTCGGCATCGCCAAGTCGCTGACCGGCGGCGACGACGTCACGCGCACCGAGGCGCAGCGAGTGACGCGCGGCTACGCGGCACCGGAGCAGCTCGCCGGCGCTCCGGCGACGACGGGGTTCGACGTGTATGCGCTCGGCATGCTGCTCGGCGAATTGCTCGGCGGCAGGCGCCCGGCGCGCGGCGACAGCGACAGGGGCGAGACGGTCGTTGACGCAGTCGTCGACGAAGCGGCGGCGCGCGCGCGCGGCCTGAGCGCCGTTGCCCTGCGGCGGCAGCTGCGCGGCGATCTTCGCCTCATCGTCCGCAAGGCCGTGCAGCCCGATCCGAGCCGCCGCTACGTCAGCGTCGCAGCGCTGCGCGCCGACGTGTCCGCCTATCTTGCGGGCACGCCGTTGCTGGCGCGTCCCGATACGCTGGCCTACCGGGTCGCCACGTTCGCCAGGCGGCACGCAGGGGCCGTCGGCGTCGTGGTGCTGCTGATCGCGATGCTCGTGGCCACGACCGTATTCAGCGCGTACCAGGCGGCATGGGCGCACCGCGAAACCGCCAGGGCCACGGCGCAGGCGCGCATCGCGCGTGACGAGGCAAGTCGCGCCGACGCGGTCAAGACGTTCCTGCAGGGCCTGTTCGACAGCGCGACGCCCGGCACGGCGACGATCGAGAGCGCACAGGAGCTGCTCGCGCGCGGACGCGAGCGCGCCGATCGCGACTTCGCCAGCTTGCCGGCGCTGCGCGTCGAAATTCTCGGATTGATCGGCGATCTCGAGCGCCGCAGCGGCAATCCCGAACGCGCGCGCGAGCCGCTGGAGCAGGCGGCGGCATTGGCGCGGCAATTGTTCGGCCCGGGCGACAAGCGCACGCTGCATGTCGAATACCTGATCGCCGAGCAGGCCGACGCGCTCGGCCACTTCCGTGAAGGCGCTGCGCGCCTGCAGCGCGCCGTCGACGATTTTCATATCGGCGCGCAGCCGGAATCCGCCGACGAGGTGCAGGCGCTGGCGTGGCTGGCCGGCCTGTACGAGCGCACCGGCGAGACGGAGCGCGCCGTCTCGCTCGGCGCGCAGACATTGGCTTTGGCGCGTCGCGTTCTGGCGCCCGGCGACGCGGCGCTCGACGAAGCGCTCACCAATGTCGGCTGGATCCTGATGGACGCGGGCCGCGCGGCCGACGCCGAGCCGCTGCTCGGCGAAGCGCTGTCGAGCAAACGCCGCCGGCTCGGCGAGCAGCATGCCGACATCGCCGACGCGATGGACCTGCTGGCGACCGCACTGCTCAGGCTCGGGCGTTACGGCGAAGCCGAAGCGCTCATGCGCGCCGCGGCAGCGATCGATGCGAAGGCCTACGCGCGGCCCCACGCGCGCGTCGTGTGGCATCTGGGCGACCTCGGCGTCGCGCTGGTTCTGCAGGGCAAGCTCGACGAAGGAGCCGATTGCTACCAGCGCGCGTTGGCGATGGACAGGGCGCTTTTCCCCGGCGGCGATCTGAACGGCGCAACCACGTTGGCGAACATCGCGAAGGTCCGCTTCGACCAGGGCCTCTACGTGGAAGCGGAGGGCGCCATGCGCGAGGCGATCGCGCAAAAGACGCGCCTGCTCGGCGGCGACTACGCCGACAACGGCGACGACTACGACGAGGCCAACCTGGCGCGCATGCTGATTGCGCTCGGCAAGTTCGACGAAGCGCAGTTGTGGCTCGATGCCGTGCTCGCCGACGGCGACAGGCGGCACGGCGGCAGGCATGCCGATGTCGCGTTCGCCTTGTTCGTCCAAGCGCAGCTGTTTGCCGCGCGCGGCGACCATGTGCAAGCGGCCTCGTCCGCGCGTGAAGCGGTCGCGCTGTATGACGCCTTGATGCCCGCAGGCTACGCGAAGACGACGGCTGCGAGGCTGCAGCTCGGGGAGGAGCTGCAGGCGCTCGGCCACTCCGTCGAGGCGCAGTCCGTATTCGGCTCGGCGCTCGCGCAGGCGCGAGTCGCGGCGCCGCCCGTGCCGGTTGTCCTCGCCCACGCGCTCGCCGATGTCGCCGGCGCCGATGCCGTGCTCGGGCATGCCGCACAGGCGCAGGCGCTGCGTCGGCAGGCACGCGCGGTGATCGACGGCATGCCGGCCGGGCGCAATGCCGAGCGCGACGCGGTCGATCGCTTGCTGGCGGGAGACGCACATCGGTGGCCAGCGGCGCGGGATTCGATGCGATGAAGCGGCGCTGCCGGCGAAATGCGCGGCCTCGCGCTCAGAAGAACTCTTCCATCCAGCGCACGAAGGCTTCGCGCCGCCGGCTCGGCACGCGCCGGAACGCCGTCAGGAGCCGGTCTTCGATCTGGTCGGTGGCGAACGACGAGGCGTCGATGGCCGGTGCTTCGTGGCCGGTCAATGCGACCGGTCCGCGGCCCGTCGCCAGCCATTCGAACGCGACGCCCGAGAGCACGGCGATCTCGATCAGGTGATCGATCGTCGGCGACGTGCCGCTCGGCAATTCCCATTGCGCGGCGGCACTGGGTCCGACGTGAACGGCCTTGGCGAGACCGGCTTGAGTCAGACCCGCGACCCTGCGCGCGTGCCGGATGCGGCTCGACAAGGGTCCGGAAAATGTACGATCGCTCGCGCGGCGCTTCTGCTTGACCATGACTTCCCCTCAGTATGGCTGGTGCATCTGGCAACGATGAGCAGGCTCTCCTGGCTCCATTCTTCTGATTTCTACCTTCGTGCGCTTCGTCTTGGCGGGTCGTTCCGCGCGAGTGTAGCCGAGCGAGATTGCACGGACCTGCCCGGAGGTTCCCGCCGGCGTTCGACCGGCCTGCTGGCGGCCATGCTGCTGCTCGCGCGGGCGGCGCATACCTCGACGCCGGTCTCGATGCCGTCGATCGAGCCTGCCGACCTGGTCTTTCGCGCGGGCCCCATCCTGACCCTCGATACGGCAATGCCCGCTGCCGAGGCCGTCGCGGTGCGCGCGGGCCGTATCGTGTTCGTCGGCCGCGCGGCCGGCGCGGCGGCCTACATCGGCGCACGCACGCAGGTGGTCGACCTCGGCCGGCACCTGCTGATGCCGGCGTTCCACGATGCGCACATGCATCCGATGTCCGGCGGCATGCGCCTGCTTCGCTGCACGGTCGACGGCGTCGCCACGGCGCAGGGCGTCGTCGATGCGATCGGCGTATGCGCGCGTCAGCGGCCGTCGTCGCCCTGGCTCATCGTGACGGGCCTTGCGGAAGCGCTCGCGCACGCACCGGCCCTGGATCGCAGCGCGCTGGATCGACTCGCGCCGGACCGGCCGCTCGCGATCGCCATCGGTCCGGGTTTCTCGCTGCGCGTGAACTCGCTCGCGCTTGCGCAGGCCGGCCTCGACCCCGCCCGCGCCGATCCGGCGCGCAGCGACATCGAACGCGATCCAACGACGGGCGAAGCGACCGGTCTGGTATCCGGCGACGCGATGCAGGCGGTTCGGCATACGTGGCCGCGTCCGACGATCGACGAGTATCGCGAGGCGCTGCGCAAGGCGACGGCAATGGCCAACCGCGCAGGCATCGTGTCGGTGCTGGACGCCAGCGTCGATGCCGACATGCTACGTGCGTATCGCGCGGCCGATGCGGCAGGCGAGTTGACGGTACGGGTTGTCGCGGCCCAGCGCGTCGTGCCCGAAGCGGGGCTGGTGCAGGTCGATGCGATGCGCGAGGCGCGCGACGCGATTCATTCCGCGCATCTGCGCGCCGACGTGGCGAAGATCTTCGTCGACGGCGAGATCGAATTGCATACGGCAGCGCTGCTGCAGCCCTACCTCGACAGTCCCGAGGAGCGCGGCCAGCCGATCGATGCCGATCGATTCGACGCGATCGTCGATCGCCTCGACCGCGAGGGATTCGACGTCCATATGCACGTGATGGGCGATCGTGCCGTGCGCGCGGGCCTGGATGCGCTCGCGCACGCGGCAGCCGCCAACGGGGCGCGCGACCGGCGCGACCAGCTTGCGCACGATCAACTGGTCGATCCCGCCGACCTGCTGCGGTTCGCCGCTTTGGGCGTGATCGCGAACGTGCAGCCGGCATGGGCCTGGCACGACCCGGTCAACGAGGATGCCGAGCGCAGGCTCGGTCCTGCGCGCGCGCGTCTGCTCGTGCCGATTCGCAGTCTGCTCGATGCCGGTGCGCGCGTCGTCGCCAGCAGCGACTGGCCCTCGCCGGTGATGGATCCGCTGGCCGCTATCCAGATCGGCGTCACGCGCCGGCCGCTCGACGGCAGCGCGCCGAGCTGGCACCCCGAACAGCGCGCGACGCTCATGCAGATGCTGCATGCGTACACCGTCGATGCCGCCTGGGTGCTGCGGCAGGAGCGCGAGAGCGGTTCGATCGCGGTCGGAAAGGCGGCCGACCTGATCGTGCTCGATCGCGATCTGCGCCGCGTCGATCCGATGGCGCTGCAGAACGTGCGCGTGCTGCTGACCCTGCTCGACGGCAGGCCGGTATACCGGGATCCGGCCTTCGCCCCGACAGCGGCGGCGCCCGCGCATCGAGGGGCTGGCTCGCAGAGATGGAAACACGAAGAACACGAAGGACACGAAGAAGGCCGGGGACTGCAGCAGGAATGACGTCGGCTGCCGCGATCTTTCGTCTCTTTCTTCGTGCTCTTCGTGTCCTTCGTGGTTCGATCTTCTGCGTGCCGTGGCGGCCGGACCGAAGACGCCTCAGGAGCGGAAGAATGCCAGCAGGTCGGCGTTGATCGTCGGCGCCTCGGTCGTGCACATGCCGTGCGGGAAGCCCTTGTACGTCTTGAGCGTGCCGTTCTTCACGAGTTTCGCGCTCAGTGGGGCCGAGTCCGCGTACGGCACGATCTGGTCGTCGTCCCCGTGCATCACGAGCACCGGCACCGTGATCTTCTTCAGGTCCTCGGTGAAGTCGGTCTGCGAGAAGGCGACGATGCCGTCGTAGTGGGCCTTGGTGCCGCCCATCATTCCCTGGCGCCACCAGTTCCAGATCGTGCCCTGCGAGACTTTCGCGCCGGGCCGGTTGAAGCCGTAGAAAGGTCCGGCGGGCAGGTCGTAGTAGAACTGCGCGCGGTTGGCGGCGAGTTGCGCCTGCAGACCGTCGAACACGTCCTTGGGCAATCCGCCGGGATTCGACGCCGTCTTCACCATCAGCGGCGGCACGGCACTGATCAATACCGCCTTGGCGACGCGGCTCTCGCCATGGCGCCCCAAATAGTGGGCTACTTCGCCGCCGCCCGTGGAGTGCCCGACGTGGATCGCCTTCTTCAGGTCGAGATGGGCGGTGACCGCGGCGAGATCGTCCGCGTAGTGGTCCATGTCGTGGCCGTCGCTGGTCTGCGTCGAGCGTCCGTGGCCGCGACGGTCGTGCGCGATCACGCGATAGCCGTGGTCGAGGAAGAACAGCAGCTGCGCATCCCAGTCGTCCGACGAGAGCGGCCAGCCGTGGCTGAAGACGATCGGCTGCGCGTCGCGCGGACCCCAGTCCTTGAAAAAGATGCTCAAGCCGTCTTTGGTGGTGACGGTATTCATGGCGGTCGTATCTCCCAATAGCCGTAAAAGACGCGGCAGCCGTCTAGGCGGCCGCACGATCGATCGAAAAGGCTCGCCCCAGTGAAGATGCGGCGCTTTCTCGTCCACGCGAACGCAGTCGCCCGGCGGCATCTGCGTTCGCGATTGTGAACAAGTATACGAGTTGATGCTGCCCGCGGTTGTCGGATGTTGCGTCGAGGAAGCTTCATCAACCCTGCATTGGCGCCGGCTCTTTCCGATCAGTCGATGAAGGACTCGTCATACGGTCGGCGGTACCTGTCGAATCGGTGACCAAGCACCTTGTCGCTGACTTCGGCGCGTCCCCAGACCGCGGCGATCAGCTCGTCGCGACCGACCGCTCGATCGCGGTGTTCGATCAGATAGCTCAGGCAGTCGAACGATTTCAGCGGCAGCGGCAGCGGCACGCGTGCGCCGTCGCGCCAGAGCTGGCGCGTCGCAGGATGGAGACGGACGTTGCGAAATCGGAAGGTCATCGACGGCACTGCGTCAGCGTGGCGCGCAGCGAACGCCGGTAGCTACCGCGCGGTTCGGCGGCGTGGGGCCGAAGCCGTCGCCGGTGCTTGTCCGAAAACCTCGAATAGGGCACATAAAAAAGCCGATTCGAGACACGTCTCGAATCGGCTGGGTATATGGCGGAGCGGACGGGACTCGAACCCGCGACCTCCGGCGTGACAGGCCAGCATTCTAACCAGCTGAACTACCGCTCCGCGTTTTTCTGACCGCTCGGCACTTCCGGTGCCGTGAACGGGCGGCGAGTGTAGTGCACTGCGCCGATCAAACCAAGCCGGATCATCCTGATCCGTATCGCCCTTCACCTTATGGCGTCCCCAAGGGGATTCGAACCCCTGTTACTGCCGTGAAAGGGCGGTGTCCTAGGCCTCTAGACGATGGGGACGCTTAGGAAACTGCCGACAACCAAAAACATGAAACTGGTGGAGCCAGCCGGGATCGAACCGGCGACCTCTACAATGCCATTGTAGCGCTCTCCCAGCTGAGCTATGGCCCCGGGAAAGGCGCGAGAGAATAGTGACCGCTCGCGCGTTCGTCAACCTAATTCGCAGAACTTCGGCGCATGCGTGCGAACAAACCGCGGCGCGCATCGTCCTGGACGGGGGCTGCTGCCTCGACTTCGACATAGCCGATGGCGTGGTAGGCGTTGATGAAATCGGCCACGTCGGCGAGCGTGGCGCCGCTCTGTGCCGCGATTTCTTCGGGCGTCGCCAGCTGTTTCAGCATCATCGTGGCGATGCGGAAATGCTTCGGGAACTCGCGTTCGCTCTGTGGCCAGCGCGACAATTTGTAGCGCGACAGGGGATCGAGGCCGGCCTCGAACTGGCCGTCGCCGCGCACCAGGTGCGCCAGCCAGCGCAGACGCGAGTACGGATGCGCGGGCAGAGCAGCGGCTTCGGTGTCGAATTCGGAGGCATTCGGGCGCTGGATCTCGTCGGGCGCGATGCTGCGCTTGCACCAGCCGGCCACCGCCTTGAGGTTTCCTTCGGCGCGCCAGGTTCGCAGTCCGGGGTCGATCAGCAACGTCGGCAAGCCTGCCGCGACGAGGCGCAGGCGGTTGGTCGGCGCCGTGTCCTCGAGCAAGTCGATCAGCTGCATCGGCTTAGCGGGCAGCGTGGGTGCGGCGGCCGGAGGCGGCGCGACACTTTCCAACCGGGCAGGTTTTGCGCGCGGCGGAGGCACCTCGACGGCAGATGGGGCCGGTGGCGTCTCGAGCGCGACGAGTTCGAGCGGAGCAGGTTCGACACGAGCCGCGTCATTTCCTGCGCGTCCGATCGCGACCTTTTCCGGCGCATTCGCACCGAGCCGGGCGCCGACCTGATTGAGCAGATTGACGAGGTTGCCCGCGAGAATGGGCTTGGGCAGGCACAGCTCGCCGGTGTGCGCGTGCGGCGACGCGCTGCAGGCGGCGACGAGGCGGCCGCTCGCTTTCGCGCGCAGCCAGTCCATGTGCCCATAGACCGATTCGGCATCGACCAGGAGCAGGTCGGCGCTGGCGTGGTCGGCCATTTTCCAGCGCGAGTCGAAGCGTTCGCGCTGGTTCTCAAGGAGAGCGGCGACGCGCGAGCTGACTTCGGCGTTGGCGCCCACGATACAGACGGTGCAGGTTCTTGCGGTGGTCACGGCGGTTCCCCCCTTAGCGAGCGGTTCAGCTTTAGCAAGGACCATGCCGTGGATCTTGGGAATCGTGCAAAACGCGACCTTGTGGACAGCGGGGCCGGTCCGCGGGCAACCGCGTGACAGCGAATGTCACGCTTGGACGGGCTCGACGGCCGGTACGGCCAATGCGCGTTCGCGTTGCTGCATATTCCACAATTGCGCATAACGGCCGCGTTCGGCGAGCAGCTCCTCGTGGGTGCCGCGTTCGACGATGCGGCCGTGCTCCAGCACCAGGATCTGGTCGGCATCGACGATCGTCGACAGGCGGTGCGCGATGACCAGCGTCGTGCGCCCCTGCGCCACGTCGGCCAGTTCGCCCTGGATGATCTTCTCGGTACGCGTATCCAGCGCCGAGGTCGCCTCGTCGAAGACCAGGATGGCCGGGTTCTTGAGCAAGGTGCGCGCGATCGCGACGCGCTGCTTCTCGCCGCCGGAGAGCTTCAGGCCACGCTCGCCGACGCCGGTGTCGTAGCCCTGCGGCAGCGACTCGATGAAACCGTGGATGTGGGCGGCCTTCGCGGCGGCGATCACTTCCTCGCGCGTGGCGTCCGGGCGGCCGTAGGCGATGTTGTAGTAGATCGTGTCGTTGAACAGCACCGTGTCCTGCGGAACGATGCCGATCGCGGCGCGCAGGCTCGTCTGCGTGACGTCGCGGATGTCCCGGCCGTCGATGGTGATGCGCCCGGCGCTGGCGTCGTAGAAGCGGAACAGCAGCCGCGCGAGCGTGGACTTGCCGGCGCCGGTGGTGCCGACCACGGCGACGGTGTGGCCGGCCGGGATGCGGAAATCGACGCCGCGCAGGATCGGCCGCGCCGAGTCGTAGTGGAAGTCGACGTGTTCGAAGCGCACGTCGCCACCGCCGACGGCGAGTGCCGGCGCGTCCGGCGCGTCCTCGATTTCGCGCTGCTCGCCGAGCAGGGCGAACATGCGCTCGATGTTGGTCAGCGCCTGCTTGACCTCGCGGTAGACCATGCCGAGGTAGTTCAGCGGGATCGACAGCTGGATCAGGAACGCGTTGACCAGCACGAAATCGCCGAGCGTCATCGTGCCGGCGACGACGCCGGCGGCGGCGCGCCAGAGCAGCATGGTCAAGCCGACCGCGACGATACT
>Ga0207712_10000894_pt1 | contig 21635 bp, 20 predicted proteins | sample KBSS44metaG_FD_184402 | JGI IMG/M metagenome (GOLD analysis project Ga0207712, IMG submission 184402) | Switchgrass rhizosphere microbial communities from Kellogg Biological Station, Michigan, USA - KBS S4-4 metaG (SPAdes) (version 2) | ecosystem: Host-associated > Plants > Roots > Rhizosphere... | reverse complement strand
ACGACATCATGCCGCTGATCCGCGATGCGGAATGGCTGTCGGCGGCGGACAAGGCAGCGATCCTCGCCGACAACGCGAGGAAGGTGTTCAAGCTCGCGCAGTAGGGCCGCACACCGGCCGAGATGAAGGCATCCGATATGGCGAATATAGTTCTGGCAATGGCCACGACGCACGGGCCCCAGCTTCATACGAGCGTCGAGCAGTGGGCGCTGCGCGTGAAGGCGGACAGGGCCCGCAAGCATCCCTTCCGCCGGAGGATGTACGGGTTCGACGAGCTCGTGGAGATGCGGCGGGACGAGGGGCTGGCGGAGAAGTCCTCGGATGCGGCGATGGCTCAATCGCATCGGCGCTGCCAAGCCGGCATGGCCGCGCTTGCGGCCAAGTGGAGCGAGATCAAGCCCGACATCGCCGTCATCCTTGGCAACGACCAGGACGAGATGTTCGAGACCGAGCAGCTCAATCCGGCCTTCACCGTCTTCTGCGGCGATAGGATCCCCAACTACCTTCAGTCGGAGGAGCGCCGCAAGGACCTTCCGCCGGGCGTCGCGGAAGGCGAGCACGGCCATGCGACGGAAGAGTACACCGAGTACGCCGGCGTTCCGGATCTAGCGCTGCGGATCGTCGAAACGCTGGTGGCCGACGATTTCGACGTGGCCGTCTCGCGGACATGGCCGAGGAATGCTCGCAACGGCGCAGCCCATGCCTTAGGCCATATCTATCGCCGGGTGATGCTCGACAAGGTCGTGCCGAACGTGCCGATCATTCAGAACACATTCTTCCCGCCCAACCAGCCTTCGGCGCGGCGCGCCTATGCCTTCGGCCGCAGCATCAGGAAAGCCATCGACAGCTGGCCCTCCGACAAGACCGTCGCGGTATTCGGCTCGGGCGGCATGAGCCACTTCGTCATCGACGAGCAGTTCGACCGCGCTTTCGTCGAGGCGCTGGCGAAGAAGGACAGAGACTATCTGACGTCCATTCCATTGGCCGACCTACAATCCGGCACGTCGGAGCTGAAGTCGTGGATCACGCTCGCGGGCGTGCTCGACGACGTCGGCTGCACCATGCGCGAGATCGACTACGTGCCCTGCTACCGCTCCGCGGCCGGAACGGGAACGGCCAACGGCTTCTATTGGTGGGAGATCGAGCGGTGAGCGCTGATCCGACCGGGCTTGTGGCCCGATTGCGAAAGCTCGACTGCTGTGCGGTGTCCGATGCTATCGATCGGCTCGGCTTGGACAGCGGAGTTGTGACGGGCCTGTTGCAGCAAGGCTCCGGCGCCAGTCGCATCGCGGGCCGGGCGATCACGCTCAAGCTCGGCGTCGGTACGCCGAAGGCCGGGCCGCCAAAGCGCCTCGGTGCGACGGCGGTCGAGATCGGCGGGCCGGACGACGTCATCGTCATCGAGCAGCGCTCCGGCGTCGAGGCGGGGAGCTGGGGCGGCCTCCTCTCCATGGGCGCCAAGGTGAAAGGCATCGCCGGCGTGCTCTCGCATGGCCCGGTGCGCGACATCGACCAGGCAATCGAGATGGGCTTCCCGATCTTCGCCAGCGCCTACACCGCGCGCGGGCGCATCGTCGAGATCGGGACGAACGTGCCGGTAAAGATCGGCGATGTCGCGGTCGCACCGGGTGACTACGTCGTTGCCGACCGCAGCGCCGTCATCTTCGTTGCGGCTGTCAACATCGAGCGCGTGCTCGTCGCGTCGGAGCGCATCCTGGCGAAGGAGGAGGCGATGGCCAAGGACATCCTCGCCGGAACGCCGATCGGCACAGTGATGGGCGCCAGCTACGAGCACATGCTGAAGTGATACGCGGGAGGGTCGCCGCCGTGGCAGGCCGAGCATCGACGAGAAGAACCAATCAGATGGCAAGGACTGGAGTTGGCGGCGAGCGCGGCGCACTGATCGACCGGCGCATTGCGCGAGCGAGCCCGCCGAGAACCGTCGAAAGCGAGGATCCTGTTAAGTGGCAGGCCGTGCGAAGCGAGCCCGCCGCATGCCGCATCGAGCGCCAGATCAAGGCTGCTATCCTCGGGGGACAGTTCCAGGTCGGCGACTACGTCGGCTCCGAGCACGACCTCTCGGCCAAGCTCGGTGTCAGTCGGCTGCCTGTTCGCGAGGCGATCGGGCGACTGCAGGCGCTGGGACTCGTTGAGGTGAGGACAGGGGCTGCCGGCGGCGCGCGTGTCGCGGCAGGCCGGCCGGAGCACATCGCCGAGTTGCTGGCGATCCAACTCGTGCTGGAAGGCCTCGAGGCCGAGCAGGTTCTCGTCGCGCAGCGCATCGTCGAGGTCGCCGCCACAGGCATGGCTGCGCGGTGCGCCCAACTGGAACACATCGCGACCATGGAATTGGCGCTGGCAAAGGCAGAGAGCCTGGTTGGGCGGCCCGATGCCTTCACCGCGGCCTCGATGGCGTTCCACGCCGCCGTGGGCGAGGCCTCGCGCAACCGATTCCTGTCGATCATGATGCAGGCGATCTCGCTGGCGCTCGAGCAGGTGATGGCGCCCGATACGACTGTAGAGGTCGCGCGACGGGTCGTCGCCCGGCATCGCAAGCTGATGCAGGCAATCAAAGCCGGTGACGAGGAGACGAGCGTGCGGCTGATCAGCCGGCATCTTGACCGCGTGCACTCGCGCGTGCGTGCGCGGCTGGGGCAAGACCAAGCACCAGCCGCGCATGGCCAGATTCGCCCCTGACCGCATGCCGCGGTGACATGGATTGGAGCTCTTGCCGATGTTGAGCGAAGCCAAAAACAAGCTGCTGACAGAGGTTGAGGGTGACGCGCCGATGGGGACGCTGCTGCGCCGTTACTGGCATCCGATCTGCGGCTCCGTTGAGATGAATCGGTCCGACGTTCGCCCGGTCCGGTTGTTCGGCGAGAACCTCGTTCTTTACCGCGACCGTGGCGGAACGCTCGGCCTCGTCGACCGGCACTGCACACACCGCCGCGCCGATCTCTCCTATGGCTTCACCGAGAGAACTGGCCTTCGCTGCAGCTATCACGGCTGGCTGTTCGACGAGAAGGGCAATTGCATCGAGCAGCCCTACGACGACATCGCCAATCCCGGAACGCGCCTGAAGGAGCGCTGCCGCATCAAATCCTATCCGCTCAAGGAGATGGCTGGCCTGATCTGGGCCTACCTCGGACCGTCGCCGATGCCAGAGTTGCCGGTGTGGGAGCTGATGACCCGCGAGGATGGCTTCGCCGAGATCGCAATTGCGGAGATCCCGTGCAACTGGCTGCAGTGCCAGGAGAACTCGTGCGACCCCGTCCATTTCGAGTGGATGCATGAGAACTGGACGGCGCGCATGCGCGGCGAGGCCGATGCGTTCGCGCCGAAGCACCTCAAGCTAGCATTCGACGAGTTCGAGCATGGCTTCACCTACCGTCGCCTCAGGGAAGGGCAGAGCGACGCCAGCGAACTGTGGACGGTAGGGCGTGTCGCGCTATGGCCCAACGGCTTCTATCTCGGCGACCACTTCGAGTGGCGCGTGCCGATCGACGACATCTCGACCTTGTCGGTCGGCTGGTTCCACACGCCGCTGCCTTTGGAAAGCAACGGCTATCGGCAGAAGAGCATTCCGGCATGGCGTGCACCGATCCGCGACGAGGATGGGCGCTGGATCACCTCGCACATCATGAATCAGGACATCGTAGGTTGGGTCGGCCAGGGCGTGATCGCCGACCGGACGCAAGAGCATCTCGCGGCCAGCGATCGCGGCATTGCCATGATCCGCAGCCGCTTCATTGAGGAGCTTGCCAAGCTCGACGGTGGGGCGGAGCTCAAGGGCATCATCCGCGACCCTGACGTAGCGAGGTGTGTGCCGCTGCCGACGCCGGATGCCGGGCCGATCGGCAAGCGCATCCTCAGTCGGGCAGAGTATGTGGTCGACAAATGGCTCGCCAAGCGACTGCAGGACTTCCCGTGGCATTGGGGCTATCCGAGAGAGATACTGAGCGAGTACCGGCGGGCAGTGGGCGTTGAGTGATTGTCATCCAATCCAGGTCATCCGACGCGCAGCAAGTGTAGCGCGAGCGCAACAGGAGCTAAGCAGACTCTACCAGCTTGACCAACGAATCGGGGGTGTGATTCCGTCTTTGCAGTGATTTGCGGGGGCGGAGCATGGCGGGCAAATCTCCGGTTGAGGCGAGCGAGGGGCAGCGTGGAGCATTGCGGGCGTTGGCGCACTCGCGCGATCGCGGCGAGGCAGATCGGGCTCGGGCGATATTGCTGACGCTGACGGGCTGGACCAGCCAGCGCATCGCGCAAGCCTTCGGCGTGCGTGAGGATACCGTCCGCCTGTGGCGCAGCGACTTCGCCCGCGGCGGCGTCGAGGCTTTGAAGGCGACTGTCGCACCCGGCCCGCTTCCCCTGAAGACGGAGGCCGCGCTGCGCCCCGTCACGCCTCTCTTGGAAGGTCCCGTCGCCGAGCGCCACAACTGGACGATTGCGCGCCTGATGGCCGAGATCGAGGCGCGCGAAGGCGTCAACATCAGCCGGTCGCAGCTGTCCAAGGCGTTGCGAAAAAAAAACTTCCGCTGGCGCTGGCCCCGGCACACCCTGAAAGGCCGCCAGATCGCCGCCGAGATCGAGCGCGTGGGGCTGCGCCTCAGATTGCGCAAGGCCCAGGCCGAGGCCGGCGACATCGTTCTTCTCCGCGAACTGGTCAGCCGCTTGAGCATCACCGAGATCATCGCGAGCATGATGTAGCGGACGGCGGTCATCGCCAGGGCTTCGTAGTGGGCCATCAGGCGGCGGTTGCGTCGTAGCCAGGAGAACGTGCGCTCGATGACCCAGCGTCGACGAATGATCTTGAAGCCGCCATCCTTGTCCGTGCGTTTGACAATCTCGATCTCGACGGGCTCTCCGGCAAGTTGGCCTGCCAGCTTTGGCCCGGCATAGCCACCGTCGGCGAACAGCTTGCGCAGGCGCGGGTACTTGCGCAACGCCTGCTTGATCAAGTCGGCGGCGCAATCGCGATCCTGCACGTTGGCGGCGATCACCTCGATGGCGAGCAGATGGCCTTCGGAGTCGACAATGGCATTGCGCTTGATGCCTTTGGTTTTCTTACCCGCATCATAGCCGACCGGGTCAATCGAGCCCCCCCTTTTTCGGTCGCTTTCGCAACCTGCGTGTCGATGATGGCTGCGGTCGGATCGCGCTCCCGGTCGCAGGCCTCGCGGCATTGCTCAAGGAGTGCCTGATGGATGTGATTGATCACGCCGTAGCGGCACCATTCCCAAAAGTAGCGGTAGACCGTTGTGTGCGGAGGAAAGTTCTTCGGCAGCTGCCGCCACTGGCAGCCGGTGCGATTGACGTAGCGAATGGCGTTGAAAACCTCGCGCATGTCGGTCACGCGGCGACGACCGCCCGTGCGCGGCGGCGGGAGCATCGGCTCGATGATCGCCCACTCCTCGTCGCTGATATCGCTCGGATAGCGAGAGCTGCGTGGCTTATGCGTCTCGCGATGATCGTCGGTCCACATGGCAGCCCCCCTGATTCGGCTGCCATAGACAGAATCACAGGCGATTCTTATGATTCAAGGACTTTCGATACAGGCTCTTAGATGCTCTTGCTGGTCACGAGGACATCGACCACCTCCGCCTGCAGGTCCAGAAGCTCGGGATCTTGGACCTCTGGCAGAAGCGAGCCCACGCCTCCGACCAGAAACTCGCGGCGGCCCTACATCGCGACCACGTCTCCGGCCTGAAGCACCGTGCGGGCATCTGCGTCCACAATCTTGTCGCCGCGGCGAACACGCTCCACGAAGACTCGCAGGCCCGGCAGTTGGGTGCTGACAGGCTGGCCGATCATCTCGTTGCCCGGAGGGACCTTGTATGCATGCAATTCGAACTTGCGATAGGCGGAGAAGACGCCCCTTGCAAGCCTGGGCCAGATCGACGCCGATCAGTTTGGGGCCGAGCTGGGCGAGGAGTGATTGCTGAGCCGATGGTGCCGAAGATGTAGGTAACGGCGTACCCAATGGGAATCTGATTGAGGAACGTCTTAGTTTGGTCTTCCGGGAGGTCTAGCCGCGTGATCTGATCGGACGCCACACCCATGGCCGCTGAGATTGTCTGCGATCCCGAGTAGAGCCCGGCTGCGTATCCGACATCGAGCCCTGCCAACTTGGCACATACCAAGGGCGCGATCAGGCAAAGCGCCAGAATGACCAGGGAGAAGGCGACCTGGCGCGGACCTTCCTTGCCAAACCCGCTTACAAACTGCGGGCCAACACCGTACCCGATCGCGAAGATGAACATGATAAAGAACGCGGCTTTGACATTCGGCGAGACCGTGATGCCGAGTTGTCCGATGATGACAGCTGCGATCAGAGTCGCTGTCACGTTGCCGAGGCTGAACCCCGCGAACTTGAGAGGTCCCACCGTGAACCCGATGGCTAGAGCAAAGAAAATCGCGAGCTCCGGATAGGAGCGCAGGGTCGTTACGAACCAGTCGACCATTGTAGTCTCCGTAGGGTTCTTCAACGGGAGATGCGCAAGACCTGCCCACCGGCCGCTTTGAGCCCGTCTTAGTCACCACAGAAGCGTTCAGCTTCTTGGATCTTCTTCTATCCTCCGTTGTGCCTGCTCGTTCCTCGTCGAGTTCGCGTGATGATCAGCTCACATGGTGTTGGGGATGCGGACGGCCCATGCGGAGCCCTGCACATACCCTCCCTTGCTGGCGACTCCGCAAAGCCGTGCCGCGCGGCCGTCACTACCAATAGTGACGTATCAGCTAAGCGGCCCCGTGCGTATCAACATCAACCCTGAGTGAACGGGAGGAACTTCCCTGAGGTTGAGCGACGGCCAGCCGAGCCCGTCGCCTGCGGCGGCCCCACGAACCAAGACGCCTCAGCGGCTGCAGGCGCGGGGGCGGGCCTGGTTTGGGCGATGCATGCAGGATTGGGACGCGGGGATGCACATGACGAGAAAAGATTGGGAGCGCACCTGTCGGCGCCTTGCACTGGACCAAACCAAGTTCCTTACGAGGTTTCTCATGCAGCAACCGAAGTAACGAAGCCGAGAAGCACAACGGCCTCAGTGCGTGGGCTTCTTGGCGGCCGCGGAATAGGTTTGATCGGCGGGTAGCCGTCGAACGTCCGCCGCCGAACCGGCGATCTTCTCGGCTTCCGGTGCGCACTCCGGAACCGGAGCCGAGAAGACCTGCGCCTTCACCTTCTCCCGCAGCCACTGGAACACAACGTAGAGCAGCGGGATGAGGAAGATTCCGATCAGCGACGCCGCCAGCATGCCGCCGAACACCGCGGTACCGACGCCGCGCCGGCTCAGCATGCCGGCGCCGGTGGCGATGACCAGCGGCACCAGGCCGGCAATGAACGCGAAGCTGGTCATCATGACGGCGCGGAATCGCTCCCTCGCGCCTGCCGTCGCGGCCTCGGATATGGACAGCCCCTGCTCGCGCCGCGCCTTGGCGAACTCTACTATGAGAATGCCGTTCTTGGCCGCCAGGGCGATAAGCACGACGAGGCCGATCTGCGCGTAGAGATTGTTATCGAGGCCGAACGCGAGCAGCGCGCCCATGGCTCCGGCAACGCCGACTGAAACCGACAGCAGCACCGGCACGGGAATGGTCCAGCTCTCGTAGAGCGCGACGAGGAAGAGATAGGCGAACAGGATTGCGAGACCGAGGACGACGGCCGTCTTGCCGGACGCTTCCTTCTCCTGCAGAGCGGTGCCCGTCCATTCATAGCTGTAGCCCTTCGGGAGGGAGGCCGCCGAGATTTTCTCCATCGCTGCGATGGCCTCGCCTGAGCTGCGGCCCGGGGCGGGACCGCCGTTCACCGTCACGCTGCGGAAGTTATTGTAGCGAATGATCGATTGGGGGCCGAGGACGACACGCGCGGACGCAATGGCACGGAGCGGCACCATCTCGCCGCGCGCGTTGCGCACGTTGATGCGGAACACGTCATCGATGCGGCTGCGGTCGAGCGCCTCACCCTGGACGTTCACCTGCCAGGTGCGCCCGAACAGATTGAAATCGTTGACGTAGTAGCTGCCGAGAACAGACTGGAGGGTATTGAAGACGGTGGAGACGTCGACGCCCAGCGTCTGCACCTTCTCGCGGTCGATATCGAGGTAGAGCTGCGGGGTGTTCGCGGCGTACGTCGTGAACACGCCGCTCAGCGCCGGGTCCTGATTGGCGGCGAAGACCAGACCGCGCGCGACGGCTGCAATATCGGCAGCAGTCCCGCCGCTCAGGTTCTCCAGCTGGTACTCGAAGCCGCTGCCCGTCCCCAGGCCGATGATGGGGGGCAGGTTGTAGGCGATGACGTTGGCTTCGCGGATTCCCCGGAACTCGCGTTTGAGCTCGCTGATCAGCGCCTTGGCGGATAGAGCCTCTTCCTTTCGATGGTGGAACGGCTCTAGCGTCATGATCAGGAACGCATTATTGGATTTCACCTGGCCGTCGAGCATGCTGTAGCCGACCACTGAGGTCACGCCAGCGATTCCATGCGTGCGGCTTATGATCTCCTCGACCTGTTTTGCAACGGCATCGGTGCGATTGACCGAGGCTCCCTCGGGCAGTTGGATCTCGCCGAAGATGGCACCCTGGTCCTCGGCAGGAAGAAAGCCAGTGGGCGTATTCTGGAACAGCCAGCCCGCGCCCACGACAACACCGGCGAGCGCGACTAGGCCCAACACCGCAACGCGGACCAGCCGCTTGACGATTGCAGCGTATCCGTCGCGGACCAGGTCTATTCCGGCCAGGACATATCGCATCGGGCCGCGACGCGGTCCGTGGCGGGCTCGGAGGAAGACGGCACACAGCGCCGGTGACAGCGTCAGCGCATTGATGGCCGAGATCACCATCGAGACTGATACGGCCACGGCGAACTGCCGGAACAGCTCGCCCGCAATGCCGGGAATGAAGGCGACCGGCACGAACACCGACAACAGGACGAGGGTGATGGCGATGACGGGCGCAGTGATGTGGCCCATCGCCCGACGCGTCGCCTCAGCCGGCGTGAGTTTCGGGTCTTGCTCCAGCTCGTGCTCGACGGCCTCAACGACCACGATCGCATCGTCGACGACGATGCCGATGGCCAGGACGAGCGCCAGCAGCGATACCGTGTTGGCGGAATAGCCGAGCGCCAGCATGACGGCAAAGGTGCCGATGAGCGACACCGGCACGGCGATCAATGGAATGAGGGTGGCGCGCACGCTGCCGAGGAATAGATAGACGACGATGACCACGAGCACGAACGCCTCAAACAGCGTGTGCACCACGCCCTCGATGCTCTCCTTCACGAACACGGTGGTGTCGTAGGTGATCTTGTAGTCGATCCCTTCTGGAAACGATGCTTTCAGCTTCTCCAGTGATTTACGGGTGGCCTCTGCGCTGGCGATGGCGTTTCCACCCGGAGATTGATAGGTGGCGACCACCGCCGCCGGCTTACCGTCCTGGCGCCCGATCTGCTCCGAGGACCGGCTGGCGAGCTCGACGCGCGCCACGTCCTTGACACGCACGAACGAGCCGTCCGGGTTGGCACGGACCACGATGTTCTGGAACTCGTCGACTGTGGACAGGCGCCCCTTGGTCTGGATGCTGAGCTGGAATTGCTGGTCCGGCAGGGCCGGCTGCGCACCGATGCGGCCGACTGCGGCCTGGATGTTCTGGGCCTTGACGGCATTGACGACGTCATTCGGCGTGATGCCGAAGTTCGTCAAGCGGTCGCTGTTCAGCCAGACCCGCATGCTGTAGTCGGCCGGGGTGAGCAAGGTCACGTCGCCGATACCCGGTATCCGTTTCAAGGCATCGATGATGTTGATGGTGGCGTAGTTGCTCAGGAAGAGCTGATCGTAGCGGCCATCCGGCGAGATCATCGAGACGACCTGCAGGATCGCCGACGATTGCTTCTTGATGCTGACTCCCTGGGCGCGCACTTCCGCGGGTAGCTGCGCCTCTGCCAGATTGACCCGGTTCTGCACCAGCACTGTGTTGATGTCGGGATCGCTGCCGACCGCGAACGTAACGTACAGCGTGTAGCTGCCGTCGTTGCCGCTCATCGACTTCATGTAGATCGACTTGTCGACGCCGACGACGCGTGACTCAATGGGTTGCGCCACAACCGCCTCGACAACCTCCGCGCTCGCGCCGGGATAGCTGGTCGAGACTTGAACCTGCGGTGGAACGATGTTGGGGAACTGCGCGACCGGAAGAGCTTTGAGGGCGATCAGGCCGGCAAGCGTAATGACGATGGAAATGACGATTGCGAGCCGTGGCCGATCGATGAAGATGCCGGACAGCATGGGTCGGGCTATGCCTTGACCTCAGTCGTCTGCACGACCTCGCCGGGTCGCACCTTCTGCACGCCCTCGGTGATGATCTTCTCGCCTGCCTTCAGGCCCTTGGTCACCGTGACCTGTGCGCCTGGCGCCGGACCGACCTCGATACGGCGAACCTCCACCTTGTTGTCGCCATCCACCACGAGCACGAACGGGCCGGCCTGATCCATCTGAAGCGCCTGCTGCGGGATCAGCAATGCGGGCTGCGGCTTCCCAACCTCCGCCACGACAGCGACCAGCTGACCGTCGACGAGGATTCGATTCGGATTGGGAAAGGTCGCGCGCACCTGCACAGTGTCGGTGCCCTGGCTCACCGTCACGTCGACAAAATCGGCCTTGCCAGCTTGCGCGTAGCGGCTGCCGTCAGCCAGTCGAACGTAGATCGTAGTCTCCGCATGGCCAGACTTTTGGTCCTTCCGGAGCTGGAGCATCTCGCGCTGCGTGACCGGGAAGCTTACATAGATCGGGTCTTGCTTGACGATGGTGGCCAGCGGCTCGCTCGACGGTCCGACGTAGTTTCCGACCGAGACCGTCGCGCGACCGATGCGTCCCGCAAGGGGAGCGCGGATCTCGGTATAGCTGAGATTGAGCTCGGCCTTCTCCAACGACGCCTTCAGGCGCGCGATCTCGCCGCGCGCGCGGGCCTGCTGCATGGTGACATCGTCGAGCCGCTTTTGGGTACCCACCTCCTTGGCAACGAGTTCAGTCGCTCTTTTGACCTCGATGTTGGCGAGCGTCAGCGCGGCTTCCGCCTTCTGGATATCCGCCTTGATCTCAGCAATGGCGGACTTGTAGGGAGCCTGCTCGATGACGAACAGCAGGTCGCCCTTCTTTACGTCCTGTCCTTCATTGAAGAGCCGCTTCTCCAGGAAGCCGTCAATGCGCGCGCGCAGATCGACCTTGTCCTGCGCCTGGACCCGGCCGGTGAACGTCACAGTTGGCGTGATCTTGTCCTCCGCAACTGGAGCGACGGTAACGGCGGCCGGAGGCAACTCGGCCTTCGCTTGTTGCTGAGGGTTGTCGCAACCATGCAGAAACAGCAGCGATGGCAAGCAAACCAGTGCGGCGAGGCGAGAATGGCCTTGCTCGTTCACGACCCCTCCTCGTCCCGAAGCAGCCCGGCGGATCGTACCTAAGCTGGCCACACTTTCGTCCCACACCCCAGTTCGTCGCTGGTTTGGATATTCGCGCGCGAATGGCGCGTCCGATATGCGGACAAACCCGAGCGATCCAAGGGGGAAGATCCCGAGCGCGGGCATCACGGCCCATCAGAGCCGCAGAAGCTGCAAGTCCATGGCGTCTGCCGGCCGCCGCACGGCGCGGCCGACACTTGCCTAGTGCTTGTCACCCACGACGGAGTCCCCGCCTCCCTGCACCCAGGCCACCAGCACCGCCCACGCTACGGAGAGAACGATCGGGCCGAAGAACAGCCCAACGACTCCGTAGGCAATCGCGCCGCCGATAACGCCGACGATGATTACCGGCATCGGTGTTGTCAGGCCTCGCGCCACCAGCAGGGGCCTGAGGACATTGTCCATCACGCTGACTAAAGCCATGTAGGCAGTGAAAGCCGCAGCATGGACTGCGTCCATCGCCGTCCAGCTCCAAATAACGATCGGTACGATCAGGATTGTCGGCCCGATCTGCACGATGCCGAGCAGAAGGGCGAGGAAGGCGAGAACGCCCGGAGCCGGAATGCCTGCGGCCACAAAGCCCGCCCCCGCAAGGACCGCTTGCACGAATGCAATGCCAATCACGCCGCGCGACACGTTACGTACGGTGGCGCCTGCCAGCAGAACGAGTTCCCTGCCGCGGTGGCTCAGTGCGCGATCGAGGAAGGCGCTAAGCGCCTCGACCAATTGGGGGCCGCGGGTGAACAGGAACCCAGCCAGAACGATGGAGACGAGGAGTTCGAGCAGCCCATACAGCGCACTTTGTGCGAAGCCCAGAAGCGTCCCGCCCAGCGGCTTGAGCATTGGCAACGTTTCGGCCAGCGCAACCTTCGCGTTGGTCGTAGCGAGGCTCCAGAGCTGATGCAGCCGCTCGCCGACGATCGGCCAGCCCCGCACAGATTGAGGAGGCGGCGGAATCGCCAGCTGCCCGTCTTCCAGGCTCACGGCCAGGGAGCGGGTGCCGCTGACCATCCCCAGGCCGAGCCAGGTCACCGGACCAATGACGATCATCAGACACAAGAGGCTGAGGAGCGCCGCAGCGAGTCGAGGGCTCAGCCGCAAAGCGAGCCGATCGAACAGCGGATATAGCGCCACCACCAGTATGGCACTCCACAATCCCATCGTCAGGAACGGCGCGATGACCCGAAACGACCAGTAGCCGAGCAGGCCAATGAACCCGAGGCGGATCGCAACGTCAACAGTTGTGACGCCGATCCATTCCCGTGTCGAGTGCCTGTTGTCATTCGCCGTCATCGCTCGGGTCACGGGTGCCGCTTACGGAATTCAAGATTTTCGCTCGAGCGCAGTTTGTGACGCGCCGCGCGGCTGATCCCAATCTCATCATCGAGGCAGACGGTAAAACAAACGCCGCGTGAGCGAGCATTGGTCGATTTCGGCGCGAAGCCATGCTCGATGCGAAACTTGGCACGCTGGTTTGCCAACCGCCGGCACGTGCGGCTCCACTCCTTCTTCGTCATACGCGTGCCCGCGTCCCAATCTTTCATGCAGGTCTCGAGATACTCAGCGAACAGGCTTGAAATCTCCCGGCGGGATCGTTTTGACCGAGCGCCGCAGTGCTCACCAGCATCAGTGACAGCATGCCTGGGAGAAGCAAACCGCGCATTGGGTTTCCCAGTTTACCCTGAAGGCTCTCGTCCGAAGCAAGACGCGCAGGTCCCACTGGCGATATTCCCTAGAGGCCCTGGGAGCGCTTGCACCTTTCGATATCTGCAGCCCCGAAAGCCGCAAACCCAACGGGGCAGGCAAGCGGCATTCTCTACCGGCTTCGTCGCGCCGAAAGTCGCTCGGATGCTTGACGCGGCCGCCCACACCGTGGCTTCGGCGGTAGGGGTCAACAGAATTGTGCCAGATATGAGGGTGACTATCCCCGCGAGCGGAACCAAGAGCTTGCGCATATACTCCTCCGTCACTTTCGCGGTGCAGCACCCAGTATCGTCAGTCGATGATGTGATAGCCGCCGTCGATGTAGAGCGTCTCACCGGTGATCAGTTTGGCTGCGTTCGTTGCAAGGAAGGCGACAGCCACGCCGACGTCGTCGATGGAGACGAGGCTGCGTGCTGGAGCCTTCGCTTGCGCCTTCTGCAAGAGCGTCTCGAACTCCGTAATCCCTGACGCTGCACGAGTCTTCAGGGGACCCGGCGAGATCGCGTGCACCCTGATGCCCTTGGGCCCGAGCTCGGCTGCGAGATAGCGAGTCGCTGATTCAAGCGCGGCCTTCACCGGCCCCATGAGATTGTAGTTCTCAACGACCATCTGAGACCCGTAGTAGGTCATCGTGAACAGCGTGCCGCCTCCCTTCATCAGCGGCTCGGCTAGCTTGGCCATGCGGATGAACGACCAGCATGAGACGTCCATGGCAAGCAGGAAGCCCTCCTTGGAGCAGTCGACGACCCGACCCTGCAAGTCCTGCTTGGGGGCGAAGGCGATCGAATGGAGACAGATATCGAGCTTGCCCCACTCCCGCTCGATCCGCGCGAAAACGGCCTCCAATTGGCCCTCAGCCTGAACATCGAGCGGCATAAAGATCGAGGCATCGACCTCCTTGGCCAGCGGTTCCACATACACTTTCGCCTTGTCGTTGAGGTAGGTCACCGCCAGGTCGGCGCCGAACGCTCGAAAGGCCTCGGCGCACCCCCATGCGATCGATTGGTCGTTGGCGATACCGGTCACGAGCGCCTTGCTGCCCTTGAGGAGCGCGAGGGAGGAGAGATCGATCATATTTGCTGCTCCTCGACACGAGCGTCAGCATGTCCGCGCAGGACATCGAGCGTGTGGCGCGCGATCATCAGCTCTTCGTCTGTCGGAATGACATAGCAGGCGACCGATGCTCCCTGGTGCGAGATGCGCGGCCCGCCGCCGGCATTCGCGGCGGGGTTCAGCTCAAGCCCGAGCCACGAGAGGCGCCGGACCACGGCCTCTCGGATGCCCGGCGCGTTCTCACCGATCCCGGCCGTGAACACGAAAGCGTCGATGCCGCCCAAGGCGGCCGCGAGCAGGCCCGTGAAGAGCACGATCCTGTAGACGAAGTAGTCCAGCGCCAGCTTGGCACTGGGGCTCGCGCTTGCGAGCAGCTCCCTCACGTCGTTGCTGATGCCGGAGAGGCCCTTGAGCCCGCAATCGTAGTAGAGAAAGTGCTCGATCTCTTTCGCACTCATGCGCTTCTTGCTCATGAGGAAGAGCACGACGCCGGCATCGAGCTGCCCAGGTCGCGTGCCCATTGGAAGACCGTCAAGCGCCGTGAACCCCATCGTGCTCTCGACACTCCCGCCCGCAGAGATCGCGCACATCGAAGCGCCATTGCCGAGATGCGCAACCACGACACGCCGGTCGGCAATCTCGGGCGCCACATCCCTCAGCTGGCCGGCAATGTATTCATACGAGAGACCGTGGAATCCATAGCGCCGTACGCCCTCGGAATAGAGCTGCTCGGGGATTGCAAAGCGATCCGCCACCTCGGCGTGTCCCCGATGGAACGCGGTATCGAAGCAGGCAACCTGGGGCAGGTCGGGCAGTCGATCCAGGATCGTCCGGATCGGCGCAAGGTTGTTGGGCTGATGCAATGGGGCCAGGGGCACGAAGCATTCAAGTTGATCGAGCACCGTATCGGTAACGACTGTGGGCGCCGCGTAGGTTGGTCCACCGTGGACAACGCGATGCCCGACGGCCCTCGGCAGCCTTCCGCCCATCCGGTCGCGCAAAAAGATCACGAGCTTGTCGAGCGCAGCAGGCACAGTGCCCACCTCAGCGGCAGGCCATGTCTTGTCGGCGAGCCCCTCGCCTCTGATACCTGCGGCCCTGAAGCGAGGGTGCACACCGATGCCGTCGATCACCCCTTTCATATGCCTCTCAAGCTGATTGCGCGCGCAGACCGCGAACAGCTGAAACTTGATGCTGGAGCTGCCCGAATTGAGCACCAGGATGGTCTCGCTCATGGCTCAGGCCTGAATCGGTTGGTTCGTCTTGCGGCTGTGAGCGAGAAGCACGGCAACGGCGCACGACGCCATGCGCGTCCTCACGTTGTCAGCACGCGAGGTCAAGACGATGGGCACTCGCGCACCGAGCACGATCCCCGCCGCATCCGCGTTCGAGAGGAACGTCAGGTTCTTGGCCAGCATGTTGCCGGCCTCGAGATCGGGAACAACCAGGATTTGAGCGTGGCCTGCGACAGGCGACTTGATGCCCTTGATGCGCGCTGCCTCAGGGCTAATGGCGTTGTCGAAGGCGAGCGGGCCATCGAGCTCGCCGCCAATGATCTGACCACGATCGGCCATCTTGCACAGTGCGGCAGCCTCGATGGTCGAGGGTATGCTTGGGCTTATCGTCTCGATGGCGGACAGAATTGCCACCTTCGGCTTTCCAAGCCCCAGCCCGGCATAAAGATCGATCGCGTTCTGGACGATATCGCGCTTGGCCACGAGATCCGGGGCGATGTTCACTGCGGCATCGGTGATGAACAACGTGTTCGGGTGGGTCGGAACGTCCATGACGAAGACGTGGCTGATCCGCCGTCCGGTGCGAAGTCCGGTCTCACGCTTCGTTACCGCCGCGAGAAGCTCATCTGAGTGCAGGCTTCCTTTCATCAGCACCTCGGCCCTGCCGGTGCGAACCAGCTCGACGGCCTTCTCGGCCGCCGCTTCGCTGTGCGGAACGTCGACAATGTCCATGCCGTGAAGGTCTATGGCGAGAGCCTCAGACACGGCGCGAATCCGATCTTTCGGGCCGACAAGGATTGGAACGATCAACGCTGCACCAGCCGCCTCGAGTGCTCCCTTGAGTGAGGTCTTGTCACAGGGATGCGCGACCGCAGCCACGAGAGGCTGCAGGCTTTCCGTGGCTGCGATCAGGCGCTCGTATTTCTTGTGATCGCGCGACTCGGGGGGGAAAGGCCTTTCCGGTGTGGTCATGCCGGCGTGCTCACCACTTCAGAAAAAGTGCGATCTCGCCGGGCATCCCACCCGGAAAATCGATCACCTGCGCGTGCAGCTTGTAGCCGAGCGGTCGCAGCTCCTTCGCGTAGAAATCGTAGGCCCTCCTAGCGAACCCCTCGAGCGAGTCCGGCCAGTCCGGCAGCATGTTGTTGATGCGCCGGCCGCCATCGTTGCAGTAGCTGGCCGGGAACGTGATGACCTGTATCTCTTTGAAGCCTTGTTCGGCGGCGATGCGGACTGCCTTGTTGAGTCGGTCCATCACCTGAGGGTGGATGTCGCGCTCCCTGAAGGCCTCGTGCAGCTCGCGTTGCTCCCGCTTCTGCCGTTCCTTTCGTTTGCGCTCCTCCTCCATCTTCTTCATTTCAGCGTCGCTGATGATCTCGTTGAGATCCTGGGGGCGTAGGAGCGTCATAGCCATTGGTCTGTACTCCTGCTTGCGCGACGTTCGACGGTGCGTCCAGTCAATGTTTCGGAGTTCTCGCGGACCGAGATGACACCTGCCGCGCGTGGGCCACGCGCGACGCCTCCACCTCCAAAGACGGCGGCTGGATCAATCTCTCGGACTCAAAGAATCTCGCGATTTCGGCCAATCGCGCGCGCTCGAGCTCGCTGCGCAATCCCACCGCATCGATCACCCGGTGCAGGATGCCGGCCATACGAGACGCACTCTTGGGGTCCCTTGCGAGCATTGCTGGGATGGCATTCACGGCGCGCCTCTCATCGAGGAGCAGCATGAAGAATTGCTCGCGCACGAGCTTCTTGAATGCGTCAGGGCTTGAGCCGCCGCCGGCCTCGTCGCGCATCCGCCGCAGCAGATTGAAGCCCCGCTCGTCGACGACACCCTCGGGCATGCGGACATAGAGAAGCGCGCGGATGGTCGCTTCGCGCGGCCCTCCCTCGGCAATCGCCTCGGTCAGCTCCTCGATGCGTTGGGCCACAAAGGCCCTGTGCACGGGATCGTCTCCAGGCCGCCGCCGCGCGCTGTCGTCGGAAGCCTTAAGTCCGACCATCGCTTGCACAAAGGGCGAGCCGTATACGGCATGGAACCACACCTCAGATGCACGATCGCGCACGTCGCGATAGGCATCCAGTGACGACTCGATCCAATCGGAGATCTGCTCCTGCGTCTGCCAAAAAATGTTGTCCTCCGAAACCGGTCGACGCTCTCTTTTTGCCTCTTGTGCCGACGCTTGAAGCTGACGCATCCATGGATTGGCGTCCGAAAGCATCTCGTATTGCAGGCGCAAGGGATGACATCGGCGCATCCATTGGGCGAGGCCTTCGTTGGTCCAGCTCTGCACCCAAGGCTGCACCAACGTGCGATAGAGACCGAGGTTGATCTCGGATATGCGAGCGGCCGCGGCAAATTTCCGATCATCCTCCTCGTCGTTGCCGCCAAGAGCACGTATGTCGTCGAGGCTTCTCGCCTCGAAGCGAACCAGGTAGTTTCCACCGATCAGGTCGTCCGAATCCCCATCCTTCGGCACCATTACCGCTTCGTAGAGACCCGGTGGAAGCACGTCGATCAGGTCGATGTTGCTTGCGAACTCATCGTGCTCTTTCTTGGCCACGGAGCCCGAAACAAAGATGCCGAGGTGGCCGATCGACTCGTGAACCGCATAGACGATTGTCTGACCATGGGCCCGAATGTCATCGACGCTTCGGTAAAGATCGAGGATCCAGTCCAGCGCCTGCTGTGGCGGCGTGATGTTGTCTCCCTTGGAGCAAAAGACGACGATAGGTGACCGGATGTTGCGTAAGTCCACGCACATGCCGCCCGACAAAACAATTTCCGACGTAGCGAGCTTGTTGCCGACGAACAGCTTATCGACGATGAACTGCATCTCTTCGGCGTTGAGCAGGACATGGCCGCCCCACCACTGCTCGAACTCAAGATAGCGCGGCGGCTCGGTATCGATCTTCGAATAGAGGTTGTGTTGCTTTGTCCAGACTGTGTTTGTCGGGTTGAGGCTTTCGAAGTTCGTGACGAGCCACGTACCATCGAACTTGCCGTTGCCGAGATCTCCCATGAGTGCGGCGAGCCAGCTGCCGCCGAGCAGCCCGCCCGTGTAGCGCATCGGATTCTGGCCGCGCACGCCTGCCCAGTAGGACAGAGGCGAGCCGGCAACGATCACGGGACCAAAGAGCTCGGGTCGCATGGCCGCCAGCAGCATGATGGCCCATCCAGCCTGGCAATTGCCAATGACGGCGGGCTTGCCCTCCGCTTCCGGATGCAGCGCAATCACCCGTTCCAGGAATGCGGCCTCTGCGTGAGCGATGTCCTCAATTGTCTGCCCAGGAACGGGATCGGGCAGGAATCCAATGAAGTAGCAGGCATGCCCTGCCTTGAAGACGGCACCGATTTCGCTATCCGCCTTGAAGCCACCGATGCCTGGACCGTGGCCGGCGCGAGGATCGACAATGACGAACGGGCGCTTGTGTGCATCGATTTCTACGCCGTCCGGCGGCTGCACACGGACAAGACCGTAGTTCACCGGTCGAGGCAGTCCGCGTCCGTCCACTACGAGCTCGTGCCTGAACTTGAGGACGTGGGGCGCGGCCTTGGCAGTATGCTCCTGGTAGCCCTCACCGCGCTGCCGCAAGACGTCCCAGAACAGGATACTCCGCTGGCACGCGTCGGTCCAATAGGCCCAAGGGTCCCATCTTTGATCGACGGGCCATTCGGCGACAGCGTTGTTAGACGTGACTGGATTTGACGGTGCTTTCACGCGCTTACCCCAATGGCAATGCTACACGAACCTTGAGACGCTTCCCTTCCGCTTCCGCCTTCCCGCCTCCGTGCGACACGCCGACCGCGGTCCGTTCGGATGAGATCACCGCCACGCGCCCACTCCTCACTCAGGCTAAGGCAGCGAGCTAGCGACGACAAATCAGCAGAAACCCTCGGGCGCGATGGGACAAATCCAGAGGCGGACCAAAAGCAGTGCCGCCGATTGCAGGTGCGAGCGCCATCTTCAGGCGATCCAGCTCCGGTCGGCGGCTTTCTCGAAGTGCCTCACCGTATACACGTCGGGCCTCGCAAGCGTGACCTGCGCCTCAAGCGGAGATGGCTCTCCGTGTGCCAGCAAGGCTGTGGACCGCGTTGCAATCTGGCAAAAACGAAGGCCGAACATCGTCGCGAGTACCCTCTTGCCCAGAAGTGCTGCCCGACGAGGTTACGCTTCCTTTCCCCGTAGATGCGGGCGAGATGGATCGCACTCTTGCCCTTGATGAACCCCACCACTTGCGACACCGCATACTTCGAAGGGATCGAGATCAACATGTGCACGTGATCCGGTATCAAGTGCCCTCCTCGATCTTCGACTCCTTCTGCCCGGCCAACCTGCGGAACACTTCGCCGAGATGTCGGCGCAGCTCCAAATACAGCGTCTTCCTTCGACACTTCGGATGAATACGACGTGATATTTGGTCCCCACGTTATGTGGCTTAAGGCTTGGTACTCGTCCATCGGTGGAGATCCTTCCATGTGCGTGACTGCTCAAGGTTGGAAATCCGTCGATGGAGCGCCGGCTTCGTCAAACTACTACTGACTCCCCGGCAGAGACGGGGGATGCCCGCTGGCGGGTGTTCTTGACGATCGAAGAGAGCAAGGTGAATAGGCCGCGCACGTGCTCATTTCGCCAAGAGCGGCTGCGGCAGCTGACGGTAGCGCAGCTGCTCGTGGCTCATATGCTGGTGGATGGCGATGATGTTGATGGCATTCAGCACCGGCTGCTGCTCGTTCTCGGTCATGGCATGGCGAAGTCGCCGTCGACGACGGCTGCCTTGTCTGCTGCCGGCAAAGGCAGCCCACGCCCATCTCCTCGCCGACCTGGGTGCCCCATGCATGGTCGCGGCGGGGCCAATGACGACCTTGAACAGGCCCTGGCTGGCCTGGGCGCGCGGCGACATCGATAGTCTCATCGATAGAGGCCGCAGTTACTCACCGGAACATTCCGCACCGTACCCACCTATGCGTACAACGTCCTGGTTATGGACACTATCTGGCGAATTCTCATTACGATGCGGCAGCGGCTCGCCGCAAGGCGGGATCGTCTCGCCGATGCTGTCGAATATCTACCTGACAGCCATCGCCATCGACAGGCTCAATCCGGTGATCTCGGGGTGGAGAAACTACTACCGCTATGCCACTGGGGCATACGGCAGGTTCAACCACCTCGACTTCTGGATATGGCAGCGCGTCGGGCGCTGGCTGAAGGTGAAGCATCGCAATGCGACGTGGCCGACGCTGCGCCGACGCTATCATCTCAGCGTCCCCGGGAAACGACGGCAATGGACCGAAAGGACCAAACGCCTGAGGCTCCTCTGCGATGGAGGAACCATGCGTTACCCGGACCTGCGAATCGAGAAACCGAACGGATGGAACACGACCTGGGGGAAGAAGCAGCGCGAGAGCCTGCTCGACTTCTGGGATGCGTTCGGACGCCTCAGGACGATCTGAGGCCCACCCGGAGTTCCCGCGGTCGCGCATTGGTCGATGCCCTCGATCCCGCTCGCCTCTCATCGAGGCAGCTCAACGGTAACGGAAGCCTTGCCATGAACACGACCTTTGTCGAAGCTGCGACCATTCTTCTGCGCGAGGGCCTTGAAGCCATCCTGGTTCTCGCGGCTTTGGCCGCCTATCTCGGCCGGTCAGGCGCCGAGGACCGTCTGGCCGCCTTGTGGTCGGGCGCCGCAGCCGCTCTCGTTGCGAGTGTTGCAGCCGCCTGGGTGTTCGAACATTTTTACAACGGTGCGCACAGCGACATCTTCGAAGGCGTCATCATCTTCCTGGCGGCCGCACTGCTGTTCTACGTCAGCGGGTGGCTGTTTCTGAAGCAGGACCCGAAGGCGTGGCAGGATTACCTCAAGAAGCACGCTGGCAGCGCGGTCTTGGGAAATCGTCGTATGTGGCAGCTGCGCTTGCCTCCCTGGCCGTGCCGCGCGAGGGCGGAGAGACCGTGCTTTTTCTTCACGTCCTGGCCAAGACCAACGGCGGTTGGAACGCCTCCCTCGTCTCGGGCATCGTTGCCGCATTCGCGGCGCTGGCGGTGCTGTTCTGGATCATCATCACCAGCGGTTGTTGAGCGATGTGGCGGTCTGGGCGATCGGGTTGCTGGCGGAGCATGGCGTGAAGGTCGGCAAGCGTCCGCCGGACATGGGCGCAGGACTGAAGAAGCCTCGGGAGAGGTTTCAGTCCA
>Ga0207712_10000888_pt1 | contig 21692 bp, 28 predicted proteins | sample KBSS44metaG_FD_184402 | JGI IMG/M metagenome (GOLD analysis project Ga0207712, IMG submission 184402) | Switchgrass rhizosphere microbial communities from Kellogg Biological Station, Michigan, USA - KBS S4-4 metaG (SPAdes) (version 2) | ecosystem: Host-associated > Plants > Roots > Rhizosphere... | reverse complement strand
GCATCGTCGCCTGATCAGGCTGGGCGGAAGCGCAGCGCCAGCCCGTTCATGCAATAGCGCTGCCCCGTCGGCTTGGGACCGTCGGGAAAGACATGGCCGAGGTGGCCGCCGCAGCGATGGCAGAGGACCTCGGTCCGGACCATACCGAAGCTTTGGTCCGCCTCGGTCACGACCGCGTTCTGCAGGACCTTCCAGAAGCTCGGCCAGCCGGTCCCGCTTTCGAATTTCGTCGTCGAACTGAACAGCGGTAGCGCGCATGCGGCGCACACGAACGTGCCCTTGCGATGCTCGTTCAGGAGCGGACTCGTGAACCGCGGTTCGGTGCCCCCTTCGCGCAGAATATGGTAGCGCTCCGGTCCCAGGATGCGTCGCCATTCGTCCGGCGTATGATTGACCGCGAACCGGATATTCGGGGTCGCTTTGCCCAGGGTTCCATACAGAAGCAGCCCCGCGGCGCTGAGGCCGGCCAGGCCGAGAAATGCGCGTCGATCGTTCATTCCGTCACCTTGGACAGGGCTCAACTTACGAGCCAATGCCGAAAAGTTATCGGCGAGTGGCGGAGCGGGAGGGATTCGAACCCTCGATACGGTTTTGCCGTATACTCACTTTCCAGGCGAGCGCCTTCGACCACTCGGCCACCGCTCCGCTATTCGCTGGAAGGGCGCCCATGTAAGCGGCGCGGTCGCGGCGGGCAACCTTGCCGCGTAGCCGTCCATGCCCCTATGCGGCCGCGATGCGCCGCCTTGGACCCCCGCCGTCTGCCGACGAGATCGAGGCCATCGCTCGCGCGACGCTTCGCGCGCTCCCCGAGCCGTTCGCCCAGAGCCTGAGCGACGTGGTCCTCCTCATCGAGGAGTTCGCCGACGACGAGACGCTCCAAGCAATGGAGATCGAGGATCCGTTCGATCTTACCGGCATCTACGAAGGCGTTCCGCTGACCGAGCGCAGCGTCACTCAATCGGGCACCCTGCCCGAGCAGATCCGCCTGTTCCGTAGGCCGATCCTGGATGAATGGGCTGGCGGAGACGATACGCTCGAGCATCTCGTCACTCACGTGCTGGTCCACGAAGTGGGGCACCATTTCGGCCTGTCGGACGACGACATGCACACCCTTGAGGATGCGGTTAGATGAAAGGCCTGCTGAAGTTCAGCAATGTCACTCTGAAACGCGGTGGCAATGTGCTGGTCGAGGACCTCGATTTCGAGCTTGGACCGGGAGAGCGCCTGCAGGTCACGGGGCCAAATGGAAGCGGCAAATCGAGCCTGATCCGGCTTGCCGCCGGGCTTCTGCGCGCAGAACGCGGTCAGGTCGAACGCTCATCGCTCGCGCTGGCAGACGATCATGTCGCACTGGATCGCGAGCTGCTCCTTCGGCACGCCCTGGGCTTTTGGGGCGGTGCTGTTGAGCAAGCCATGGTTGCGCTCAGGATAGATCATCTCGCCGAGGCTCCGGTCAGGCTCCTGTCGTCCGGCCAGCTCAAGCGCGCGATGCTGGCGCGCGTTGCCGCTTCGCGCGCCCCTCTGTGGCTGCTCGATGAGCCGCTGAACGCGCTGGACCCCGACGGGAGGAAGCGGCTGGGGGCCCTGGTCGAGCGACATCTCGAGGCCGGAGGAGCAGTGGTCGCTGCGTCACATCAGCAGCTCGGGGGCGATTGGCCCAAGCTGAAGCTTGGCCAAGGGGATACGGCGTGATTGGCGCGGTAATTGCGCGCGACCTGCGCCGCGGCTTCACGGGCACTGCCTGGCTGCCGATCGCCTTCTTTCTGCTCGTCGCGACGCTCGTACCGTTCGCGATCGGACCCGATGCCAGGCTGTTGTCGCAAATTGGACCCGGCGTCTTGTGGATCGCCGCCCTGACGGCTGCGCTCCTGCCGATCGAGCGGCTGGTCGAGCCCGACCGGGCGGACGGCGTGCTCGATCAGCTCATGCTTCACGGCCTTGCCGAGGAAAGCGTGGCCTTCGCCAAGATCGCCGCGCACTGGCTCACCTTCGCGCCGCTGCTGCTGGTCGCGGCGATTCCGGCGTCCGCGCTGCTGGCGATGAATGGCGCGTCGCTGGCTGAAGTCGAACTGGCGCTCGCCGTCGGCACGCCCGGTCTTGCTGCGCTCGCGGTAGCGGTCGCGGCCGTAACCGCCGGCTTGCCTCGAGCGGGCTCGCTCGCCGGATTGCTGCTGCTGCCACTGGCCGTGCCGCTGCTGATCTTCGGGGCGGCGAATGCCATCCTGCTCGAAGCGGCAGTGTCGCTGCTGTTGTCCGCCGGCGCGCCGTTCGTGGCCGGTGCCGCGATCCGCGCTAGCCGGACCTAGACCAGCGGGCGAAGATGGCCGTCGGCAGCAACAGTCCACGAGCCTCTTCCCGAACCGCCATCTCGCCCAGCTCGACCACACCTCCGAGGTCGCCGAAAGTCTGTTTGACCAGCTCCCCGATCGCCAGCGCCGACATGCGCACGGCATAGACGGTGAGCATGAGGAAGCGGCTGTTCTCGTCGAGCAGCTTGCGGCAATCGGCGAGCAGCGGCGCGAGATTCTCCTCCAGCCGCCACACCTCGCCTTCCGGCCCCCGCCCGAACTTGGGCGGGTCGAGCAGGATGCCGTCGTAACGGTGGCCCCGCCGCACCTCGCGCGCGGTGAATTTGGTCGCATCGTCGACGATCCAGCGGATCGGGCGATCGGCCATATTGGACAGGGCCGCGTTCGCCTTGCCCTGCTCGACAGATTTCTTCGACGCATCGACATGGACCAGCCGCGCGCCGGCGTTGCTCAGAAGCAAGGTCCCGACCCCCGTGTAGCCGAACAGGTTGAGCACATCGGCGTCCGCTGATCGCTCGCGCATCCAGTCCCACTGCGGCGCCATGTCGGGGAAGAAACCGAGGTGGCGGAAGGGTGTAAGCGAGGCATGGAACCGCACGGCCCCGCGCGACAATTCCCATTGCTTGGGCACGGATCGATGCTGGACCCAGCGCCCGCCGCCCTCATCATCCGAGCCCGGGACGAAAGTCGCGTCCGGGTCCCAGTCGTCGCGCGCCGGCGCCCACATCGCCTGCGGCTCGGGACGGACGACGGCGACCGGCCCATAGCGCTCGAGCTTCTGCCCATTGCCGCAATCGAGCAGGCCCCAGTCGGCCCAGGGCTCGGCGACTAGCGTTGAAAGGTCGGTCACGCCCGGAACTAGGCAGCGAGCGCGAGCTGCGCCCCGACTGAGGCGATCGCAGCGCGGCCGTCGGCCATCGTCGCGGCCCCCGCGGCCCTCGCCGTTGCGGCATCGACCGACCGGAGCTGCTCGAGCACTTCGTCGGTGCCGAGGATCCGGCCGAACACTTCGATCGAACGCGCCATATGGTCTGCGCGGCTCTGCGGCGTTTCCATCGCCATCAGCAATCCAGCCTCGAGCTGGGCGCGCGCGCGCGCGACTTCGGCTTCGCCGAGAGTCTCGACCGCTTCCGCGAGCACGGAGCGCGCGAGGTGCATCGAATCCACCGCCCGATTGCGGTCCGCCGCGCAGCTCATGGCGACGAGGCCCGTGTCGGCATAGGCCTGGCTCCAGGCGCTCACCGAATAAGCGAGGCCCCGCTCCTCCCGCAGCTCCTGGAACAAGCGTGACGACATTCCGCCGCCGAGTGCCTGGACGAAGATCGACAGAGCAGGCAGCCGCGGATCGCCCGCCGCGAGGCCCGGAAGGGCGAGGCACCAGTGAGCCTGCTCGAACTCGCGGCGGTCGTTGCGCACTCCGCCGGTGAATTCGGCGCGGCCGATCGGCACTCCGGGCCAATCTTCCAAATCGCCAAGGAGCCGCTCGGCGCATTTGAGGATATCCGCCGGTTCCACCTTCCCGCTCGCCGACAGGATCAGCCGCGACGGGACCAGCTCGCCCTCGATCCACGACCGGCAATCGTCGCGCGTGATCGCCCGCAGCGTCTCGGCGCGGCCAAGGATCGAGCGGCCGAGCGGCTGACCTTCGAACGCCGCCTGGAACACATGTTCGTGGACGAGGTCATCGGGCGAATCGACGACTTCGCCAAGCTCGGACAGGATCACGACCTTTTCGCGCTCGAGGTGGTCTTCAGCGAGATGGGGCGAACGTACCATATCGGTCAGGATTTCGCAGAGCAGCTCCGCGTCCTTGGCCAGGGTCCGGCCATAGAAGACCGTCTGATCGCGCGCGGTCCAGGCGTTGATCGCCCCGCCGACGTCCTCGATCGCTTCGGCCAGCGCGCGCGTGTCGCGGCTTCCCGCGCCCTTGAACACCATGTGCTCGACGACGTGCGCTAAACCGGAAAGATGCTCCGGCTCGGAGCGCGAACCGACCTGCGCATAAAGGCCGATCGCGACCGATTCGGCCCCGGGCATCGGATCGACCGCCACGGTCAGCCCGTTCGCAAGCCGATGCAGCTCTCCGCTCATGTCTTTCCGGATCTCCCGCGTTTCACGATCGCAATAGAGTAGATGATGAGCGCCACGAGAGCCAATGCGAACCAGGTCGCGGCGTACATCCGGTGGCCCGACGGTGTAATCGGGCTGGCCGATTCGACGCTCGGCATGCGGCTCGGCTCAAGGCCCGGCGGGGCAGTCGCCGCGACCAGCCGCATGCGGGTGCGCCTGTCGGGTACAATGATCCCGCTGACCGGCCCGCCTCGCCAGTCGACGCGGGCATTGGGATTTGTCGACCAGCCGACCTCAACGCTCATGGCCGGCCCCTCCGCACCGGTCGTGCAGTCGATGATCTGGACGTAGCCTGGCTCGCCGGCCCGGTTTTCGCCGCCGATTGCCCATTTGCCGATGGGACGCAGGCAAACGCCGGTCGCGTGGCGGAACAGCGGCAGCTGGTCGCTTTTGAGCGGGGTCGTCGGCCAGGTGATCGGCGGCAATTTCTCGGCTGCGGCAAACCGGGCGAGCAGCTGTTCTTTCCAAACGGCGCGCTTCAGCTGCCATATGCCGAGGCCGATCAGCACCGCGATCGCCGCGGCAACAACAATCGTCGGAATGAGCGGAAGGCGCCGAGTCATTCGACGATCCGCCCTTCACGCGCGCGGTGGCGATACTCCTGCCCGAGCAGCCACGCCTTGGCGATTCGCAGCCCACCGACGGTCAAAGCGGTGGCGACGGGCAGCCACACGAGATGGACCCACCACGGCGGCTCGGCAGCGGCGTCGAGAACAAGCGCGGCCGCGACCACCACGGCGCCGACGATCAGGATGAGGAAGGCGGCCGGACCATCGCCGACGTTGAAGCTCGAAAAATCAAGTCCGCAGGCCCGGCACCGGTCTGCGAATCGCACCCACCCCGCGAACAAGGTCTTGGCCCCGCACTTCGGGCATTTCCCGGCAATCGCCGCCGTCAGCGGGGAATCCCCGCTCATCGTCAGGGCGTGTGCGGCGCGCCCCAGCCGCCCCAGACATAGATGGACGTGAAGAGGAACAGCCACACGACGTCGACGAAGTGCCAGTACCAGGCGGCCGCTTCGAACCCGAAATGCTGCCTCGGCGTGAAGTCGCCACGAAATGCGCGCAACAGGCAGACGGTGAGGAAGATCGTTCCGACGATGACATGGAAACCGTGGAAGCCGGTCGCCATGAAGAAGGTCGCGCCGTAGATGTTGCCCTTAAAGGCGAATGGCGCGTGGGCATATTCATAGGCCTGGATGCTGGTGAACAGCATGCCGAGGCCAATGGTGCAGGCGAGGCCCTTCTTGAGCCCGTCCCGGTCGCCGTGGATCAGCGCGTGATGCGCCCAGGTCACGGTCGTTCCCGAGCATAGCAGGATCAGGGTGTTGAGAAGCGGGAAGCCCCACGGATTCAGAACCTCGATGCCCTTGGGCGGCCATTGATGGCCGACGGCATCGACCATCGATGGGAACAGAGCGGAATCGAAGAAGGCCCAGAACCAGGCGAGGAAGAACATCACCTCCGAAGCGATGAACAGGATCATTCCGTAGCGGAGGTGCAGCTGGACGACGGGCGTATGGTCGCCGCCGTGCGCTTCGGCGATGACGTCGGTCCACCACAGGTACATGGTCGCGATGATCCCCGCGACTCCGACCCCGAAAGTGACCGGGCCATAAGGGTTGTCGTGCCACCACATCACCAGCCCGCCGAAGAAGAACAAGGCGGCAGTGGCGCCGATGATCGGCCACGGGCTTGGGTTTACGAGATGATAGTCGTGGTTCTTTGCACCGGCCATTTCGTTCGTGCTTTCCTCATGTCCTTTGCGGGGAGGCTCTAGCGGCCCGTGCCGCTGCTTTCCACCTTGTAAAATGTGTAGCTCAAAGTGATCTCATCGATCGCTTTGGTCCCGTCGTCCTGGCGCAGCTTGGGATCGACGTAGAAGACCACCGGCATCTTCACGCTTTCACCGGGCTGCAGGGTCTGCTCGGTGAAGCAGAAGCATTGGATCTTGTTGAAATATTGCCCGACCGTATCGGGGGTGACGTTCCACACCGCCTGGCCGGTAATCGGCCGGGCGCTGAGATTCTTGGCCTCATAGTAGATCGTCGTGCGCTCGCCGGGCGCGATCCGGACCTGGTTCTGAACCGGCTCGAACCGCCACGGCAGCTTCTGGTCGACGTTGGCGTCGAACCGAACGCCGATCGAGCCGGCGACCGCGCCCGGCGCTTTCTCGGCGCGAAGCGGAGTGCCGTCGAAGCCGGTCAGCTGGCAGAAGGCGCGGTAGAGCGGGACCGAAGCGAAGGCGAGCGCGAGGAATCCGAGCGCGACCAGCGCCATCGTCAGCGCGGTTCGGTTGTTCTTCTGGGCGGCCGCGGTCACCAATTGAGGCTCGCCTTGGCGATGGTGATGAAGAACATCAGGACCACGAACCCGCCGAGCAGCCAGGCAAGAATCTTCGACCGCTCGCGCTGGCGGCGGACGATTTCGTCCTCCTGCTTCACCATGTGATCCACCGGTCCACGACCAGCGTCGTGAACAGCGCGAACAAATAGAAGACCGAGTAAGCGAAGAGGTGCTTTTCAGCGCCCATTTGGGACGGGTCGGACGAGCGGCTTGCCAGCACGCGCCCCGCAAGCACGACGAAAACGAAGCTGAGGATCGCCGCCGAAACGCCGTAAGCGGCACCGGTCAGCCCGAGCGGCCAGGGGGCGATCGCCGCGGCCGCCATCGGCAGGCTGTAGAGGAAGATTTGCTTCCGGGTGCTCTCGATGCCGGCAACGACCGGCAGCATCGGGATTCCCGCGGCCGCATAATCGGACCGGACAAACATGGACAGCGCCCAGAAATGGGGCGGAGTCCAAAGGAAGATGATCGCGAACAGCAGCGCGGGGAGCAATTCGATCCGGCCCGTCGCCGCGGCCCACCCGATGAGCGGCGGGAAGGCGCCCGCGGCTCCTCCGATCACGATATTCTGCGCCGTTCTCGGCTTCAGCCAGACGGTGTAGATCAAGACGTAGAACAGGATCGAGGCGGCGAGCAGCACGGCCGCAAGCCAATTGGTCGCGACCCCCATCAGGATGACCGAGAAAGATCCGAGACCGACCCCGAAGTGAAGCGCGCTCTGTCGGTCCATTCGGCCGGCAGGCAGCGGCCGCATCGCCGTGCGCCGCATTTTCGCGTCGATCTCGGCCTCGTACCATTGGTTGAGCGCCCCGCATGCGCCGGCCCCAAGCGCGACGCACAGGATCGCCGTAAAACCGAGAGCGAAAGGCGGGAGCTGCGGAGCCACCAGCATTCCAGCGAGGGCGGAAAATACGACGAGGCTCATCACGCGCGGCTTGGTGAGCGCGAGGAAGTCGCGCCAGTCGGTCGGCAGCGCGGCCGTGTCGGTCATCTCGATGGCGGGCATTGGCGCGGCCTATAAGGGCTTGCCGCCAAGTCGCAAAGCCTTGGTGTGGCGCGGTTCATCAAGCCTTTGCTATGGGCGCTTCCATGATCAAGCTAGCCCTCGCCGCCGCCTTGTCGGCCGCCCTTGCCGGACAAGCACCACCGCCGGTCACTCCGGGTGACCTCACTGGCCCTCCCGTTGCCACGACGGACTTCGTGCCTGTCGCGATCGACACCAGCCTCGGCCGGATCGTCGTTGCTCTCGACCGCACGCATGCGCCGGTCACCTCAGCGAACTTCCTTCACTATGTGGACACGCACCGGCTTGATGGTGAGACCATCTACCGCGCAATGCATGTGCCTGGGGGAAAAGCGGGCGACGGCCTCATCCAGGGGGGCGTCCGAAGCGACGCGCGTAAGCTTTACCCGCCCATCGCCCATGAGCCGACGAGCCGGACCGGCATCAAGAATGTCGCTGGCGCCATCGCCATGGCCAATGGCGGGCCGGGAACCGCGAGAGCCGATTTCTTCATACTCACCAGTGATATGCCCGCGCTTGACGCGTCCGCGACCGATCCCGGCTTCGCCGCCTTCGGCCATGTCGTCGAGGGCATGGACGTGGTGAAGGCGATCCTCGACGCGCCGGTGTCGCCAACCATGGGCGAGGGCGCGATGAAGGGACAGATGCTTGACCCGCCGGTGAAGATCATCAAGGTTGCGCGGGTGAGGTAGCCGACTGACGATCAGTCCAGTTGCAATCTCAATTTCGTCGGTTTCCATCGCCCGCGATTGCGGGCCAGCTGCGCGAATACCAGCGCCAGGGCGATGCACAGCGCCAGCGAGATTACAGAGGCTTCCGGGCCAAATGCGCCGCCCGTCAGCCAGTCGGGACCGAGGAAGAAGGTCTTCACCAGGCCAGGCGACGCGGAACCGGACACCGAGGCACCGAAGATGCCGCCTTGGGTGAAGTTCCATGCCAGGTGGATGCCGATCGGAAACCAGAGATTGCGTGTTGCGACGAAGGCCAGGCCCAACAGCAATCCCGCTTCAATCGCGATGGCGAGCGAGCTGAAGAGCGTGGCATTCGGGTTGGCGATGTGCGCCAGCCCGAAAAGCAACGCTGAAACCAAGAGTGCGGTCACCGTTCCCGCGGCTTGTTCCAGAATGCGAAACAGCACGCCGCGAAACAACAGTTCCTCGCCGACCGCAGCCATCATCGCCGCTGAGAGCGAAGCAACCAGGCGGGTCGTATCGCCAAAGCCGGCCAGCTGCGCAGCGCCAACCAGGCACAACAGGCTAATCACTCCACAGAACAATAAAGCCCCGATCGCAAATCCGAGGAAACCCAGTGCCGCGCCAGGCTTGCGGGCGAGCTCGACTGCCGTGCGGCGTTCGATCCATTGGACCAAGAGCCGATAGAGAGAAATTGCCGTCGCGATGTAGACCAGGGCCCCGAGGATTCGAACGGCATCACCGGCAAATGTGCCGGCCGTCCCCAAGCCTCGAAGAGCAGGCATCGCGAAACCGGCGAATCCGATCATCCAGGCCATCAGACAAGCGCCCATGACCGCAAGCTGGACCAGCGCATTGCGTCGCAATCTCTCCCAAGATCGCGGGCCGGCAGCGTTCGTATCGGTTGCCACAGGAATATCCTCCCCCGAGGCCGCGATAGGCGAGGCCTCCGGACCGGCGATTTCATTTTCTTATGGCGCCCCGCGCAGAGTACATCGGGTTGAACCTTCGCGGGTTTTTCGCGCCCTTACCGGGGCCATGGCTCCGAGAAGAACGAGAGAGCGCCTGCAGCATGATCGCAAGACGCTGCGCAAGGCGCTGAAAGAATATCAGGCGGGCACAATGGCACACCTCGATGAATTGGAGCAGGCTCGCGTCATCGAAAGCATCGCTCGGCGGATCGCTGACCTCGACGCAATGATCGAGGCGCTCGGCGGCGCATAGGGCGTTTCCGCGGTCCGCTCGCTAACGGGCCATCCTGTTTTGTGCTACGGCTGTTTTGCCGAATCGCCCCGTTCCCGGAGCGAGTCATGGATTGGCGGCCGTTCTTCCGGGAGAAGAGCCGGGTCGTTGCGGTCTTCTCCTGTCTTCTGACAAGCGCTTGCGCGAGCTATCTCATCCGATCCGCCGAGGCCGAGCCGGTCGGTAATGCCGGCCAGCCGTTCAAGCACGCGTCGACGTCGATCGCGGGGGCCGCCGGCTTTTCGACCGACGGGCCCGGCTATGTGACCCGCGACACGTGCCGCACTGGCGATCTCGCCCAGGTCGAGGTCCGCAGGAATGTCGGCCAGACGCTCGTTACGTTGCTCACCCTCGGCATCGTCTCGCCGGCGACGATCTACTATCTCTGCGAAAAGCCGCAGCCGCCGCCCCCCTGCAACTGCTCGCAAGACAACAACCAGCTGTAGGAGGTCGCCGTGCCTGACGACACCGGAATGCTGGATTGGGTCCCCCAGTCGATCCCCTGGAAGAATTGGCATCAGACCGTCAGCGCGAACATCAAGGGCGTCTACAACGTCTGGTATCCCGCCGACATGCCGCAATACGGGGCGGATACGATCAATCGATGCACCCGGCAGATCCAGCGCGCGATCGACGAGGCCAAACAGAAGGGCATCCCGATCCGGGCGCTCGGTCATGGCTGGTCGCTGTCTGAAGCCGCGACCACGACAGGCGCGCTCGTGGACATTTCGCGGCTGAATGCAATGAAGCCGCTGCGCGCCGATCAGCTCGATCCGGCGTATCCGGGATCGAAGGACGCGAACGCTTTGTGGCTCATCCAGGGCGGCGCCTATATCTCCGAGATCAATCGCATGATCGAAGGCGATCAGTTCGGCCGGTGCTTGCCCACAAGCGGCGCCGCCAACGGACAGACGATCGTCGGTGCGACATCGACCGGAACGCACGGTTCGGTGCTGAAGTCGGGCGCGCTTCACGACCATATCGTTGCGATCCACCTGCTTGCCGGGCCCACGGCTCAGCTCTGGATCGAACGGGCCTCGTACCCCGTGCTGAAGTCCGGCCTCGCGACGGCGCTCGGCGCTACCGTCATCCGCGATGACGCGACCTTCAATGCGGTCGTGCTGGGATTGGGCGCGTTTGGAATCATCGCCAATGTCGTTCTCGAGACGCGCCCACGGATGCTGCTGCTCGCCCGCAACATGGACAAGGATCAGGGCGGACAGTCCCTGGTGCTCGACGCCGCGATGCGCAACGTCATTCAAACGCTCGATTTCAATTCGCACCCGTTGCTGAAGAGCGCGGCCGCGCCCTATTTCTTCCAGCCGATCATCGATCCGACGTCGAACCCGCCCCGGGTCATTGTCATGCTGATGTACGAGAAGCCCTGGAAGGCCGGCTACGTCCCCGACTACCGAATGTCCGCATCTAAGTTCGGGCCTGGCTATGATTTCCTGTCGGTCGTCGGCCAGCTCCTCGACATCTTCAAGCCGGGCGTTGCGCTGTTCGCGCAGATTGCGAGGGCCGAGCTGTTCACGCCCGGAGACAAGACCGGGAGCTGGGGGGAGCTGTTCGGCTTCAAGACCCCACGGACCAAGGTGGCCTCAGGATCGGTGGCCGTTCCGCTGAACCGGATTCTCGACGCGATCGATGCGTTGATCGCCCTCAATCATCAAATTGGCCCGGTGCCCCTGGTTTTCGGCTGTCGCTACGTCAGGAAGTCTCATGCGCTGCTGGCAATGAACCGCTGGGATCCGACCGTCGTGATCAGCCTCGACGGGATCCACAACCAGGCCTCGGTGAACTTCCTCGCAGCGATTCCGGCGGCAATGGATGCGAAGGCGATTCCGTTCGCGCAGCATTGGGGCAAGACCAACGGTTATACGGCGCCGCGCGTCCAGGCGGTCTTCGGCCCCGACTATGGTTCATGGATTGCCGCCCGCCATCGACTGCTGCCCGACCCGGCGGTCAGGGCAATGTTCGACAATGATTATATGCTCGCCCGCGGGTTGACGGCTTAGCCTTACCGCAAAGGAAAGCGTCCCGGCCATCACGACCGGGGCGTCCCCTTTTTGGCCTGAATTGCCTCGGCCTAGTCGATCTTCGGCAGGGTCGAATATTGGTGGAAGGGCGGCGGGCTCGAGAGAGTCCATTCGAGCGTCGTTGCACCCTCGCCCCACGGATTGTTCGGCGCCTTCTTGCCGGCGGCGAGCGACCAGAACAGGTTGACGAAGAAGACCGCGACGCCCGCGACGGTGACCATGTACCCGATCGTCGATACCTTGTTCCAATAAGCGAGGGCTGGAGTGTAGTCGGGAATCCGGCGCGCCATGTTCTGCAGCCCCAGGAAGTGCTGCGGGAAGAACACCAGGTTCACGCCGATGAACATCAGGAAAAAGTGAATCTTGCCGAGCAGCTCGTTGTACATTTTGCCGCTCATCTTCGGGAACCAATAATAGAAGCCGCCGAAGATCGCGAACACCGCACCGAGGCTCAGCACGTAGTGGAAGTGCGCGACCACGTAATAAGTGTCGTGCATGTAATTATCGACGCCGCCGTTCGCGAGCACGACGCCGGTGACTCCGCCGACCGTGAACAGGAAGATGAAGCCGATCGCCCACAGCATCGGCGTTTCGAAGCTGATGGAGCCGCCCCACATGGTGGCGATCCAGCTGAAGATCTTCACTCCGGTCGGGACCGCGATAATCATCGTCGCCGCGGTGAAATACATCTTCTCGTTCACGTTCATTCCGGTCGTGAACATGTGGTGCGCCCAGACGACGAAGCCGACGACGCCGATCGCGACCATGGCGTAGGCCATGCCGAGATAGCCGAACACGGGCTTGCGGCTGAAGGTCGCGACGATCTGGCTGACCATTCCGAAGCCCGGAAGGATCAGGATGTAGACCTCCGGATGGCCGAAGAACCAGAATAGGTGCTGGTAGAGCACGACATTGCCGCCGCCCGAGGCGTCGAAGAAGGTCGTCCCGAAATTGCGGTCGGTGAGCAGCATGGTGATCGCGCCCGCGAGGACCGGAAGTGCGAGCAGCAGCAGGAAGACCGTGACCAGGATCGACCACACGAACAATGGCATCTTGTGCAGCGTCATGCCCGGAGCGCGCATGTTGAAGATGGTCGTGATGAAGTTGATCGCGCCGAGGATCGAGCTTGCGCCAGCCAAATGGAGCGAGAAGATCGCCATGTCGACCGCTGGCCCGGCCGAGCCGCTTGTCGAGAGCGGCGCGTAAAGAGTCCAACCGGTGCCGGCGCCGAGGCCGGAACCGCCCGGGACCATTGTCGACCCGAGAAGCAAGAGGAAGGATGGAATCAACAGCCAGAAGCTGATGTTGTTCATCCGTGGGAACGCCATGTCCGGCGCCCCGATCATCAGCGGCACAAACCAGTTGCCGAAGCCGCCGATCATCGCCGGCATGACCATGAAGAAGACCATGATGAGGCCGTGCGCCGTGATCAGCACGTTCCAGTGATGCAGCTGTTCGTCGAAATTGGCGCTTCCAGCGCCGATCGGCCAGGCATGGCTGAGCACCTGGATGCCCGGATGCATCAGCTCCCAGCGCATGATCCCGGAAATTCCGCCGCCGATCACGCCGGCGACGATCGCGAAGATCAAATAGAGCGTGCCGATGTCCTTGTGATTCGTCGACATGAACCAGCGGACGAAAAAGCCCGGCTTATGGTCCGCATCGTGGTGCGCGTGATGTGCCTCATGCTCTTTGAGCTTCAGGGCGTCGGCTGGAATGGTGCTCATGGATACTCGTTCCGGTTTCTAGTTCTGAGCCGTCGCGGCCTGGTTGGTCGCGGCCGGTTTGGCGGCATTGGCGTCGGCGGCCTGTGCCGGCTGGGGCTTCGCGGCAGCCGCCGAAGCCTGGGCTGCGGCGGGCTTCGCCCCCGGGAGAGTCCCGCCCTTGGACACGATCCATTGTTGGAACTGTGCCGGGGTCACGACCTCGACGTTGATCGGCATGAAGCCGTGGCGCGCGCCGCACAGCTCGGAGCACTGGCCGAAATAGACGCCGGTTTTGTCCGCATCGATCTTGGCCCAGGTCTCGTTGAGCTGGCCGGGATTGGCGTCGAGCTTGGTCCAAAAGGCCGGCACCGAGAAGCTGTGGATCACGTCGTCGGCGGTGATGATGAACTTCACGACCTTGCCGGCCGGAAGGACCATGCGCTCGTCGGCCGCCAGCAGCGGCGGTCCGTCATTGTCGGTGCGATAGCGGTCGCCCGGCTTCAAGGTCGGATCGCCCTTTTCCTTGAGGATATTGCTGTCGAACGAAACGCCGAGGTCTGGATATTCGTAGCTCCAGTACCATTGGTGACCGGTGATCTTGACCGTCACGTCGGCGGGCGGGGGCGTGTACTGGTGCCTCAAGAGCCGGATCGACGGTATCGCGATCGACACCAGGATCAGGACCGGGACCAGGGTCCAGACCACCTCGATCATCGTATTGTGCGTGTTGCGCGAAGGGGTCGGGTGCGCTCCGCGGCGGTAGCGGACGATCACGTAAAGGAGCAGCCCCAGAACAAAGATACTGATCGCAGTGATCGTGAACATCAGCCAGACATTGTGGAAGTGTTCGGCTTCATGACCGATCGGGGTAACCTGTTCCTCGATTCCGATTGCGCCGGGTTGCGGCATGCCGATCTTCGGATTCGGGATTTGATGCCCGACGCTGCCGTAAACGATCGGCGCGGAAGCCGAAGCGGCGGCGGGCGCAGCTGCTGTCGCCTTTGTGGCGGGCGATCCGGCCTGCGCCTGTGCCGCTGCAGGAGTAAGCCCGGCCGCGGCCAAAGCGATCGCCCATCCCATCAATCTCATCGTCACCCCGGTGCCATTAAGGTGAAGGCGCGAGGTCTCGCGTCCCTCTAAAATCGCGGCCTCTATAGGGACACCTTCCCGCGCCCTCAAGCGCCTGTTCTCGCGGGTGTTGAAGCCCTCTCTCGCCCAGCCTAAGGGCACAGCCGTTGAACCATGACCGACGACGAAATCCTCGCTGAATTCCGCGCCGCGGACGCCCTGCTCGAAGGCCATTTCATCCTTTCGTCCGGGCTTCGCAGCCCGCGATACCTGCAGTGCGCGCGCGTGCTGATGGACCCGGCCCGCGCCGAGCGCCTCGCCGAGGCGCTGGCCGCGAAGCTTCCTCCCGAGGTTCGTGACGCGATTGAGGTCGTGGTTTCCCCGGCGATGGGCGGGGTGATCATCGGCCACGAAATGGGCCGCGCGCTTGGGCGTCCGGCAATGTTCCTCGAGCGGCCGCAGGGCGTGTTCGAGCTGCGCCGCGGATTCCGGCTCGATCCGGGCGCGAAGGTGCTGATGGTCGAGGACGTGGTCACGACCGGCCTGTCGTCCCGTGAGGCGATCGAAGCGGTGCGCGAGGCCGGCGGCGAGGTCCTCGCCGAAGCCGCGCTGGTCGATCGCTCGTCGGGCAAGGCCGATCTCGGCATGCCCTTCTATCCTTTGATCCGGATCGACGTGCCGACCTACGAGGCCGACTCGCTCCCGCCCGATCTTGCCGCAATTCCGCCCATCAAGCCCGGCAGTCGCGCCGCCGCGTGACCGGAAAGCTCCGCCTCGGCGTCAACATCGACCATGTCGCGACCATCAGGAACGCGCGGGGCGGAGATCATCCCGACCCGGTGCGCGCGGCGCACATCGCCGCCGATGCCGGCGCCGACGGCATCACCGCCCACCTGCGCGAGGACCGGCGGCACATCACCGACGGGGACATCGACCGGCTGATGGCCGAGATCGGCCTGCCGCTGAACCTGGAAATGGCGGCGACCGAGGAGATGCTCGACATTGCCCTGCGCCATCGCCCGAACGCCGCCTGCATCGTTCCGGAAAAAAGGGAGGAGCGGACGACCGAAGGCGGCCTAGACGCCGCCGGGCAGCACAACCACCTCGCTTATTTCGTCGACAAGCTCGGATCCGCGAACATCCGCGTCAGCCTGTTCATCGAACCCACCGAAGAACAGGTCGCCGCCGCGGTCCGGCTCGGCGCTCCGGTCGTCGAATTCCACACCGGCCGCTATGCGCATGTCGAAGACGAAGAACGCTCGGCGGAGCTGAAGCGGATCACAGATTGCGCCGCGCTCGCGGTCAAGAATGGGATCGAACCCCATGCCGGCCACGGCCTCACCTTCGACAATGTCGTTCCGGTCGCCGCCATCCCGCAACTCGCCGAATTGAACATCGGCCATTTCCTGATCGGCGAAGCGATCTTCACCGGCCTCGACGCCAGCGTCCGACGCATGCGCGAGCTGATGGATTCTGCGCGGTGACAATCGTCGGCATCGGCTCCGACCTGTGCAACATCGAGCGGATCGAAAGGTCGCTCGACCGTTGGGGCGACAAGTTCCTCAATCGCGTCTTCACCGAGATCGAGCGCGCCAAGGCCGCATCTCGCCCGCACACGCGCGCCGGCACGTTTGCCAAGCGCTTCGCCGCCAAGGAGGCTTTCTCCAAGGCCGTCGGAACCGGCTTCAAGCGCGGCGTCTATATGAAGGACATCGGCGTCGTTAATCTTGCATCGGGGCAACCGACGCTAAAGCTCACCGGCGGAGCAAAGGCGCGGCTTGACGCCCTTGCGCCGGAAGGCCACGCCATCGACATACATCTGACGATGACCGACGATCATCCCTGGGCCCAGGCCTTCGTCATCCTGACCGCCCGCAAGCTGGAGCCGTGATTGTTGAACGAGACTGTCCCTGAGGTTCCTGCGCCAGAAACCGACAAACCGGCGCCTCCACCCGTCACCGAAGAGAAGAAGGCGCCCGACAGGGGCTCCGCCGTGTGGCGCGAGATCAAGGGCCTGCTGTGGGTGCTTCTGGCCGTGCTCGCCTTCCACAGCTTCATCGCCAAGCCCTTCTACATTCCGTCCGAATCGATGATGCCGGGCCTGCTCACCGGCGACCGCCTGGTGGTGAGCAAATATCCCTACGGCTGGTCCTACGTCTCGCCGACGATTCCCAACCCTTTCGCGATCTTCCGCTCGCTCGTCCTGCGTTCGGGCGAATCCTGGGGAATCACCTTGCCGTTCATGAACGGCCGGGTGCTCGGCAAGATGCCCGAGCGCGGCGACATCGTCATCGTCACGCCGCCCGGCCGGAACGAGGATTATATCAAGCGCGTCATCGGCCTTCCGGGCGACACGCTTCGAATGGTCAATGGAACTTTGATCATCAACGACAAGCCGGTGAAGCGCGAGCGCCGTCCCGCGGCGATGATCCCGATCGACCCCAACTTGCCCTGCGGGATGCCCGGAGGCGACGGGAACCTGCTCCCGTACCGGACCACCGGGCCTGACGGCCGGCCGTTTTGCCGGGTGCCCGTCGTTCGCGAGACTCTGCCGAACGGGCGCAGCTTCGACACGGTCGAGCTTGGCCGGTCGAGCGAGGATGATTTTCCACCCGTCCGGGTTCCGCCGGGCCACCTCTGGCTGATGGGCGACAATCGCGATGATTCCGCCGACAGCCGGGTCGCCGAATTCGCCGGCGGGCTGGGCGGACCCGTGCCATGGGAGAATATCGGCGGGCGCGCCGAGTTCATCACCTTCTCGCTCGACGGCTCAACGGTCTGGTACAATCCGCTGACTTGGGTCCCGGCATTCCGGCCCGGCCGCGCCGGACATTCGCTCCGGCATAGCTGATGGTGAAGGCGCCCCGCCGGAAAGCCATCAAGGCCGAGACGGCGAGCGGCCGGCCGCCGACCACCGAACCGCACGTCGAGCGGCCGGGCCCGGCCGAATTTCGCGATCCCTTCGTCCGCCGCGAGATGCAGAAGGCCGCCGTGTGGCTCGGCATGGCGCTGGCCATCGTCGGAATCGTCGTTCTCGCCCAGCCGCTGCTGCTGATCGTCGGAGGCGCGATCTTCGCCGTGTTCCTCGACGGCGGCACGCGCCTGATCGGGCGCTTGCTTCCGATCCCGCGGCCGTATCGCCTGCTCCTCACGATCTTGCTCGGATTCGGATTCCTCGGCTGGGTATTCTGGTTCGCCGGGACGACCATTGCCGCGCAGTTCGAAGCGCTCCGGATCGTCGTCACCGAACAGTTCAACCGGCTGATGGAGTTCGCGGCTTCCCTGGGGCTGCTGCCGCAGGGTCAGGGGGGCAATCTTGGGACGCAGCTGCTGGGATCGGTCGGGCGGCTGACCAGCGCCGTCGGAAGCGCGATCGGCGCGATCACCAGCTTCATCGCGATGGTCGTCATCGGCATCTTCCTCGCCGCCGAGCCCAGGATCTACGATCGCGGGATCGCGTGGATGCTGCCCTTGAGGCACCGCGCGGGCTTCTACCGGATCGCCGCGCATGTCGGCTTCACGCTCCGCCGCTTGCTGTTCGGCCGCCTCGTCGGGATGATCTTCGAAGGCGTCTTCACCTGGTTCATGCTGGCTGAAGTCAGCCGGATCATCGGGGTCGGCCCGATTCCAATGGCGGCGCTCCTGGGGCTGGTCACCGGGGTGCTCGCGTTCATCCCCAACATCGGCGCGATCACATCGGGCGTGCTGATGGTGGCGGTCGGATTCAGTGCCGGACCGCAACAGGGGGTCTATGCCATCTTCGTCTATTTCTTCGTCCAGAACATCGACGGCTATCTGGTCGTCCCCTACATCGCCCGCCGAACGGTCGACCTGGCGCCCGCGGTAGTGCTCGCGATGCAGCTGCTGATGGGCGCCCTGTTCGGAATCCTCGGAGTGCTGTTCGCCGACCCGATCCTCGCGACGTTGAAGGTAGTGCTGGTCGACCTCAGCAACCAGCAGGCGGCAAGGGAAGGGGAGCCGCCCGGAGTCGTTGCAAGCTAGCTTATTGCTGCTGCGGCTGCGGTCCGCTCTGCATCATCGCCGCCCCGCCGCGCACGACCTTCCGCACCTGGACGTCGAACGTCAGATGGTCGCCGGTGAAGCCCGGCGGCGCCTCGCTGTTCCGGAACGCGAGGCTCTTGGGCATGGTGAAGTGATAGCGGCCGCCTTCCTTCATCTTCGCCATGGCTTCGGCGAAGCCGGGGAAGACTCCGGCCATCACGAACGGCTGCGGCCCGCCGTGCGAATCGCTGCTGTCGAACACGGTCCCGTCATCGGCCGTCAGGATATAATCCATCACCGCGGCGTCGTTCGGGCCGATGGGCTCGCCCGTTCCGGCCTTCATCGTGCGGAATTCGAGGCCCGTCTCGCTGACTTCTGGACGCAGCTTTCCGGCGCCGGCCCAGGCCAGCCCGATCGCGGCCGCAATGATGATGAGGAAGCCAAGCCACAGTTTCACGGTCCGGCCGGTGCTGGCGGGACGGCTTGCGGCTTCGGCGGAGGACACGGGGCTGGGCGCTAAGTCTAGCGGGCGCCTTCGCGCTCGGCGCGCTTGCGCTCGAGCTTGCGGGCGCGGCGGATCGCGGCGGCGCGCTCACGGGCGCGCTTTTCGGACGGCTTCTCGTAATGACGGCGCAGCTTCATCTCGCGATAGATGCCTTCGCGCTGCAGCTTCTTTTTGAGGGCGCGCAACGCCTGCTCGACATTATTGTCGCGAACGATGATCTGCATAAATTCCCGTCACTCTCCTTGTTGGCATCCCCTGCCGATAAGGGCTGCCCTAAAAACGACGAAAGAGCCGTGAGGCTCCGGATCGTCGACAATAATATAGCGGCCGTCAGAGGCACCACCTCGGCGGCGCCGGGCCTTTAGCAGGGGCCCGCCGTCGCTTCAAGGCGTTTCCAAAATGTGACTTGTGCGGTGAACCGAGCTTCCTGAACGATGGGGAGAGCAACATGAACGAATGGGTTATCGGCCATTAACCCATTGAATGATAGACAAGCTGCTTCGTTCGGGAGGGTACGGGTGTCATTGAATCGGCGGGAGTTGCTGCGCATAGGAGCTATGGCAGCGGGGGGAGCGATCCTTTCCTCGTCGGCTAGCTCACAGATCCTGCCGGGCGTCGTCTATGCACCGACGAGCGCCGGACCCGACCCGCTGGCGCCGCTTCCGGCCACCCCGCAGCTGACTGTGCCTGCCGGCATCAACCCGCAGCTTCTGGAGAGGGCCAAGGCGGCACTCAATTCGCACCAGGTGTGGCCGCGCGACACGATCGGCGTCGTCGATTTCTCGCTTCCGTCGAGCGACTCGCGCTTTCACGTCGTCGACCTGCAGAACGGCAAGGTCGACAGCTATCGCGTTGCCCATGGCCGCGGCTCCGATCCCGATCATTCGGGCTTCGTCGAGCGTTTCTCGAACAATTTCGGCTCGTACGCGAGTTCCAACGGGACCTACGTCACCGGCGATTATTATGACGGCAAGTATGGCGTTTCGATGAAGGTTCGCGGGCTCGACTGGTCGAATTACAACGCCGAGCCGCGCGCGATCGTCATTCACAACGCCTGGTATGCCGAGGACGACATGATCCCGCTCCACGGCAAGCTCGGCCGGTCCGAGGGTTGCTTCGCGATGTCGCGCGAGAATCAGTACGCCGTCATGCGGCGCCTCGCCGGCGGACGGATGATCTACGCGGACAAGCTTGCATAAGCTCAAGCCGCGCATGGCTCGCGCGGATCAACTCCCTGTCCAACTTCGAATCGTGATCGAATCGCCCGTCGCCGGCGTGCTCCATAGCTTGCAGGCGAAGGACGGGCATCCGCTTGACCCTAAGGTTTCGAAGGCGGGCGAGCCGCTCTCCTTCGACGTTCCGGTTCGCGTTGGGCCGGGTCCCAAGTTCTTCGGCGACCAGGTGCGGCGGGAAGGTCCCAATCGGCGCTTCGTCTACGTCCGCATCGGGCAGTCGGCCGGCGATCCCGGTTCGCAATGGTCGCGCCGGATGAAGATCGACATCCACGATCTGAAACAGGATTTGCTCGACCGTGCCGCGACCGCCGGACGAGCCATTCAAATCACGGTGAATGGTACTGCGAAAGACGGCTCGCCTGCGTGCGCCACAGTGAAGCCGATCGATCGCCGGCTGGCTTAGCGAGCCTTATCGCGTCGCCACCTGGTCGGCCGGCTTCGGCGCGGGCTTCGGCTTGGGCGGTGTCAGGCTCGCCCCGCCGTCCTTCATCGACAGCGCCTTCATTGCCTTGGAATCGCGGCCGTACAAATCCTTGTACTGGACGATCCGCCCGTCGATCAGCGCGGCCGAACTGAAATAGACAATATAGACCGGGAGCGGCTTTACGAAGTTCGCCTGGACGGTTTTCTTGCTGTCGAGCGCGGTTTGGATCTTGTCCGGGGTCCACTCCCCGGAGTCGTCGCCCAAAAGCTCGGTCGCGAGATCGAGGATGTGCTGGGTCCGCACGCAGCCGTGGCTGAGCGCGCGAGTGTCGTCGTTGAACCGGCTCCGCGCATTGGTGTCGTGAAGATAGATCGCCTTCGAATTGGGCATCACGAACTTGATCTGGCCAAGGGCGTTGGTCGGCCCCGGCGGCTGGCGCCAGCGCAGGATCTTGCCGTCCGGCCCCTTGAACGGGACGAACCCCTTCTTGCCAGCGGCCTCCTTCTCGATGCTCTTGGGCACCTCCCACCACGGGTTGAGGATCACTCCGACCGCGGTCGCCGACAGCTGGGGCGTCGGGGTTGAAAGCTTGCCGGCGATTGCCCGCTGCTTCCATCGGTTCACCCCGTTCTCCACGAGGGTTGCGTGGAAGCCGGGTACGTTGACGATGATATACTTCTGCCCGAGGTCTCGCGGCAGCCAGCGCCAGCGGTCCAGGTTGAGTTTGATCCGGTCGATCGTCGCCGTATCGGTTCTCGGGGTCGTCGAGAGCGCAAGCTTCAACGCGGCATATTGCGGATGGGACGGGAGAAGCCCGTTCAGCGCTCCGGTCATATTGTGCTGGGCGATCGCCGCGCGCAGCAGGGCGTCTTGCTTGGCCGCGTCGAGATCGGGATCCGCGACGAACCAGTCGATCCTCGCCGAGCGCTTGACGTGGCCGAGCGCGAGATCGGACGAAACGCGATTGAACC
>Ga0207712_10000887_pt1 | contig 21720 bp, 14 predicted proteins | sample KBSS44metaG_FD_184402 | JGI IMG/M metagenome (GOLD analysis project Ga0207712, IMG submission 184402) | Switchgrass rhizosphere microbial communities from Kellogg Biological Station, Michigan, USA - KBS S4-4 metaG (SPAdes) (version 2) | ecosystem: Host-associated > Plants > Roots > Rhizosphere... | reverse complement strand
TAGCACCTTAACATTTGTCTTATCATTATTTTTTATAACAACCACATCAAATTTTTTAGGAGGTGCATCACCCGGAAAATAAAGACCCACTGAATATTTTCCTGAAAATGTATTGGGGGCTTGAGCAGATATTACCTGGTCTGAACCAGCAACTTTTACAACCAATGGCACAGGAAACCTTGTAAGCTCAGGCAATTTCCCGTTATCGTCTTTCTGGCAGGCAGTGAAAAATGCTGCAACCGAAAAGAGATAGAAACTGTAGATGAATATTTTTTTCATAATTAATTTTTTGTTTAGTGGTTATTAAGGCATCCAGAAAATTTTATAGGTGCTTGGATTTTTTTGTGCCGGCGCATTCGGATTACTTTCTAATTCTGTCTGGAACCACGGTAATGCCAATGCAAATGTTCTGCTCAATTGTACCGGGACTGATTTTTGATTACCCGGATTTACGGGATCACCATTAATAGGAGGTTGCACTCTTCCGCCCGGCGCCATTGTCGGATCAGAAGGATCGAATACAATAGGATAGCCGGTTCTTCTTATGTCAGTATATTGATCAAAGGCGCTGCCAACAGATGATAACCATTTTTGTGTCATGATAATCTCTAACTTTTTTGCAGTTGATGCTGCATCATATTCGGTTAATACATTATTGGTATAGGTTGTTACTGCTGCTGAGCCCACTAACGCAGGAACATTTTGCGATGGCCTTACATAATTTGTGATCATATAATCAACCTGCTTAAATGATTCCGCCATTGCTGCAGTAAGTTTTGCTTTTGCATCGCCTGTTACTATTCCAATACTGATCAATTCTGCTTCGAGATAAAGTCTGTCTGCATAAGTAATAAGCCTTAAAGGAGCGGCGCCTGTTCCACTATTTGCATTTGCCACGGAGGCACTTCCGTCATCATATTTGCCGCCAACAGGATAAATTCCAAAAAGACTGATCGTGTTTTGCTGGCTTCTGTCACGATCGGGCCCAACTGAACCAAAATAAATTGAAACAAAAGGTCCATCTCTGTACTCTGTTTGATTTCCTTCTCTTGTGCCTTGTGTTGCATTTACCTGGTTATAGATATAATATTTGATTCGTGGATCAGGATTGCCGGTAAATATTCTTGTATTATATCCTTTCATGATCTCATAAAACCAGGGGCTAACATGATTACTTCTTTGTGTTGCGATGTAGTCATAAAACCCGGGATTCCTGTCATCAGTTGCGCCATTTGCACCGTAAGGAATAAGGAAGCTTTCACTTGTTTGACTGATCAAATTTCCTCCGCTGATCAATGCATTCACTTCTGCAGAAACATTTTTCACTTTCCTGATCTGCACATACATCTTTAATTTGATAGTATTAGCTGCTTTGATCCATCTTGCGACATTACCACTATAAATCAGGTCATCTGCACCTGGTACTTTTGGATTTGCAGCAGGATTATTCAGATCGGCAATTCCTGAATTAATTAATGCAAACAGACTTTCATAAATAGCCGCATCATCATCAAACTTTGGATGCAGGATTCCCTGTTTTAATTTATTTGCCTCTGAAAAAGGAAGATCGCCAAACACATCAACCATTACACTGTATGTATATGCTTTTAAGATTTTTGCAATGCCTGCGTATTTTAGGTTGCCTGCTGCTGTTGATTTTGCAATGATATCTTCCAGGTTTTGCAAAACACCATACACTGGGTATACTGTTCCGGGATTTCCGGTTGAAGAAAATATTTTTGACCATGCTGTTTGAATATTTACATCAACCCCGGTGATGCCATATTTATCCGGGCTTTCCCTGGTAGTCATTTGGTGGGCATACACTGCAAGTATTTCAGATAAACCGCCGTTTTGCTCATCCATTGATAAGGCATCACCTAAAGTTCTTTGTGTTGTCGGCAGCAACTTTGATACTTCAATCGTTGTTGGATTGTTGGGATCAGTGTTGACGTCTAAAAACTTTTTACACGACACTGCCAGCAAAGCAACCAGCGGGATGAAGAATTTTATTTTATGTCTCATATTATTAAAATTGAGTTTAATGATTAGAAGGATATATTCATATTAAATCCAAATCGCCTTGTTGTTGGAGCTGCAGATAATTCTATTCCCTGTACAGGTGTAGAACCAAAGCTGTTTACTTCCGGATCGAAATGAGTATACTTGGGAAGGTGAGGAGCAAGATGCCATAGATTTCTTCCGGTGAAACTTAAAGTAACTCCTTTGAAAGGCAAATTCTTCAATAGATCTTTTGGAATTTCATATGCTAATGTTACTTCTCTAAGATGATAGACTGTTGCATCATATACATTCCATTCAGTTGCAGAGTTAATCCCAAATGAAGCTGACGGTCCGCCTGCGGCGAAGAAAAGATCGTTTGGAGTAACAACAGTATGATTAGGCACTGTTTTACCATTTACTAATAATGGTTGTCCCGGATTATTAGGATCACCATAAACTCCCGGAATGATCCATGCAGTCTGCCTGTCTCTTGTATCTTTTGTAACTCCTCTTCCTAACAATGAAGCAACTGTTACTGAATAAATATCTCCGCCTTTTGTCCAATCCCAAAGAACATTTAAGGAGAGCCCCTTATAGCGCAGTGTATTTGTAATACCCATTTTAAAATCAGGAGTGGGGTCACCGATCATTTGTTCATCATCTGCGGTGATCGACCAGCCAGTTACAGGATCTATTAATAAATTACCTTCTGCATCACGGGCAGAAACTGTTCCTCTTAGATAACCAAAAGGTTTTCCTGGTTCCAAATAAGGATTGATACCAGAAATGATACCTGCCATCTGGATCCTGTCAACACCACTTGTTAACTCTGTAACCGTATTTTCATTATGTGTAAAAATTCCATGTATATCCCAACTGAAATTCTTTCCTCTTACCGGGCGAACCGTTAAGTCAATTTCAACTCCTGTGTTTTTTATACCACCAAAGTTGGTTACCTGTGCTAAGTAGCCTGATGATGGGGGAGTAGTGATAATGGCGATCAGGTTGGTTGATTTTCTGTCATACCATGTAAAGTCAAGTTCAACTCTTCTTTTTGCAAAACTTAACTGAGTTCCTAGTTCAATTTCTGTCGTGAATTCAGGTTTAAGGTCAGCACTATTTGCAGTTGATGGTAAAGAAGCCGATGGGATACTTAAGAAGCTTGGATTGATAGTATAGACATCATCTAATGAATAGGGAGATGCATCACGACCAACTTTTGCCCAGCCGGCTCTTATTTTTCCAAAATCAATTACATTACTTTTTATTTTCAATGCATCCGTAACGATCAATGAACCTGAGACTGATGGATACAGGTAACTCCTGTTTTCAATTGGTAAAGTTGAAGACCAGTCATTACGAAGTGTTCCATTTAAGAAAGCATAATTTCTATAACCAAGAGTTACGTCACCAAATACGCCAATTATCCTTTGTCTTGAATAAAAATCGTTGGTAAATTGTTGTTGTGAAGTATTGCTAAGAGTATAAATTCCTTTTGTGATGAACTGGTTACCGGTTTGTACAGCATCAGTAATTGTTCTTTGATTGACATTATTGCCAACCAACACTTTTAGCGTAAAGTCTTTATTGATCTCAGGAGTAAGTGTTACAAGAAGATTTGATTCCAGCTCCTGTTTCCTGTAATTATCCAATACTAATCTTCCAAGTCCGGATGCTGCTCTTGAACCGATCTCCGTAATTTCTCTCCTATCAATGCGAGCCACATTGCTACCGAGAGTATAATCAAATCGTATCCATTTTTTAATTGTAAAATCAAAATGTGCGCCGGCAACAAGTCTTTCTTCATTTGTATGTATTGTATTATACTTAGCTGACCATCGCGGGTTATCATAACCTGTTACGTTTGGTTGTAAAGGCAGACCATTTTTATCTTCAAAAGGAAGATTCAGGTCCCAGTTGCGGGCAAGGAATAATGAACGGGCAAAAGAAGATGCAGTACCACTAACCTGGTTCTCGCCAAAGAAACCACCATTTTGGTTGGCGCGGGAATAGGCAAAGTTTCCACTTACATTAATACCAATGCTCAATTTAGTTGAAGCACCTAAAGCAAGATTGGCTCTTTCAAGATCTGAATTATAAACATAACCTTTATGAAATAAATGCGAAGCGGTGATACCCACTGAACTTTTTTCATCACCACCACTTATGTTTAATGAGTTTTCATAAATAAAGCCTTTTCTAAAAAGATCTTTTACATTGTCCGGATAAGGCCTGTAAGCGGTTTTACCTGTTGGAAACAATTCAGGATAGGCAGCCGCTATTGAAGGCCATGCCGGAATCGAATCCAGGGTACCAAACGCAGGCCCCCAGGATCCATTTGCATTTGAATATCCTAATTGCGAACCAGCTCCATATTCATTTTGATATTCCGGGAGGTTAGCAATTGTCTCTCCGGAAAAAGATGACTTTAAAGTTATTTCAGTTCCTTTTGCCCGACGGGCACTTCCTGATTTTGTTGTGATCACAATTACACCATTCGATGCTCTTGAGCCATACAGAGCAGCAGCGGATGATCCTTTCAATACGTTCATGCTGGCAATATCATTGGGATCAAGATTGGCAATACCGCTTGAATAAGCTCCACCATTTGAAACCTGGCTTGTTGTTGTTAGTTGGTCATTGCTGTAGGGAATACCATCCACAACAATTAATGGCTCACTGTTTCCAAAGAAGGAGTTGTTGCCCCGGATCTGGATTCGGGTAGCAGCGCCAGGAGTTCCCTGAGAACTCCGTATATCAACACCGGCAACTTTACCCTGCAAACTTTTTAAAATATCCGGCTCTGATTTTTGTACCAGGTTATCGGGGTTCACTTTGGCAACCGAATAACCAAGTCCCCGGTCACTTCGCCTGATACCAAGGGCGGTCACCACCACTTCGGAAAGGGCGGCTCCACCAGATAAACTGGTATTGACCGTTGTTTGATTGCCGATATTCACTTCGCTGGGTTGATAACCCGTGGAACTAAAAACAAGGACGGCATTTGCAGGGGCCTGAATGCTGAAGTTCCCGTTTTCATCGGCTGATATCGCTGTGGAAGTGCCTTTGACCGTTACCGTGGCAAAGGGAACGGGCTTTCCGTCAGCGTTGGTTACCTTACCGGTAACTGTTCTGTTTTGTCCGAACATCATTAAGGCGGACAAAAAGAATAAGACAGTAGAAAGGATTTTTTTCATGCAACATGATTTTTGTTAAACACTATTCAGGAGGCATCAATTTGCATGATTTTGCTTCAATACTTGTATGTTCAATTACTGAAGCATGAATGTTCGTTATTAAAACCCACTAATGAATTACTGAGTTCTTCAGCATTTTGTAATTTTTGATAAGTGAAGCAGCAATCTGGTTGTTGTTGAAGTCAGCATCTATAGCTTTCACCTACTCATAACTATCATTTTATTTTGGTTTGCCTTTCGTAATGGTATTTGTCCATAAGACATTATTTAGTATTACTTAACATGGAGGACAAATAAATTGAGTGAAAATATCGTTTGATAATTTTCATGACTACACATGACGAAGCCGGCATATTAATTATTGACCACAACCGTTGCTGCTATGGTAAGAGACTTTCAATTAAGGCTTCTGTTTATTCCTCTGCTTGGAGTGCTGATTCCCGTGGTATCGGGCATCATTACTTATGAAAAATATTCGGCAGCACAAGTAATCATTTCCAATTGTTATTTTATTCTTACTTCCTTTATAATATGGGGTGGTTGCAATTGGATACACATGAAATTAAGACCGATGTTTCGCAAAGCCCAAAATCCATTTTTAAAAATTGTTTCAATATCAATTGTATCGGCTTTATATGGCGCTGCATCTGGCGGAGCGATGACGATGATCTGGTTTCGTGTTTCCAATGACAATTTTACATGGGAAAAAATTTTCTCCTTCATTGCTTTTACCATGATGGCTGTAGTGATCTTTACCTTGATATACGAGATACTTTTTTTAAGTAAGGAAAGAGAGTTAGATACCAAAATTGTGGAAGAGCTGGATAAGGAGAGAATACAGGCAGAATTAAATATATTAAATAATGAGCTTGATCCGCATTTCATTTTTAATTCACTTAATACATTGAACCATCTTATCATTACCAATCCTGACACTGCTTATTTATTCAACTCACGTCTTGCCCAAGTGTACAAATATGTATTGATGAACAAAAGCAAAGAACTTGTTTCCTTATTTAAAGAACTTGAATTTATCGAAAGCTATTTTTTCCTATTGCAGGTTCGCTATGAAAATAAATTAGTATTTGAATTAGATGCAAAAGAAACAGAAACCAGCAAGATAATGATGCCTCCCTGCGCCTTGCAAACAGTGGTGGAAAATGCGATCAAACATAATGAGTTTAGCGCTGAAAATCCATTGATGATAAAACTATCATTGAATGGCGAATATGTAAAAGTGAGTAATAACAAAAGACCCAAACCTTATCTCGTTGATTCAACAAATATCGGTTTGAGAAACCTGAGTTCAAGATATATGCTTGTTTGCAATAAAAGTATCATTATAGAAAATGAAGAAAACAATTTCCTTGTAAAACTTCCATTAATCACTAACCTTTAAACCTTAAGCCATGTTAAACATTATTATCATTGAAGATGAACGACCCTCAAGGGAAAGTCTTTTACAAACCTTGTACCGAGTATCTGCAGATGTAAACCTGCTTGCAACAATTACATCCGTGCAGGAGGGGATCAGTTATCTAAGGGAACCCAGAAATGCTGATATAATTTTCAGCGATGTACAATTGCCAGATGGTTTATCTTTTGAGATCTTCCGGCATTGTGTAGTTGAGTCACCAGTGATTTTTGTTACTGCCTACGATGAGTTTATGCTGAATGCTTTTGAATGCAATGGTATTGATTACTTACTAAAACCGGTTGATGAAAGAGAATTAGATAAATCGTTGAAGAAATATAAAATGTTTCAGCATCATTTTGCCGGAAAGGTCGACATAAGTAAATTGGTAAATCCATTTTTGCAACCAAAAAAAACAAGGTTGGTTGTAAAGAAAGGAATTGAAAGTATTGCTCTTCCTTTTGATGACATCGTTTTATTTTTTACCGAGAATAAAGTAGTTTATGTAATTGATAAATCCGGCAAGAAATATTTATCTGATAAAAATCTTTGTGATCTTGAAATGGAATTAGATAAGAACAAGTTTTTCCGTGCAAACAGGCAATACATCGTGAATATTAATTATATAAAAAGCTTTAAGCCATATGAAAAAGTAAAACTACAGATCGATCTTGCTACGAATGAAATTAATCATGCGATCATCATAAGCCAGGAAACAGCACCAATATTTCGTAAATGGGTTTATGAGGCCTGATAGGATTTTGCATTTACTTTCACTTAATTTGCAATGTAAGAAAGCAAATTATGGTGATAAAAGTGGCAACCAAAGAGGACGCTGCAGGTATGCTGGAGATATATACTCCTTTTATTCTTAATTCTGGTATCACACAGGAAGTGGAAGTTCCATCGGGTGAAGATTTTCAAAAAAGAATTATTTCAAATCTTGAAGAAAGACCGTGGCTTGTTTGTGAAATGAATAATGAGATCGCCGGTTATGCTTATGCAGGAAAACATCGTGACAGAAAAGGTTATCAATGGTGTGCTGAATCATCAGTTTATATTTCAGAAAAATATTATGGGTTTGGAATTGCAAACGCATTATACACTGCGTTGTTTACTATTTTAAAAATGCAAGGCTATGTAAATGCTTATGCTGTTATTACATTGCCCAATGACAGGAGTATTGCTTTTCACAAAAAGTTTGGGTTTGAATATCTCACTACTTATGAGAAGATCGGTTATAAGCTTGGGCAATGGCATGATGTGGGTTGGATGCAGTATGAAGTAAATTCTCATGATCAGGACCCGAAAGATCCGGTGAAATTTCCGGCAATCGATAAAGCTGTCATCAATTCCATTCTTGTAACATCTTCCTCATTACTGAAAAAGTAAGGCTATTATTTATTTTATTTTGTCCATCATATCATTTTAAGACCTTGTACGAACAGGACAGGGCTTTGCAAAAACCGAACATTAGACAATGGTTGGGTCGCTACATCCATTTTTAATAATATTGTAAAAAAAAATTATACATGGAAAGATATGCAGGCACATTAATGCTTTTCTTCAGGGCAAATGGCATTGTCTCTAACTAAACCTGGTTTTTGCAAGCAGCCGCAAGGCCGTAAAAGTGGTAATAATAAGTGTGGTATAAAAGAAAATGCGGATGATCTGTTTATCACGCATATAGATCATAAGCATTGTAGAACAGATCATCATTAACCCAAGGATGAATACAAAAGCAAGACGATTGATGTTCATGCGGAATGCTTTGTTTGTAAAGCTATCTTCACTGAAATTGATTTCATGCCGCATCACACCATCTTTCAGTTTGCCGACCACTTCCCGGATATCTTTAGGCAGCTTACTCACCAGGTACAGGTAGTCTTCGGCTGAATCCATTACCACTTTTACTACTGCATCCCAATTGAATTGTTCTTTTATTTTTTCGGTGGCATAAGGTCTTATCATGCCTGCTATTGAAACATTGGCACCAAGATGTTCGGCAAACTTTTGTATTGTGGCCAACGATTTTATCAATGTAAAAAGATTGGAAGGAACGGTCAAACCATATCGTGCAATAACCTTAAAAGCTTCACTCATGACGGCGGAAATATCCACTTTCTCATAACTCATGTAACTGTATTTCTTAATTATTTCTCCAAGACGAAATTCAAGATCTTCCAGCTCTTTGAAGTAAGTTATTTCAGATAAACTCAACAATGATTTGGCAATACGATGCGGGTCATTTTTTGAAAAGCCAAGCATGAAATTTATCAATGCCTGTATTTGTCTTGGCTTCAGGCTCGCCGCCATTCCATGATCTAATAGAACGATCTGGTTATCGCCGCGGATAAAAATATTTCCAGGATGTGGATCTGCATGGAAGAACCCATGACGTAGAATCATCTTTAATATTATATGCGTTCCATTCTCGGCAATGATCTGCGGATCAAAACCTGCGGCTCTTAATCCATCAATGTCGTCAGGACGGAGACCTTCAATAAATTCCATAACCAATAACCGCTGGCGACAATGTTGTATGAAAACTTTTGGAATGTAACAAGTTGGATCATCTTTAAACATATCAGTGAAGCGAAGCATGTTTGATGCTTCATTGTTGAAGTCAAGTTCTTTCATCAGGTTCTCACCAAAATCTTCAACAAAACCGATCAAATTAAAACTTGCAAGCCCCGGATAAGTTCTTACCACCTGTTTTGCCAATATTTTCATTAGTATAAGATCGATCTCAATTTTACTTTTGATATTGGGACGCTGAATTTTTATGGCTACTCTTTCACCTGTTCTTAAAACTCCTGAATAAACCTGTGCGATGGAAGCAGAAGCAATATGTTTTTTTTCAAACGAGAGAAAAACTTCCTCAATAGGATCACCTAATTCTGTTTCAATAAGGCTGATGGCTTCATCATCATACATCGGTCTTGCATTTGATTGCAGTTTTTTTAATTCTTCACGCAAATGATCTGATGCGAGATCCGGTCTGTCTGCAACGATCTGTCCGAACTTGACAAATGTGGGTCCCAGCTCTTCAATCGTTTGACGGAGTTGTTCGGCCCTGTTGGTAAGTCTTTTTCCTTTTGGATCAAAGATGCGTCGCATCCATGTATTATACATCCAGTTTTTCACTATATGTTTTAGTATAATGAAAAAAATAGCTATCAGCCTGAAGACATTTCTAAAAAATCTGGCAATCTGGAAGATCCACATGGGGTGTTTTGTTTATACTTTAAAGATAAGGGTCTTATCCTTTTAACCAACCCTCCAGAATTTGTTTTTGTAAAGGATCAGGATTCCCCAAGGGAGTTATTTTAAAACCTTTCTCGGCTTTTTTACCCAAAATGATCTCTATGTCTTTTGTTTCATCATTGATGACTAATGTGAGATTTATTTTGTCGCCGGGTCTTACTGAAGAAATTATTTTATTAAAAAGATTTACAGATGCTTTTTCTCCGTTAATTTTTACTACCTGTTGCCCTCTTCTTATACTTGTATTCCATCCGGGTGATTCATAATCTACATTTGCAATAAACACACTGTCTTCTCTTTCCCTCAAAGTAAAACCAGCATAGGCTCCTGGTAGAACCTGTGTGGTTGTATCAATATTTAACCCTGCATAATTAAAATAGGTTGGATAGTCAAGCTCCTTCGTGGTTGTTACGTATTCAAATTCTTCAGCAAGCGAAGTTCCTGCAACATTTTCAAAAGCTTTTTTTAATTCTTCTTCAGTGAATCCTCTTTTCTTTTTTTGATAATATTCTTTGTATAAGAATCGCATAACATCATCCAAAGATTTTTTATTGTTAGTTACCTGCCTGATCTTAAAATCAAACAGTAATCCAACAGCCGGGCCTTTGTCATAATAAGAGATCGTTTTGTTTACTTCATCACCAGTCCTTCCAAATGGACCATCGCTCCATGTTTCATAGCTTGCCTGTTCAAGAGTTTGATAAAGTCTGCCGGGTTTATTTTCAAAAGCAACTATATTTCCACGAAACGCATTGAATAATTCCGCATCTGTTGTTATGCCTGCTCTTTTCACCACCATATATTCATAATAAACAGAAAGCCCTTCCGATATCCAAAGCATTTTTGTGCGGCTGCCTTTATCATAATCAAAAGGTCCAAGTTCAATTGGCCGAATTCTTTTTACATTGTAATGATGAAAATATTCATGAGCCAAAAAATGAAGAGCACGGACATAGTTTTCTCTTTTATTAAAATTGCTTCCATTAAAACCAAAAGTTGTGTTGTTCAAATGCTCGATGCCCCCCTGCCCGGGACCCATTGCAATGAACGTATAGCTTTTGTAAGGAATATGCCCGATGATGTTTACAGCAGCATCAACAGTTTTTTTCAGATCGAGAATGAATTGTTCCCTGTCAAAATCACCGAGTTTAAAACCAATAAAGCGATGAGTGATCCCTCTTATTTTAAAAGAAGGCAATTCTTCAAGGTTGCCGACAAGCAATGGACTATCATATAATATATCAAAGTCCGGGGCTGTGTAAGTAAATTTTTTTCCGGCGATCGAATCCAGGCCTGTTGCCACACGATTCCATTTTACATCAGGCACTACTGTTACCTGTACAGGCTGGTTGATCATTTTATCAATGTATAAAAAAACAGCTGCTGGTAAAATATATGCACGGCTTTCGTCTAAGTATGGAGTTGCTACAAACGATCTTATTGTTTTTATTTCATAGGAAAGATTAACAGCATTTGAGTTTTTACTGGATACTCTCCATGTATTGTCACCAGTTTTTTCCCATTTTAGTTCTTTGCCGGTTTCATCAGTTGCTTTAAGCCGTTCCAGGTTTTTTCCATAATCCATTTTTTGATAATAGCCTGGCGTCCATGCCGGCATCTTAAAATCAATGAATTCTTTTTTTATCCCTTTGCATGTAAGTTGAACATGAAAGAAATGCCACTCAGGGTTGTCCATCTTTACTGTGTAGAGAAGTGAAGCCTTTTGGGCAAGAACGGATGTCGAAAAAAATAAAAGATAAAATAGTGACGCAAACGTTTTGTTTGTTTTCATAGACGGCATAAACTATTTAAGATATTTTTTATAAAACTCAAGTGTTCTTTGCCAGGCTAATTTAGCAGCGGCTTCATTATATCTTGCTGCAGAAGTATCGTTATGAAAAGCATGTTGTGCTCCTTCATACATATACAATTCATAAGTGATCTTATTTGCTTTCAATGCTTCTTCATAAGCCGGGATGCCAGCATTCACTCCTTCATCAAGTGCTCCATAATGTAATTGCACCGCAGCTTTTATTTTCGGAACGTCCGTTGCCGCTGGTTGGCGACCATAAAATGCAACGGCAGCTTTCAGATCAGGAATATTTACCGCAAGATTATTTGCCATAGCGCCACCCCAGCAAAAACCAACACATCCTGCTTTGCCATTAAAATCTTTTCTTGTTTTTAAATAATCAAATGCCCCGATAAAGTTTTTAAGATTATCCTCTGGTTTCAAACTACTGAATGCGGCTCTTGCTTCATCTTCATTAGCGAACGTTTTTCCTAATGCGGCTAACGCATTTGGAGCAATAGCAAGGTAGCCGGCGGTCGCGGCTCTTCTCGCTACATCTTCAATATGTGCATTCAGTCCACGATTCTCATGAATAACAATTACAGCCGCATATTTTTTTTCTTCTTTGGGTCTGGCGATATAGGCTTTCATTTCATTGGGCACCCCTGGATAGTTTACATATTCTGTAAAAAGATCCTGGTCGGTAACAAGACCCGGTTTTGTATAGTCGTTTTCTATTTGTGACAAAACTGATTGGGTAAGGGCAATGCTCCCGGTGATGAGTGTAAGACGTTTTAAAAAGTCAGCACGGGAAATATTGGCTGAGTGAATATATTCATCATATAAATTGATAATTTTCTGGTCCATAAATATATTTTAGAAAACTAAAGTTACGAAAGCGAAATAAATTAAGAATGATAATTCTGGTATTACCAAGTTTGTTACCTTAGCCGTCTTAATTTCTTTTTTAAAAAATCTTTTATGAAATATTTATTTACTGCTGCTATTGTTACTGCATCATTAATTGCTTGCAATAGCAATGACGACAAAACATCTGAAACCAAAGAAGGGGGGCATGATGCACATGCGGCTACCACAACTGCAGTTGAAATGCCAGCAATGCCAGAAGTTCCCGCGAATGCAAGAGTATTTTTTGCTAATTTAAAAGACGGGCAAAAGGTTACTTCACCATTCAAAGTTGAAATGGGAGTAGAGGCGATGCATGTAGATACGGCTAACGGAGTACTTAAACCCGCATCTGGTCATCATCATATCCTTATTGATATTGATTCAATTCAAACAGGAGAAGTGATCAAAAAAGATTCTGTGCATCTTCATTTTGGAAATGCACAAACATCAGCAGAAGTTAAATTGCCTCCGGGTAAGCACTCACTTACACTCCAGTTTGCTGATGCGATGCATCGATCTTATGGAAGCAAGCTTACAAGCAAAATAACTGTTGAAGTAAAACAATAAAAGTTATTATTTATGTTTCTATTGTGCCCCGTTTATCGGGGCTTTTTTTATTTAAATACAACTTCTATTCATTGGCCTTTTTTAAATCAAAGTTTAAAGTTTAATTGTGTATAAAATTTAATTCCCTGAATTATAGTTAAGAAATAGCTGATTTTTCCTGCTGGCATGACCTTTGAAAACCAATATTAAAATCAATGATTATGAAAAAAGTAACGACGATCTTATCGGTGGCTGTAATGAGTTTGTTATTCTCCACTGTCAGTGCCCAGCAAGCAATAGGTATAAAAGGGGGTGTAAATATTGGCAGCTTGAGCGGGTTTGAAGGCCGCAGCAGGATCAGTGCTCACGCAGGTGTTTTTCTACATCATACTATAAATAAAAACTGGTGTTTCCAACCAGAACTATTGTATTCAGGCGAAGGGCAACGATACCTATCTGGCGGAGTGGAAAGAACATTAGCTCTCGGTTATCTTCAACTTCCATTAATGATCCAATATTACCCGACGCCACAAATATATTTTGAAGCAGGTCCACAGTTTGGTCTGCTTTTAAGTGCACAGGATAAAGTGGATGAGGAATCCGACCATATAAATGCAAAAGACGATTTCACGGCTGCGCAAGCCGCTCTGGGTTTGGGAATAGGTTTCAAGGCTACAGAGCAATTAATATTATATGGCCGCTATAATTTTGGCTTAACCGACGTAAGCCGATTCGATAATATCGTAGATCATAGCCAGGTTGGTCAACTAGGGATTGCAATTCGATTAAAACACTAATTAAGATAACTATTGAAAGCAGTCATAATATTCATGACTGCTTTTTTATTTAAAGGAAATATTAACTGAAATTTTCGATAATGCTTATTAAAATGGAATTCAAACATCTTCTTAACAGTAAAGCTGGCATGTTTATCGTCATATAAGTGTTGACATTAAATGTAATGGGTTTAGAAAAGGTAAACCGGGGTCACTGAATTGAGAAACCATTTTTTACAACCTAAATCCTTTTAAATGAAACGTATCTTAAAAACATGCATGATAGCAATTGGGGTGTTGCTTTTTGGTGCAGTACAAAACAAATCTTCAGCCCAGGTCTCAGTAAATGTTTCCTTTCAAACTTTTTATGATGAGCTAAGTCCTTATGGTGAATGGATCGATTATCCTGAGTATGGATATGTGTGGAGACCTGACAACAGGTATAGCGATTTTCAACCTTATCGGTCAGCCGGCCATTGGGTGTGGTCAGAATATGATGGATGGCTCTGGGTGTCAGATTATGAATGGGGATGGGCTCCGTTCCACTATGGTCGTTGGGTCTATGATTCCTATGATGGTTGGCTTTGGGTTCCCGATTATGAATGGGCGCCAGCCTGGGTAGTATGGCGCGGCGGTGGGGATTATTATGGTTGGGCGCCGATGAGCCCTGGTATCAGTATCAATTTATATTTTGGCAACAGGTATAACCCACCATATAATTATTGGTGCTTTGCTCCAAGACAGTATATCAATTCGCCATATATTTCCAAGTACTATATTGATAGAGGCAGAAATACAACGATCATCAATAACACTACTATCATTAATAATTATAGCAAAAACAGGGATTATGTAATAGGCCCTTCACGCAATGAAGTTGAAAGATATACGGGTTCAAGAATTAACTCTGTAAGAATTCGTGAATCTCAAAGAGCGGGACGTACAATAGAAAGAAGCAATGAAGTTTCGATTTACAGACCGAACATTGACAGAAACTCCGGTAGGGGAACGCCAAGAACTTTTGAAAATTACAGGCAGCGTAGTCAGAATACAACTACTGATAGAAATACTGCGAGACAAGACAGACCGTATCAGAATCGCGGCAATCAACAAACAGAAAGGCAGCAATTCCCGAATCAAAATGATCAAAGAGCAGAAAGACAACAAGCACCGGATCAAAATAGCAGAAGAATAGAAAGACCATATCAGAATCGCGGCAATCAACAAATAGAAAGGCAACAATTTCCAAATCAGAACGATCAAAGAATAGAAAGACAACAAGTACCTGATCAGAATACCAGAAGAATGGAAAGACCCTATCCGAATCGCGGCAATCAACAAATAGAAAGGCAGCAACTCCCTAATCAAAATGATCAAAGAGTAGAAAGACAGCAGTTGCCAAATCAAAATAGTCAAAGAATAGAAAGGCCATATCAGAGTCGGGGTAATCAACAGGGAGAAAGACAACAACTTCCCAATCAGAATAATCAAAGAATGGAAAGACAGCAAATGCCAAATCAGAACAGTCAAAGAGTAGAAAGACAACAAGTGCCTGATCAGAGAGTGGAAAGACCTTATCAAAATCGGGGACAGCAACAACAGGTTGAAAGACCGGCACAGACTCAGCCACAACAGCAACAACAACAAAGAGGAAATGGCAATGGAAACGGAAATGGTCGTGGTAGAGGAAGAGGTAACTAAATAAATAATAATTGATTTTTATAAGAGCTTCCTTAATTGGAGGCTCTTTTTATTTAATATATTTTTTTATTTATAACTTTAATATTTGCCCTTATCTATTCGGCTATTTTTTGTAACTTCTATCGTCGGGAGTTTATAAAAACTTTCTCATTTATGAAACGAAGAAAGTTTCTTGAATCATCAATTGCACTTGGCGCTACAGGATTGGTTGCGCCTTCAATCTTAAAAAATGATCTTATGTCAGAAACGAAATCACCGCCACGTGATGATATCTCTATTGCTCAATGGGCATTGGTAGAAGAAATAAGAGCAGGTAAATGGAAGAATCTTGATTTTCCAAGAATAGCAAGAGAAGATTTTGGGGTTAATGGAATTGAGTTTGTAAATACTTTGTTTGAAGTGCCGACTGAAGATTATTTAAAAAAATTAAAACAGAATGCGGCAGATCAGGGCGTAAAAATGGTATTAATAATGTGCGATGCAGAAGGTGATGGTGCAGCAGATACTAAAGAAGGGCAAAAACAGTTTGTAATCAATCATCATAAATGGGTTGACATTGCACATTATCTCGGTTGCCATGCTATTCGTACTAATTGCCGCGGTCCGCAGAACGCGGATAAAAAAGAAGCATTAAAATGGGCAGCAGATGCGTACAATCAATTACTGGAATATTCTAAGCCAGCAAACATTAGTGTCGTTATAGAAAATCATGGTGGTGTGTCCAATGATCCGGATTGGATGGTAGAGCTTATGAGAAAAGTAAACAATCCTCTCTTTGGTACGTATCCTGATTGGAGAAAACCAGCTCCTGATTTTGATAACTATGTTTACCTGGAAAAAACATTGCCTTATGCAAAAGGAATGTCATACCGCAATCAACCTGATGATGCATTAACAATAAAGATGATCGAGCTAAGTAAGAAAACTTATAAAGGCTGGTATGGGATTGAATCAAGTGGGAGAGAAGAGATCAGGAAAGGGATTGAGTTGCTGAAGAAGTATTTGTTGAATCAACCGTAATTCACTTGCACGACTGAATGATTATTCCATCCCCATTTTCTTAAGTAACTCTTTAAATCCTTCTTCATCTCTCAGCGGATCAAAAAGCTTATCTACTTTAATGCTGATCAGACCGAAGTCATAAAGACGATAGGCTAAGTTCAGTTTTTCAATTGCCTTTTGTTTTTCACCTATCCACGCATAGAGGATGCCAGTTTGAAATGCCTGATCATACGGTGATACGCTTTCAAGCGAATCTGCAATTTTTTTTGCTTTGTCTGTTTGTCCGGTACGTGTATATGCAATATTTTTTAAAATGGAATTAGAACCCGGTCTGCTGTAATATAATATACTATCATATTCATCTTTTAGAAAATAGTAAACCGATTTCGACCCCAATATGGAATCAGGAATGTTAGCTGGCCGCAGTTCATTTCGATATGAGATATACTTGTCAGGATTTCTTGAATAACGATAATAATTTAACCAGCCACTATTCATGATCCCAGACAAGGGATCGAGTTGTTTTGCTTTGCTCAGATTTTTTTCTGCTTCGGCAAAATTCCCAAGTTCCATTTGTGCAAAAGCCAGGTAAACATATCCTTCTGCATTATTTGGATTTAGTTCTATGGACTTGTTTAACTCCTTAATTGCAATGGTTGGTGAAAGGGTGCTTATCTTAAGTACATCACCTAGTATCATGTGTGTTTCGGCTCGCTCCGGACCCAATGCAACTGCCGTCATGGCTGCATCCAGGGATTTCCGAACATAGTAAGGTTTTTCAATTTGGTTTCGAAATGGTATTTTAGAATATGCACTTGCCAGTTCAGCCCAGGCCAGGGAAAAAGTGGAGTCTTTTTTTATGGCATTTAATAACGGTTCAATTCTTTGCGACCAGGGTAATTTTTTTGCACGCAAATAATCTTCATAAGCTTCGACATTGTCAGTGGCTTTTTCAATAATGCGTTTACCTTCTTCGGTTGTAAGTTTTATATTTAGTTCATTAACTATATGTTGTGCCACTTCACTTTGTATGGCAAAAACTTCCGAAGCATTACGGTCATAAGTTTCAGCCCAAATATGTTCGTCGGTGTTCGCATCAATAAGCTGCGCTGTGATCCTCACTTTATCTGCTTCCTTTCTTACACTGCCTTCGAGAATTGCCGTAACACCCAACTCGTTGGCGATCTCTTTAATATTTTTTTGGGTCCCCCTGTATTGCATAACTGAAGTACGGGAGATAACTTTCAAGTCTGCTATTTTAGAGAGTTGTGTAATGATATCTTCTGTTATTCCATCACTGAAGTATTGCTGAAGGGTATCATTACTTATGTTTTCAAATGGCAGCACTGCAATGGATTTTTCCTTCCCGGTAAAAGCATTTTGTTTTTTGAAAAATCCAAATTGCGATATTAGTATCCATAACAGGAGAAGCGCAAAAGCTGAAGTAATGATCCATTTTTGAGACCTGGTCAAACTCTTATTCGGCAAATCTTTTATTCTCCCTGCAATTTCTTTTTTTGCCGGTACAGTTAAACCATCATTAGCCAGCGCAAAAACCTCCATCGGTTCTGTTATGTTTTTCAATAAGAACTTTCCTAAGTAAACTGTTTTGAATTCTGAGTGATTCCTGATCTTGTCAAAAATTTCTTTTGAAAACAATATGCTCCCGGCAAGGCCCAATGATTGAATGCGTGAAGAAATATTCACACCATCTCCCATTATCTTTCCGCCTTCATATACTACTTCACCAATATGCAAACCAATACGGAGCGGTACTGCCGGTTCTTCATGAAGTTGTTGTTGAATGCTAACGGCGCATTTCATGGCCTGCGTAATACTTGTAAAAATGCAAAGGCTGCCATCACCATAATATTCGATCACATCGCCTTCATGTTCAGTTACCGTATTCTCCAAAACTGATCTGTGATGTCTGATAAGATTAATAGCCCATTGCTCATCCTTTTGCATCATAGCAGAATAGCCAACAATGTCGGTGAATAAAATAGCAGCAAGCTGGCGGGTAGTTGACATATATTTCTCTTGCTGTTTGAAGTTAAAAAAAAACATCCACTCCGGCCCCAGCGTTTGGAATTATGTTTACCATGTATAACATTGCCTTTTGCACGGGGAGTCATCCAAAACTAATCAACAGTCAAATAAGAAATGTTGTGACTGTTTTCTAATAAGACAAAAGCAAACTGGTCAGGTTAAGACATGAATAAATTTACTATTGCTTTTATTTACTCCGGAAAATTCATTCGTTTTACAAAATGCTGAAAACGGGGGTCATTTTTTAAAAATGAACATGATGGAAATGATCTTATGAAGGGAAGTATACTCTCCCGTTGTGCAAAGGCCATTTCCATAAATTCAGTGGCCTCATCATATTTTTTTGAAAAATAAGAGGCAGCACAAAGAACCAACCCTGAAATAAATTCTGTTTTTGAACGTATCATCAATTCATCATAGATGCTTTGAATTTCTGCGTCCATTCCTCTTAATGAATAAACCCAGGCTAGTTCAACTAATGGCCAGGGATGCCGTGAAGAAACTTGCGCACATGTTTGTAAGGCTTCAGTTGCTTCTTCGTATCTTTTTAATCCAGCCAAACTTACTCCTAATGCCCTGAATCCCGGAAAGGAATTTGCATCAAGTTCTATTGCCATCTTAGCTGCCTGAAGCGCCTCTTCAAATTTACCAGCATTTATATACGCCACTGATAATGCCTGATGAGATAATGACACTAATGGCTCCAGTAGCTCCGATTTTTTTGCCTCTTCAATGCCCTCGTCGAATCTGCCTTCTACATACGATAAAAAATAGCTATACCACAAATGAGCCGGTGCATACCGGAAATTGATCTCAAAGACACGGTGAAACCTTTTTCTGGCTTCCGCCCAGTTCCAATCATAATAAACACTGATGAAGGCTAATGTGGTAAGGGCCTCTGCATTAAAAGGATCTGATTGAATGGCCTTTTCAGCATTTTGTCTTGCCATAGGCATACCTTCTTTTGAAGGTATTGCTCCATAAAAAGATAACATGGAATATGCATCCGCCATTCCTGAATATGCTAATGAAAATTCAGGATCTATCTCCAATGCCTGCTGAAAATATTCAAGGGCTTTTTTGATACCGCCTGCACGTTTGTTCAGATAGAACCTGCCTTTCAAATACAGATCGTATGCTTCTTTATTTGTCGGTCGCTTTTCATTGATGATGACTTTATCTTTTTCGAGCAGGGTGATCTTTAGTTCTTCAGTAATCGCTAATGCGATCTCATCCTGGATGGCGAAAATATCATGCAGTTCACGATCATATCTTTCAGACCATAATTGGATTCCATCTTCAGCATTGATCAGTTGAGCTGTGATGCGGAGCCTTAAGTTTTGTTTGCGTATACTTCCTTCCAATAGAGTACGCACATTCAATTTTTGTCCTACTAATCGTATGTCAATATCTCTCCCTTTAAAATGAAATGAGGAAGTGCGACCTGCCACCCTCAGATCTTTTATGTGGGTTAGTAAATTGACGATCTCTTCTGTTATCCCATCGCTGAAATATTCTTGTTCAGGATCATTGCTAGCATTGACAAAAGGTAAAACAGCGATTGAGTTTTCTATGCTTTTCTTTTCCGCAACCTTCTCACCTTTTCCTTCAAGCGTATCAGTTTCAGGAATTTTTATACCGTGATTACTAACAGCAAAAATTTCCACCTGATCTTTTACGTTTTTCAATGCAAACTTACCAAGAGAAACAGTTTGAATATCTTTCTGATTTTTGATATCATCATAAACTTTACCCGAAATAAAAATACTGCCTGGTAGTGCAAAAGATTCTAATCTTGATGCAATATTTACTCCATCACCATAAACATTATTTTCTTCAAAGATCACATCACCGGTATGCATACCGATTCGAAGAGGTATTACTGGTTCTGTCTGCATATTCAACTGCAGGGCCACTGCTGCTCTTACTCCTTCAATAGTGCTGATAAAGATACACATGGCACCATCACCACGAAACTCCAGTATCCTTCCCCCATGAGCCGTCACTTCTTTCTCAAGTTTTTTCTTTAGTTTTTGTCTCCAATGCATTGCTAAAGATTCATCTTCCTGCATCATAGCAGTATAGCCAACAATGTCGGCGAACATAATAGCTGCGAGCTGGCGGGATTTTGACATGAAAATTTATTCGGGCTAAATTTATCAAATAAAAATCTATTTGGGGAAGTTCATTCGTTTTATGAAAGGTTGAAAACGTATATCGTTTCTTATGTACGAACAGGGAGGATACGCTTTTATGAAAGGAAGCGTACAATCACGTTGTTCAAATGCCAACTCCATAAATTCAAGTGCCTGGTCATAATTTTTTGAAAAATAAGCAGGACCTGCTAAAAACAACCCAGAGATATATTCAGTTTTTGCTCTGACTAGTAATTCATCCAATATTTTCTTCACTTCGGATGTCCTGCCAGATAATGAGTAAACCCAGCATAGTTCACCTAATGGCCAGACATGTCGTGAAGAAAGTAATGTACATGTTGTTAGCGCCTCGATGGCTTCTTCATGCCTATTTAACCCCGCCAGACTTACTCCTAACGCTCTGTATCCGGGAAATGAACTTGGATCGAGATCAATGGCCATTTTAGCGGCCACCAAGGCTTCTTCAAATTTATTAGCAGTCATATAGGTGACTGCTAATACATGGTGAGATATTGATTCCAAAGGCTCCAGCAGTTCTGCCGCTTTTCTTGCTTTTCTAATGCCTTCTTCGGGTTTTCCTTCCACAAAAGATAAATAATAACTATGCCAGCAATGAGCTGGTGCGTAATTGGGATTGACTTCAAAGACTCGTTGAAATCTTTTTTTCGCTTCCGTCCAGTTCCAATCATAGAAAGCACTTATACAAGCCTGTGCTGTCAAACCCTCAGCATTTAAATTATCAAATTGAATGGCCCTTTCCGCATTCTGCCTTGCCTTTGTCATGGCTATGCTCGTGGGTAACGTTCCATAGAAACCTAATATAAAGTATGCATCAGCCATTCCGGAATATGCAAGGGCAAATTCAGAATCTTTATCTACTACCTGCTGAAAATATTGAAGCGCCTGT
>Ga0207712_10000885_pt1 | contig 21753 bp, 19 predicted proteins | sample KBSS44metaG_FD_184402 | JGI IMG/M metagenome (GOLD analysis project Ga0207712, IMG submission 184402) | Switchgrass rhizosphere microbial communities from Kellogg Biological Station, Michigan, USA - KBS S4-4 metaG (SPAdes) (version 2) | ecosystem: Host-associated > Plants > Roots > Rhizosphere... | reverse complement strand
AATATTGCGGTTGCTCCAGAATACAATCCATTAAAACATCGACCAGTTGCATCACTACAGCGTGCCAGAGTCGTTGGGCCAAGCGGAGAAGAAATTCATGTCGATGAATGGGGGCGTATAAAAGTCCGTTTCCTATTCACCCGTAATGAAGACAACATTCATGATGGTGGTGCTGGTTCTAATGACAATGATACCGACTCGGCTTGGGTCGATGTATTGACCCCGTGGGCAGGTGAAGGCTATGGTGCGCGATTCTTACCCCGTATTGGTGAGATTGTCGTAATTGACTTCTTTGATGGCAACCTTGACAGACCATTTGTCGTAGGACGTATCCATGAAGCACAAAGAAGCCCGACCAAGTTTGATGATAAAGGCAAACTGCCTGATACCAAAAAACTTGCAGGAATCAAAAGTAAGGAATATCAAGGCAGTGGCTATAATCAGCTCAGATTTGATGATACGACCAACCAGATCAGTAGTCAGTTACACAGTAGTCATGGGGTAAGTCAACTCAATTTAGGTAATCTCAGTTATCCTAAAGAAACTGATACCAGTGAGGGACGAGGTGAAGGCTTTGAATTGCGTACAGATCAATGGGGAGCATTAAGAGCTAAACAAGGCTTATTGCTTTCTGCCTATTCGCAAGACTCAGCAGGTGGCGATCATCTTAATGCCTCTGAAACAAAATCCCAACTTGAATCGAGCCTGAATAATTCAAAAGCTTTAAGTGAAGTTGCCAAGAATCAACAGACTGACCCTTTAGAAATGCTAGATGGTCTAAAACAGTTTATTGAGCAAATCGAACAAGAAAGTGAAGCTAAGGCAAAAGCATTTAAACAAGCTTTGATGATTTTGACTTCACCAAATTCTATTGCACTGAGTGCGAATGAAGATGTTCACCTTTCAGCAGATGGTCAAATCAATCACAGTGCGGGTGACAGTATTAACCTAAGTACCCAAAAGAACTTGGTCGCTCATGCACAAAGTAAAATCAGTTTATTTGCAGCACAGGAAGGTGCAAGGTTATTTGCAGGAAAAGGCAAAGTTGAGATACAGGCGCAGGGAGATGGTGCGGATTTGATCGCACGTAAGGGCATTCAAATCATTTCAACTGAAGATACAATCTATATTACGAGTCCTAAAGAGATTAGATTAGTTGCAGATACCTCAGAATTAAAGATCAATGGTTCAGGCGTGTTTGCAACGACTGCTGGTTTGTTTGAGAGTAAGGCTGGGCAGCATAAGTTTGTGAGTGGTGAAAAAGTAACATACAGTTTGCCACCACTAGGTGAATTGAAAAATTTCTTGGAATTAAATTATCACTGGCCTACGTTAGAACCTATGAAAGGAGCTCCATATTTAGTTGTATTTGAAAGTGGTCAAGAATTTAAAGGAAATTTAGATGATAACGGGTTTGCAAAAATTCCTAATGTGCCAACAAATGAATCTTATACAGTTTGGTATGGCGAAGACCAAAGAAAAGTTGAAATCGAAGTTTTAGAAGAAAGCATTTTAGAAAAATTTACTGATCAAGATGAAATAGAGCTTGATGAATTATTAAAAGATTGGGATATTGAAAATTAAAATAGGTAGTATATGGTTGATTTAAATAAAGATGATGTAGCACTTATCACACAAGCAATCGCTATTGGTTTTTCTCCAGCTGGAGTCGCACTTGATGTGGCTGATTTAGCAAGAGCTTCATATAATTTATATCAAGAAAAGTCTGATGATAACTATTTTGAAGTTATTTTGTGTGTGATTGGCTTTATCCCTGGACCAGGGGATGGATTGAAAGCAGGATTAAGAATCGTTAATAGAAAACCTGAAATACTCTTCGAATTGATACGCTTTATCATGGCTCATTGTAAAATATATGGAAATCCTGAACAGTGGTTGAGTGAAATAATTAGTGATGCAAAAATAAGAGAGTTAATCAGGAGTGGTAAACGTGAAGCTTTAAATGCTTCTAATAAAAATATAGGCAATAGATGGGCAAAATATTGGATTAATCAAAGTATCGAGATTACATTTAATTTTTTAGAAGCATCAATTTCATCCTTAGTGCAATTGCTCGCCAGAAAAGTTTTACATTGGAAGAAAAAAGTACCTAAATCTTCGGCAGATAAAGGTCATACTGGTGGCGGTAAAGGGCATCAAAATGGTTCAGCTCATGGAACAACTTATGATGGAAAAACTGGTCAAAATGGAAATGGGCAGGGTAATAAGAGTAGACGATTATCTAAAGCAGATATTTCAAAAGTTTTATCAAATCTTGAAGTTGGAGGTGTTGGTGAGCATATGGCCGACTATTGGGTTGCGGATAAGTTAGCAATTCAAGCAATTCATGATTCTGGACAGCAACTAAGTTCTAAATTACAACGCCCTATGACGAAATTACATGTAGGGATTCATGATCAAGGTATAGATGCAATATGGAAATCTGATAAAAAAGATTTAGGTATAATGAATACTAAAAATTATGCTGTGATTGAAGCAAAAGCCAGTTTGAGTATGGGGAAAGGAACTGGGCCAGGTTCTTTATTAAATGATTTAGATAAACAACAAGATACAAGAGATCGGCATAAGGAAAGGGCTAATGCCAAAAAAGATAAACGTCCTGAAAAGAAACTTGTGCCAAAGCAGAAGTATTTGATTAATCAGCAAATGAGTGAAAAATGGGTTGAAGCGAGATTATCTATTGTAGAAAAAAGACAAGTTCTACCTAGTTACAGTCGTCATTTACTTTATTTTAATTATGCTCATCCTGAAACTGTCGAACATTTAAATACGTTAGCCGTTTCTCTCCAAGATCAGCAACCTATTGATCATACAAAGCATTTAAATGAACATACGCCATCAAACTTTTGGGGAGCAGCTAAAATTGATGAAGCTCTGAACAATCGAGTTACTCGAGCAAATGCCAAAAATGGTCATACGAAATAAGATTAAATGATTAAAAAGAGGAGTCAGCAATGGCAGATTTTATAGAACAACGCAGACAACAATTTCTAACTGAAGACTATTATAAAAGTGCTTATGATTTTTATATAGAAGACGTTGATTTTTGGAAAGAAAGTGATACGTTTGAAGATGATCAATATAATTGTGGTGAAGATAAGCGTTGGACGCTTATAACACATGATTACTCTTTTCTACTTTACCTTGCATACACAGCAGGAAAATCTATAGAGGAAGTAATCCCTTTATTTGAAAAAGTCATAGAAGGTTTTGAAAAACAATCTGAAGCCTTAGCTATTTTTCATAAATCAAAAAAACCTTCTGTCATTCCGACTCAAAATGAAACGTTAAATATACTTGGTCTAGCTTTTTTATTGAATCGAAATGATTTGTTTACACGTATACATTCATTGGTCAATGGTGAGGGTGAAAGTCATACAGGTGAAGATGAGATTATTAATAAATTCTTTAAGTTACATGACTCTACACACCCAACATTTAACGAAGGAAATCTATTTGCTTTAGGTTATGCTAAATTGTGCGATGTAATTGATAATGTGCAGGTTAAAAATAATAAAGAAAATGCTATTAAATATCTAGATGAATACTTAGCTGATTGGTATCAAATGAATAAAAATGCACTTTGGTTTAATAGCCATTTAGCGCCAGCAGAAGAACTCAAATATTGTGGTTACTGGGCATTTGAGGCGGCAGCTCTTGCTTATTTACTTGATTTGGATGACACCTCTCTACACAGGCATTTATTCTACCCTAAAGACATTGTTCAATGGATTCGTAATCAAACAACGTCCAAAGTTTCAAATGATGAATCAACCCGAATTAAAGCGAAAGGTGGAGAGAAATGTTCAAAAACAGGCTATTGGACTACGCCAGCTCAACCTGATACACGCCCTTACTTCACACTAGGAGAAATATTACCGACACTTCCACAAGCTGATTGGGGCGATGTGTATTGGTATTTTGATGGAGAAAAATAAGATATTAAATTAAATATAACAAAGCCATTCCTAAAAAGAATGGCTAATTTATAATATTTATTTTTGAAGCATTACAATAAACTATTGATTTGAAATATTAAAGAAAAAGAAAAAATATGAGCAACATAATTGTTCCAAAGGAAAATTACATAATATTCAAATGCCACTAATTTTTTTACCCGATAATATTTTAGTTGAATAGAGAGTCATGTATGGAGTTGTTAAGCAAAAATGATTGGGAGTCATTAAGACGCGAACCATATCAAAAGTACAAGGATTATGAATACACTATCAAGCAAGCTTTAGAATCAACCCTAACAATTGCTGAAAGATTAAATGACAAAGATTTTTTAAAAGACAAGCCTAAAGGTGCAATTTATTTATCGTCTAATCACTTTTTTGAAGCTTCTTTAGAACTTGAATTCTTTAGCTATTCAGCTGGTGTTCCTGTAAAAGTATTATCTGAATATTTTCCAAATGTTATTTATGCTCTTAAAAAAGCAGAATTTTTTCATTTAGATTTTCACAAAAGTAGTGAATGTGATGGGCATTTAGTTCCTCATTTAGAATTGACTACCGATGAATATTGGGAAGCATTGCAATTAGTCTGCTTTTCCATCTTATTCGCCCAGCCTGAACATCTATCAACAATTATGGATATTTTGGCTTACGAAAATGATGAACAGGATGCTTTGCTAGATAAGTTAGTCTCTCCTTGGTTACCAGACAGAGATATTTCTAATATTTATTTAAGACAATTGCCTTATCGAAAACTAGATAAAGTATTTGCAGCCAAAGAAGAAGATCGACCAAAGTTAATGTCTCAGTATATGGATGAATGGTATGGTGCAAGTAAACGAGAACCTTATCATGACCGTCATAAGAGTAGTCCATTTCCTGGCTATTGGTCACTTGAGGCGGCAGCTGTTACAATTATTTTACGTATAGATGACAGTAGTTATAGAGATAAACCTTATTATCCAAAAGACTTGGTTGATTATGCCAGAAGCCAATACACACCTTTAGACCAACAAGGGAATCCTGAAGATGGTTTAAGTCGTTTACGTTGCGTTGCAGGCGAAGTCTGCCCACAATCGGGTGAGTGGTATAGTCCTGCAAACAATATGGAAAAGCGTCATTTTAACCAAGGTGAAGTTATGCCAGAGATTCCGAATAATGCTTGGGGTGAAACCATTTGGTATATGTATCTATAAAATTGATATAAAAATAACTCACCTGATGACGGTGAGTTATTTTATCAAAAAGAATATCAATCCAATAAGTTGGTTCTGGGATTTAAGTAGTTTTGTTCCTCAACTCATCAATAAAATCTGACCATTCTTGCATCATTTTTGTTCGGTACACTAAATGCTGTGCATGGTTATATGCTTGAGACACAGCATTACCAACCTTATGCGCCAACTGGATTTCAATTGCATCATGCATATAACCTTGTTCATGTAATGTCGTTGATGCAAGTCCACGAAAACCATGTCCAGTCATTTTGCCGTTATAGCCCATGGTGCGAATAACGCAGAGTAGAGCATTACTACTCATAGGTTTGGCTGTGCTGTGATTATAAAAAACATACTGCTTATTGCCAGTAAGAGGGCGTAAGCTTTCAATGAGTTCAATCGCCTGTTTGGATAATGGAACGATGTGAGGCTGTGCCATTTTCATTTTTTCAGCAGGTATCCTCCATAAATGATTATCAAAATCGATCTCATTCCACTCCATTGCTCTCAATTCAGCTGTACGCACAAATGTTAAAGTCATCAGCTGAATAGCCGTTTTGATCATTGGATTGCCATGATAACGATCCATACGCTCAAGAAAAGGTGGGAACTCAGAAATATCCAGTCGAGCCATATGCTTCACTTTACGAGGCTTTAGAGCTTCTTGAAGATGTGGAGTTGGATCATTCTCAATCAGTCCTTTACGGATTGCAAAACGGAAAATACGTCCTGCTAAAGGAATTGAACGTTTTGCCATTTCCTGAGCACCACGAGCCTCAATTTTTTTAGCACAGGCAAGTACATCTTTACCTTTAATTTGATCAATTGGCATGTGACCTAAAGCAGGGAAGATATCTTTTTCAAATACAGACATATCTCGTAAGTAAGTGGTTTCTTTTATGACGGCTTTACGATCTTCCATCCATTCAATAGTAAGTGTTTTAAAAAGTGTATTTTCATCTGCTTGTAATTTTTTTTGCTTTTTCGCTTCGTTGGGGCTAATCCCATCTTTCAATTTCAATCGAGCTTCATCTCTGGCGCGGCGAGCTTGGGCGAGTGTCGTCTCAGGATAGGTACCAATACTGAAGATATTCTCTTTTCCATTTAAACGAAACTTCATGCGCCAATGCATTCCTCCAGAAGGAGTGACTTCTAGATACATGCCTTTTTCATCAGCGTATTTGGTTTTCTTTTCTGAGGGCTTTATTTTTCTGACTTGAGCATCTGTAAGCATGGTAATGATTCCGCAGAATTGGGGGTATAATTTTAAGGGTGAAAGATTATACCCCCAGTTATACCCCCAACTATATCAAGCTTGCAATAGATTAAGTAGATTGTATGAGATGTAAAAAAAGCCTAAATCCTTTAGATTTAAGCTTTTTAAGACCTTATGAGAGTTCATAAGAATTTAATTTGGCGGTGAAAGAGGGATTCGAACCCTCGATACGCTATAAACGTATACACACTTTCCAGGCGTGCTCCTTAAGCCACTCGGACACTTCACCAAGGCGTGGGATAATAACCAAAAAAAAGATTTCTGCCAAGCAACAATTGATTTAGAGCAAAAAAAATTTCACAGTGATATGATTGCGCAAAAATAGTGTCTAAATTTTTGAAGACGAATCTATGCAAAGTACTGCAAAAAAAGCCGCGTTACCTGCGATCACACTCGCAGCATTAGGGGTGGTATTTGGAGACATCGGAACCAGTCCCTTGTACGCCCTACGCCAATGTTTTCTGACTGCACACATTGCCATCACCGAAGCGACCGTGCTTGGAATCTTGTCACTGATTTTCTGGTGCATGATGCTCACCATCAGCTTTAAATACGTCACCATTATCATGCGAGCAGATAATAATGGTGAGGGTGGTATCATGTCCTTGCTGGCGCTGAACTTACGATCTAATCGTATCGCAGATAATCGCAAAATCTATTTAATTGCCTTGGGCTTTATTGGTGCATCGCTGTTTTTTGGTGATGGTATTATTACCCCAGCAATTTCAGTGCTTTCAGCCATTGAAGGGCTGAGTATTGCCACACCCATGTTTAACAAATGGCTGATGCCTTTAGCAATCGGGATTCTTACCGCACTGTTTCTGGTGCAAAGACATGGTACGGGAACCATGGGTAAGTTTTTTGGTCCAATCACCTTAACTTGGTTTGCCTCTATCGGTTTAATCGGTATTCATAGTATTAGCCAAACCCCCTATGTCTTAAGCATGCTCAGTCCACATTGGGCGCTGAACTTTATTTTTCATCAACCCTTTGTGGCGTTTTTAACCATGGGTGCGGTGATTTTGACGGTTACGGGTGGTGAAGCACTCTATGCTGATATGGGGCATTTTGGACGGCTGCCGATCCGTTTAGGCTGGTTTATCATTGTGCTGCCTTGTCTGTTATTAAATTATGCAGGCCAAGGTGCATTATTACTGCGTAATCCAAGTGCGATTGAAAACCCATTCTATTTGCTTGTACCTGAGTGGGGTTTATATCCCATGATTGCCCTAGCCACAGCGGCAGCGGTGATTGCGTCACAAGCGGTGATTACAGGTGTGTTTTCAATGGCAAATCAAGCCATTCAGTTGCGCTATTTGCCAAGATTAACCGTGCATCACACCTCTGATGTAGAACAAGGTCAGATTTATTTGCCCTTTATCAACTGGATACTCTACGTCTCGATTCTTTTATTGATTGTAATTTTCCAAAACAGTGCCAATCTTGCCAATGCTTATGGTGTAGCTGTTACCATGACCATGCTATGCGATACGATTTTGATTTCAATCTTGGCATATGGCTTTTGGCGTTGGCCAAAGTGGAAAGTGGCATTGTTCGCTATCCCATTTTTAGTAATTGATAGTATTTTTATTGGGTCAACCTCATTAAAAATCATTTCAGGTGGATGGGTTCCGATCCTGATCGGTGCAATCGTATTTACTATTCTGATGACGTGGAAAACTGGGCGAGAAATTGTCTTTAACCGTTTGGAAAAAGATGCCTTGCCATTGGATCTGTTTATTAAAAGTGTTAGTTTGAGTGATGAAACTCAGTTTGTACCCGGTCAAGCGGTATTCTTAACTGGTAATCCAAATATTGTTCCACATGCGATGTTGCACAATATCAAGCACAATAAAGTTCTGCATGAACGCAATATTATGGTGACGGTGATTACCCGTGATGTTCCTTATGTGCCAGAGCAAGAAAGAATCCGTGTTGAAGTGTTAGATAAGCGCTTCCAACGGGTTTTTGTTTACTATGGCTTTAAGGATCAACCTGATATTCCAAATGCACTAGAGTTGGCTTATAAGCAGCTTGAAGTTGAATTTGACATGATGCATATCAGCTTCTTCATCTCACGTGATCGTTTGATTCATACCGTGGGTGATGGAATGGCACCATGGCGTGAAAAACTGTTTATTTCAATGCAACGCAATACCAGTCCGGTGAGTGATTTCTATCAAATCCCGCCAAACCGTGTGGTGGAAATGGGTAGCCAGATCGAAATCTAAATTCATAGCAAAAAAAAGCCAGAAGTCATTCTGGCTTTTTTTTGCCCATGGGTTTTATGGGTTGGTGTATTACATTGATTCACTTTATTTTTTAGCAACGACTTCTTCTCTAACTCAGCAAGTAAGACCTTTATCATTTGTGTTCTTGGTCTTCTAAAAGTAGATAGGCTGATATTGCACTAAGACAGTATCAACCCTTTAGAATGCTCAGTTTGAATCATTTTATTATTCAATTCTCCCCAGCAGATCACGAGACATCAGCATAAAACGATCCTATACGACAAACTGTGTCGCAAGGCTGTCGAACAACACTGCGCAACATGACATAATCATCTTCGCAAGTGCGATAAAGCATCTGTAAGATATTTGATTTTCTAGCATTTTTTGTGAAATAAACAATAAATTGTTACATGGAATGTTGTTTAGTTAAGCACAAATCGTAGAAGCTTTACTCGGTTGAAGATCGACACAATATCTTTCAGTTTATTGACTTGTTAAGCTATTTAAATTCAAAAACTTAATTTGTATCGGTTTTGAGTGGATTGTTTATTTAACCTTGTTTAGGAAGCCTTTGTTGAAAAATTCAGTAGTTAAAATGGTGTTAGGTGTTGTTGCTACTGGAAGTTTTGCGATTGCGTTTGGTCAAGAGAAAATTTTTCAGTTACTGCCGTTTACCCAAAGTAGTACCAATAACTCTGCGTGTTTAAATCAGTTCTATCGAGAGCAACCTCCTGTTTTAATCAAAGAAAGTTTAAAGAAAAACAGTTATCCCTTATGTTTTAATGGGTTTAATGTGATGTATTCGGGTGTTTCAAAAACACCGTTATGGACAGCAGAATATTTATCTCCACAGCGCTTAAGTCAAAAGATTAAACGTGAAGATAATTTCCATGAAGAGCCACGTGTAAACGTTGCACATCGTGCATTATTATCGGATTATCGTGGTTCAGGATATGATCGTGGTCATATGTCACCCAATGCCGATATGCCCAATAAAGAATCACAGTTCGACAGTTTTTCTTTGGCCAATATGGTGCCGCAAGCTGCTAAAAATAACCAACAAGTTTGGCGTGAGTTAGAAGAAGCAACTCGTGCGATTGTCACCAAGCAAAAGAAAGATGTGTATGTGGTGACTGGCCCAGTGTTTTCTGGGAAAAAACTAAAAACCATTGGAAAGGGTGTGATTGTTCCAACCGCAATCTATAAAGCGATTTACTTGCCTAAACACGGGATCATTGGCGCGTACTATGCGCCAAATAATGATTCACTTCAGGTTAAAGTGGTCAGCGTATGTTATTTAGAAGAACAGTTGGGAATGAATTTATTTCCACAACTGACCGAAGAACAAAAGCGCAATACCTATAAATTGCCTTTGAACGCAAAGCAGGTTAAGGTCAATAAAGAAATTGAATATTCACATTGGGATGCGGAAAGTCAATGTGCAGAAGAGGTCAGTCAGGATAAAATCAGCGCACTGCAAAAGCAGTTCCAACCCAAAAGTAGTTCAATCGCTACATCGGATATGCAATTGCCGAAAGTCGATCCTGAAACCAAAGATGCCTTGGTGAAACAATTGGTTGAAGCGTTGCTGCAATATATTTTACAAATTTTGAAATAATTCAGCGCTGATGGTGCAGTATCTTTTGAGAATCTATTTATACTGTGAATAAGATCGAAAAAAATTGAGAAAATTAAAAATGTTTAAACCGTTTGAGAATGGCACCGAATCACATTCAATTCATGATTTAACCTTAGAAAATCAAACAGATTGTGTCAGTATTTATGGCAATTTACAGATCACCAAAGATCAAGCTGGGTTAAAAGCGGCTAAGGTTTTACAAAGCTATCTCAACGATGTTGTGGCAAGCTTAGAGAAGCAAAGTGACCTACCAGAACAGTTAGCACGTCAAAGCGAAGGTGAAATAGAGAATCCATTTCTTTAAAGAGCATATTTATTTTTAAGCCATTTTTGAATCAGTTATCTTCTAATTCATTGGTTTATATGTGTAAAAAAACCTGCCGAAGCAAGTTTTTTACATTGAAAATCTATTTAGGATTGAGGCTCATTACCCACAACCTTATAAATCAATGCCCCAATGATTGCACCGACAATTGGCGCCACCCAGAATAACCATAATTGACTCAATGCTGCTGTTTCAGCGAATAAAGCCACAGCGGTACTTCGTGCTGGATTAACTGAGGTATTGGTGACGGGGATACTAATTAAGTGAATCAAAGTAAGTGCTAAACCGATGGCAATCGGGGCAAAGCCTGCAGGTGCACGTTTATCTGTTGAACCGAGAATAACAATTAAGAAAAAGGCGGTTAATACGATTTCAATTAACAATGCTGAGACTAAAGAATATTTCCCTGGGGATAAATCACCAAAACCATTGCTGGCGAATCCGCCAGTTCCTGTGAATCCCGCCTGACCTTGTACGATTAAATACAAAACAAATGCGGCCAAAATACCACCGATGACTTGAGCAATAATATAAGGGGCTAAGTCTTTGGCATTAAAACGGCCACCTACCCATAAACCCACACTGACCGCAGGGTTAAAATGCCCGCCTGAGATATGCCCTAAAGCAAAAGCGCCTGTGAGTACGGTTAAACCGAATGCCAGTGCAACACCAGCAAAACCGATGCCCAGTTCTGGAAAAGCAGCGGCAAATATTGCGCTACCACATCCTCCAAACACCAGCCAAAAGGTTCCGATAAACTCTGCGAGATATTTATTCATATTGATTCCTAAATTATTTTTTTGAACGGAATGGGGCTATATGACTATTTTTAGATAGTTGATAACCGTGGGGTGGATACAACTTTTATTTTCTGTATAAAGATAATAGTCTAAAAATATGAAAATAAAATCACAAATAAAAAATATTCATATCAATATCGGCTAATGTTCTGATTTTATTTTAAAAAATTATATTTTACAGCTATTTAATGCTAAACAAATGAGTGGTGAGAATGGTGAAACATGCTGTTTTTATCTATAAATTTAATACACAATTATTTAAACTCCCGATGCTGAAGACGCCATTGTTGCGGTGTTAAGCCTGTCCATTGTTTAAACGCACGTTGGAAAGCGCTTTGTTCTGAGTAACTGAGAAGCAGGGCAATTTCATGCAAGCCTAAATGAGGATCTTGCAGATATTGAAAGGCCAATAATTGGCGGACATCCTGAACACGTTGTTGGTAGGTGGTGTGCTGGCTTTGTAGATGACGTTGTAACTGGCGTATCGACATATTCAACTGTTTGGCAATCGCTTCGATTTGATAATTGTTTTTTTGTAATCCCAATAAAATACTTTGTTGTAAGCGTTCATCTAACTGGGTGGCATTGGGTAAGCTTTCAAGCAAGGCCTGTGCTTGTTGCATCAGTAGTTTTTGTAGGGTTTGATCACTGCGCTTAAAGGAAATCGCAAGTGCGCTGATGGGAAAGATCAGTTCGACTTTTTCTTGTTGAAAGAGTACAGGACACTTAAAGAATGCTTGATACAGCATGCTGTTTTTAGGTTGAGGATGAATAAAATTAACCTGATACAGGCTTATATCATCGGATATAAATTGTCTTAAAAACTGAATCACCACGGCCATCGCAATTTCATCAGTAATTTGAGTGGTTAAATGGGTGGGTAGATTCTCCCAACGTACCGAGATGTGCTGTTCATCATAATATTCAACTTTCAGCGGGCTTCCATCATAAATCAATCGATGAAAATCATGATAGCGAGTGAGTGCCTCTCCAAGCGTGTCACAAGATTGTGCAATATAGGCAATGATACCAATATGTTTGGGTTGTACATACTTAGAGATGTCTAGACCCAAAGCTGGGCTTTGTACTTGCGATTGAATGTCATCCAAAATTTCACGCCAAACGGTATAGTCAAAGCGTTCAACATTTTGAATCTGTTGTAATTTGGATGAGATCTTTAGACCTTTAGCTTCACTAAAAGTATAGAGTAATTGCCCAAGCCCGCCATATATCGAGCCCGCATAGTCCTTTAATTGCATCATTTACACATCTTGTTATTGTGTGATCTACGTCAGCTGTAGTTTAAACATTATACTATTTTAATTTGTCGTAATTTGTCAATGAAAATACTTTTTGATGTCAATACCTATTTCCCAGCATGTTTTATATTCACAATAAGCAAGAGGGATTGATTATGTTAAAAGGTTTTTTAGTCGGATTGGTCGTCGCAAATGGCTTTGAATGGGTCGCGCATAACTATATTTTACATGGTCAACATCGCCCAGGAAAACCACGTTTTAGTCCAGTGCCACGCAGTATGAAATCGCATTGGGAACATCATCGTGAAGTGCGTAAACAAGATTTTCATGATGATGGCTATGTAGAAGGGATTTCAAATTGGCGAACCAAAAATGAAATCGTTTCTTTGGCGGTGGTTGCAGGTGCGGCAAGTTTGATTTTCTACCCGATTTCGAAAGGGATGGTTGCGGCATCGCTTTATAGTGCATGTAATTATTATTATATCCATCGCCGTGCACATTTAGAGCCGGATTGGGCGATGAAGAAAATTCCTTGGCATTATGATCACCATATGAACTCGAACCAAGATGCCAACTGGTGTGTCACTAAGCCTTGGTTTGACTACCTGATGGGAACACGGGTGATTTCTTCTGCGGATCTGCAAGAGCAAAATCCTTTAGGTGTGAAACTGCCTCAGCCAATCGCAAACTGGTTATCATCCAGCATAGAAAAATATTTTCCAGCCAAATGGGTAGAGAAAAAACCGCTATTGGTTGAGGAAAATACGCAAAAGCTCAACGATTCTGTGGCCTAATTTGTTTTTTTTTGAACGTTGTTGCTTATTCTGATCTGTTTAAAACTGCTGTGAAATGAAATGGTTGCGTCGTGTAAGATCTATAATTTGTCGTGATTGGTCAACGTTTTTGGTATCTTTGGTCAATATTAAGTCATGCCATCAATGTATATTGATTGCACAGCATGTACCCACTGCCGTGTTTTAAGTTTTATAGGAGTCTCCAAGACTCCTTTTTTTATACGTGGGGAAAAGTAAATATATAAGGTTAAATTTATAAGCTCATATGGTCGCGATCATCTTGTACGATGAAGCAATAAAACAATCCCCTGACGGGGATTGTTTAGATGTGCATAAGAAGATGCGCATCACTTTTGTATTTTTGCCTTAGGAGGCTTCGGTCATTACTCAGGCTTTAAGCCTTCCGCCATTTCCAATGATTGATCATTATCCAAAAATTTTTCACGCTGTTCTTCTAAAAACTTTTTTGCATCTGGTTCAAACACGTTTAAACGTTTTTCATTGATTAACGTGGTTTGGTGTTTTAACCATTCTTGCCAAGCTTGTTTAGACACTGTGTCAAATAACACTTGACCCTTTGGACCTGGAAAGGGTGCAAAGTCTAAACCTTCTAACTCTTTTTGATATTTACGGCAAAATACTTGTCGAGTCATATCAAAACTCCTTATGCATAAAGTTTTTCTAAACGGATATAAGCGCGTTCAATTGCAGCAGCAACCTGTGCAGGCGCAGTACCACCAATATGATTACGCGCATTGACAGATGCTTCAAGGGTTAATGCTTTTTCAAACACATCTGCTTGAATTAAATCTGAGAATTGTTGTAATTGCTCAAGGCTTAATTCAGAAAGATCTTTCGATTCTTGCACACCTAAAGCCACGGCTTTACCTACGATTTCATGTGCATCACGGAAAGCAACGCCATTTTTTACAAGGTAATCAGCCAAGTCTGTTGCAGTAGAGAAACCACGTAAAGCCGCTTCACGCATGATTTCAATATTTGGTACAAGTGCAGGAATCATATCTGCAAAAGCCATCAATGAACCACGCACTGTATCAATCGCATCAAACAAAGGCTCTTTGTCTTCTTGGTTGTCTTTGTTATAGGCCAAAGGCTGACCCTTCATGAGGGTGAGCAGACTCATTAAGTCGCCATAGACACGGCCAGTTTTACCACGAATCAGTTCAGGAACATCTGGGTTTTTCTTTTGTGGCATGATCGATGAGCCAGTACAGAAACGGTCAGGAATATTCACAAACTTAAATTGTGCAGAAGTCCAAAGAATCATTTCTTCTGACATACGTGATAAATGCATCATGATTAAAGATGCAGCAGCATTAAATTCAATCGCAAAGTCACGGTCAGATACTGCATCTAAAGAATTTTCAGCAACGGCTTCAAAGTTTAACAATTCTGCAGTATACGCACGATCAATAGGATAGGTTGTGCCAGCAAGCGCAGCAGAACCTAAAGGCATACGGTTGACACGTTTACGGCAGTCGATTAAACGCTCAGAGTCACGCACCAACATTTCAAACCACGCCATCAAATGATGACCAAAAGTCACAGGTTGTGCAGTCTGTAAATGGGTAAAGCCTGGCATGATGGTTTCAGTATTGTTCGCTGCTAAGCCCAAGATGCCTTTTTGTAATTTTTCCAGTAAAGTCAAAATCGCATCAATTTCGTCACGTACATATAAACGGATGTCTGTGGCAACTTGGTCATTACGGCTACGACCGGTATGCAATTTTTTACCTGCAATTCCGATACGCTGAGTTAAACGAGATTCGATATTCATGTGCACATCTTCTAAATCAATGCGCCATTCAAATTGACCTGCTTCAATTTCAGCTTTAATTGTGTTTAAACCATTGATAATGTCATCACGTTCTTGTTCTGTAAGTACACCAACTTTTGCTAACATAGTCGCATGTGCGATCGAGCCAGCAATATCTTGTTTATAAAAGCGTTGGTCAAATTGAACTGATGCAGTAAATTCAGCAACAAAGGCATCAGTAGCTTCAGAGAAACGACCGCCCCACATGCCTGAAGTTTGGGCTTGTGACGGATTAGAGGAATTAGAAGATGTGGTCATATCGGCTCAGTAGGAAAAAAAGCAGTAGAACTAAACGCAGTATAACAAATTCAGCCTCACTTGCCGAAGTAAAGCGCAATCATTCATCAATAAAATCTGGGCGCGGTTTTTATCAGTCTTATTTTTTTAGCAAAATGGGGCACCGCAAGTATTTATTCGAATTATTTATCTCTAGTAATGTGTTGGCTTTTTTATTGGCACTGGCCGAAGCACAATCATGGGGCAATTTAAATCTTTGGCATGTTTTAGAATATATTTTATATATTAATTGGATATTATTGGCCTTTGCAGCTTTTCAGGATGTATTTGAAAAAAGGCTATCGCAATATACCTATTTATCTATTTCAATATTCAGTTTTATCCTTTTACAGGCGATTGTGTTGTGTACAACACTGGTTTTAAATATTATTCATTATTGGGGAACGCATTTTTCTTTACAAAATATTTCCATGCAAGACATTTCGCATAATCTTATTTTGCATGTCAGTTATGGGATATTACTCGGCGCATTTTGTTTACGCTACCTGTATATCCGGGAACAAGCAGTATTGCAGCAAAACAGTGAATTGAATGCGCGTATTCAGGCGATGCAAGCACGTATTCACCCACATTTTTTATTTAATAGTTTAAATAGTGTGGTGAGTTTAATTGCGATTGATCCCGATAAAGCTGAACAAATGCTGATAGATTTATCCAAATTGTTTAGAGCCAGTTTTCAAGAATTAAAGCTCGTGACCTTAAAAGAAGAAATACAGTTATCTCAACAATATATTGCAATAGAGCAAATTCGTTTGGGAGATCGTTTAAATGTGGAATGGAATATTCAACAACCGCTGTTATTAGATCAGGTCAAAATTCCCTTATTAACCTTACAACCTTTAATTGAAAACAGTATTTTTCATGGGGTTGAGCAAAAGATTATCGATGCCAAGATCGGCATACTGGTTGAAATATTGCAAAATCAAGTCAACATAGTCATTACCAACCCATTTTTACAAGATAGAATAAAAGTACGAGAAGGGCATGGAATTGCTTTAGAAAATGTAAAACAGCGTCTAAAAGCACATTTTGGCGATTCTGTTTATTTTCGGAATTATGCAGGGAATGGATTATTTACAATGGTAATCCAATATCAGTATAAAAATAGATGATTGGGAAATTCATTAAAATAAAGACGATATATTTGGGTAAGGAGGAGCAATGGACATCCTAATTTGTGATGATGAACCGCTTGCAGTGGAACGCTTATCACGATTGGTGTCGCAACTTGGGCATCAGGTTATTGCAACAGCGCAACATGGTCAACAGGCATTGGAAATGGTTCAGCAGTTCGAGCCAGATGTGGTGTTGCTTGATATTCAAATGCCAGAAATGGATGGTTTAAGCTGTGCGCAGCATTTAGCACATTTTAATCCGACGCCAGCAATCGTATTTTGTACGGCATTTGATGAACATGCTTTGCAAGCCATTCAATCTCAAGCAAAAGGATATTTATTAAAACCAATTGCCAAGGATGATTTAGAAACGGTTTTGGAGAGTGTCACTAAACTGACTCAAGCTCAATTAACTCACCTAGAAAAAAAAGAACTCATGGAAGAAAAAGTGCAAAGACAGCAAATTGCTGCAAAAACCTATCGAGGTTTGGAGCTAATTCCTGTTGAAAATATTTACTATTTTTTAGCAGATCAAAAATATGTCACTGTACGCCATAAAAATGGCAGTGTGCTTATTGATGAAACGCTCAAAGATTTAGAAACAGAGTTCGCAGATCGATTTATTCGTATTCATCGTAATGCTTTAATTTCTCTAGATTATTTGGATGGGTTGGAAATGGTGTCCTCCGGTCAGTATCAGGTACGATGCCGCGAGTTAGATGAGCGTTTGGCAGTCAGTCGTCGTCACTTACCGTTACTGCGCGAACGGATGCAGAATTTATAGTTTGATGGGAAGCTTAAATCATTTTGATAATTTACTTGCATTTTTACGATTGCAGAGTAAGTTTAGAGTGTTTAAAAGTTTGGCAAAGCTGAAATGATGAAAACCTTGAAAATAGCAACTCGCCAGAGCCCGCTCGCAATGTGGCAGGCTGAGCATATTCGTGATCGTTTAGAGCAATTACACGCGCATGTAAAAGTAGAATTGGTTACCTTTGTAACCCAAGGTGACAAAATTTTAGATACACCTTTGGCCAAAATTGGTGGTAAAGGCTTATTTGTCAAAGAATTAGAAGCTGCTTTAATGGATGGTCGTGCAGATCTAGCCGTTCATTCCATGAAAGATGTGCCGATGCAATTACCAGAAGGTTTGGAGCTTGCGGTCATTTGTGAACGTGAAGACCCTTTTGATGCTTTTGTTTCTAACCATTATGCAAAGTTTGATGATTTACCACAAGGCGCAACACTTGGCACATCGAGCTTACGCCGTAAATGTCAGATTTTAAAACAACGCCCTGATTTAAATGTGATTGATTTACGTGGCAATGTTGGAACACGCTTATCCAAGCTGGATGCAGGTCAATATGATGCCATTATCCTTGCCAGTGCAGGCTTAAAACGCTTAGAACTCTCAGATCGTATTCGTCATACACTGCCAGCAGAAATAAGCTTACCTGCGGTAGGTCAAGGCGCATTGGGTTTAGAGTGCCGCTCAGCTGATCAAGAGATTTTGGATTTAATCATGCCGTTAATGCATGTTGAAACCAATGCCTGTGTCCGTGCTGAACGTGCTTTTAATGCTTATCTAGAAGGTGGCTGCCAAGTGCCTATCGCAGGCTTTGCTACCTTGAACGATCAAACACTGTCTTTGGAAGGGCGTGTGGGAAGTGCGGACGGACAAACGCTGTTATGTAGCCAAGTCAGTGGTACACCAGATCAAGCAGAGCAGTTAGGTGTGCAACTTGCACAAAAGCTACTTCAACAAGGTGCTGGAGAAATACTCAAAGCACTTTATCAAGCTTAGTTTTTAGGCTTCAATGCTATTTATTAATACGCGCCCCATTGATCGGGCTCAGCCATTGACCCAATGTCTGCGCCAGTCTGGTTTTGACGTGGTTGATCTGCCATTATTGGCATTAACACCACGTCCATATAACAACACATTACAACAACTTTATTTACAGCTGTTATCGACTCAAATTATTGTTGTGGTCAGTCCTACAGCTGTTCAGATTGGTATGCAATATCTTCAGCAATCGGGTCTATCGCTTGCACAGATCCAACATATTCAGTGGATTGCTGTAGGTAAAAAAACTGCGCAACGACTTTTAGATTATGGGGTGGAAAGCCATGTTCCTGCGGTGGAAACATCAGAAGGCATGCTAAGCTTAGCGCTGTTTAATCAGGTAAAAGAGCTCAAGAGAATTGCGTTTTGGCGTGGTGAAGGTGGGCGTCAATTTATGATGCAACAATGCCAAGCACGTCATATTGATGTTTTAAACTTTGTTTTATATGACCGCGCATTTCCTCAACAAACTCAGGCACAATTTTTAGATTTTGTGAGCAAAATTGAGCAATTTGAAAAGCCCTATTGGAGTTGTATCAGCAGTGAAGCCAGTTGGCACAATTGGCTGGCTTTGACCCGAGATCATCAAGAGATCGTGAGTGCTTGTCATTATTTAGTTTTGGGTGAGCGTTTGTATCAATTATTAAGACATGGTAAAAATGCAGCTCAGGCCTGTTTGAATAGCACTCAAATTTCAAATTTAGCGCCAGAAACCATTCTACAAACCATAGTGCAGTTGCAAAGGAAGTTATGAAGAAGTTTATTTATGTCTTATTGTTGATCGCTTTAGGATGGCTCATTAAGTTGAGTTATAACTTCTATCATGTTTCACAACAGCTCAATGATATTCAACAAACGCTGCATAAAAGTGAACAAAAGAATGCCAGTTTGAATGATCAATTGGTGGCAGTAAAACGACAAACAGATGAACCGACTCAAGACGTGGCAAAGAAAACCGCTTCGATTCAAACGCCTATTGCTGGTATTCATCCCAGTGTAGTGGTTAAACAGCAACTAGAGTTGGTGCAATTTGCTATGCAACAACAACAGTTTGTGTATGCACTTGAGCATCTTACTCAGTTAAATCAATCTTTAGATCAGTATGCGTTGGCAGATGCAGTAAAACAAAGCCTACATCAAACCATTGCGCAAGATATACAGAGTATTCAACACTTTGTGATTGAACGAAATGCCCAGCGAGATCAACTAGAGGCTTTACTTAAACAAGTTGATCAAGCACTCATCACCGAATTGAAAAATAATCAACTAAAACCAGATCAAGGTCAGTCGCAATACTTTTGGGAAAAATGGTTTCAAGTCGATATTGTTGAAACAAACACGCCTGCATTGGCAAACCGTAAATTTATTTTAAAAGAAGTCCAATTAAGATTATTACTGGCGCAACAATTATTAGTCAAAGGGCAAACTGCTGAATACCAAGAGATGCTGAATCAAATGATTCAACAATTGGATATATTACCCGATGCTGCTAGTCAGAAGATTAAGCAAAAAATATTAAAAATGAAGCAAACATCGCAGCCGCCAATTCCTAAGCTGAATAGCTTGGCTGTTTTGGGGTAGATCGATGAAACATATTTTTCTGATCTATGCCTTTATTAGTCTTATTATTCTGGCTGTACTGAGTGTATTGAGTTATACCGCAGGGTCAGGTTATGTCTATGTGCTCTGGCACAATATTCAAATTCAAACCAATTTATGGTTGTTAACATTTGCTGGCGTTGGGATCAGCTTTTTGATGCATGTGGCATGGTATTTTCTCAATCGTTATATTCGTAGAGAAAAAAGAAAATTAGAACAAGTACTGAGTTTTAGCACGTTGCACCCATTTGAACAGTTTGGTGTATTGTGGTTATTAGATGGTGAAGATGAACAAGAGCAGGTGATTCAAACGATTTTTGATCAATCTGGTTTATTAAAGCCGATTGTGCAATCCCGCTTATCTCTCAAACAATTGCATTACTCAGAAGCATTAAATGCTTTAGAACACAGCTCCCCATCTGCTTTTGAATTGGCGGAAATTTTACGTATCGAAATTTATTTGGCCCAACAGGACAGTCAACAAGCGCTGACCCATTTAGAGTTTTTAAATGGACATGAACTTTCGCCGTGGCTGAATCAACTTTCAGAAAGTTATAAATTGTCCGTGCAAAAATTATGGGGACAATTTGCCCTGCAATATCCGTGGCAATATTTACACTCAACTCAATTTGGACAATTAGAAACTGCGACTAAACAGCAGTGGTTAATACAGCTTTTGGGTTGTTATGACCAAGCAAGTTTTGAAGATACTGAACTATTACAGCAAAAATTTTTAGAGATAGAACCACAACTCGATAAAATGCCTTATGAGACAAAAGTGCTTTGGCTAAAAATTATTACTCGCTTGCCTGAACTTGCTCAGCAACAACAGCAGCTGGTGATTCAAATACTTAATGAAAAATTTGACCAAGATGTATTCCATTTGTGGTTCCAGCAACAGTTGCTTAGACAGAATCCAGATTATGAGTATTTAGAGCAACAGATTATAAATCTTGAATCTAAATATATGAACATTCCTGTTTTTTGCTTTGCTAAATGGCATATATATATTGCAACACAGCGGGAATATGAAGCAGATCAACTTCTGTCATTATATCCAAATGATATTCTAATGAATTATTTAAGAATCAAGTCCACTTTAAATGGAAATGATGAATTAATTCAACAATTGAATTCAATTTTTGAAAAAGATAGCAATTATATTCAATTTAAAATTTGAGAACCTAGCATGAACCCACTGACACAATTCCCGATCGTTTATGAGCAAAAGGTTGCATGGGGCGATATGGACGCTTTTGGTCATGTAAATAATGTGATGTATTATCGTTATATTGAAAGTGCACGTATTGAATATTTTGATCGTTTAAATGTATTTGACCAAGATGTTTTAACTGTTGTTGCTTCAAGTCAATGCAAATATTTAAAACCTGTATTTTATCCAGATGTGCTACATATTAGAGTTCTTTCATAAATCAGTTTTTACTCAGCTCTAAATTATAGATTCCTGCAATCAAATTAAACCTTAAGCCAAGTCGTTTCCCTCTGTTTCGATAACGTTCCGCTAAGATTTTGAAAGTCTT
>Ga0207712_10000884_pt1 | contig 21785 bp, 19 predicted proteins | sample KBSS44metaG_FD_184402 | JGI IMG/M metagenome (GOLD analysis project Ga0207712, IMG submission 184402) | Switchgrass rhizosphere microbial communities from Kellogg Biological Station, Michigan, USA - KBS S4-4 metaG (SPAdes) (version 2) | ecosystem: Host-associated > Plants > Roots > Rhizosphere... | reverse complement strand
GCGCGTTAGGCCGCTGGCGTCTCGACGATTGCACGCTCGTCGTCACGCTCGAGCCGTGCGCAATGTGCGCCGGAGCCGCCGTGCTTGCCCGGATGCACCGGGTCGTGTTCGGTGCGTGGGACGAGAAGGCGGGGATGGCCGGATCGGTGGGTGACCTCCTGCGGCACCCCCGGCTCAACCACCAGCCGGAAGTCGTAGGCGGCGTGCTGCGCGACGAGTGTGGACGGGTCCTGTCCGAGTTCTTTCGTTCGAGGCGCGCTCAGCGTTGACCACCCATTTTCGCCTGACTAGGTTTCTCGGCTCTGTTGGACAGGTGGCCGAGTGGTTGAAGGCACCGGTCTCGAAAACCGGCATACCGTTTACGCGGTATCGAGAGTTCGAATCTCTCCCTGTCCGTCGTTCCGAACCTGCGGCCTCAGCCGAGCCCGTCTCGGGGGCGTTGCGCCGACGGCTGCGTTGATGAGGGGTCGCGCGCCTCTCGGGATGGGTGGCCGAGTGGTTTAAGGCGCACGCCTGGAAAGCGTGTGTACGTCAAAAGCGTACCGAGGGTTCGAATCCCTCCCCATCCGTCCGCCCCGCTTAACGTCGCATCCGTTAGGCGGGGTTTCGCTTTTGCTCTCACGCGAGGCCTCGGCCTTCTCCCCTTGACAGTTTAGTGGAGTGCGCGCTACTGTCCACTAAGCCATTTAGTGGAGACCAGGCATGCCGCGCACCGAAGTCGATCTCCTGCAGGGAACCCTCGACATGCTCGTGCTCAAGGCGCTCGCGTGGGGGCAGATGCATGGGTACTCGATTCTGGCGTGGCTCCGCCAGACGACGGACGGCGAGCTGCGGATCGAAGACGCCGCGCTGTATCCGGCGCTCCACCGCATGGAGGCGCGCGGCCTGATCGAGGCGGAGTGGGGGCTCTCGGAGAACAATCGCAAAGCGAAGTTCTATCGGCTGACGGCGCGAGGCCGCCGGGAGCTGCGCGCCGAGGCGGAGAGCTGGACGCGCTACGTCTCGGTCATCGGGAAGATCATGGCTGCCGGCGAGCAGCCCGCCTGAGGACGACTTCCCATGAGTAATAGCGAGAGGGAAGGACGGAGCTCGACACCGGCGTGGCGACGCTACCTCCGTCTTCGTGGCACGGACGTTCGCGCCGACGTCGCCGACGAGCTCGAGTTCCACATCGAGATGATCGCGGCGCGTCACATCGCGAACGGCGTCGCACCGGACATCGCGCGGGCGCAGGCGCGACGCGAGTTCGGCGACATCGAGCGCGCGCGCCAGCTGTGCGAGGGAATCGGTGCCGAGCGGGAACGCCGCCACGAGTGGCGTGAGCTGCTCGACTCCGTTGGCAATGACGTCCGCTTCGCCCTCCGAACCCTGGGACGATCGCGGGGCTTCACGGCGGCGATCGTCCTGACGCTCGCGCTCGGGATCGGCGCCAGCACCGCGATCTTCAGCATCGTTCGCGGCGTCCTGTTCCGGCCGCTGCCCTATGCCGATCCCGAGCGCCTCGTTCGGATCTGGGAGGTGTCGCCACGCGGCAACGACCACAACGTCGCGTCGGTCGGGAACTACGTGAGCTGGCGCGAGCAGGCGAAGTCGTTCGCCGTGATGGGCACGCACATGGCTCCGTACGGCGCGAGCTTCGTCGGCGATGGCGAGCCGGCCCGAATCACCGTGACGGACGTAACCCCCTCCGTGTTCCAGGTTCTGGGTGCGCGCGCGGCGATCGGCCGGTTGCTCGTGCCGGAAGACCAGACGGGCGACGGCCGCGTCATCGTGTTGAGCTACAGGTTCTGGAGCGAGCGTTTCGGGCAGGCCCCCGACGTGGTCGGTCACCGCCTCAAAATTGGCGACGTGCCGCATACGGTCGTCGGGGTGATGCCGGCCGACTTCGAATTTCCCGCGGCCGGCGTGGACGTGTGGCGCCCCGTGACCACACACATGATGGACTCGAACGAGCGCCGCAGCCACAACTGGTTCGTCGTGGCGAGATTGGCTCCTGGCACGACGCTCGACCGGGCGAGCGCCGAGATGCGCACGATCGCCGGCGCACTGACGCGGGAGTACCCGGAGTATATGACCGGATACGGGACCAATGTGGTGTCGATGCGCGACGACATCGTGGCCACCGTCAGGCCGTTGCTCCTCATCCTGCTCGCCGGTGCGACGCTGCTCCTGCTGGTGGCATGCGCGAACATCGCGAATCTGCTGCTCGCCCGCGCCGTGAGTCGCCGGCGCGAGATCGCCGTGCGCGAGGCGTTAGGCGCCGGCCGGGCCAGGCTGGTTCGCCAGCTGCTGACCGAGAGCATCGTCGTGGCGCTGGTGGGCGGGCTCCTCGGGACCGGCGCCGCCGCGGTCCTCACGCGTGGCCTCCTCGCGCTCGCGCCGAGCGACCTTCCGAGGCTCTCGGCGGTCCGCGTCGACGGCGGCGTGTTGGCCTACGCGTTGGCCACGTCCATTGCGAGTGGGCTGCTGTTCGGCCTCGTGCCTGCGCTTCGGCTCATCGGACGGCGGCGGGGTGGCGCCACGTCTCTGCAGCTGGTGCTCCGATCCGCGGGTGACCGCGGCGGGAGCAGCCAACAGGGACGGGTGCGATCGGCGCTGCTCGTCGGCGAGCTGGCAGTATCCCTGGTGCTGCTGACGGCGGCGGGGTTGCTCCTTCGCTCCGCGTATCGGCTGTCGATCATCGAGTACGGTTACCGGCCGGATGGCGTGGTCGCCGCCGCCCTCGATCTGCCGCGCGCCCGCTACGACAGCTCCGCGCGGCACATCGCGTTCTACGAGCAGTTGATGGAGCGCGTTAGGCATCTTCCGCATGTCATGGGCGTGGCGGCGACGAACGAAGAGGTGGGAAGCTCGTCCAGCATGACGTTCTCGTTCGCGATCGAAGGCCGCGTGTCACGTAATGCGAGCGGCCGCGAGGATCCACAACCGCTCCGTGTGGTCGCGGGCGATTACTTCCGCGTGATGGGCATTCCAGTCCGGCGCGGTCGGGCATTCGTCGCAACCGATCGCGCGAACGCCCCTCCGGTCGTGATCGTCAACCAGGCCCTCGCCCGCGCACTCTGGCCCGGTCGCGACCCGGTCGGGTCGCGCATAAGCTTCACCGGCCCGTCGGGTCCGTGGGTCGAGATCGTCGGAGTAGTCGGCGACACGCGAAGCAATGCTGCGGACGAAGCCCCTGCCGCGGCCATGTACATGCCGTTCTCGCAGAAGCGCTGGAGCTGGATGTCGTGGCTGACGCTGGTGATCCGCACCGACGGAATGGGTGAAACCGATGCGATGCGCGCCGCTCTCGGCGGCGCCGTGCGGGAGATGGATCCGCAGCTGCCGATTCTCCACGTTGCCACGGTGCCCGAGCTGTACCGCGAGAGTATCGCTCGCCGTCGATTCGCGACGGTGCTCACCGGCGCGTTCGCGACGGCGGCGCTCGTGTTAGGCATGGTGGGGATGTACGGCGTGCTCTCGTACGGGGTGGTGCAGCGACGGCGCGAATTCGGTATCCGACTCGCCCTCGGCGCTCAGGCGTCGCAGGTCACGCGCGTGGTCGTCCGCGAGGCGCTGACGCTGGCGGTCATCGGCGTCGCCCTGGGAACAGGAGTCGCGCTCCCGCTCACCCGGTTGCTCTCCGACCTCCTGTATGAGATCTCGCCGACCGATCCCGTCACGTTCGTTGGCGTGGGCGCGCTGGTGGCAGTCGTGGCCGCCGTGGCGGCGTGGTTTCCGGCACGACGTGCGACGCGTATCGATCCGGCGACGACCATCCGGGATGCCTAACGCCTGACGTGGCGCCTCACGGCGCCGCGGCAGCGTCGGCGCACGTCACTGTTTCGTGCCCCGCACGTCCCACGCGCCAATGCGCGCGCAGGACGCTCGCGTGAAGCGAAATTCGACGACGTCGCGAGGCTGGAGCGACGCGACTCGCGTCCGCGCGCTGTCGAGCAGTCGCCCCTGATCGTCATGGACGCGTGCGGTCAGAGTCCACGGGCTCGGCGCTCCTTTTGTGACTTCGAGCCGGCCCGCGCAGCCGCTCCCGCTCGGCACCCACGCCTGAACGCGGAACGAGAATGGCGCTGCAGCCGCCTGTGGGAGCTCCGCGTCCTCCGGCGAAGGCTGGCCGTCGCCAGGCTCGCGCCCCTCGCCGGCCGCGATCACGTCACTGTCACGTGCTGTGCCCTCACCACGGTTCGATCGCTCGTTCGCGGGACGGAGCCGCTCGGACACCATCCAGGTAATGCCCATGGCGACCACCAGCGATCCCACCTGTAGCCACCGGGGCAGCTTGAGCGCGCTGAATGCGTGGTGCGGAGACGATTCGCGTCTCAGCCGCGCCTCCCCCGACATCGGAAGTGGCGGCGTGGTGAACAGCTCCTCGTCGCGACGAGAGCGTGGACGCTGGCCGTGACGATGGGCGGCACTCGCGGTCAGCAGCGCGAGAATCGCCACTGCGGCGAGCCCGACGAGCAACCCGATGGGCCGCACGGCTGCGCTCTGACTCAACCAGGCGGAATCGAACGTTGGCAAAAGGATGGTAGCGCCTACACGAGCGGCGGAACGGTGGTGCACGATGTCTGTCGTACGGGGGTGGTCAGCCGGGAAGCGTCAGGCCACGAAGGGCGACACGATGTTATCCCGCCGCGTCCGCCTTCGCAAAGTGCCGATGTGACCGCTGCCACTCCCGCATCGGAGCGCGACACCGCGTCACCTAGAGCATTCGACGCGCCACGGCACGTCTTGTCACGCGGTAAACAGAGGGCGCCCACCGTTGGCTGCGCGTCCGTCGCACTGGTATGGTCGCGCCGCCAAACACGCGCGTATAATACTCCTGTAGTCCGTTGCGGCAGCGATCGATAGCCGGATCGTCGCCGCCGTCCGCGCCCTTCGCCCGGGTGTCATGTACACGACTTGTCTGTTCTGTAACGAGTCACTCGGCACGAACGATGTGATCGAGCTGTTCCCGGTCGGGCGGCGAATCGCGTTCGATGCGGAGAAGGGGCGACTTTGGGTGATCTGCACCCATTGCACCCGGTGGAACCTGTCACCGATCGAGGAGCGCTGGGAGGCGATCGAGGACTGCGAACGCCGATTCCGCGCTACGCATCTCCGTTATTCGACCGACAACATTGGACTCGCCCAACTTCGCGAGGGGCTCGAGCTTGTCCGCATCGGCAAGGCGCTGCGGCCCGAGGTAGCAGCGTGGCGATACGGCGACGTGATTCAGCGCCGGGGGTCCGGCCGCATCCTGAGCATCGCGACCGGCCTGGTGCGCCGTGGTGTCCGGTCCGCGAACGACGCGATCAGCCGGATCACGCGCGACGATACGCCGAGCATCTTCGCGGATGATCCGCTGACACGGCTTCGGCTCTATCGGCATCGCGAGCGCGTGCTCGACGTGCTGACGGACGAGCGGGGCAACCGATTCGTGATTCGCTGGGGGCATCTCGACGCGGCCGAACTGATTCGCCCCGACCCCAATCAGCCGTGGCGCCTCGTCGTGAAGCACAGCCAGGGCCTAACGACTGTGACCGGTGACGACGGCCTCCGCACGGCGGGAAAAGTGCTCGCTGCGCTCAACTCGGCCGGTGCGTTGCCCGACGACGTGCGTCGCGCGACCGCAAAGATCGAGGACGCGGAGGACGAGCAGGGGTATTTCTCGAGAATCGTCGCACTGGCGATGCGAACCGGCTGGGGGCGATTCCCGGACGCGCAGCTCAGTGGCTCCCCGATCCCGGCCACGTCGTCGGCCGCCGAACGGCTCGCGCTGCACATCACGAATCGTTCGTTCTGGGGTCGCGGCTCGATCACCAGTGAGCCGAGCACGCTGCTGCTCCGGCTTCCGCTCGTCGACAGACTCGCGCTCGAGATGGCCGCCAATGAGGACACCGAGCGTCGCGCCATGGAGGGGGAGCTGAACGAGCTGGAGCGCGCCTGGCGAGACGCGGAAGAAGTCGCCGCCATCGCGGATGGAATGTTCGGCGCGCACCAGCTGGAAGAGTTCCGCCAGGCCCGCGACGCGCGAGACCTCGCCCGAGCGACGCGTCCAGGAGGCTGATCGCGGGACCGGCGAGCCCGATCCGCCACTTCAAATGGCGGGCCGCAGTGTGCACTCACGTGTTTTTGCCGTGACGGTTTGCGCGCGCCGCGTGATGCGGCCCAGCGCCGATCCGATGTGGCGGCTCCGCAACGCTCTGCATGATTGGGCCGCCAAACCACACGCCATGGCCGATTTTCGTGCGGTCGAGACTGGCATGAGAGGTGCCCCTCCGCTCGCCAACACCACTTCCCGATTCGAGGGGTCGATGCACGAACTGCCGCGCCGATCGCCGTTCCTCCCGCTGTTTCGCATCGCGACACTCCTCGCGCTGGGCGACCTCGTGACCAAGCAGGTCGCTCTGTTGTGGGTCGGCCCGCTTGGGCCACGCGTGTCTTCGGTAGTGCGACTGGGCGTCGTGCATAACGACAAGGGAGCGTTCGGCCTCACCGCGGGTGACTACACCTTCGAGCTGAGCCTTGCGCTCACACTTGCCGCCCTCGTGTTGATCGTGCCGGTCGCGCGTGATCTCGTACGGATCGACGAGCGCGCACCTGCGGCGCTCGGACTGATCGCCGGCGGTGCGATCGGGAATCTCGTCAGCCTGCTCCTCTCACCTGCCGGCGTCGTCGACTTCATTGCGATCCAGCGTGCAGACGGCGTGGGCATCGTGCTGAATGTCGCAGACATAGGTGCATACGCCGGCGTGGCCATGCTGATGCGAACGACTGCGATGGTCATCGCCGCGATTCGACGCCATCGTGAAGCGCCCGTTGGTGACCTCAGCGTGGAACGCTCGGCCGCGCTGACACGCCTCGCCGACGTCGAGGTGGTGCGTGTCGTCGCAAGGGACGGCGCATCGGAACAGGGGCCCACGGTCGGCGAACGCGTGCCGACAGGGAAGACCCGACCGGCATCCGACCGGCAGGTTCAGCTGCGAGTCATTCACGCGGACGGCGTGCCTTCGCGTCCTGGGAGCGTCTTGGCGGCTAGACTCCGTGAGTCGACTGGTGGAACACGCGGGCCGGCCGGCTCCGCGTATCTCAGGCCGATGTCGCACAATCAGGAGCCGCGCGGGCGCCGCTAACCGGCACGCATCCCACCGGCGAGTCGCGGCGCTTCAATTTGTGCCGCGCCGTGACCATATTGGCCTTCCATGGCCGACAAGCCCACCACCGTGCTCGACGCGCGCGCCGTCGCGCGCACCCTGCGCCGGATGGCCGATGAGATCGTCGAGCTGTTTGACGGAACCGAAAACCTCATCCTGGTCGGCATCCAGCGGCGCGGCGTCCAGCTGAGCGATCGCCTCGCCGACATCCTCGATGAGCGCGAGCAGGTGCGGGTGCCGCGCGGCTCGCTCGACATCACGCTGTATCGCGACGACCTCCAGACCGTCGGGCCTCGCCCGGTGGTCGGCCCGACGAAGCTCCCGTGGGATCTGAACGGAAAGCGCGTCGTCATCGTCGATGATGTGCTGCACACCGGCCGGACGGTTCGCGCTGCGCTCGACGAGCTTGCCGACTTCGGTCGCCCCGCGCGAATCGCGCTCGCGGTGCTGGTAGATCGTGGGGGCCGCGAGCTTCCAATCCACGCCGACATCGTCGGCAAACGAATCGACGTCGTGGCATCAGACCGCGTCGACGTACTCGTCTCCGACCTCGACGGCGTCGACAGCGTTGTCGTCGTGAGACGCGAGGGCGGCACGTGACCGCCCCGCTCGGGAAGGACCTGTTGGCACTCGAGCCGCTGACCCCCGAGCAGATTCGCCTGATTCTCGACACCGCGGAGCCGTTCAAGGAGATCAGCGAACGGGCGATCAAGAAGGTGCCGACACTCCGCGGTTCGACGATCGTGAATCTGTTCTTCGAGGCGTCTACGCGGACGCGTATCTCGTTCGAGTTCGCGGAGAAGCGACTCTCGGCCGACACGGTCAACGTCGGGGCGTCCGGGTCGAGCGTCACGAAAGGCGAGACGCTCGTCGACACGGCGAGAAACCTCGAAGCGATGCGCATCGACATGGTGGTGATCCGCCATTCCGCGTCGGGTGCCGCGCAATTCCTGGCCGAGCGCATCGAGTCGAACGTCATCAACGCGGGCGACGGTACCCATGAGCATCCCACCCAGGGACTGCTCGACCTGCTGACGTTGCGGGACCATTTCGGAACGCTCGAAGGCAGGCGGGTGTGCATCTGCGGCGACGTGCTCCACTCGCGCGTCGCGCGGTCGAACATCTGGGGCCTGAAGAAGCTCGGCGCGCAGGTCGGCGTGTGCGGACCGCGGTCGCTCCTGCCGAACGCCGTGTCCGAGCTGGGCGTCGAAGTGTTCGATCGCATCGAGGCGGCCATCGAATGGGCGGAGGCGCTCAACGTCCTGCGATTGCAGCTCGAACGGATGCAGGGGGGCTACATCCCGTCGCTCCGAGAGTACAATCGAGTCTTCGGCGTGACGCGAGAACGTCTCGAGCGGGCGCCGCGCGACATTCTCATCCTTCACCCGGGTCCTATGAATCGCGGCGTCGAGATCGACTCCGACGTAGCCGATGGTCCGCACAGCGTCATCCTCGAGCAGGTGACCAATGGCGTCGCCGTGAGGATGGCGGTCCTGTACCTGCTGGCCGGCGGGCCGCCCGAGTTGGCGGAAGCCGCGAAGGGAGGAAGCGACAGGTGATGGCTCGCGACCGGGAAGGTGGGACGAGAGAACAGGGAACCGGGAAGCGGAACGACCCCACGCGGGTGGTCCTTCGTGGCGGGCGCGTAGTCGATCCGTCGCAGCGCCTCGACGCGACCGGCGACCTCGTGCTCAGCGACGGCAAAGTCGAGAACTTTTGGAGGGCCGGCGACACGACATACGGCGACGACTATCGTGTCGTCGACTGTGACGGTCTCGTCGTGTCCCCGGGCTTCATCGACGTGCACTGCCATCTCCGCGAGCCCGGCCGCGAAGACGTCGAGACGATTGCCACTGGCGCACGCGCCGCGGCCGTCGGTGGGTTTACCGCCGTCTGCGCGATGCCCAACACGCAGCCCGTCACGGACAACCAGGCGGCGGTCGGCTTCGTGCTCCGACAGGGACAGACAGCGAATGCGGCCCGTGTGCATCCCATCGGCGCGATCTCGTTAGGCCAGGAAGGGAAGGCGCTCGCGGAGTTCGGCGAGATGGTGGGCGCTGGTGCCGTCGCGGTCAGCGACGATGGACGGCCGGTGGCGAGCGCGCATCTCATGCGCACGGCGCTCGAATACGCGCGCACGTTTGGAATTCCCGTCGCCGACCACTGCGAGGAGCCGACGCTGGCAGCGGGCGGAGCCATGAACGAAGGCATCGTCAGTGCCCGCCTGGGTTTGAAGGGCATTCCGTCCGAGGCCGAGGAGATCATGGTCATCCGCGACATTTTGCTCGCGCGCCGAACCGGCGGACACGTGCACCTCTGCCACATGAGCACGAAGGGTTCGGTGGAGCTGATTCGGTGGGGCAAGGAACGCGGCATCCGCGTCACGGCCGAAGCGTGTCCGCATCATCTGTCGCTCACGGAAGACGTGGTGAACGGGTACAATACGAACGCGAAGATGAACCCGCCGCTGCGCACCGAGGAGGACGTCGAGGCCATCCGCCACGCTGTGCGCGACGGGACCATCGATCTCGTCGCGACGGACCACGCGCCGCACCACTACGATGAGAAGGAGCGGGAGTTCGCGGACGCGCCTAACGGGATCGTCGGCCTGGAGACGGCGCTGGCCGTCGTGATCAAATGGCTTGTCCGGCCGGGCATCATCGACCTGGCGACCCTGGTCGACCGGATGTCCGTCTCGCCGGCCAGAACGTTCAACCTGCCCGGAGGGTCGTTGCGGCGCGGGGCTGTCGCCGACGTCACCGTGTTCGACCCGGATCGAGAGTGGACGGTCGACCCCGCCAGGTTTGCCTCCAAGGGGCGAAACAGCCCGTACGCCGGCCACACCCTGCAGGGTATTGTGATGTGTACCATTGTCGGCGGCAGAATCGTCCATCAGACAGCGGGGTAAACGAGCGGTGTACGGGTCGTTGGCGGTCCGGCGGGAGATCGTGCGCATCTGTACGCGCTTGTACGAGCGCGGGCTGATCGCCGGCCCCGATGGCAACGTTTCCGTACGTCTCCCGGGCGACCGGGTGCTCGTCACCCCAGCGGGAATGTCGAAGGTGGACGTGACGGAGGAGGATCTGGTCGAGCTGTCGCTCGACGGCCAGCAGCGGCGTGGTTCGCGGCGGGCGTCGTCCGAGGTAGCGGTGCACCTTCGCATCTACCTCAGGCGTCCGGACGTGCAGGCCGTCGTGCATGCCCACCCGCCGACCGCGACCGGGTTCGCGGTAGCGGGCGAATCGTTTGCAGCGTGTGTGTTACCGGAGATCATTTATCAGGTGGGCTGGGTGCCCCTGGTTCCCTATGCGACACCCGGCACGACAGCATTGGCCGACGCGTTCGAGCCGTACTTGGCTCGACACGATGCGTTCTTGATGGCAAACCATGGAGCAACGACGGTCGGGTCGTCGCTGCTGATCGCGCACCAGCGCATGGAGAGCCTCGAGCACACGGCGAAGATCTTGTTGGCGGCTCGGCTGCTTGGCCGAGTACAAACGTTGGGGCCGGAGGATGTCCGGGCGCTCGAGACGGCGCGAGCGCGGGCGTTTCCCGGCGAGGTTTATCCAGGCTGCCCGGTGCCGGGCGCCCGAGAGGAGTGAGTGAGGCATGAGCGAGAGTCAGAATCCGATGGACGCGCTGAACGCGCTGATGGAGGAGCGCAATCGATACGAGCAGTGGCTGGCTCAACTCGAGGCGCGAAAGGGCACGACACCGCCGCACGTGTTCGACCGCGTGCGTGGCGATTATGGGGATCGCCTCAACAGAGTCCTCGACCAGCTTGCCGGTCGCGCGACGGAGCTGCAGGAAACCGCAGGCACCCTCGCCGAGCGCGTGGCGGCCCTCTACGCCGACGAGACTGCGCTGCGTGACGAGCGTGCCGAGGCGGAACTGCGAGCCGCGGTCGGCGAGTTCACGGTCGACCACGCAAGCAACGTTATCCAGCGATGCGATGAAGCGATTGCGTCGCTCGGATCGGAACGGGCCACGATAGGTGCCGAGCTGGGTCGAGTGCAGGAGATACTGGCAGTCGCGGTACGTCCGCCGACTCCCCCGGCTGGTGAAGCTCCGATCGTCCCGATCGAGTCCCTTGCCCCGCCTGCTCCTGTGGCACCCGAGCCGCCGGCACCCGCGCCGCAAGCGGCTCCGAACCGTCCGGCGGCCGCAGCGAGCTTCGACGAGCTGGCGTTTCTCAACTCGGTCGTCGACAAGCCGGGATCGGGAGAGGCGCACCAGCGAGCGGCCCACCGGCCCGCGTCCGTGCCAGCCGATATGCCACCGGCTCAACCCGAGCGACGTCCTGAGCAGCGAGAGGCAGCCGCCGCGCGTGCGCGAGCGGTCGAGCCGATGGAGTCTGAGGTCCCGGCGGCCGCCGTTGCGCCCTCACGTCGCAATGTGGGCCCAACGCCGGTGCTGACGTCCACGCCGCTCGTGGAAAAGGAAGGGCATGAGGCCAATTCACATCTCACGCCCGGAAGCATCCCCGCGTTTCTCCGGGATGTTCCCACGGAGCAGATCAAGACGCTCAAGTGCCAGGAATGCGGCACGATGAACTACCCCACCGAGTGGTACTGCGAGCGCTGCGGCGGCGAGTTGGCGGCCATGTAGGTCGCCACGTGATCGCGGCACGCTGAACGCACGAAGGGCCCGGACTCGTCCGGGCCCTTCGTGCGTTTTAGCGTGTGTCGTGGTCCGAGCGCTCGATCCTGACTACGCCTTGGCGTTCGCGGCCGTGGCGAGGCGATTCTTGTGACGCGCTGCGGCGTTCGCGTGGATGAGCCCCTTACGCGCCGCGCGATCGAGCAGGCTCACTGCGGTCAGACGCTCATCGGCCGTAGCTGCAGGCGCCTTCGCCTTCTTGAGCGCGGTGCGGAGCGCAGACCGCTGCGCGCGATTGCGCACGGTGGCCGCGCGGGACTTTCGCATGTTCTTCTTCGCGGACGCGATATTCGGCACGTCGAGTCTCCGTAATCCTGAATCGAAATTTTAAGAAAGACAGACCCGAACCTTACCCGTGCCGTGCAGGGATGTCAAGGCAGCACAGCAGCTTGGCGCACCGCGGGTTTCCGTCATCGTGCCGGCGGTCAGGGCTTCGGGCGCGCCATGTTGGCGCGCATGTCCTCGAGATTCTTGTCGAAGACCTTCTGCTGCTCGGGGGTGAGCACGCCGCGCACCGCCGCGAACTGCTTCTGCATCACCTCCATGCGCTTCGCCCGTGTCGCCGAGTCCGGCGGCGTCCCCTGCTGCGTGGGCGGCATCTGGGCGCGGTATACCTGCCCGATCGAGTCGACCGACGCCTTCTGCGCGTCGCTCAGCGTGATGCCCTGCATGAGCATCTCCATCTGGCGACCGCGTCCCTGGCCCCCGCCACCCTGCGCGTACGCGGCCGGCGCGGCGAGCGCGCATAACGTCGCGAGTCCTGCGAAGAAGCGGATTCGCTTCATACTTCCCCCTGATCTGTGGGTGTGATGACCAGCTCGACCCGCTGGTCCGATGAATTACAAGCCACAAATGAAAAACGTTGATGGAGCGTGGATCGTTAGCGCGCGGAGCTGGCGATCTTTTCGCTTTACTCGCGCCTGCGGTCCCGCTAGCTTGTGGCCCTTGATGACGGTGTTGCTTCCGCTTCTCCCCTCTCTCGGCGGTGGCCTCCTCGGCCAGCCACTGACTCCCGGTGGCGCGAAGCCCGTCCCTGTAGTTCTGCCGAGCCCATGGACATCGACACTCTAGTCGAGCCCGCCCTCAGCGGGCCCATCGACTTCGACGCGCCCTTCATCGAGCAGCGTCGGCTCGACCCTGTCACGGACGGCGCGCCGTTCGTCATCGAGCTCACGCAGTTCAGCGGACCGCTCGATCTGCTGCTCGCACTGATTCGTGACGAGCAGGTCGACATCTACGACATCCCTATCGCGCGGATCGCCGAACAGTTCCTCGCGCACATCCACATGCTGCAGCTGGATCAGGCAGCAGACTATCTCGAGATGGCGGCTCGCCTGCTGCGCATCAAGGCGCAGATGCTCCTGCCGCGCAACGAGCTCGACGACGCGTGGGAAGACCCGCGCGCCGAGCTCGTACGTCGCCTTCTCGAGTATCAACAGATGCGCGAAGTAGTGGATGTTCTCGAGCGGCTTGGCGAGGAACGGCGCGGGCGCTTCGCGCGAGCGTATGTGCCACAGCAAGTCGCACCGCCGATGGCACCGCTCGCGCTCTCGCTCGCCGAGCTGCTGTCGGCCATCGACCGCGTGCTGCGCGTTGCCAAGGAGCCGATCATTCACGACGTCATAGCGCGCCCGCTCGACGTCGACGGAGCGATCGATACGGTGCGGGCTGTGCTCGCCCTCCGCGAGACCGCCCGGTGGCGCGATGTGTGCCCGCCCAGCTCCCAACCGTGGCAGGTGCTCTCGGCACTCCTCGCACTGCTCGAGCTCGCGCGCCGCGGCGAGCTGCGTCTCGCGCAGCTCGCTCCTTTTGCCTCCGTTCTGATCAGTCGTGAATCCGCTAGCCAGGCTGCTTGAAGCCGCGCTCTTCGCGAGCGCGCGCCCAATTCCGCTCGACGAGCTCGCCGCACTCGACTCGGATGTGTCACCCGCGGCGCTCCAATCGGCGCTCGACGAGCTGCGCGAGACGTACGACACGGCCGGCCACGGCGTCGAGCTTGTGGAGGTGGGTGGAGGCTGGCAGATCCTCACTCGCGCCGAGTACACCGAGGCGATCGAGCGTGCACAGCTTGCGGCTCGGCCGCACCGGCTCTCCGGCGCGTCGTTGGAGACGCTCGCCATCATTGCGTATCGCCAGCCGATCGGCCGCGCCGAGATCGAGGAGATCCGTGGTGTCGGCGTAGGCAGTGTGCTGAAGTCCCTTCACGAACGCGGCCTCATTGACGTCGTCGGTCGCGCGGAGGGCGTTGGACGTCCGCTGCTCTACGGAACGACGCCAATCTTCCTCGAGCAGTTTGCCCTCCGCCATCTCGAGGAGCTGCCGCGGGCCGACGAGCTCGCGATCGCGCTCCGCACGGTCGCATCCGGGCCGACGGCGGTACAGGCGACGTGACCGCCGAGCCGATGCGCATCCACCGCGCGCTCGCGCGTGCGGGCGTCGCGTCGCGCCGGAAGGCCGAAGAGCTGGTCGCTGCCGGCAGGGTCACGATCAACGGCGTGGTCGCTCGCACCGGCCAAGCGGTCGATCCGACGGTGGATCGCATCAGCGTCGATGGGCATGAGCTGGCGCCCCCGCCAACCGCGTTCGAGTGGATCGTGCTCAACAAGCCGAGCGGCGTCGTTACGACGAAGAAGGATCCCGAGGGGCGCCGCACGGTCTTCGACCTGGTTCCGGCGGTGGCGGGCCTAACGTATGTCGGCCGCCTCGACTACCTGACCGAGGGCGTCCTGCTGCTCACGACGGATGGTGAGGCCGCTCATGTGCTGACGCATCCGAGCAACGAGATCGAGCGGACGTACGTCGCCACCGTGCGCGGGGACGTGCGCGCGGCGGTCGTGCAGGCAAGGCGTGGCGTGGAGCTCGACGACGGGCTGGTGCAGCCGAGCGCCGTCGAGGCCCGGCCGCTGGGTAACCGAACGTCCGAGTTCGAAGTCACGCTCGTGGAGGGACGAAACCGCGAAGTGCGCCGTCTCTGCGACGCCCTTGGCCTCGAGGTGGAACGCCTGATCCGCGTCCGATTCGGACCGATCGCGCTCGGGGCGCTGGAAAGCGGTGGCACACGGGCGCTGACGACACGCGAGCGGCACGACCTCGAGATCCTCCTCGGGCGCCCGCTTGGCGCCCGCGTCGAGCAAACGCGCAAGAGTGCGCGGGGAGCGCCCGGCCGGGATGCTCCCCGGCGTGACTCGCCGACCAGTCGTCCGCGACGGCCGAACGCGGCGGGCGGTCGACCTCCGAGAAAACGACCCCGGTAGCGTGACCGGCGGAGCCCAAGCGCTGGTTTCGTGTATACTCTGCAGACGGACTGATCGTCGCCTGACGGTGACTTCGCTCAGGTCCCGAACTTGAATCTGGCGGGCTGAGAATTTGGGCCAGCCTCGAAATTCGCATCTCGTTGGCGGGTCCTGAATGGAGTCGGCGCGAAATTGGAGTCTGACCCCACTTTCCGGCAATTGAACTGGCTTACTACCCTGGAGCGTAAGCGTGGCAACACAAGTCTCCTCGCAGGCGGACATGGCGCTGGTGCAGGGCGTCCTGCGTCAGGTAGGTCGTCGCGTCGTCGGGCAGGAGTACATGATCGAGCGGCTGCTGATCAGCCTTCTCACGGGCGGCCACGTGCTGCTCGAGGGTGTGCCCGGTCTGGCGAAGACGCTCACGGTGCGGACGCTCGCGGAGACGATCGACACGACGTTTCAGCGAATCCAGTTCACGCCCGACCTGCTGCCGGCCGACGTGTTAGGCACGCAGGTCTTCGACCAGTCGACGGGAACGTTCTCCGTGAAGAAGGGGCCGATCTTCGCGAACATCGTGCTCGCCGACGAGATCAATCGTGCGCCCGCGAAGGTGCAGGCGGCGCTGCTCGAGGCCATGCAGGAAAAGCAGGTGACGCTCGGCGGCCAGACGTTCAAGCTCGAGGAGCCGTTCCTCGTGCTCGCCACGCAGAACCCGATCGAGCAGGAAGGCACGTACCCGTTGCCGGAAGCACAGGTCGACCGCTTCATGCTGAAGCTTCGCGTCGGGTATCCGTCGCGCGACGAGGAAAAGGAGATCATGCGCCGCATGGCCGGCGGCGATCCCATCTCCGTGCAGCACGTGGCGTCCCCGATCGCGATCATGGAGGCCCGCCATCGCATCGCGGACCTCTACATGGACGAGCGAATCGTCGACTACATCGTGGAGATCGTCCACGCGACGCGGTCGCCCTCCGAAGCCGGGCTCAAGGACCTCGCCCCGCTCATCGAGTTCGGGGCGAGCCCGCGTGCAACGATCGCGCTGGCGCAGGCCTCACGCGCACACGCGTTTCTGCGGGGCCGGACCTTCGTCACGCCTGACGACGTGAAGTCGATTGCGCCGGACGTCCTCCGTCACCGGGTGCTGACCACCTACGAAGCCGAGGCGGAAGAGGTCACGAGTGACACGATCGTGAGCAAGATTCTGGGGACGATCGAGAGCCCATGAAGCGTCGGGAATCGGGAAACGGGAATGGGGAATCGGATAAGTCGGCGCCGGTGACGTTCGAGACACCGGCGAGGGCGAGGCACGCGCTGCGCACGCCGCCAACGGCGCCCTCCGTTACTGGTTCGCGGTTCCCGATTCCCGGTTCCCGACGCGGCGTCGAAGCCGATGCCGCTCGACAGCGAGTCACGGTCGGCGTTCCTCCCGAGATTCTCCGTCAGGTCAAGCTCATCGAGCTTCGGACACGCGGGCTGGTGAACTCCCTCTTCAGCGGCGAGTACCGGTCGGTGTTCAAGGGGCAGGGAATGGAGTTCGCCGAAGTCCGCGAATACCTGCCGGGCGACGAAGTGCGGTCGATCGACTGGAACGTGACCGCGCGCATGAGCCGCCCGTTCGTAAAACGCTACATCGAGGAGCGCGAGCTCACCGTGATGCTCGCCGTCGACCTGTCGGGGTCCGAGCGCTTCGGAACCGTGAAGCGGTTCAAGAGCGAGCTCGCGACGGAGCTCGGCGCGGTCCTCGCGATGTCGGCCGTGCGCAACAACGATCGCGTCGGCGTCATGCTGTTCACGGATCGCGTGGAGCACGTCGTACCACCAGCGAAGGGACGACGGCACGTGCTGCGCGTCATCCGCGACCTCCTGGTGCACGAGCCCGTGGGACGCGGCACGGACATCGCCGGCGCGCTCGAGTACCTGCGCGGCATGCTGCGCCAGAAAGCCATCATCTTCCTCGTCTCCGACTTCTTCTCGGAGCAGCTGGAGCGGCCGCTCAAGCTGGCGGCACAGCAGCACGACGTCGTGGCCGTCACGATCGAGGATCCGAGCGAGGAGACGCTGCCGGACATTGGGCTGGCGCGGCTCGTCGATCCGGAGAGCGGCGCGACGATCGACGTGGACACGAGCGACCGTCGCGTGCGCGAGGACTACGCGCGCGCCGTCGGCCAGCAGCGCGAAGGCCGGCGACATGTCCTCCGGCGCCTGGCGATCGATGAGATCGTGATGAGGACCGATGGCGGATATGTCGAACCCCTCATGCGCTTCTTCCGCTCGCGCGAAACACGGAGCCGTCGACGATGATCGTCACGGGGTCGATTCTCCTCGCGCTCGTGCAGGCCCCGGCGCAGCGTTCGCCGGCAGCGGCGCAGCAGCCCCCCGTCGCCGTGCAGATGGGCTACACCGTCGAGCCAGACACGGTGACGGTCGGTGACCCGTTTCGCCTGATCGTGCGGGTTCGCGCCCCGTTAGGCGCGAGCGTAGAGTTTCCCGCTGGACCGGATTCGGGAGCGGCCGTCGAGGCGCTGGACCCGAGGCAGGAGCAGCAGGGCCCGGATTCCACGTCGCTCGAGCTGACGGCCGGATGGCGACTCGCCGCGTGGGATACAGGTGACCAGCTCCTGCGACTCGGCGACATCGTCGTCCGCGCAGACGGGAGAGAGCGGCGTATTCCGTTGAGTGCGCTCAAGGTGTACGTGCGAAGCGTGCTCCCCGCCGACACCGCGCTGCGCATTCCAAAACCGCAGCGTGCCCTGTTCGAGTTCGGTCGCCCGTGGTGGCACTGGCTGCTCGCCATTCTCGCCGCCATCGGCATCATCGGGTTGCTCTGGTGGTGGTGGTATCGCCGGCGAAGGCGTCGCAAGGGTGAAGTCGAGGATCCGTTTGCGGAAGCGGAGTCGGAGTTCGAGCGCATCGAGCGACTTGGGCTCGTCGAGGCCGGAGAGCGCGGCCGCTACGTTGCGCTGACGGTGGAAGTGCTGCGCACCTACCTCGCGCGGCGTATTCCCGAGGCCCACCAGTCGCTGACGACCGGCGAGCTGCTCATCTCGGTGCGCGAGAGCCCCACGGTGCCCGTCAATCGACTCGCGCTCGTGCTCGCCGACGCCGATCTCGTGAAGTTCGCGCGACGCGCGACAACGGCCGAGCGGGCCCGGGAGCTGGGGACTGAGGCGCGCGGCATCGTGGGCGCCGTCCGTGCGGCGGAGCTGCGCGCGGCGGAGCAGGCGAAACAGGCCGCCGCCGACGTGCCAACGGAGCGCGCCGCGTGAGGCCGGCTCTCGATCATCCGCTGCTGCTCGGCCTCGCCGTGCTGCTGCCGATCGCCATCATCGTCCTCGTCGTCGCCGGCTACCGACGACGGCGCGCGCGGCTCGCCCGGCTGGGTTCCGCCTCCATGGTCGCGCGCCTCGTACCGCCTAACGCTGCTGTCCCGCCAGCGTGGCGGGCCACACGGCTTGCGCTGGCAGGCGCGTTCGCGGGCGTGGCGATCGCGGGCCCGCGGTGGGGTATCGAGCGAACGGTCGTGCGTGGCGAGGGCGTGGACATAGTACTGGCCGTCGACGCCTCGCTGTCGATGATGGCCACTGACGAGCGTCCGAATCGGCTGGAGAAGGTGAAGCAGGAGATCCGGCGGCTGCGGGCGGCGTCACCCAGCGATCGGTTCGCACTGCTCGCGTTCGCTGGCCGCAGCTATATCCTCACGCCGCTGACGGTCGACGACGCCGCGCTGGACCTGTTCCTCGACAATCTCGATCCCTCGGTCGTGGGGCAGGCCGGCAGCTCGCTCGCGCGGGCCATCCGGCAAGGAACCGATCTGCTCGTCGCGACGAAAGGCGGGAGCGATCGCGCCGTCGTCATCTTCAGCGATGGTGAAGCGTTCGAGCCCGCGGAGGATGTGCTCGCCGTGGCGAAGCAGGCGGGTGAGGCGGGAGTCAGTGTCGTGGCGGTGGGATTCGGGACCCCGGCCGGCTCGACAATTCCAATCCGCGACGGCAATGCGGTCGTCGAGAAGCGCGATCCGGAGGGCAACGTCGTGATCACGAAGTATCATCCGGAGTTGCTCCGCGCCGCGGCGGAAGGGGCGAACGGTACGTTCATCGATGCGGCCGAGAGCGACAAGGCCGCGAAGATCCGTCGGGCTCTCGTACAATTGCGTGGTGTGCAGCGTGCTGTTGAAGCTGGTCGTACACAGACACCACGCTTTCAACTCTTTCTGATCCCTGCTGTGCTGCTGCTCCTTGTCGACACGGCGCTCGCGGAGCGCCGGGGTCGGCGCCGGCGGTCTGCCGCCGCGGCTGCGACGGCCGCGAGTGTGCTGGTCGCGCTGGGCGCGTTGCTCGTGCCCATCCGTGCCGCGCGCGCCGATGATGTTCGAGACGCTGCGCGTGAGTACAACGCGAAGCGCTACATGCGCGCTGCCACGCTCTATCGTCGGGCGCTGGAGCGGGGGGACAAGCGGCCGGAAGTCCTCTACAACCTCGGGACGGCGCTGTTGGCGGCCGACTCACTGGGCTCGGCCATCGAGGTGCTCGAGCGAGCGGTGAAGGCGACGGACGCCGAGGTGCGCTTTCGCGCGATGTTCAACCTCGGCCTCGCGCATCTGAAGCGGGGCCTTGCGGCCAAGGGTGATTCCGCGACGCCATCGCTCGACGCAGCGCTCGAGACCTACAAGCGGACACTGCTCATGCGCTCGAGCGACGGCGACGCGAAGTGGAACTACGAGCTGGCGCTGCGCAAGAAGCAGCAGCAGAGCGGTGGCGGCGGCGGAGGTGGCGGAGGCGGTGGTGGGGGCGGGAGTCAGAACCAACCGAGCCCTCCGCGACAGCCACAGTCGGACCGGCCGAGCGGCGGACTGGGCAACCAGCAAGCGGAACAGCTGCTGAACAGCGCCGAGCGGGAAGAGCGCAACGTGCAGGCGCGGAAGCAGCAGCAGAATCGTCCTCAGCCGCCACCGGGCGGCAAAGACTGGTAATGCTCTCGCTCGCGGGCGTTGCCCTCCAGATCGTGGTCACCGTCGCCGCGCCCGAGACCATCACCGTGCGGCAGCCGGCGACGGTGACGGTTCGCGCTGTCGTGCGCGGGCCGGTCGCACCCACGATACGCCCGCCGAAGTTCGCGCCGCTCAGCGCCGTGCGCGTGGAAGAATCGACGCGTGTGGACGGCGGCTCAATGTCCCGCTCGCTCGCCGTCGTGGAGCACAAGTATCTGGTGGTGGCGCAGCGGCCGGGGCCGCTCGTGCTGCCGCCCGTCGAGGCACACGTTGGCCCGATGGTCGGCCGGTCCGACCCGGTGCGCCTAACGATCGTGGCGGCGCCTGCGATTCCGGTCCCGGCCGTCGTCTCGCGCTCGCGCCTCGACCCGCGGAGCGGCGTCAACTTTCACGCGCTCGTGACGCCGGATACGGTGTACGTCGGCGAGCAGGCGACGTACCAGGTTGGTGTCTTCCTGAACGACGACGTTCGGTATCGGTTGCGGCGAAATCCGGAGTTCATCCCTCCGGAGCTCCGCTCCATGCTCGCGTACGACCTCTCCGCGCCGCGCTCGTTCGTGTCGAAGCGCGTCATCGACGGCAAGCGATACGAGGTCCACGTCTTCCAGCGTGCGCTCTTTCCGCTGACCGCCGGCCGATACGAGATCCCGCCGGCGCGGCTCAACTACTCGCTGCCCCTGAGCGCGAGCTTCTTCAGCCGCGAAGAGAGCCATCAGCTCCGCTCGGAAACAGTGCCGCTCGTGGTAGTCGACCCCCCGCAGGTCGGCCGTCCTGCCGACTACTCCGGCGCCGTGGGGCGTCTCTCACTCGAGGCGCACGTCGACAGTGGCGCCGCCAAGGTTGGCGACCCACTGGTGCTGACGGTACGCGTGACCGGCGACGGGAATGTCAGCTTCTTCCCGCGGCCGGACATCACCGTTCCCTGGGGGCTTCTCGTTCCCGCCGAAGAGCGCGTGCAGCTGGACTCGAGTGCGATCATCGTGCGCGGGGCAAAGGAATTCGACTGGGTCATCACGCCGGCCAAGAGCGGTGAGGTCGAAGTTCCGCCCATCCGCTATCCCTTCTTCAATCCCTACACGGAGCGTTACGAGCTCGCGGTGACGCAGCCGCAACGGGTCTCGGTCGCCCCGGGCACGCTCATCGCGGCCGACGCTGCCGCCGACTCCGCCCGGCCCGTGTTTCCGCTTCGGCGCGTCATGGAGGCAGCTCCACGCGCACCACTGTCGCAGGACCGCGCGTTCTGGCTGGCGATGCTCGTCGCTCCGCTCCCCGCCGCGCTCGCGCTCGCGGTTCGTCGCCCACGCGTTCGGCGCACACCATCCGCGTCGGAGCGTCTGCGCACGCTGGCGAAAACCCGCCAGGCGCCCACTCCGAACGATGCCGCGGCGTTACGCCGGACATACGCCGCAGCCTTGGCTGAGCGCATCGGCGTCGCCGCCGCGGAGCTCGCGGACCGTCGTGCACTCGTGCGCGCATTGCGGCGAAGCGGGGTCACGGCCGAAGTGGCCCAGGCTGCGGACGAGCTGCTGGGCCAGCTCGACACGGCCGTCTACTCCGGTGCAAGCCTAACGCTGAGCGACGGTGCCGCGCGGGCGATCGATGTACTGCAGAAGGTCGACCACGAGGCGCGCCCGCGCATCGTGCGTACATCGACGCGCTCGGTCGCGCCCGTCGCGCTCATTGGCCTGGCGCTGAACCTCGCGCAGTCAGGGCCGAGCGCGCGCGAGTCGTTCGATCACGGCGTCCGCGAGTACGAAGCGGAACGCTACGCGC
>Ga0207712_10000883_pt1 | contig 21786 bp, 19 predicted proteins | sample KBSS44metaG_FD_184402 | JGI IMG/M metagenome (GOLD analysis project Ga0207712, IMG submission 184402) | Switchgrass rhizosphere microbial communities from Kellogg Biological Station, Michigan, USA - KBS S4-4 metaG (SPAdes) (version 2) | ecosystem: Host-associated > Plants > Roots > Rhizosphere... | reverse complement strand
AATACTGCTGGTCTTGTTATGTTCGCAATAAAAAATGGCATCGTTACCTGATGCCATTTGCAGAATATTTATTTACTTTTTTTATTGTTCTACTATTCCTGCTTTTACCGCATACATTACCAGGCCTGCCATGCTCTTAGTACCAGTCTTGGTTTTTAATTTGTCGCGGATAGCTTCAACGGTGCGGGGGCTTAAGTCAACTATATCTGCAATTTCCTTAGTGCTTTTTTCTTCACACATCAGGCGCAGAATAGTTATTTCCTTTTCATTCAAATGAACTTCTGCCGGCTTGTGAGCATCTGCGAACGTTTTATTACGCAAACCGCTCAACAATGCCTTATTCGTAAGTTCATTAAAGAAAAACTCATTTTCGTATACCTGCTTGATGGCTTCGTAGATCTTTTCTGCACCACTTTCCTTAGTCAAATAGCTATTGGCGCCTATCTCCATCATGCGGCTGATCATTGAATGATCGTTATGCATGCTGAGCATGATCACCTTCACGCCAGGATATAATTTTTTGATTTCTGGTAATGTTGCAAGACCATCCATGATGGGCATCGATATATCAAGAAGTACAACATCGGGCTGAATATGCTTTAATAAATTAAGCATCTGCATACCATTTTCTGCTTCAGCCACCATGTGTATGTCTTTATGCGCAGTCAAAGATGCTTTCACACCAGAACGGAAAAGTGTGTGATCATCTGCAATGGCCACTTTAATTACATGGCTTGTTGTTTCAGGGTTTTTCATTAGAAATGTTTGGTTTTAAAAATTTTTGATGAAATCGTATGATTCCATCGGATATTGGTTAGTAGATAAACGTTTTTTTGTTCAACTTATTTTTCTAAATCTTTTCGTTGTGCAAATTGTAAAAATCCTGCAACATATACCATAGTACAAGTACCTGATTTTAAGCATGTGGAATATACAAGTAATAAACCGAGATTGGGCAAAACTACTCAATGATGAATGTGATGTTTACGATGACATCAGTAAAAACCATAATTGAATAATCAGGAAGTTTTGCTCTTGTATGATATACGATGCAATAATAGTTTTGCGTCAGAAAGTTGATTGATACGGACACACTGCATTCTCCAATCCGAAATCGTCCAATGTCCAAACCGTCCAAAAAAGAAATTTCCAAATCCTTTGTAAAAACCAACGCACTGTCTCTGGCAGTCAACTTTCTTTTTATATACTCCTGCTGAAAACTCCCGTTTTTAAAATCTGATAATTAATAAATGAAGTTTGCCGCTTATATTTTTTGCGCAACAATATAGGCTCTCGGCTCCCCAATTGTAAATTGTTTTTTCCCGGGAATACTATAAATCTCTTTTAACTGAAATCCAGTTTTATTCAACATGGATTCCAATTCTGAAATACTGTAAATAAAGTCAATCCCTTTTTTTTCTTCCCTATCGCCTTTATCTGTAATGATCATAGTGAATGTCTCTATTCGTGTAGGGTGAAAAAGAAATTTTGATTCAGTTAAAAAAAGAAGCTCCCCTATCCTGCTCCAACTTTTATCTTTAAAATTCTTCATCGCAATTTCTGCAATAGACCAGGTATTGATAAAAAATTTTCCGCCAGGTTTCAGATGAGCAACAATGTTTGAAAGTAATTGAAGAGTATCTTCTTCATTAAAAAACTGTAAACTGTTGCCCATACAAATTACAGCATCGAATTCAAGACCTGTCTCCATTTCTAAAACATCAGCGCAAATACTTTCTATTGGCAAATTTTCAGCCGCGACCTTTTTTTTTATTTCATTAATATAATCGGGAAGATTATCAACAGCAGTTACTTTCATTCCCTTTCGTGCGAGTTCCAAGCTATGCCGTCCATAGCCACACATTATATCAAGAACATGGTTACCAGCATTTAATTTTGCGGCTTCAACTACAAAATCAACTTCAGCCTGGGTAGTTTTTTCCGGAAAAATATGTCGCCAGATTTCTTTATAATAACCGTCGAAGAAAGAATTGTTGACGTTTTCAGATTTAATGTTCTGAGGCATGTTGGAATTTTTTATAGATATAGAAGTGTCTGGGTTATATAATGAGTACAGATAACTTTTTACTCCAATAATTTATTGCGCATGGCATACATCACCAGACCAGCAATTGTTTTAGCTCCCACCTTTTGTTTCATATTTTGCCGTATGGTTTCGATGGTACGTGGGCTAAGAAATACTTCTTTTGAAATTTCTTCCGTGGTTTTATCTTCTGCTATCAGTTTTAGAATCTTTAACTCTTTCTCTGAAAGCTTTACAGGATTGGGATAAAATTGCCTCACTTTCTTTTTATGCTGAAGTTTCAACAAAACCGCTTTATTCACCAGGTCATTAAAATAAAAATCATCGTTCATACATGTAAGTATAGCCTGGTATATTTCTTCGGGGTCTGTAGTTTTTGTCAGATAAGCATTAGCGCCCATCTCCATCATCTTAGTTATCATTTCCTGGTCATCATACATCGTAAGCACAATAATTTTCAGCGCCTCATATTCTTTCCTGATAAGACTAATGGCATTAATACCATCCACTTCAGGCATTCTTATATCCATCAGGATCACATCTGGCATTTTGATCTTTAGCTTATGCATCAGGTCTTTTCCATCCTCGGCCTCCCAAAGTATTTTCAGGTATTCTTTATCTCTTAATGCCATCTTAATACCGTCACGAAATATCTTATGGTCATCGGCAATAGCAACCTTGATTTGATCAGCAATCATGTTTAGTGGCTCTCTTTAGGGGGTTAAGTAAAAACTGAACGAAAATACTCCTTTTTTATAATCAATAAATTTTGGAGACCTTCGTCTGTATATTATTTAAGATAAGAAATACAAAATCATAACAAAGAAAACCAAATCGTCTTCCTTTTCTTGGTGGTTCCTTTCTTTTCTGTTATAATTCACTCTTTTAAAATATTCCTATGTAAACGAACTCAATCTTTAATTGTATATCTACGACTCAACCAGTAAAAACCATAACAATAAAATAGAGCATAAATGCTCTTGCATCCATTAAGATGCGTTTCTACATTTGATTCAAGTTGATTGACGAGGATTAGCTCCCTCAAACATCCAATGTCCTAATCCCGATCTCAATCGGGAAAAAACCGTCCAAAAAAGAAATCACATTATCCTTTGAAGACCATTGCGAACTCCGCAGTCAATCAACTTCTTTTTTCTTTCAAATTGATTTCTCTCTCTGTGTAATAAACACACTTCTTCTTTTCCACAGCTGTTAACAACTGCATCAAAAATCGAAGAATTTCAGGTAAAGTTTCTATTTTTATGTCCGTAAAAATACTAATTTTACTTAGAAATTATACTCGTATTTATGTCGTATCTATACCGCGTAAAATTCGCTGAAATACACTCTGGTACTGTATTTCATTCAATTACATGTTTAGCAGACATAAACTCCTCCCTTGAAAACCCTCTCATTTTGGGCAATTTTTACCACACAATTAATCTTAAGGCTAAAACTAAGAGTTATGAAAAGAGCATGGACAAATGATATTGAGATAACCGTTTGGGAAGAATAATCCCCAAACAGTTTTAATCTAAGTAAAGTTTTTCTATTTTTGGAACAAATCCAAAATTGGAGAAACTTTTATATTATATAGTTACATATTCCTATTTAATCTTACCCTTAACCTTCTTTTTACAAAAAACTAAGCTTAAGGATATAATTCCTTTAACCATTGCCATTTATGGCATTTTTTGTTTTAGTTTCCTGTTCATTTTCCGAGATTATCTACCCGACCATTTCAAAAAATATTTTCAGGTTTCCTATACATTTTTAGAATATTTCTTCTTCGCTTTTATTTTTTGGTATAATATAAGAAATAAATCGTTTAAGACTTTTATGGTTGTTGCCTCTGTTCTCTTTTTACTATTTCAGGTTTTTTTTATCACGACTTCCTCTTTTAAAAGACTAGATAGCATACCAATTGGCATAGAAACAATTCTCATTTTTATTTATATTTTTTTCTTTTTCTACGAATTTTCAAAAAATACCAAAGACATCTTTATCTATAATCATTTTACGTTCTGGATTGCAGTTGGTATACTTTTATATTTAGGTGGTTCTTTCTTTTTTTACATGTTAATAAGTCATCTCGAGGAAAACGATGTTACGACATTTGGGAATATGACTTACATAGCAGAAATTATCAAAAATCTATTATTCGCATTGTCAATTTATATGTATAAAAAATTTCCAATTAACAAAATCCATAATCACTCTAAAAACATTCCGAATCTTGACATGATCTGATCCACCAACCATTATCAAATTTTATGTTTTTACTACAAGCCTCTAATACATCTACGACCACGGCATTATTTCTGGGTACTATCGGTATGCTGGTTCTTACTATCGGGCTTGTGGTGTTTATTATTATGCATCAACGCAGGGTACAACGCTTCCAACAGAAGCTGCAGCAAATGGAGATAGACCAGCAAAAAATGATGCTGAATGCTTCCATTAAAATGCAGGAAGAAGAACGTCAGCGCCTGGCAGCCGATCTTCATGATGATGCTGGCCCATTATTAGCAACGGCAAGATTATATCTGAATGAAAATTTGGTAAACCAGGATAAGGTAAATCAATTACAAAGCATTTTCCAGGCAAGACAAATTATTGATGATACGATCCAATTGATACGAAATATAAGTCATGACCTGATGCCACCTACCCTTAAAAACTTTGGATTGGAATCAGCAATCAATGACCTTTTTCAAAAAATCAGCGGCAGTGGCACAGTAAATGCCAGCCAGCGTTTTCATGATTACAAAGACAGGCTGAAACCAGAAAAAGAATTACTTGTTTTCCGGATAGTTCAAGAGCTTATTAATAACATTCTTAAGCATAGTAATTCCAGTTTTATCCACCTTACTCAAAATGTACATGCCGATAAATTCTACCTTCGCATCCACCATGACGGTCGCGGTATTGTACAATCTGATTTCGAAAAACTGAACAAAAGCAATATCGGGCTTGGATTAAAAAATATTGGCAGCCGTATTCGGTTGTTACAGGGTGAAATTCTTTTTGAAAAAGATATTTCTCAAACATATTATAAAGTAACGATAGAAGTACCTAAAGACGAACCATATAGTTCATAGACTTTATTCAGAAGTTATTATCCGATCCCTGCTTTGAATTAATTAATAATTTTGGTGCAATCTGATATCTATGGGAATTATTAAAGTAGCCATTGCTGACGATCATAAAATTTTCCGAAAAGGAGTCATCCTTTCACTTCGGCCTTATACTAATATAAAATTTGTACTGGAGGCTGAAAATGGCGAAGAATTAATAAAAGGAATTCCCGGGAATGAGCCGGACGTAATATTAATGGACCTTCGCATGCCAGGCAAAGATGGAATGGAAGCCACTAAGATTATCAGCAAACAATACCCGCAAATAAAAATTGTAGTTCTAACCATGTATGAAGACGAAAGATTCGTTTACCATATGATGGAAAATGGAGCCAATGGTTACTTACTTAAAAATGCAGAACCTCAGGAAATAAGAAGAGCCATCATGGATGTATATGAAAAAGGGTATTACCTGAATAATTTTGTTAATCGCATTTTACTGAAACGTTCACATTCCCGTCAGAAAGTCGTTCCTTCACTGAACAGCGAAATTACTTTGAATGATAAAGAAAGAGATGTGCTTCGTTATATCTGTATGGAATTTACCGCACAGGAAATAGCCCAAAAAATGGAGATTAGTGCAAGAACAGTTGAGGCAATCAAAGATAGATTAATGGAAAGATTTGGCAGCAGAAATACAGCCGGTCTTGTATTTTTCGCTGTGAAAAATAATCTGGTAGATTAGTTGACCTGGTCAAATCAAATTTTCATTTCAGGAATATCACCTTCAATAATTAATTTACCCGCTGTCTTAGATATTATTTCCTCCACACTAACACCGGGGGCCCTCTCTAATAATTTAAATCCCTGTAAAGTAATATCAAGCACTGCTAAATCAGTAACTACTTTCTTTACGCATTTTACGCCTGTTAGCGGCAGTTGACACACCGGCAATAATTTTGATTCGCCCTTTGGATTGGTATGCATCATTGCGATTATAATATTACGGGCACTGGCAACGAGATCCATTGCGCCGCCCATTCCTTTCACCATTTTCCCTGGAATTTTCCAATTAGCAATATCTCCCGTCTCACTCACTTCCATTGCACCTAATACCGTCAAATCAACTTTTCCTGCCCTGATCATTCCAAAACTTTCAGCACTATCAAAGAAAGCACCGCCTGATAAAATTGTTACTGTTTCTTTTCCTGCATTTATAAGATCGGCATCAATTTTTTCTTCTACAGGATAAGGACCCATACCAAGCATGCCATTTTCACTTTGAAGCATAATACTTATTCCATTCGGAATAAAATTGGCAACAAGAGTTGGTATACCAATACCAAGGTTTACATACATTTCATCTTTAAGCTCCCGGGCAATTCTTTTTGCAATTCCATATTTATCAATCGCCATAAGTTTTTGCTTAATCAGTTTTTAATCTGCACGGTTTTTCTTTCAATTCGTTTTTCATAATTACTTCCCTGGAAAATTCTATGCACATAAATTCCTGCCACATGTATATGGTCCGGGTCCAGCTCTCCAGGTTCCACCAACTCTTCCACTTCTGCAATTGTAACGTTTCCGGCTTTTGCCATTGAAGTTGAAAAATTTCTTGTTGTCTTTCTAAAGACAAGATTACCATACCTATCGCCTTTCCAAGCCTTCACAATAGCAAAATCGGCATGAAGAGCATTCTCCATTAAATACATTTTTCCATTGAATTCTTTTATTTCCTTTCCTGCGGCTATTTCAGTTCCAAAACCAGCGGGAGTAAAAAAAGCAGGTATTCCCATGCCCGCCATTTGGATCCTTGTGGCTAATGTTCCCTGTGGTATCAAGTCCACTTCTAGCTCACCGCTTAACAATTGCCTTTCAAATTCTTCATTCTCCCCTACATAAGAGCTTAGCATTTTTTTTATCTGTCTTGTTTTAAGCAATAAACCTAATCCAAAATCATCAACACCAGCATTGTTTGATATGCAAGTCAGATCTGTACAACCTTTACGCTTCAAAGCATCAATGCAATTCTCAGGAATACCACAAAGTCCAAATCCACCTAACATGATCGTAGCCCCATCGCTAATATCATGAATTGCCTCATCAGCTCCATTTACAATTTTATTCATACTGAAAATTTAATACGCAAAAATAAGATGAAGTAAAGCTATGGTTTCTTTACAAATGGCTTCTTGTTCAATTTCATTTTTCGGAATGTAGTATCAATCTGTGGCTTTTTTTCATCCTTGTATTGTTGAACTTTGCTTTCATCGCTTCTAAGCGAATCAGCTACTACTTTTAGCAGGTCAGGCCTACTTTCGTAAAATGCAAGACTCTTTTTAAAAGCCTCCTGTGTAGTTGAATGAATGGCAAATATTTTTTCATAAAGTATGGCGCTTTCCTCTTTCTGATTGCAAGTGCTATCTTTCATAACAAAATCAGCTACATAGGCATCTGCACGCATCAGATCCCACATTAACTTACGCATTTCATCTTGAGGTATAACATCCTTTGGGATTTTATTATTCCCTATGCATCCGGCCATCGAAATGATAAAAATTATAAAAGGAAAAGATCTCATTTCAAATCATTATAGATTCGGGCATTTGTAACATCTAATTTCAACAAGTGATTTAAAGCACGATCTTTTACATCCTTTTTTGCCTTGCTAAAAACCTTTACCAACTCTGTGCTTTTTCCCTGGAAAAAGAATTGCATGATCATTGAGTTCGGGTTTTCCTTATTAATGGTTGACAAATAATTAAGGCAATTTAAAACGTTATTTCTTCCTTCCTCTTCATTTTCATATAACATATCCATCCCACCCCTGTAGTAAGAATAAATAGCATCATGAAAAAGTGCAAACCTGTTATTGTTTATATTTTCTGCTAGCCAATAACGGTTTCGCTGACTTTCATAATTTTTCCATCCAGTGATTTCGCTTGATTCCGGCGCATTGTTCACAATATTCTGTGCTTTGATAAAATAAGGATCACCGCCGCGTAAAGAAAAAGAGTCATAATCGAACCCAAGAATAGTATTTACCCAATAAGCAAATACTGCGGTTAGGTTTGCCACTAATGCATCACTTCCCTGAATTCGGTTCTCATTAAATTCAATAGGTTGAAATTCTACATAACGAAAAACTATATTTTCATCTATATAATTTATCAGCGGGCATTGATAAGTAGAATTATATGCAGGCCTTGCAGCTTGTACGGTAAGAGTAGCACGATAAACATTTGTTCCCACATCATCATCAATATTAAGGAGAAAGTTGCATTGTATCTTTTCAGATGTTTGAAAAGCATCGTTTGTCCATTTCCTGTTATTAACAAAATTTATGAGCCCGGTCTGGAGTGTCTGGAAAATTTTCCTATCGATCGTTGTGGGCACTTTATCCTTATTCACATTCACTGTTAATCGTGCCTGGATCTCCTGGGATTGACCAAATAAATAAACAATACCAAATGATATGAGGAAGACCGTTTTTTTAAGCATAGTATAATTGGATAATGGTGTCAACAATGTTTTTAGCTGCATCTTTTTTTGACATAAGTTGGTAATTGAATTCCTTGCCACTTTTATCAAAGATGGTGATTTTATTTGTATCGGTACCGAAACCGGCGCCTTTGTCATTTAATGAATTCATCACAACCATATCGGCATTCTTACTCTTCAATTTCCCAAGGGCATATTCACGTTCATTATTGGTTTCCAAAGCAAACCCTACCAAGACTTGTTTAGGAGATTTTTTTTCTCCAAGAGTCTTTAAAATATCTTTTGTTTTTTTTAATTCAATGATAAGCTCACTATTCGTTTTTTTAATCTTATTTGCGGCAATTTTCACCGGAGTATAATCCGCAACTGCTGCCGCCATCACTCCAATATCTTATTCTTCAAACTGCTTTGTACAAGCATTATACATTTCCTCAGCTGTATTAATTCTAACAGATTTAATACCATTTGTCGGCAAATTAATTGCTGATGGACCTATGATCAACGTAACGTCGGCACCACGAGCATATAATTCTTCTGCTATTGCCAGTCCCATTTTTCCAGACGAATGATTACCTATAAAACGAACCGGGTCAAGCGGCTCGTATGTGGGACCGGCAGAAACAAATGCTTTTTTACCAGATAAGGATTTGGAAACATAAAAAATATCTTCAATAAATTTTACAATTGTTTCCGGTTCAGCCATTCGTCCGTCGCCAATTAATCCACTTGCAAGTTCGCCCTTGTCAACAGGAATAATTTTATTTCCAAATTGTATCAGCTTTTGGATATTTTCTTTTGTTGATTGATGATGCCACATATCTTCATCCATTGCAGGAGCAACAACCACAGGACAAGTGGCCGATAAGTAAACTGCGAGCAATAAATTATCGCATTGCCCATGTGCCATTTTCGACAGTGAATTACAACTCAATGGCGCAATTATCATTACATCAGCCCATCTGCCAAGCATAACATGATTTGTCCATGAGTCTTCATCAAACAGATTGATCAGTACTTTATTTTTTGAAAGCGTTGAAAGCGTAAGTCTTGAAATAAAATCAGTGGCAGATGGAGTCATGATCACTTTTACTTCAGCCCCAGCTTTTATTAACAACCTCACAAGAAATGCAGACTTATAAGCTGCTATGCTCCCTGTAATTCCCAGCAATATTTTTTTTCCTTTCAACATTCTGGTTATAAAATTAAAACTAACTATCAGAAACTAAAAGCGTCCCGGTAAATGGGACGCTAAAAATAACTTATTAAAAAGATGTAAACTGTCGGTTTATTAACTAAAAAGCTCATCTTCTCCTTTACGGAAATAAACTTTGTCTTCCATAAACTCCTGGGTGGCCAATAAAGCCGGGTTTGGCATCCTTTCATATGCTTTTGATATCTCAATCTGTTCCTTATTCTCATGTATTTCCTCAAGACTATCTGTATGGCTGGCAAATTCTTCAAGTTTGTTATGCAATTCTTCTTTCAAAGAAATGTTGATTTGATTGGCCCTTTTCCCTACGATGGAAATGGATTCGTACAGGTTACCTGTTTTTTCTTTGATGTCATTCAGGTTTTTTGTTTCAACTGTGTTGCTGGTACCAACGCTAAGCTGGCGTCTTAGTTTGCTCATTATTCAGATTTTTTTAATATTGTTATTTGTTAATGAAATATAGCGTTCGACTTCTTTTACCAATTTGCTATCGGGAAAACGGTCAACAAAATCATTACATTCTGTTATTACCTGTTCATACCGCTCTACTTTTCTTTCATCGACACTTAGTTCAGCAAATTTATAATAAGATTTTATAACCATTAATTTATACTCATCGCTTTTTTCGGAATCAGGAAAATCACTAAGCAAAGTGGTATAAGATACCCCGGCCGCTCTGAACTGACCAATGTCGTAATATAACCTGGCGGCAAGTCTTGCTTTCTCTTCTAATTTATTGCGGCAAATATCAATGAGCCCGGTAGCTTCCTTATTCCTTGCAGAATTTGGATGTGTATTGATAAATGTCTGCAGTGTTCCCATTGCTTTTATTGTATTCGTTTGGTCTAAAGGAACCTTTGGTGACATTTTATAATAACAATATGCACGCATATAATCGAGTTCTTCGGTTTTAGTGCTGTTAGGAAAAGCTTCAAGAAAATTTTTAAAAAGATTCTCAGCATTCAAATAATCCTTCTGATAATAGGCACAATAAGCATACTTATAATACAAATCCTCAAAAAGAGCTGTTCCTTTGAAATTGGGCATTATATCCTCATAAAGGGCCTGTGCAAAATTGTATTTCTTTTTTACAAAGTATTGCTCCGCCATACGCAGCTTATATTCAGGATCTTTGTTTTTCAAAACTTTATTAATCCCGCTGCAACCATTGAGTAAACCAACTATAATAATTAAAAGAAAGACTCTCATAAAAAGTGGGCAAAGATAGTTTTAATCAGGCAAATCTGCTTTAAAAATTATTTGATGCCAAGACTATGAGGTTAAGATTATTGTAATACTTACCAGGAATCTTAAATAAGAAAAAAGACCCTCAATTATGAGGGTCTTTTTATCAAAAACTATTGATTAATTTTTTCTAAGATTAGGGTGAGGAGCCGGAACTGTATTTGGTCCTTCTTCACCTTCATTTGCACCACGAATATCAACTGTATCGCAATCGCCACCTTCTTCACCGTATTTGAAGATAAGACGATCACCGCTTACACCTTCTTTTTCGATCAGGTAATTGATAATTGCATTTACTCTATCCCAGCTTCTTTGTTGTTCCATTTTATTACCTGCGCAATATCCAGTTACAACTACGTTGCAGCCTGGCGAGTTACGCATACGATCAGCAACTACAGCCAATAATCTCTTAGCATCATCGCTTAATTTAACTGAGTTCTTAGCAAACCCTACGCTTGGTAAAGCGCCCAATTTCTGAGAACAAGTCTGCTCAACCATTCCACCCTTACCGACGCAAGTTGTATCACAAGGACATTTACCAATACCATCAGCATCTACAGGTTGGCAATATGTTGGAGTAATCAATTCTTTATCCTTACAATCAGGAACGCCGTCACCGTCAGTATCCCTGGTTACGCCATGTGTGTCAACGGGACAACCTTCCGGAGTTTGTTCCTGGTCAAATTGGTCAGTAACACCATCAAGATCACTATCCGGTAATACGGGCTTTGGCAAACGCATCAAACGAGGATTGCGAATTTCACTGTATGCATAATCAAGTGGGTTAAGCCACCAAAGTGGTTCAACAGCTTTTGCACCAAGGTTAATATTAATACCAACGGTTGCATAGTTGTATGAATCGTAATCAGCAGTTAATACCGGATCACCTACACCATGCTCCTGCCAGCGTTGACCGTCAAGTAAATCAGTTTTTACTAATGTGTGCCTATCCTCAATTGCAAGGTTGACCTTATTGCTCAACTTGAAAGCAATTCCCACTCCTACAGTTCCAGATGGTTTCAATGTCATTCCAAACAATTTTGGCCTCCTGATCCCTCCTTCTGTTTCAGCAAGTGTTTCGTAAGAGTCATCCAGGATATTATCCTTCAATTCTTTCCTTATGTCTTTCCTATTTTCGTAGATAGAGGCTTGAGAGGCTGCAAGACTATTAAATTTAGCGGCATATGAAGTACCTGATGCATAAGCATCGCCATCGACTGCATTGATTTTTGCCTCAAAAATAGTTGCGCCTATTCCACCAAAGCCATATATATTAAACCCTGTTTTTGACTTATGAAAGCGAATATTATTAAGAGTAAAGACACCTTCTAAAGAAAGATCATGGGCTTTAGTCTTATAGTTATAGTATACATTATCTATAGGCGTAGTAGCTGTAAACAATGTTCCTGTACCTGCAACCAAATAAGTTGGCTGTCCCGTGGTTGCTCCAACAACCATTAACGGAGTAGAATATTTGGGCGGCGTACTTGGCGGTATCCAACCCGGATTTCTTCCATAAAAATTCGTGGGATTCCAACTTAAGCCTTTTGCAGACCCGTACATGTATTCGAGCCTCATGGAGAATACATACCCAAATGCTTTTCTAACATGAACACCTGCACCCAAAGTAGGAAAAACAGAAGGAACATCACCACTTACAGTGAAGGCCCCAGCTTTTAATCCAATTTCCCATTGGTTTCTGGGTTTTGCTGGAAAATTATAAGTTCCATTTAAGAATTCAGAATGCTGAGGCATTCTTTTCGAAGGGATAAGGGAAGAGTCTTTTACATCATAGCTTGCGCCTACCTGTGCATAACTTCCGGATGCCAGCAGACATATAATGCCAGCTAGTAAAATATACTTTTTGCTTGCCATAACTTGAGAGTTAGTTTTTGATAAAGAGAATACGAATGTCCAAAATTACACGCAAAAATATAACTTGATGGTTAAAAACCAAATTTTTATGTGATTTATTTACCTGAAAATCATTGTGGAATTTGTTCTACAATAAAACCTAGTTGGGGAATAGGCCCATACTTGACTACAATATTTTTTTAGATAGTATATTGCCCTGCGTTTGAAAATGAACTTACCTACAGCATTAATCGAAAATGAGCTTAAAACCTTTGAGGACAGGTTTAAAGAGGCTGCAAAAAGCAGGGCACCTCTTTTAGATCGCATCATGCGATACGTTGTAAAAAGAAAAGGCAAACAACTTCGCCCGATGTTTGTGCTACTGTCGGCCCGACTTTGCGGATCGATCACGGAAAGCACATATAGAGCTGCTTCACTTGTTGAATTGTTGCACACGGCCACTCTTGTTCATGATGATGTAGTGGATGATTCTGCTGAAAGAAGAGGTTTTTTTTCTGTGTATGCATTATGGAAAACAAAAGCTTCAGTGCTGATCGGTGATTATTTACTTGCAAAAGGACTTCTTTTATCTCTTGATAATAACGACTACAAAATACTGCATATACTTTCTGATGCTGTAAGAAAAATGAGTGAAGGAGAATTGCTCCAGTTGGAAAAAACAAGAACACTTGCGATTCCTGAGGAAGTATATTATGAGATTATAAGAAACAAGACGGCTTCATTGCTTGCATCAGCCTGCGCCGCCGGTGCATGGTCATCTTCAAATGATGAAGAGAAAACTGAAAATATGAGAGCATTTGGCGAATATATTGGTATGGCGTTTCAGATAAAAGATGACTTGTTTGACTATGCCAGTGATAAGATCGGTAAACCAACAGGTAATGATATCAAAGAAAAAAAATTAACGCTGCCACTAATTTATACGTTGAAAAATTGTGATAAAGAGACCCGTCGGGAAATTATTTACATTATAAAAAATAAAAACACGGATACTGCTGAGGTAAAAAAAGTCGCAGATATTGTTACCAGCTCAGGAGGAATTAAATATGCTTCAGACAAAATGAATGAATTCTATAGCAAAGCAAAAAATATTCTTTATCAATTTCCCAATGATGATTCAAGAAAAGGTCTTGAAGACCTGATCAATTTTGTTATCAATAGAAAATATTAAGATTTAAATTGTGATTCAAAATTCATAGATGCAAAAAAGATGGAAAATATTAACTGTCGATAAACAAAAGTCTGACTCAATTCAACAATCGCTTAAAATTTCTCCTATCATTTGCAACATACTTGTACAGAGATGCATTGAAACTTTTGAGCAATCAAAAAAATATTTTCGCCCAGAACTAAAAGACCTTCATGATCCATGGCTGATGAAAGATATGGATAAAGCTGTTGACAGAATTATCCGTGCTATAAATAACAAAGAAAAGATCCTTGTCTTTGGTGATTATGATGTAGATGGCACTACATCTGTAGCAAGCATGTATCGGTTTCTAAAAAAAATTCACTCTGATCTTGATTTTTATATTCCCCATCGTTATCGTGAAGGTTATGGTGTAAGTAAAGCAGGTATTGATCATGCAAAAGATAATGGATTCGCCTTGATCATTTCGTTGGATTGCGGAATAAAATCAATTGACCTCATCACTTATGCAAAACAACTTGACATTGATTTTATAGTTTGCGATCATCATTTACCCGATGAAGAATTGCCACCTGCAATCGCCATTTTAAATCCAAAACAAAAAGATTGCAATTATCCATACAAAGAGTTATGCGGATGTGGTGTAGGTTTTAAATTGATTTCTGCTCTCGCTCCTCAATTCGGATTAGGCGATCAAGATGTATATGAAAGTCTTGACCTCGTTGCCACGGCTATCGCTGCTGATATTGTTCCGATGACTGGTGAAAACCGAATACTCGCTTATTACGGTTTAAAAAAAGCAAACGAAAATCCCAATAACGGAATCAAAGCGCTTGGGTTTTTAAGTGGTTTAAAAAAAGAGCTGCATATTAATAATCTTGTTTTTATAATTGCTCCAAGAGTAAATGCTGCCGGAAGAATGGATGATGCAAGAAAAGCAGTGCAAATGTTTATTTCAGAATCTTATGATGAAGCTTTGCATTATGCCGAAATGCTGCATAGCGATAATACAGACCGAAAAGAAGCTGATGGAAATATTACCGGTGAAGCCTTAACAGTTATCAGTGAAAATGGTGATTGGCTTGAACGAAAATCAACTGTTGTTTACAGATCACATTGGCACAAAGGAGTAGTTGGTATTGTTGCATCAAGATTGATCGAGCATTATTACCGACCAACAATTGTACTGACACAAAGCGGTGAGTTTGCAGCTGGCAGTGCCCGCAGTGTTCCGGGTTTTAATTTATATGAAGCGGTTCATGCATGCAGAGAACATTTAATTGGTTATGGAGGACACTTTGCTGCAGCGGGTTTGACATTGGAAATTGATAAGATCGATGCATTTCGAAATAAATTTGAAGAAATAGTTTCAGCTACTATACATCCTGAGTTATTGATACCAGAAATCGTTATTGATTCAGAAATAAATTTTAGTGATATACAATGGCCATTCTACAATATACTTCAGCAAATGGAACCATTTGGCCCAGAAAACTTACGTCCTGTTTTTGTTGCTAAAAAAGTTTGGAACACTGGTTATTCAAAAATTGTAAAAGAAGAGCATATAAAATTTTCTCTGAAACAAAATAATACAGTGTTTACAGGCATTGGTTTTAAAATGGCTGAAAAATTTCATTTACTGCAAATGAATAAACCTATCGATGTCGTTTTTAAAATTGATGAAAATGAATGGAACGGTAATAAGACTCTTCAGCTTCGTGTAATTGATTTCCGAATCTGTGAATTGTGAAAAAGTTTCTTCATTATATATACAATTTTTTTTATGTCGCTTTTAACTGGAATTTGCAATTGGCTATTTTTATTACCTGGCATGAAATAAAACGAGGGCCAAAATACAATATCAATACAATAAAGCCTGAAAGTCTCGATACCCTTACTATTGCTGAGGGTGATAAAAGTAAAAGTTCTCCATACGAAGCGTTGAATTATTTTATTCTTGAGAACCTACTCGAGAACTTCTGTAAATTATTTCCCCAGGAAAAAAGTTTAATTGATGTTGGTTCCGGAAAAGGAAGAGTGATGGTAGCTGCAGCTCATTATGGTTTCAAAAATATTATCGGCGTGGATTTCGCAAAAGAGCTCTGTGCAGCAGCAGAAAGAAACATCAATAAAATAAAAACACAATTCCCCGATACAACATTCAATATTTACTGTAAGGATATATTGAATTATGCAATTAATGCCGACGATAAAGTTTTTTTCCTTTTTAATCCGTTCAATAAAGAGGTCATGGAAAAGTTTTTAGAAAAAATAGATCGGTCGGTAAAAGAGCATCGACGAACTATATACTTTATTTATGCAAACCCACAGCAAAAAGAAATCCTTATTCAAAAAAATTATCAAGAAATTTTCAGAATAAAAAAATTAAAACGACTTGAAGGAATGATTCTTTTAAAACAAGCAGATTAACTACTTAATCGTAGAACTACGAGAGTTAATAAATATTTTATCTGCACTTTATTTAGCGAAAGAAGATTAAGGCTACTTTTATTTTTCCAAAACAATTTTGCTCATGAGAAAAATTTACTTTTTTCTTCTTACCTCGTGTTTATTTCTTTTTCAAAATTCCAATTCGCAAGTTTCATTAACGGGCCCTGCTTATAACCAGGATTTCAATACACTTGCGTTATCAGGGACTTCAAGCACAGTACCTGCAGGTTGGTTATTCTCTGAATCAGGTACAAATGCAAATACCATTTATACAGCTGGAACCGGGTCAGGTAATGCCGGCGATACTTATAGTTTTGGCGCTGCAAGCAATCCTGAAAGAGCATTTGGTGGTCTTCAATCAGGTACTCTTGTCCCAACAATCGGAGCTGGGTTTACAAACAATACAGGAGGAACAGTTACTTCACTTGCAATTGCATATACCGGTGAACAATGGAGGTTAGGTGCAACAGGCAGAACTGACAGAATAGATTTTCAATATAGTTTGGATGCAACAAGTCTTGCGACAGGTACCTGGACAGATGTAAATAATCTTGATTTTTCCGGACCTGTCAGCGCAGGAACAGTTGGCGCATTAGATGGAAATGCTGCAGCAAACAGAACTGCCATTTCATTTACGATAACAGGTTTATCAATTCCTAACGGAGCAACGTTTTATATTCGTTGGTCAAGTTTTGATGCAGCAGGTGCAGATGATGGACTTTCAATTGATGATTTTTCAATAACCCCAACAGGTACAGGCGGGAATAGTCTTGCAGTCAATGATGTGTCAGTATTAGAAGGAAATGCAGGAACAACTGCATTTACATTCACTGTAAGCTTATCATCACCAGCCGGCGAAAGCGGAGTCACATTTGATATTGCAACAGCGGATAACACAGCCATTGCCCCCGGTGATTATACCGCAAAATCTCTAACATCACAAACAATACCTGCGGGTAATTCTTCCTATTCATTTACAGTTTTAGTAAATGGTGATGGCAATGCTGAAACAAATGAAACATTTTTTGTCAACGTTACAAATGTAACAGGAGCAACAATTGGTGATGGCCAGGGAACAGGAACAATTTTGAATGATGATTGTACTCCAACGCATACCATTGCACAAATACAAGGCAGTGGTAATCTATCCCCATTGAATGGAAATATTGTAACAACAAGTGGTGTAGTAACGGGGATAAAAACAAACGGTTTCTTTTTACAAATGCCAGTTGGTGATGGAGACGTAAATACATCAGATGGAATATTTGTTTTTACCGCAGGTGTTCCTCCATTATCTGTTGCTGTTGGTAATTCACTTTGTGTTGCAGGAACAGTAAGTGAATTTATTCCTGCGGCAGACCCAAATAGTCCATCACAAACGGAATTAACTTTTGTTACAATAACTCTTTTAAGTACGGGCAATGCATTACCTGCACCAGTTGTTTTAAGCAGCAACGATACAGATCCAAATGGCGGATTATTTCAATTAGAAAAATATGAAGGAATGAGAGTGAAAGTAAATTCTCTCACCGTTGTTGCACCAACTGATGGAACTGTGACTGAAAGTAGTGCAACCTCGGCAAGCTCTGGATATTTTTATGGAGTAATTACAGGAGTTGCCCGTCCATTCCGTGAACCGGGTCTTCAACTACCTGATCCTTTACCTGCCGGTGCTCCCGCAACTGTTACACGCTGGGATGCAAATCCTGAATTGATTGGTGTAGCAAGCAGAGGTTTATTTAGCGCAACAGTAATTGATGTTGCTGCCGGTGCTGTACTTACAAATCTTATTGGCCCACTTGATTATTCCGGAAGAGCTTATACAATTGATGTTGATCTTCCATCTACAAGTACATTACCGGTTATTTCAAATAACAACTTAACATTTACGGCAGTTCCTCAACAAACAAATGATGAACTGACAGTGGCATCATTTAATCTTGAAAGATTTTTTGATAATGTAAATGATCCATTGATCGGCGAACCAATTCTTACCACAGCTGCTTATGCTAACCGCTTAAATAAAGCTTCACTTGCAATAAGAAATGTTCTTCGTTCACCTGATGTCATTGGCATTATTGAAATGGAAAATCTTACTGTGTTGCAAACTTTGGCGACAAAAATAAATACTGATGCTGTTGGTGCGGGCCAGTCAAATCCAAACTACCAGGCTTATTTACTTGAAGGAAATGATATTGGAGGGATCGATGTGGGGTTCTTAGTAAAATCAGGAAGAGTGAATGTTGTTAGCGTAATTCAATATGGCAAAAGCGAGATTTTCATTAACCCGGCAAATGGGCAAGAGGAATTATTGAATGACCGGCCGCCATTGGTTTTAAATGCAACATTTAATAAACCAGGATGTGCTACACCCTATGCGTTCACTGTAATTGTAAATCATCTTCGTTCATTAAATGGTATTGATGATCCTGTTGATGGCAATCGTGTTCGTCAAAAAAGAAAAGCACAGGCAGAGTATTTAGCAAATCTTATCCAGGGATTTCAAACTGCTGACCCGAATGCTAAAATAATTTCTGTAGGTGATTATAATGCATTCCAGTTCAGCGATGGTTATGTTGACATGATCGGCACGATTAAAGGTGACCCCACCCCTGCTGTGAACGTCGTTCTTGCATCAAATGATTTGGTAAATCCAAATCTTACTGATCTCGTAGATACACATACGCCTGATCAGCGTTACTCTTACAACTTTAGTGGTAGTGCACAGGTGCTTGATCATATTTTGGTAAATCAAAAAGCATTGGCGTTGAAAAGTCGTTTTGCCATTGCAAGAGTTGATGCAGATTTCCCCGAGATCTATCGCAATGACGCAAACAGGCCGGAAAGAATTTCAGATCACGATGCGCCAGTTGCTTATTTCTTATTTACTGATGTAACGCCACCTGTTGCTAATTGTAAACCCGCATCCGTAACATTGATAAATGGTTCCGCTGTTATAACCGCTGCAGATATTAATAATGGAAGTAATGATGAATGCGGACCGGTTACATTATCTGCATCCAAAACTTCGTTCAACTGTTCAAATATTGGCGCAAATACTGTGAAACTTATTGTGACTGATGCAACAGGCAATACTGCAACTTGCAATGCAACTGTAACTATTGTTGGAGCAGTTCCATCATGTTCTATCACTGCAGTTCCTTCAGGCAATGTTTATACAGGAGGAATTCCGACAAATATTTATCTCGGTTATGGACCACAAAGTGTAACACTGAATGTGACTGCGACCGGTGGTTCATCGTTCACCTATTCCTGGAATGGCAATGGTTTGAATTGCACTACTTGTGAAGATCCTGTATTCACTCCTTCAACACAAGGAGTTTATCATTTCACAGTTATTGTTACGAATAACTATGGATGCACCACAACATGCAGTATCACAATTTGTGTGTTAGACATAAGAGTAGAAGGAACTGATGGTAAGAAAGTCTATATCTGTCATGCGCCTCCGGGTAATCCGGGTAATGGACAAACATTGGCGGTAAATATCAATTCTGTTAAAGATCATCTGTTGAGTCATTCAAGTGATAAGCTGGGTCAATGCGGACAAGATCCATGTTCGCAAGAATCCAGACTTATGACATCAACCAGGATGATTGTTGGTGAATCTTTCAAAGTTTTGGTTCTTCCAAATCCAAGCAGAACATCATTTACTCTTACTATTGAAAGTAATAATGAATTGCCGGTAAATATCAGGATACTTGACGTACAAGGCAGAGAAATATATCGTATAGGAAATATTTCAGCTAATTCAATAATAAAACTTGGAGATAAGTTAAATACAGGATTTTATCTCGCTCAAATAATTCAGGGTAGTGAAACAAAGATCGTGAAGCTTGTAAAAATTCAGTAGACTCTCATAGTTATCATAGATGAAAAGCGTCCAGATCGGGGGCGCTTTTCTTTTCTAATTAAATTTTTATTTGAAAATCTTATTTGAGCTGTTGTACTCTTCATCAGTTACTCTTTCCAACCATACAACAATTCCTTTTTGTGTATTTGGATTAACAGCAATGTGGGTAAACTCACTATCAGGTGAAGCACCATGCCAGTGTTCAACATCGGGGGGAATATTAACTACATCTCCTTTACGAAGTAATTGTATCGGATTACCTCTTTCCTGGTAATAACCAATGCCATCTGTAACGAGTAAAATTTGTCCGCACGGATGCTTAATGCGGTGATGGGAATCACCTTATTTGGTTAGTTGTATCTCTTAATAGTTGTTTCATATTTGTCTGGTGGGAAATGAACATCGGTTTCACTATTCAATTTAATACGTCAATTCCTGCAGTAGTTCTTTATAGATGATGCAGGCAGGGGACCTGTTATTACTTTCTGAAATTAATTAATTCAACACGGTAATTTTTTATCTAAAAAAACTGTTATGAGTAATGAATTATTGAATCATTTAAAAAATGTAAATAGCAATTCCTTTATTGGTTTTTGCATACAGCAGATATTGCTGCAGGAAGAAGAACTTCAGGAACGGCTCCAGGAGTTAAAAAGCATTTCAAAAGAAAACCCCGAAATCATGATACCGATAATCGGTCTGGAAGCCTATGTTCTTTTGATACATTAGGTTTTCTGGGCCCTCTTGTATTTTTTATAAAAGGCATTGAAGTAGCAAACCCTCTTGATAGTTTTTGGTGGTTAAAAATGGGCTCCGGACTTGAGGCCGGGGCCCATTTCAAAAAAGATTTCATTGAATATTACAAGAAGAAAATTAACAAAGGTGTCATCCAACAGGTAACAATAGGCTACATTACTGAAGTACTACTTAAAATAAGATAACATGCTAAGTTAAGCATGCTTAATAAAAGATATCTTACTCCAACGAACCGTTTAAGAATTTCAATATTGATTATCACAAGAATCATATTCCACTCCTAAAAATTGCTGGGACGAGTTTTATCACAATAGCAGTTGAATAAGCCTAGAGGGAACAATTTTAGATTCAAAGCTCGCTTACATTTCATTTCGGTCGAAATGTTTTTCATTCTTCTTTTTTCCAACGCAACCTCTATCATGTATGAAATGGTTCGTCGCATTATGCAGAATGATTCTTCTCCCCGGCTTTGGTGATCATTTGCCCCATTTTGGGAGCTAGATTTTTTTTTTCAAGATCACAAATTTGCTGACTTCATTTTATAATCCACAACAATATCCAGAAAAACCATTTTAATTAATCTAAAAATCAAAAACATGAAAA